>Ga0208508_1000036_pt1 | contig 48689 bp, 68 predicted proteins | sample LakWasMeta1_LOW4_2_FD_183853 | JGI IMG/M metagenome (GOLD analysis project Ga0208508, IMG submission 183853) | Freshwater sediment methanotrophic microbial communities from Lake Washington under simulated oxygen tension - Sediment Metagenome... | ecosystem: Environmental > Aquatic > Freshwater >...
CAGATTTGGGTTCGGGGTGAGGGATTCGAACCCTGCCGAGGGGGTGCGACACCCTCCGAGGGAGCGGGAAAGACCGGCAGATCCACCGGCCACACCCTACCCCATCGGCGGCTCCGAGGGGGGCTCGGAGGGGCGTGGGACAATCCCTGGGACGTTGCGCGCGGCGCTCGCGGCGGCCGTCGCAGCGGGCGACTATGCGACCGCCGAGGGCCTGCTCGCGCTGCTCAGGACAGCGGACCGTCCGCCGGCCGAGGTGGTCGACCTGGCGGCGCGTCGAACCGGAGGCGCACGGTGAGCGCTCGCCTCTGCGGCTGGTGCCGCACCGCCCCCCTCACCGACGTCCGCGCGATCTACTGCTCGCGCCGCTGCCGCCAGACGGCGTTCCGGTTGCGTCGCTCAGCTGCTCTGGGCGACGGATGGGCGACGCCCGGCCGCTTCGCCTACGCCGACCCTCCCTACCCGGGTCTGTCGGCGAAGTACTACCGCGACGAGTCGACCTTCGCGGGCGAGGTCGACCACCGGGCCCTCGTCGCGTCGCTGGAGGCCTCCGGCTACGCAGGGTGGGCTCTGTCGACCTCGGCGAAGGCGCTGCGCGACGTGCTGCCCCTCTGCCCGGTGGGCGCCCGGGTCTGCGCCTGGGTGAAGCCCATCGGCGTGCCGACGGCGACCCGCGGCATCCACTCGACGTGGGAGCCCGTCATCGTGGTCGGAGGTCGCCAGCGCCCGCCCGGGGTGAGGGACTGGCTCCGGGCGATGCCCGCGCGCTTCGGCGGCGAGCTCATGGGGCGGAAGCCGCTCGCGTTCTGCGCGTGGCTCTTCGACCTCCTCGGTCTCCAACCGGGGGACGAGCTCGTCGACGTGTTCCCCGGGACCGGGGTCGTGGGCCGGGCCTGGGCGGAGCTGTCGTCGTCGGCCGACCGCGACGCGTCGGTGGAGTACTCCGACGACGGGACCTCGCCCGACCCGTTCCGAAGAGCTCCCGGCGACGCGTCGAGAGCTGCTCTGGGCGACGCGTCGCCCGGAGCTCGCGAGGACGGATCGACCGTGATCCGCTACCTGTCCATCGGCGCCGAGGGTGACGCGTCGCCCAGAGCAGCTCTCGACGCGTCGCCGGGAGCTCTTCGGAACGGGTCGGGCGAGGTCCCGTCGTCGGAGTACTCCACCGACGCGTCGCCCATGCCGACGGCAGACGGATCGGCGGGCGTCGCCATCGGCGCCGAGCGACGGGTGGCCTGACGACGCGGAGCAGCTCCCTCCGGCCCCTGCCGGGGAATGTCCCGAGGCGTGACAGCCTACGCCACCCCTCCCCCTACCGCCGGAGCCGCTCCCTGGTGAGGCTCGGCCCATGAGCACCTCCCACGACGACGACGCCTTCAACCCCGCCATCCACCTCATCAGCGACCGCGACCTGGACCGGCTGGCCAGCAGCCTCACCGCCGCCGAGGAGGCCTTCCACTGGCTGGCGGTCCCCACCGACCCGCTGGCCCAGGAGGTCGCCCGGCTGCGGCGGTCCTGCGACGCCTTCGTCGCGTGGCGAGGGTCGGCTGTCCCCGCCGAGTGGCGCCGGCGCCAGGTCCCCACCGGGATCGCCTTCCGCCGGGGCGCGCTGCAGGTGGTGCCGCGCCTCGTGCCGCAGTTCTCGGCCGGGCTCTGGACCCTCTCGGTGGAGATCACCCGCCGCACGGGGCCGTCGACGCTCGCCGACCTGCTGCTGGTGACGGAGACCTTCGTCGACCCTGGCTCTGTGGTGAGCGTGGGGCCGGTCGACCCGGGGCATGGGCCCGTGCGGGTGGGGACCTGGGTCGTGCGGATCGCCGCGGCCGCCCGGGCGGCGTGAGGGAGACGCCGTGCCCACCCTCCAGATCCCTGACCTCGCCGAGCGCGCTGAGGCGGCCGGGCTCGACCTCGCGGCCCTCGGTGGCCTCGCCCGGCTCTCGCGCACCGAGCTCGCGCTGCTCGAGCGTGGCGACCCCACGCCGGTGAGCCTCACCTCGGCGCGCCTGCTCGGCGAGCTGCTGGGCATCACCACGGGAGCCTCCCTACTCGACGGGTCGGGGACCTTCGACGACGCCCAGGAACCCGTTGGCCCTGCGGAGCCCACCCGCACCCGCGGCGGCGGTGACGAGGACTTCCCCGAGGATCCGACGCCACCCTTCGAGCGCGCGCTCAACCAGGTGGTCGACGCGGAACCCGGCCGCTACAACGACGACGACCGCGAGCTGCTGGCCGCGGCGCTGCACCACGCGGAGGTCCCCTCCACCGTGGGACCGGCGCAGCTCCCGGGGCTGGCGAAGGAATGGCTGGAGTGTGCGCGGACGTTCCGCGGCGCGCGGGAGCCGGTGCCCGGGGAGCTGCTGGTCACGATGGCGCGCGAGGGAGGCCGGGTCGCGTCGCTTATGGCGAAGCGGGCGATCGAGCGCGCCCTGGCATCCACCCGCGCCGCGGCCGCGATGGCGAAGATCCGGTAGCCGATCGGCAACCCGTTGCCGGTATAGAACTGTTGACCCTCAATGGCCGGGAGCGCAGGCTCCGGCCATGCCCACCCGCCCGACCGCTGACGAGCCCGACCTCTCCACCATCGCCGGGCGCGTGCGCTACGCGCGCCTCCAGCGCGGCCGTGGGCTCAAGAGCCTCGCCCTGGAGGCAGGCCTCTCGCACGCCGCCGTGGACCACATCGAGAAGCACCCCGAGGGCGACGTGCGCGCGGGCACCCTGCTCGCGCTCGGCCGGCTGCTCGACGTGAACCCCGCGTGGCTCGCGTTCCGCCTCGGGGAGATGGAGCCGTTCCCGCGCGAGCTCTTGTCCGTAATCGACGCATCCATGCGTTGAATAAGGGTCTACTACTCTTGACCCGATACGTTCACGCCTTAGGTTTGAGGTATGAACGACGGCGACAACGAGCTGCTCTTCACCTGCCCCGAGTGCGATGGCTTCGGCGAGGTGCGCACCTGGCGCCTCTCCCCGGAGAGCGACTGCGACCTCGCGACCTGCCCCACCTGCCACGGCGAGGGGACCGTCGACCACGACCCCGCGGAGGCCTCCGGAGACGAGGAGCCCGCGGACATCGACTCCGACGCTGGATACGACCCCTACACGGGCGGCGCGGAAGACGACGGCTACGACACCTACGGCGACGACTGCGGCGATTACTGAGCCACGTAAAGGAGCACGACCATGAAGACCGCCAACGACAACAGCAGCACTCCCGCCCTCGACCTCGTGCTCGCGGCTCTGCGCGCGCAGCTCCCGTCGGAGCTCGGCTGGGCGCTCGCCGGGTGGGCCTCGCACCTGCGCGGGGCGACGCACCAGAACCACGCGGCGAACAGCCACGCGAAGCACTGCGGCGAGTTTGATCGCCTCGCCGACGCGGCGGCCGCCCTCACCGTGGCGCGCTGCATCGACTTCGGGATGAGCCCCGTCGAGGCGTCGGCGCTGGTGACGGCGCGAGTCGCGGCCCGCGCGCGGAAGGCCGCCTGAGGGCTGACCAGCAACCGGTTGCCGGAGGCGCTGCCAGCCTCCGGCGCCCCGCCCCACCCCCCCAGCTTGGCCTCGAGCATCGCCGCCCTCTCCCACGCTGCCTCCGCCGGCTGTCCCGCCTGGGTCACGCCCGACGCCTGGCGTGCGCTCTCGCTCGCGGTGGCGCTGCTCACCCGCGACACCCACGCGCTCGTCGCGCGCGGGACGATCGTCGCCGCTGCCGCCGAGCTGCGCGTGGGGCTCGACACGCTGCATCGGTGGCGTCGCGGCGGGTGGCTGTCGGGGGGTGGGCGGTAGCTACGGGGCGGACAGGATCGCGACGGCGCGGTCAACATCAGCGTCGGTGAGGCCGTGGACAGCGTGCGTTCGCACGAAGCGGTGAGGCGGGAGCGCGATCTCGCAGTCGTCGACAGCTACCCAACGCGTCACGGCGGGGTGATCGAGCAGCCACCGCTCGACCTCACGGTGCCGTTGCTCGATGCCCTCGCCCATTACCTCCGTCGCGCCGATGACGCGGCCTGTGAACCCGCACGCGCGGAGCACTGCGGCCGTCGAGCGGGGCGTGAGGTACTTCCGCCACGACGTCGAGAGCACCACGTCCGCACCCGCCCGCCGCACAAGCCGATTGAGGCGCGCGATCAGCGCGGGATCGAGCCAACCCGCGGGCGACGTCCAGCGCTTCGGCTCGTTCTGCGCCCACACACGACCGGCGCCGATGACGCCGTCGAAGTCGAGGAAGAGCACGGGCGGCGGTGTGTCGCTCACGGTGCACGCCCCGCGATCCACCGCGCCGCGGCGTCGAGGGCGTCGAGGGCGTCGGGGAGCGGGGTGGTGCTGGCGATGGGCCAGCACCGCACGGGCACGCCATCGGCCACGCCGAAGAGCCACTGACCGCGATCGGTGGCGTACAGCCCGACCACGGGGCCGCGTCCCCACGCCGCAGCGCCGCAGCGGGGGTCAGGGTATCGCCAGTCCACGGTCGGCTCCCCGAAGCGCGCGACGCACGCCGCGAGGGCGCTGGCGTAGGTGACGCTCACCGCAGCCCCCTCCCCGCGCCGCAGGTGGGCTGGGCGTCGCGCCACTCGATGTAGCGGATCAGCGCGAAGCCGCGGGCGTGGTCGCACCACACGCCGTCGAAGAGCACCCACGGGCGCCCTGTGTGCACCACCGGGCACAGCGCCACCGGCTCCGGGGCGTCGCAGCGGAGGGCGACGGGGAGCGCGCAGAGGGCGGTCACCATCGGTCGGCGACCCGCTGCGCCGCGAGCTCGGTCTGCGCAGCGCGGTGCAGTGCAGCCGCCAGTGCAGCGCGCACCTCCGCGGCGGTGGGGACGCGGCCAAAGAATTCGATCGCGGCCACCGTCGATGGGCTCAGGGCGACCGTCCGCGTGCCCGTCGAAGCGGTCACGTCCCCTCCGATCGCACCGTGGGCCAGGCGCAGGGGCGGCCGGTGGCGTCGAGCGGGAGCCACGTCGCGCCGCCCACGAACGGCAGGTGCGCGGTCACGTCGCCGTCGCCGCGGAAGGCGTCGACTGCCGCGGGAGGACACACGCCCTCGCGCGAGATGAGCCACCACCCGCGCGCGGCGTTGTGCGTGGCGGCCTCCGCTTCGGTCGGCGGGGTCTTGCGCGCTCCCGTCGCCCGCAGCCCCACGCTCTCCGCGCGCAGGGCGTCGGCCAGCGGGCGCAGGGTCGCCAGCTCCGCGCGGAGGCGGGCGAGCTCGGCCTCGGCGGCGTCGGCGCGGGCGAGCGCCGCGTCACGCTGAGCAACGGCGTCGTCGCGCTGTGCGCGGAGGTCCGCCATCTCCTCCGCGTCGTCCGCGATGTCGCCGCGCAGGCCGATGATCTTCTCTACGAGGTCAGAGGGGTCGAGCTCCATCAGCTCGCCGCGCGAGAGCAGGGGCAGCATCACGCCCCTCCCGTCGTCGGAGGGAGGGCGGCGATGGCGCCACGCTCGCGGATGGCTTCGGTGAGGTGGATCGCCTCGCAGAAGCGCGCGTAGCCCTCCATCTCCACGTCGTTCGCATCGTCGGGCTCCTCCTCGCCCTGCTCCGCATCGAGGTGCGCCGCGCGCTCCTCGCACAGCCGAGCACAGGCCTCCCGCTCCCTCGCCACCGCAGCCGCCACGTCCGCCGCGTGCTGCGCGGTGAGGGCGGCGATGTGGCGCAGGAGGGCGGGGACGTCGGCGGCGGAATCGCGCTCCGCCACATCGCGCTGCTGGGCCTCTGCCACGGGGACGTCGAACACCGACCGCGGGGCGGCAAGGCGAGCGCGCAGGGACGCACGCGCTTCCGTCGCAGCCGCCGCCCGTCGCTCGATCGCCGCGAGGGCGTCGGGGGTGAGGGGGGTGGTCATCCGACCTCCGTCAGCGCCAGCCACAGCCGCGCCGGGGGCAGCGTCACACCCTGCGCCGCGCACCACGAGGCGAAGGCGTCCCATCGCTCCCTCGCTCGGATGATCGCGGCTGCGTAGGGCTCCGTCGATGTGAGGTCATCGAGCGCCACGGGCAGATCAACGCCTACTGCGTCGTCCTCGCCCTCCGGCCCGCGGATCACCCATGCGCCCATTAGACGCACGGTCGGGTGCCACTGCGAATCGAGACACTCCCGCGTCGCCCGCTCGTACCTCTCCAGCAGCCCGCGCTCCGACTCGCTCTTGGCGAAGTCGTTGTAGAGCACCGTCCCCTCCGGCACCCGCACCCCGTACAGCACGCCCACGCTCGTTGATCCCATCGTCGCTCGCCTCCGTCGCAGCCCCGTCGTGGGGCTACTGCCGTACATAGTACGGCATTCGTACGGAGGATCAAGCGCGGGCGCTACTTCTCCAGGCGAGCGATCGTCACCCGGGCTTCGGTGATGGCCGCGCGGCGGGTGAACGAGCCGACGCCCTCGCCCGTGAGCGCTGCGGCGCGCTCGATCAGGGCTTTGTCGTCGGCGGTGAGGCGTAGCTCCAGCCGCTCGTCGCGCGGCTTGTCGGACTTGGCGGCCATGTCCGGCAGCGTACAGGGAGGCGAGGGCGAGGGAGGGGTCTGCATGACGTACGGCAATCGTACGGCAATCGTCCGGCGATGCAACGGGAGGTGCCGCCCTCGCAGGAAGTGGGGCGTGGGCAGCGGGGCCGTCAGGGCGACGGTGCTGCGGAGAGGTGAGCGATCAGCGACGGCGGTTGAGGCGCTCGATCCACCCCACGCACCCGACCGCCACCGCCCCGGGCCCGAGCGCGAGCCAGCACCAGGGCGACGGCAGCAGGCTCAGGGCCGCGACGAGGAGCGCGGCGGCGAGCAGCAGGTAGATGGCGCGGTCGAGGGTCACGTGCGTGCCCGCTACGGCCACCAGCCGCGCAGGATCCAGCGGCTGAGGGACTGCGCCGCGAGGGCGACGGCGACGCCAGCGCCGAAGCCGACGGCGACCCATGCCGCCGGCGTCACGACCACACCTGCAACGCCTTCAGCAGCTCGGCGCCGAAACGCCCGTCCCCGTCGAGCCCGCGCTCTCGCAGCCAGTCCAGCGCCGCCGCGGTGCTCTTCGCGCCCCACTGCCCGTCCCCCACGGCCCCGACGCGCCCCTGCGCCCAGGCGGTGATCACCGGCCAGTCGGTCTGCCCGAGGTCCGCGCCGAGCTCCCCGCGCTCAGCCGCGCAGAGCACCCGGAGCGCCCGCCGCCCGTGGTCGTCGAGCCGCGTCGGCGCCGCCCAGAGCGCCAGCGGCTGCGAGGCCCCGACCGCCGCGGTGTCCCGCGCGTCGACGTGGTGCGCCTGGACGTAGCTGAGCACCGGGACGGCCGGGTCGATCCACCCAAGCGCCGCGGCGCGGGCGAAGCTGGCGCGGGAGCCCGCGATGCGTCGCTGCAGCGACCCGACGCCCGCCATCGGCTGCGGCCGCCCCTCGGGCTTCGCGGGCGCGGCGTACCGCTGCGGCAGCTCGAGGTCGACGGGGCCGCTCTTCGGGAGCTCGACGCCGGCGGCCTTCGCCTGCGCCCCGCCGAGGTAGGCCGACCAGGGGTAGCCCTCCTCGTCGGGGTCGATCTTCCCGCCGTGGTCGCGCTCTTCGGGGTGGTAGTGCGGGTGGTCGTAGGCCGTGTGGCCGATCGCCAGCCCCGGGCACTCGGCGCGGATGCGGTCGATGGCCACGCACGCGAGCAGCCGCGCGGCCTTGGGGTGCACCTTGCCCGCCGCCTCCGAGTTGATCACCAGCAGCTCGGCGCCGATGTCCCGCGCGGCCTTCGCCGCCGGGAGGTACACGCGCTCGATCACGCGGTCGACCGTCGCCGCGGTGACCTCGTCCACCCAGCCGTCCCAGGCGACGCCCACCCAGAGCGCGACGTCGGGGAGCGTCGCCCGCACGCGGAAGGCCGCGGCGCGCAGGTGGTCGCGCAGGCCCTGGGGCCCCGCATGGAGCTGGACGACGGCGGGGCGCGCGTCGAGCAGGAGCGGCGTGGCGACCTGCACGGCCGAGGGCAGGCCGTCGCCAGACCAGAGGGTGAGCGCGTGGCGGCGGGTGAGCGGTCGCGGCGGAGCGCTCTTGCGGAGCTGCTCCTGCACGACGCTCTCGGCCGACTCGATCACGGTGTTGATGTTCATCGTCCCTCTCCCGCGTAGACCGGCCGCACCCCGCCGTCGGGGTACACGTCGAAGCCCAGCAGCGCGCCGCCGCTCGACGCGGCCGACGTGCACGGGCACCCGAGGGCGCCGCAGACCACCCGGCCCGCGGCAACGGAGATGCGCACGGCGTCGGCGCAGCCCGAGAGCAGGAGCGCCAGCACGAGGGCGCGCCTCACGATGCCCTCCGCACGGCGCGGAGGCTGTGCGCCTCGCCGCACCAGGGCATCTCCGTCCATGCCCACGGGAGGAGCGCGCTGCCACCCGTGCCCCACTGCGGGCCCCAGCTGTTGCGCACGACCCAGCAGCGGCGCGGGAGGCTGTAGCCCACCAGCGCCACGGCGTGCCCGCCGATCACCCGGCCGCCGGGCTCCGGGAGCGCCTCGACGCCCCAGGCCGCAGACCACTGCTCGGTGACGCTGAGCCCGACCACGACGACGTGCCCCGCGTCCAGCTCCGTCGCGATCGTCAACGCGTCGAAGTCGAGCGCTTCGGCGGACACCAGCCGCGGCGCCGTCGCCGGGAGGGTGGGTGCCTGCTCGCGCCAGCTGCGGTCGAAGAAGGGCGGGGGCTCGATGGCCTCGGGCTCCCAGCCGCGCCGCAGCGCCTCGACGCCGTCGGCGAGGATCGCGCCGGAGTCCTCGTAGGGCGTGCCGATCATGTCGCGCTCGCGGCGGTAGAGCATCGCGCGGTCGGGCCGCTCGGCCGCGTACCCGGCGCGCGGGAGCAGCGCCTCGACGGCGCACGCGAGGGCCTGCGCGGTGCAGGAGCCGACGGAGCCCTGGTCGTAGACCGGCGGCAGGTGCTCGAGCAGCACCTCGGGGCGCAGCGCGGCGAAGCCGCCTGGGGTGGCGACGCGGAGGCCCTGGTGAGGGGCGCGACCGCGGGACTCGGGCGGGTGCCAGCCGAGGGCGCGGGGAGTGTTCAGCATGGGGCGAGGACTCCGTTGGTGAGGTAGCCATGCCAGCCGCAGCCGCCGCGCTCGACGCTGTGCAGGATCGACGGCGAGAGGGAGACGGTCTCGGGCTTCGCGACGTCGCCAGCGGTGACGCGCCAGCGCGGCGACGGGTTCTCCGAGCCGATCGCGAGGAAGGAGAGCGAGCCGCAGCCCGGGCAGGCGTAGCCGTAGCCGCCATATTCGGTGCCCGCGCCACGGACTTCGATGGAGCCCGGCGCGGTGCCGGGCGCGTCGATGTCCTCGACGACGGTGACGGGGCAGGTGCGGCGCAGGTCGATGGCGACCATCAGGCATCCTCCTTCGCGAGCGCGGCGCGCACAGCAGCGTCCTTCGCTTCGAGGAGCTTGCGGAGCGCGACGGTTCGCTCGGGGTTCCGCGGCAGCGTCGCGACGATGGTATCGGCCAACTCACCGAACGGACGCGACACGGCCTGCAGGCGCTCCGGGAGGTGCGACCACGCGAAGAACTGGAGGATATGCTCCTTCACCGCACACCCCCGTCGAGCGCCGGCGCGATCCCGTCGAGGTCCCGCCGCAGGATCACGCCCCGCAGCCGAGCGGCATCCTCGATGGCCCGCAGCTGCCCGTTGACCCGGCCGCCCGCCGACGCGAAGCCAGCATCCACCTGACAGGCAGGGACCAGCGTGTCCGCCACCGACGCAACGAGGTCGACCACGCGACCGAGGGGCACCCCCAGCGCGATGCCGTTGTCGGCCAGCACCTGCGCGAGCTCGTGCAGCGCGACGATCGCCCCGCCCGTCGCCGCGTAGGCCGCGCAGCGGTCGCCGCCGCGGGCCTCGTAGGCCGAGAGCGCGTGGTCGAGCCCGAGGAGCGCCTGGTCGGCGGCGTCGAAGGCGCGGCGGGCGCGGGTGCGCCCCGGGTCGACGGCGAGGGCCTCGACGATGGGCCGCGCCACGACGATGAGGCCGCGGCCGACGGTGACGGACAGGTGCGCGGTGCGCGTCCAGTCCGAGGGGGTGACCACCGGGACGCCGCCGTCGGCGGGCGGGGGCGGCGGGGTGCAGCTCGCGAGGGAGGCGACGGCGAGGAAGGCGAGGAGGATGAGCTTCTTCATGGGCGTGGATTCCTTACGTGGGTGAGTAAGAGCGGGAGAGGTCAGCGGGTGGCGGATGGGTCGCGGGGGACCACCTCGTCAGCGAGCTGCGCGGCGACCTCGGGGGCGATCGTCTGGCGCTGCTGCGGGTCGAAGCTGGGCGGACTGCCCGCGCGCGAACCGCTGGCCTGTGCGGTCGGATCACCCATCGGCTGCGTCACCGCGTGCGACTCGCCGACGCGGCGCTGGTAGGCCGCGAGCTCGGCGCGGAGCTGCGCGAGCTCGGCGGCCTGCGAGGCGATCACCAGCTCCCGCGGGTCGGGGATGCGATGGCCGGTGATGGTCTGCACGGCGCCGTCGAGCACGCGGGTCGGGTCGAAGCCCGCGCCGCGCGCCATCTTGAAGAGGCCCTGGAGGCGCGCCTTGGACTCGCCGAGAGCGACCCACTGCGCCGGGGTGCGTGTGCGGTAGATCGCCAGCAGGGTGGCCGCGAGCCACGCGGCGCCGCCGGGGTGTGCGGCGACGAAGGCGGTGAGGGCGTGGAGGATGGTCGAGAACATGGAAGGGCTCCTTCGGGTGGCAGAAAGGCGGCAGACCCCCGCAGGGGTCAGCGGGGCAGCGACGAGACGCGCTCTTCGAGGCGGTCGACGCGGGACTCCAGGCGCGCGTAGGCCTCGCGCTGGTGCACAGCCTCCTGGGCGTGGAGCGCGTCGGCCTTTTCCAGCGCCGCGATGAGCTCGATCTTCTTCGTGAGCTCCTTCACGGCCTCGGTGAGCTGGTCGACGGTGCGGCGCTGCGAGCCCCAGGTGACCGCGATCCCGAGGAGCGCGCCGATGAGCCCGATGGCGATCTGGACGAGCTGGGGGGTCACGGCGACACGAAGGGGGTGAGGGTGAGCGAGGCGGGGGCCTCGGAGAGCACCACCGCGGTGACGGTGGTGGTGGTGCCCGTGGGGGAATTCCACAGCGCCTGCACCCGCCCGAGGTAGTCGGTCACCGCGAGCAGGTGACCGCCGTCGTTCGCCGCGTTCTGCTGCGCCGCGAGCTGCACGCCCAGGTTGAGCGTGGGCGCGCTGTACGCTCCGCCCGTGGACGTGTGCGTCAGGCGCACGGGCGTCCCGATCCGCGGAGCCCCGAGGGAGTCTGTCACCGTGACGAGCACCGTGTTTTGCCCCGAGGTCCAGCCCCCGGGCGTGAGCGTTGGGGTGATCGTGTCGGGGGTCGCGCCCCCGCCGAGGCTGTCGACGTCGGTGTTGGGGGTGGCGCTGGTTGCTGCGTATCGGTTGGCCATCAGATCACCGCCTCCGTCGTCTGGATCTCAGCGCGCCAGGTCACGTTCTTCGCGGCCGCGCCCATCACCTGCACCACCACGTCCGAGCCGCTCACCTGCACCCGCACGTCCCAGGTCGCGTCGTCGGCATCGACGAGCCCGAAGAGCACCGTGCCCATCACCGGGACGCCGCTCGCGGGACGGCGAGCGCGCGCCGTGAAGGTCCAGCTCCCGCCCTCGGTGCCGTCGTCGCGGATGGCCGAGACCATCCCCTGGAAGGTCACCGTCGAGGACTGCGCGAGGGTCGCGTTGCACCCGGGCACCGTCGTCCAGGTGGCGTCGGTGGTGTCGAGGTCGCCGAAGAGGAACCCGGGGACGGTGGGCGCCGTCGCGGTCGACGTGCTCGCGCCCGAGGCCTCGTAGTCGAGTTCCGCGTGCAGCGCGGAGCCGGTGTCGTTGAAGAGACAGAGCGCGCCGTCCGACTCGCGGGCGTAGAGGAAGACGCGGTCGACACCATCGCCGAGCTCGTCGAGGATGATCGCGAAGACCCCCGCACCGATCACGGGAGCCGCGGCGATCGCGACGGTGTTCACGCCGGTCCAGCCGTCGTCGAAGGAGCGGACCGCGATCGCCTGCGTGGGGTCGTTTCGCTTCCAGGCAGCGGCGCCATGCAGGCGCTGGTCGGCTGCAGTCAGGCGGACGAAGGTGCCCCGCACCCGGTGGCTCTTCCAGTCGCGTGAGGCATCGATCACGGCGATGGCGCCGTCCGCCACCCCCGCGTCGGGAGACGACCAGTAGCGGCCGTCGCGACCGGCGAGGGCGACGGTGCCCGTGACCGTGCCGGTGGCGGTCTTGAGCCCCGCCGCCTCGTCCTGGATGCGGTTGAGCGTGGCTCCCGGGATGTGGCTCCCGCGGGCGAAGGTTCCTGCGCGCTGCATGGCCTACTCCCACCCCACGACGATGAAGCGAGCGCCGTAGGGCGCGCCCACGGTGACGGCCGCGTTGAGCTGGTACTCGAAGGCCTGTGCCGTGAGCGGGATGGCCACGAGCTTCTCGTCGTAGGTGTCGATGTCGATGCCGCCCGCGCTCGATGGGTGCGCCGCAGCGGCGATGAACGAGCCCGCATCCGCCGTGGCCCGGCGTAGCTGCACCTCCCGAACGCCCGCATCCGCCGCGGCCCGGTAGGCCCGGACCATGACCCACGCCGTGGTGGCCGAAGGCGGGACCAGGGCCGAGAGGTCGACCGGGGCCCAGCTCGTAGCCTGTGCGTTGTTGAGCACGTAGAGCTCGTTGCGGTTGCCGCTCGCGATGTACTTCCCGCTCCGCGTGCCCACCACGGCCGGAAGGGGGAAGCCGAGGAGGCCCGTGGCGAAGGTCGCGACGTGGCGCTGCAGCTCGTCCCCGGTGGCCCGGTAGCTGCCCGTCGTCGGCGCCGTCGTCGAGACGACGTAGCTGATCGTCCCGTCCGTCGCCGAGCGCAGGTAGAGGTAGTGGATCGTGGAGGCGGCGAGCGCGCCCGGGAGCACGGTCCCTGCGAGGGGGCCGGCCGCGCGCCACACGAGGTCCTCGTCGCGCACAGGGACGGGCTCGGCGTCGGTGACGGCGAGCGAGGGCGCCGCGGCGTCTCCGCCCACGGTGACGCGGACGTCGCCGGGGGAGTGCCCGCGCGCCACCGCGAGGAAGAGCGCACGGTTGTCGAGCAGCTCGCGGGCGAGGGCGAGGTTGCTCGGGTCACCCTGCGGAAGCGCAGGCGAGACCGGCTGCTGCAACCTCGGGGTTGCGCTGAAGGCGGCTCCGGACATGGGGGCTCCGATCGGTGGAGGGGGCTACGAGGCGAGGAGGTCGACGTCGCACTGCGAGTCGGTGCGGTCGCAGAGGAAGGGGTCGATGTCGGGGCCCGCGCCGCGGCCGTAGGTCCAGTTCGCGTAGCTGGTGACCTGCTGGCCGAGGAGCGCGTCGAGCTCGGCGAGGACGTTCGCGTCGTCCATGGTGGCGAGCGGGACCAGCACTACCAGGTTGAACACCGCGTCGGGGGCGGTGTCCGCCACGGCGGCTGCGGCGATGGCGAGCAGCGTCGCCGTCGGCACGAGCGTCCGCACGGTGACAGCGAGCGCGTTCAGCGAGCCGTCGCCCCGCGCCCGGTACTTCGCGAGGAGCCGCAGTTGGCGCGCGGAGGTCGAGAGCGCGGACCCGCTCGGCAGGCCGTACTCTGCCTCGAGCTCCGGCAGCAGGTCGGTCGCGGTGCTCGGGTGGGCCTGGGCGATCGCTCGCTGGATCGTCGCACGCGCCAGGGCCGCGGCGCCGCCCTGGGCGCGGAGGTCTTCAGCGACGAGGGTGCCGTCGGAGGGGGAGATCTCTGGGCCGCGGAGGCGGGCGAGCTCACGGGCGATCCGGTCGGCCGCGGTGGAGCCGGATGGGAGGGACTGGGTCATATGGGGGCTCCAGAACGAGCGCGGCCCGCGCGCCAGGTGGGGCGACGGGCCGCGGAGGGATCAGGGACGGGCAGTCGGAACGGCAGCGCCGCGGGGACTACTGGGGCGCGTCGGCGAGCGCCACGAGCCGCTCCCGGACCGCGGGCATCGTCAGAAACATCGCCGTCGTGCCGACCTCTGCCTGGGGCGCCTCGACCAGCACGAACCCTTGCCGGTCGTAGAACGCCACGGCATCGGGCTTGGCGTCGGTGAACACGCCCACGCAGCCGACCTGCTCGGCCTGGGTGAGGGCCGCACGGAAGACCTCCCGCAGGAGCCGGGTCCCCACGCCCCGACCCCGGAACCGGAGGTCTGTGGCCATCTTCGCGAGCAGCAGCACCGGCGCGGGATATCCCGGGAGCCGGGGTATGAGCGGCTTCAGGAGCGCGCTTCGGACCGAACCGGGGACCATCGTCACGTACCCGGCGATCGCGTCGTCGCCTTCGGTGTCGATCGCGAGCCACGTCGCGTTCCACTGCCGACCCGCGCTCTCGCGCGCGTGCTTCGAGAGGTAGTCGTCCAGCGCCGACGTGCCACAGCTGAAGTCGCTAATCATGTCCTTCGAGAGCAGCCGTCGCACCTCCATGGCCGCGCTCACGCCTCAACCAAACTCTCAAAGCGGGCCCAGCCCTCCGGCGACAGCACTCGCTCCGCGGACGTGGCCATGTCGTCGGGAATGGGCTCCTCAGCGCGTGCGAGCACGTTGACCAGCGCATCCCGAAGCGCATTCGCCCGTACAGCGCGCAGCATCACTTCGGACGGCGTGCGCCGGATCACGTCCGCCGCCGGTGCGTCGCCTCGTTCGCGCCGCTGCGATGCCGCGAGAAACCGCACGAAGATCTCCGCCGCGTCGTCCTCGTGCCCCAGTTGCGCCGCCGTCTGAGCGAGCTGCAGGAGCGTGTGCGCATCGTCAGGCCGGACGCTCTTGATCGCCCGCCGAAGAAACACGTTGGCGCGGGGTGAATCCTCCAGGCTGTAGTGGGCCATTGCCAGATTCGCCTGGACGATGACCCGCTCCACCGAGTCCGGCGCGTAGATCTGCTCGGCCCGCTCGAAGTAGGGGAGCGCCTCCCGGGGTCGGCCGAGATGACCAAGAGCACGGCCCACGTCGACGATGGAGTGCGGGTTCGACGGCCGGATGCGGTGCGCCTCTTCGTACGCGGCGTGAGCGGCTTCCAGCCGGGCGCGCGCGCTCGGGGCCACCATGGCAAGTCGCAACTCGCAGTGTCCGATGATCGTCCAGAGCTGCCACCGCCCAAAGTCGTCAGCGTGGTCCAGTAGACCCCGGCCATCCCGAAGCCACCGGCGAAGTGTGAACGGATCGATGACGTCCCACTCGTTGTTCAGACGCGCGACCGCCTCGTTGTAGAGCTGCTCGGCTTTGGTGAGGGGCAGGGTCATCAGGAGGCCTCGATCACGGGAGCGTACCAGAGGGCGGGGTCTGTACCACGGGAGCGTGGACGGAGCGGCTGCGGCCGAGCGCGCAGCGAAGGTCCGCCGCCCTGTCCGCCGCGCGGATGGCCGGACCCATCCAGTAGGCGAGGCGGCGGGCGACATCCCCGGCGGCGCCGGCGCGCGTGGGGGCGGTGGAGAGGATGTTCATGGGAGAGCTCCTGCGGAGGCTAGAGAGCAGCGCGGGGAGCCTTGGGAGCTCTGTCCGCCGCCTTTACCGTCGGATCGGAGGTGATTCCCGATGAGCGAAGAAGAGTTCAGCCACTACCTGTCCGCGTACCTACAGGCATCGGTGGGCGAGAAGATCGAGGTGCCGGGCGACATGAAGTATGTCGTCTCCGCACGCATCCGGGCGGTGCTCGCGGTGGCCGCGTTCGATGCGAAGCGGGGTGCGCCCCCAAGGGCGCCAGCGGACGTCGTCACGGAAGTCGACCGCATCTGCGCCGGGGTCACCCCGAAGGGCAGCCGCGCGACGTAGGGGGCTTACCCCTTCAGCGCCGTGAGGGCCGCGGCCAGCGCGGCGATGCGCTCGGCGGATTGGCCGTTGCGGACCGCGGCGCGCAGGGCGCGAAGCACCCGCCGCTCGACGACGGGGCGGAGGTAGCGGCACGCGGTGGTCGCGACGGCTGCGGATCGGGCCTGGGCTTCGATGTTCATGTTCTCGGTCTCCGTGGGTTGTTCGTTCGGCGCCTGGCTGAGCTACCGTCCGGGGATGCGATCCTTCTTCCTGCTCTGCCTCACCCTCGCCGCTTGCGCCGCTGACCCTGTGCTGCTCCCCGACTCGGGCCCCTGCTCGAGCGCGTGCGGCGTCGGGACGGTGTGCAGCGGCGGGGCCTGCGTGGCGATCGACGCCGGTGGCGGGGACGCGCCCGCGGCGGACGTCGGCGAGGATCGGCCCGCGCTGCCCGATGCCGGGCCGGGGGACGTGGGAGTGGACGTGCCCGCTGACGTTCTTCCGGCTGGATGTACCTCCGCCACGGTCGGGAACTGCTGCGGCGTGGCCTGCGTGACACCCGCTGGCGCGATGAGCGCAGCGTGCCTCAGTGGTCGCTGCGGGGTCGGCGTGTGCTCCGAAGGCCTCGCCGACTGCGACGGCAACCCGGCCAACGGCTGCGAGACGAACCTGCGGAGCAGCGGGGCGAACTGCGGCGCCTGCGGGGCAGCGTGCGCTGCGGGCCGTGGGTGCTTCGCATCTGCCTGCGTGGCCTGCGATGCCGATGGGGACGGGGCGACGATCCCGGCGTGCGGAGGGATGGACTGCGACGATACCGACCGCGACCGCCATCCCGGGGCTACGGAACGATGCAACGGGTTCGACGACAACTGCGACGGGACCGAGGACAGCGCGGGCAGTGCGGAGCTCAACGCGTACTGCCTGACGCTTCAGGATCGCCACTTCAGCTCAAGCGAGCGGACATGGCAGGGCACCGCCCGGTGCGTGGCCTCGCGCACGCCCGACGTGATGCTGCTTCAGCGGTATGCCGCCAACACGCTGGCGTGTCAGCGGTGCGGGACGTACCGAACCAGCCCCACCATGGTTCAGAGCTTCTGCAACTGCGCCGCGGACACGACAACGTCGTGGTCGTGCCCGCGATGATCACCCCGGCACGATCGTCAGCGTCGAGAGCCAGACAACGTGCCGGATCGACCCGGTCGCCCCCGTGCCCCCGCTGATCGTTACGGTCACGTCGGTCACCCCAGGGACGGCCATGATCGCCGCGATGAGCTGCGAGGCGCGGATGGTGGCAGGGCGCCCCCACGACTCGGCCGGGAACCGCTGCTCCCGCGACGGCATGATGACTGGGTTGCCAGAGCCCAGCGCGTCGAAGGTCGCGAACACCGCGTCGCGGATGCCCTGCCATGCGGCCGTGGTCGGGTAGATGGTGGTCCCGGCGACTGGCGCGGCCGGGAGCGCCTCGGCCAGCATCACGCTCGTTCCCGCCGCCGTCAGGACCTTCCCCCGCGTGAACCCCCCGCGCTTCGCGGGCGTGCTCACGTTGATCGCGATCATGTTGTCCGGCTCGATCTTCCCCGGGCCGGTCCCGTCGATCGGGGTCGTCGTTGAGAAGGTCGTGGTCGTCGGCGCGGGCGCGGCCGCCACGACGTAGCTCCCGACGAAGCTCGGCGGGTAGTCGACGGAGGTCGTGACCGTGACGACCACTTCGGACGCGACGGTTCCAGGCGACACCACCGTTACGTTGTCCGGGTGGATCGGCGCCGGGAGGAACCCCTCCCGCTCCGCCTCGAGGATCTCCTCGCCGTCGGCGTCGACCTCCCCCAGCAGGAAGCGCTTCATCAGCGCCTGCGTGCGCGGCGAGCCCGTCGGCGCGTCGAAGAAGATCCCTGGCGCCGTCGAGTCGCCCGCCGCGGGGCCGAGCACCACCGCGGTGATGCAGCCGAGCGCGTAGGTGCCGTCGGGCGCCATGCACGGGTGCACGAACACCTCGTCGACCCCGGCGTACTCCAGCAGCTTCTGGCGGACGTCGGCGGGGTTGCCGCTGCCCGGGCGCGCCTGCCGCCGCTCGATGAGCCGGGCCTGGAGCGCGGTGTCGCTCTCTGTGGCGGTGCCCTGCCGGGTGATGCCGCTGGTTGCTGCAGTGGCCGCGAAGCCGATGGGCGCCGTCGACCAGGTCAGCGTCGTGGGCGTCGGGAGGTTCCCGTCGGTACCGAGGGTCGTGCACTCGACGGTGAGGGTCGCCTGAGCGCTGCCATCCACGGTGACGGACGTGAGGGCGGCGCCGGTATCGGGGTCGATCGGGACGAAGCGCAGGCCGTCGGACGATGAGAGGGTGGCGCCGTTGGTCGCCGTGGTGCCGTTGATCGCCGGGCCGGTCACCGGCACGGAGAGCTGCGCGGCCGTCGCGGCTTTGCGCTGCGTACCGTCGTCGGACGCCGAGGTGTCCAGCTCCGTGCCGAACTGCCCGCGCACGAGCACCCGCGCCGAGGCCTGTCCCGCGAGGTACTCCGTCGGCTCCAACGACTTCGACCACGCATCGGCGGCGTTGTACGCGTCGCTGCCCTCCTCGATGGAGAGGTCCTGCGGGGGCGAGAGCGCGAGGTAGCGGGCGCGCCAGTCGGCCAGGAGCGCGTCGCGAATGGTCGCGGCGATGCGGGGGGTGAAGGGCATGGGTGTTGTCCTGGGGACAGAGGCTGCGAAGACCGCGCGGGGTCAGGCGGCGGAGGCGATGGCGGGCGCGGCAACTCGGGGCGCGGCGAGGGACGCAAGCAGCCTCGCGCGCTGCCCCGGCGAGAGCGCCAGCAACTCGGCGAGGAGACACGGCATACGCCAGGACAGCGCCTGGACGATCTCGTCGTCGGGAGTCGCGCGGCCCGAGGCGCAGCGAGCCAGGAAGGCACCGATCTCGATCTCCGACACCCGCTCAAGTCGCTCCACGGCGAAACTCCTTCCACGAACCGACCGCGCTGGCCCATTGGTTCGCCGCCTTGGCAGCGGCCATCATCTGGTGAGGCATGAAGGCAGCGAGCACCTCGTCGGTGACCGGGGCAGCGGACCCGGTCGCCGCGCGAATCGGGACGCCTTGGATCTGTTCTGAAAACGTTGCCCCGTCCACACGCATCAACACGTCGAGCCACGACGCTAGGGCAAGGAAGAGCCCGTCGCGCTGAAGCGGGGTCGGCGACCAGCGAGCGAGCTCGTTCAGCACGGCGGCGGCAGGAGACCGCTTCGGATCGTTCACTTCGCTCGGGATGGCGATCATCGCCCCCGGCGCGATCGCCGTCAGTCGGCGGATGACCTCGAACTGTGCAGAACGATCGATGCCGCTCGCCCAATGTATCAGCCCGTCGAGCTTGTCCATCGGCCGAGCATACCGGAACGCCAGCTCGAGCCTACCGCTCCATCTCGATCGACTGCGAGCGCCCATCGCGCCCGCGGAAGGTGACGGTGGAGCGCAGCACCGTGCCGGTGGGGGCGGCCTCGGTGCGCGCCTCGACGACGAGCTCGCGGATCGTGCCGCGGTCGACCCAGCGCTTCAACGCCACGGCGACGGCGGCCTTCCAGCGAGCGACGGCGTTGGGGGTCTCGTTGTCCACCTCCTCGACGCCGTAGGTGCGATCGCGGCCGGCCGAGCCGAGCGGGGTGCGCAGGACGTTCACGACGATCGCGAGCTCGGGGGTGAGCGCGCGCTGCCAGGTGCGGCCGTCGAGGGCGACGTCGCCGGTCACGGGGTCGATGAAGCGGGCGACGGTGGCCATCAATCCTCCGCGCGGACCTTGTTGGAGCCGGGGCCGGTGCGCCCGATGAGCGAGATGTCGCCCGACCCGGCGGCGAGCACCGTGGACCCTGCGCCGCTGCCCGCGGGCGGCGTGTAGGTGATGCTGAGCGCCGCAGCCGAGCCGGGCGTGAACGCAAACGTGAGCGTCCCGCAGTCGACCGCGTCGCCCTCGCGGTTGACCTTCTTCGTTGCCGCGGCACCGAGCTTGATCGACGGCGCCTCGAGCACGGCGGCGTCCGTGAGGAGCCGCAGCATCCGCGCGATGTTCCCCACGGCGTAGAGGCGGGTCTCGCCCGCGACGAGGTCCGTGGGCGTCCGGGCCTTGTCCCAGAGCCTCTTGACGTACGGCTCGTCGCCGCCCTGCTCGACGTGGGCGCGCAGGGTGGCGGCGATCACGGGCAGCACCGCCAGGCCCATCGACTGAGGGAACGCCGCGGCGTCCGTCGGCGCCGCTGTGTCGTCGTCAGCCTCGTTGCCGACGCCCCGGAGCTGGAGCTCGAGGAGCTTGGAGACGGCGCCGTAGGCCGCGCGCACCACCTTCTGGGGGAAGCTCATGACTCGGGCTCCAGGACGATCGTGCCGCGCGGCGAGAGTGAGAGCGTGCTCGTGTGGCCCCCGGTGCGGGAGCGGCGCAGGTCGACCTTGGTGATCAGACGCCGGTCGCGGATCCCCTCGAGGTCGTCCCGGAGGTTGGCAGTCGCGTTGATCGCATAGAGGAAGGGCGCCTGCCCCCAGCCCTGCACCGTCGCCTCGTAGGCGAAGAGCTGCTGGTTGGCCCGTGCGATCTCGCTGCGGGCTCGCTGGCGCGCCTGGTCGAGCGAGCGGACGCGCGGGTCGTGCACGTACCGCGGGCGCGGCGCCGGGGCCGACTGAACCCGGTCACTCTGGAGGGCGAGGTTCTCCTGGCGCGCCTCGGACCGGGCGTCTTCGCCCGCGAGGAGCGAGGTGTGCCCGTACGCCGTCACGGCCGTGGGGACCTGGGTGCCGTTGGTGTCCTCCCAGCCCGCGAGGAGGTTGCCCTCGTACCCGTCGCCGACCGCGATCCGGGTGAGGTCGTAGAGGGGCTCGGCGTCGTAGGCGGGCTTGTCGAGGATGAGCCCCTGCCCCGCGGCCGTGGGGCCCACGTAGAGCAGGAACCCGTGACGCCGCGCGAGCTGCTCGCAGAACGCCCAGATCTTCTCGCCGGGCCGGGGCTTCCACTGGTCGACGTGGGCGCGGCGGGTGTCGCGCTTGGGCGTGCCGCGAGGGTGGGCGCGCCCCGCAGAGATGGCCCGGGCATCGGCCGCCGTGGCGGCGACAACGAGCGGGAGGCCGAGGGGGGCGACGGCCCGGGTGATGGCCTCAGCGATCGTGAGGTCGTGCAGCGAGAGCCGCGGGTCGACGTCGGACACGAGCATCGCCGCCGAGAGGTCGCGGCCCGAGACGATGAGCTTGGCGCCCTCGCGGTCGGCGCCAGACCGCACCCGCTCGACGGTGCCAACGAACTGCAACGCCCCGTCGACGCGCACCTCCATCGGCGCGAACAGGGTGAGGACGCGTCGGGCCCGCGCGGCCATCGCGGGCGTCTGCCGGCCGCGCCAGAGCGTGACCGTAAGGGCCGAGCCTGCGGTGAGCAGGTCGTGTGTGAGCACCACCTCGTCCCAGGCCGTCAGCGAGCGCCCGCCGATGGTGAGCTCGACCTCGTGCGACTGCGCCATGATCAGACCGGAACCAGGAGCGTGGTGCCCGCGGGGATCTCGCTCGGGTCGGCGAGGGCGTTGACCTCGAGCAGCTCGCCCATGCGGGAGGCGTCACCGTAGACGTCCGGGTGCGCGGCCACCTCCGCGATCGACATGGCGACCGGCAGACGGAAGGTTCCTGGCTGGTCCCCGGCGCGCTCGGCCCTGCGCGCCACGACGGCCGCAGTGGTGGCCCCAAGGGCGCTCCGGAGGGGGAAGTACTGCGATGCGGCGAACGCCGGGTCCGCGAGATCTTCCTCGCACCGGCGCACGAGGGCGTCGGCGGTGGCGATGGCCTGCGTCATGGAGGCGTCCGCCGAGGCGAGTTCGTCCATCACGGCGGTCACGTCGTCGACGAAGCCGAGGAAGCGGTCGACGAGGCTGAGCTCGACCGCGGCGGCCTCGACGGCGACTGCCCCAGCGATCGCGAGGTCGGCGGGTGCAGCGGGGGTGTTGAAGTCCACCAGCGTGGCCTCGCCCCGCTGCTCGGTGAACGTGATCTCGAGCGTGAGCCCGTCCTTCGTCTTCCCGTCGATCTGCTCGGTCCACTCGTCGACGTGCACGGTGAGTAGGCCGCGCGTCGGGTGCGTGAGGAGGCCCTCGCCACGCGCATCAAGCACCCGCACGAGGTCCGCGTAGACGCCCGGGAAGAGCGGCGTGGGCCAGCGCAGACTGTTGTAGAGCGGGACCTTGACCTTGATGACCTTGGCCTTCGGACCGGTGGTCTCGACGTCGGCGCCGCGCTGGCGGTATCCCGCGTGCTTGGCCGAGTCGTGGCCGCCGACGAGAGAGGTGTCGAGCCCCGGGAACTCCACGCCCTCGAAGGCGAACGGAGAGAGGTGCTCCTTGAGCGCGTCGATGGTCATCAGCGACCGCCGTTCCCGGCGTGGGCGGTCTCGCGGTGTACGCCCTCGGTCGGGCTGACGGTGACCGTGATCGTGGCGCGGCTGATCGCGCGAGCGATGCTGTCGGGGAGCGCGTCGAGGAACGCGCGCGTGATCCCCTGGCCCACCGCCTCCCGCATCCCCGACCCGCGGAACTGGTTGGTGCCAACCCGGCCCACGTCCATGAGGCCGGGCATGAGCGCCATGGCCGCGATCGGGGCCGCGAGGAAGGGGGAGGCCGCGGCGACCGCCGCGCCGGCCGCGTAGCCGACGCCGCGACGCACGCGGTCACCCGTCGAGAGCTGCGTGCCGTCCACCGTTGTGCCCGTGACGACCGACTTCATGAGCGCGAGCCCACCCAGCACGTTGGCGGCGCCGGGGACCTTCGCCACGAGCGCGCCGAGCGCGGGGACGGACGCCCCCAGGGCGACCATGCCGAGGGGGTTGGTGCGCGCGGCGCGCGCCGCGGCGTCGGAGATGCTCGCCTGGGTGCCGTGGCCGAGGGTGTTGGTCATCCCTCGCACGGACTCGCCCTCGGCGACGTTGACGCCCAGGCTGCGGCGCATCGCAGCCCGGCGCGCCTCTTCCTCTGGGGTGATCGCGACGCCAGGGGCGAGGTACGCGCCGACCCGGTCGACGCCGCTGCGGTTGTCGGCGTCGCGCCCCTGCAGCGCCGTCTGCATCCGGCGGACGTTCGCAGCGAGCGACTGCGGGTTGCCCGCGCCGGTCCCGGCGAAGATGTTGGCCGTGGCCGTAGGGTCGGTCATCCCGGCGTGCAGGAGCGCGCCGGTGAACATCAGCGGGTTGGTGAGCCCCTCTCGCAGGCCGTTCGCGTCGAAGAGGGTCTCGGTCACGCGCGCCCGGAGCGCCCGGTCGGGGATGTGCGAAATGTTCTCCCTCATCTTGGCCTGGGTGCCGGTGTTGCTCAGCACGCGCTCGTAGGTGGCCATGGCGTTGGACCCCACGCCGGCGTTGATGCCCGCGTCCTTGAGCACCTCGACCTCGGCCACGGCCTGACGGAACGCCCCGGCCTCCGCTGCCGAGCGCTGCTCGCGCGTCGCGTTCGCAGGGAGCGCGTTGCTGGCGGCGGCCATGCGCTGCGTGATCGCGGCTTTGGACTGCCGCAGGAGCGTCGAGATGTCGAGTGCGCCGCGATCCTGCGCGCCCACGGACCACGTCTCGAGCCCGGCGCGGTCGGACTCAGTCAGGCCGCGGCTGCCGAGCATCCCGTGCAGTTCGGTGAACTCGCTCGGGTCGAGGCCAAGGTTCCGGCCGCGCACCGCGGTGCCGATCGCGTCGGTGAAGACCGCATCGCGGGCGCCGCCCTGGAGCCCACTCATGCGGCCGATGAGGTTGGTGCGCTGCTGTGCCGACTGGATCGCTTCTGCGATCTGCTCGGGGCGCATGTTTGCGCCTCCACCCGCCTGGATGACCTGGTCGGTGTAGCGGTTGATGGAGGCCGCATCGTTGACCCCGACCTGCGACAGCGCATCAGCAACAGTGGCCTGGATGCCGTTGCGCCGCTGGGTCGCGTCCTGGATCACCGCATGGGCCTGGGTACCGTACTGCGTGGCGCCCTGCCCTACGGCCGAAGCACCGTCGCGCACCCCGCGCCACGCTTCTCGCACCACAGCCGCGTTGGCCCGCTCGCGCGCCACCCGCCTCTCGCCTTCGTGCGCGGTCGCGGCCGTGCGGCGCCGCTCGGCCTGTTCGTGCTCGGAGACGATGGCCAGCGCCACGGTCTCGATCTGCGACCGCTCGCGCTGGGAGAGGTTCCCGCGCTTGCCGACCTCGGCCTCGAACGCCGCCGTCGCACGCTTGTGGGCGTCCGTGTAGAGCGCCACCCAGGCCTTCTGGGCATCGCCCTGCTTGGCGAGCTCCTTCAGCTTCGACCGGGTGACGAGCTGCTCGGTGCGCTCGGCGACGGCGGCGCCCTGGCGGTAGATCCCGCCCTGCTGGCCGACCACCTGCGCGGTCTCGCGGACGGTCTCGACGGCGTCCCTGCGTCGGCGTCCCTTCGCTCGCTCGCTGGCCTTCTGCTGGGCAGCCTCGATCGCCTGGACCGCGTCGACCGAGGCCTTGGTGATCTCCTTCTGCGCGTTCCGGATGTCCGTCGCGGCCTTGCGGATCTCGGACGTGACGGCGCTGCCGCCCTCCACGTCGAGCCGAAGGATGGCGGTGGTTACGGTGCCCATGGGATGTCAGCGCTCCGGATCTGGCTCAGGACGGCGAGGAGGCAGGAGTCCGCGAAGCTCGAGCTCGTGCTCCAGCCACTCCTCGCCCAGGTAGCCTAGGAGCTCGGTGGTGTCGCAATCGTCGATGCTGCGATGAGTGCGTTGAGCATGGCGTACTGCGTATCGGTTCCGAAGGACGCCCAGTACGTCGAAAGCGCCCCGGCGGTTTTTACCTCCGTCATCCACTCGATCAGGCCGCGGCCCTCTCGGCGATCCTCCGGCAGCTCCTCCATCGTGAGCTCGGGGTAGCGCTCGACCCGGAAGAGAGCGATCTCGCGCAGGAGCGCCTCGCGCTGCGGTGCTTCGAGCTCCTCTCGGATCTCGCCAGCGCTCTCGAAGAGCTGCTGGTTGGCGTCGTCCGGGTCACGCACGAGCAGCAAGAGGAGCTGTCGCTCGTACTCGGCCCGGTAGAGGTTCTGCTCGGCGGTGAGTGAGAGGTCGAGCGCCGAGAGCTTCAGGCCCTTGGTGAGGTGCTGCCGCGTCGCGACCTCGGCGGCCTGCTCGTCCTCGTCCCGCGCGACCCAGAGGCGGGCCTTCTGCCCGGGCTCTCCCGGGAAGGGGACCAGCTTATCGGGGCGCTTACGGCCTGCGCGCCGCCGCGCGAAGTTCGAGACCCGCGTCTCAACCTCGTCGTCGTCGCGCGCCATCAGACCGTCTGCTCGTCGCCGTCGAAGTCGAAGTCGAACTCCGCCTTGCCGGGCGACCCGCTCGGGTTGCAGGTGAGGATCTTGCCCACGGCCGTGAACACCTCCGGCCCGATCTGCACCTTGAGCGTGACCTCGGTCTTGTCGGTCCGGAAGCGGCGGATCTTGCGGACGTCCGTCCCCGTCTTCGCGACGGCGTGCTTGATCGACGCCGTCAGGTGCGTCGGGTCGGCGACGGTGGTGCCCGTGTTCCCGCCGAGGGTGTTCATGCGCTGGCCGCCCTCGCCGATCTTCAGGGAGATCTCGAGCGCGTCACCGATGAGCGCTCCGTTGAGCCATCCTCGGCAGCCCTGTGCCCATTCCTTGCGTGCCATGATCGTATGCCTTTCCGCGCCCGTGGGCGCGCGTTAGCCCTGCTGCAGGACCTCGACGAGGAACCCGTGGAAGTGCTCGATGACGTCGATCGGCACGGTCGCGACGAGGAAGCTGTCGTCGCCGGTCATCGGCTCGACCAGCACCTGGTCGGCGAGGTCGTTGACGCGCACGAGCAGGCCCTCCCCCTCCATGGCACGGAGGATCGCCAGGATGTCTTCGCGCACCGCGCTCGGCCAGATGACGTCGCCGTTGACGCGCGCGTCGGGGTCGGGCTCGGGCACGAGGTTCTTCGTCGCGTAGGCCACGCCGGCGAACGCTTCGATGCGGTCGGCGACCTCGTCCGCGACGGCGACCTTCGCCGGGTCGAGGACGCGGTAGGACGTCGACCCGGCGACGTTGGTGGTGCGCGTGGTCGCGGGGCGCACGACGCGCATGTAGCCGGGGTTGAGAGGGTCGGGGACGAGCGGCGTGAGCCCCGCCGCGAGGCACGCGGCGATGTCGTTGTCCGAGAGGAGGTCCTCGTTCTCGGTCTCCTCGATGTCCAGCTGCAGCCCGTTCTGCTTGGCGGCCTTGTACTGCGACTCGCCCTGGCGGACGCCGTCGCCGTAGATGCGCGCCGCCGCATAGTTGGCCGCGATCTCGCCGGGGGTGCGCGGGCTCTTGCGCCCGTAGACGATCGTGAGCCGCGCCTCCTGCTGCCCCGTGGCATCCGCCTCGGCCGTAGCGACGGTGGTTTCGACCGACGCGCAGATCGCCATCGCGCGGCGCCCGGCGTTGATGCCGGACACCGTGTTGAGGTGGGTCTTCACCCGTCCGCGGTTGGTGTCGTCGTCGCAGGCCGCGATGATCCGGTGGTAGCGGGTGGCCTGGATGGCCGCGAGCGCGGCCGTGAAGTTGTCCGCGACCGATCCCGGGGTCGCCGAGTCCGCACCGAAGTTCCCCCGTACCACCGCCGCGGCCGTCGTGCCGTTGAGCGCCATGGTGATGCCCGGCGCCGTGCACTCCAGCACCAGGCGGAGGCTGTTGCCGCGCGGCCCGGCGTTGGCGGCCGTGAGGGTCACCGTCGCAGTCGACACGCCCGCCGTCGCGGGCATCTCCAGCCAGCGGTCGAGCTCGGCCTCGAGGGCCGCGGCGACCGTCGCGGCGACGGCGCCCGAGGCGACCGCGACCTCGTTGATGAGCTGCCCGGCGACGCGCCCGCGGACGACGCCCGCGCCCGTCGCGGTGCCCGCGAAGAGGATCGTCGCCGTGGCTGCGACCGGGGTCGAGCCTTCGGCCACGGAGACGCCGTAGAGCAGGCCGCGGGGGGCCTTGCGGAACCAGGCGCGGGCCATCTGCGCCATCTCACTGCGGGCCCCCCAGTACGTCGCGGCGTCTTCGGCCGAAGGGATCCGCGTGGGGGTGCTGACCGCGACCGTCGCGACGCTGGTCGGGTTGCCGAGGATCACCGCCTTGAGGGTAGCGGTGGGGGCAGCGACGGCGCCGTACCCAAGGCGTACGGCGATCGCGGTGACGGGGACGAGCGAAGCGGTGTAGCCGCTCGGGGCCGGGAAAGTCATCGGTGGACCTCGGAAGGGTGGAGGGGTCAGGAAACGGGAACGGCACGGACGGCCGCGAGAGGCATGGGGGTGCCGCCCTCGCTCGAGGGCGCGTCGGTGAGGGTGGTGTTCATGCCCTCGAACGGCTCGCCAGGGGTGGCGTCTGTCGTCGCAGGGAGCGCGGCGCGTGCGCTGAATCGAACGAGGTGGGTGTAGTGGCTCTCGCGCTGCACGGACCACGGTCGATGGTCCACCAAGCGCACGACGTCACCGGCGTGCAGCCCCGCGATCTCCAGGCCCGCCAGGGCTTCCTTCACGAGCCGCGCGCAGCGCAACACGCCAGGCTGGCCGACGGTGCCCTTCGTGCCGGCAGTGACGGTGCGTGCGTCCTTCACGGTCACGTAGACCCGGAAGACGTGGCGTTCGACCACCTCGATGTCGCGGAGGAGCGTCTCTTCGTACGCGCCGTCCTCGCCCAGGGCGGTCGAGCTCTCGAAGGCGAGCAGGGCCGACGGGCTCTTGCCGAGCGTGGCCTCGTCGACGCCCTCCTGCTGGGTCACCTCGCCCGCCCAGCGGTCGACCATCACGAACGGGCCCGCAGGCGTGGCCGAGCGCAAGAGGGTCTGGAGCGTCGTCATGAACGCGCTCTCGATGGCGTCGAGGGTTGCGGCCATCAGAACCCCGCGCGCCGCACGGCGGCCTCGACGTGGTCGTGGAAGACCGCCTCGATCTCGCGATACTTCGTGGCGGCCGCGAGGCGAAGGAATCGGTACCCGCCGTGGATGTGCATGCGCTCGGTGCCCTCCTCGACGTAGCCCGCGTACGGAGCGATCGCGCCGGCGCCGCCTTCGAGGGTGTCCTCGGTGAAGCGGCCGGTGGGTGCCACGGGGAGGATCGACCGGGTGAGCCGACCGGTGCGGTCGGTGTAGTCGTGCGAGCGGCGGGCTTCTCCGGCGATGAGGCGACCCGCCTTGCGGAGACAGCGCTCGAGTTCCGTGTCGAGGGCGCCTGGGAGACGCTCGAGGCCGCGAGCGAGGGCGGTCGCGTCGAACTCGAACGAGAGCTTCATCCGAAACCCACGAGCGTCGTGCCGTTGGCCATGTCCGACCAGGGCGTCGCGGGCGGGTCGTCGTCGCCCGCGAGCCCTGCGACGGGCTGCGGGGCGCCGACGGTGGGGATGCGCGCCTGGTTGTCCGCCGCGAGACGCTTCAGCCGCGCGGTCGTGTCGTCGTAGAGGGCGCGGTAGGGGGCGCGCACGTCGCCCGCCATCGAGCGGAGGCGCACCTCGCACCAGAACATCCGCTGCGCCGCGATCTCTCGCACGCTGTCGGGGATCGTCCCGGAGAAGGGCGTGCCGTGGCTCGCGGACAGGATCTCGTCGATCTCGGTCTCCGCGGCGCACCCGGCGCGCACGAAGGCCTTCTCGTCGGCCGAGGCCGTGGCCACCGCCCCGTCACTATCCAGGTCGAACACCCGCAGAAACACATCGTCGCCCACGGCCTCGCGGACGTAGGTGACGGCTTCGGCGGTGGTCGTGCCCAGGTAGCGCAGGGAGGTGGCCATCGGTTCCGATCAGGTCAGGCCGGTGCCCGAATGGACGTGCGTGCTCGCGTAGGCCAGCACGAAGTTCTTGATGCCGTCGGGGGCGCTACCGAAGAGCACCGACCCGTAGGTGGTGTTGAGCGCCGCGGTGGTGTTCGTGCCGTCCACCGTCGCGAGCGCGCCGGGGGCCGAGGGGAGCGCGGCGAGGCCGAGCTTCTCGCCGGTCTGCACCGTGGCGGTGAGGGCGCCGCCAGCGCCGACGGTCTGCGTGGCGATCGAGGTCACGGTCTTGAAGACCTTGACGCCCTGCACCGTGGTCCCGGCCACGTCGGCGATGGTCTCGGTGACCGCGGCGTCGAACTGATCGGTGCCGACCACCGTGACGTCCCCGCCGTCCCAGAGGGCCGCGAAAACGACCTGCACCGTGCGGGGGATCGCCGGGTTGGTGAGCGCGGTGGTGACCGGCGCGCCGTTGTCGCTGGCGATGGCCGCGTGGACGTCCACACCCGCCGCCGCGGGTGCCGCGAAGGCGCCGAAGGCCGCAGCCGCGGTGGCCGCGGTCGAGCCGCCGATGGCGCCCCACGTGGGAGCCGCGCCGACGCCGCCGCTCTTGAGCACCTGGCCGAGGGCGACCGCGGCGCGGCGAGCGAAGGTGGTGGCGCTGTCGGCGTAGAGCAGGTCGCCGATGACCTGCGACGCGATCGCGAGATGCGCGGCGTTCAGCTTGTTGGCGACCGCGCCCACGAGCGTGTTGCTCCCGGCGACGAGGGTGCCCGACGCGCTCAGGATGAGCGACGTCGCGAGCCGCAGCGTGCGCCAGCGGTGGGAGGCGTCGCTCCCGAGGTCGAGGTCACCGTCGGTGGCCGGGTCGACGTCGACCGTGGTCGCCACGTCCTCGGGGAGGATGCCGCGGAAGGTGTTGCCGTCCCGGATCAGGACCTTGCCCGCGGCGACGAGCTTGCGCAGCCGCCAGTACAGGTAGTTGCTCATGGATCAGCCCTCCTCGGGCAGGTAGCGGACGGCGCCCACGGGGAGCGTCGCGGGGTCGATGTGGGGCGGCACCGGGTCACCCGGGCCGTAGGTCACGCGCTTGCCCGCGACGGTGAGCGGGACGCTCGCGTCGAAGACGGCGCGGCGGGGGCGGTCGAGCGAGGCCATCGCCTCGGCGAATGGGGGCGCCTGGAGCTGCGTGGCGATCTCCCGCTCACGCTCGGCCCACGACGCGTCGAAGATCTCCGCCTGCTCCTGCAGGCGCGTCTCGAAGAACACGCGCTGGGACTCCAGGCGCTCGCGGAGCTGCCGGTTCTCGGCGACGACGTCGCTCTCGACGAACACCGCCTCGGCGTGGATCGACTCCGGCGGCCCCTCGGGGATCGGGGGCAGCCCGGGCGGCGCATCCGCCTCGGCCGCGACGGGCGGGGCCGTGGCCATCACGGCGAGCGCGGCCACGGCCCCGAGATGGTTGCGGGAGCCTCGGCTCACGAGCGCATCCCGGTGATGATCGCCCCGTAGGTGGCGTCCACCACGGAGAGGCTGTTGGAGTAGGACACCTTCGCGCGGTCCGAGCCCTTGGGCCCCAGGCCCTCGTCGAACCAGGCGAGCGTGGTGAAGCCCGCGGCGCCGCCGCGGAGCATGAAGTTGCGCAGGAAGGTGCGCATCTCGGGGTTGGGCGAGACGTGCGCGAGCGCGATGGTGCCCGCGGGGTAGAGGCGCGCCTGCGCGCTGGTCCCGATGGGCGTGTAGCGCTGCTCGTCGACGATGACGTTCGAGATGCCCCAGTAGTTCGCGAAGTCCTGGGGCTGCAGGACGCCGCCGTTGGTGCTCTGGCTCGCCAGCACCGCGCGCAGGTCGTCGTTGATCTGCGCGGCCTGCCAGGCCTCCAGGCTCATCACCGCGTGCGTCGCGGGCGCGTACATCGCCCCGAGGCAGAACTGCATGTCGGCGAAGGGATCGGCCGTGACGCCGCCGTTCCAGTTGGTGGTGCCGGTGAGGGCGCGGCGGTTGGCCGACGCGTAGTTGGTGGCGAGCGTGACGGCGCTCTTCACCCGGATCTCGTGCTGCCGCTTGGCCTTGCGCGAGAGCTTCTCGACGAGGCGGGTGATCGAGAGCAGCGACGGCGCCTTCTCGGCGTCCGAGCGGGACTGGTAGTCCTCCAGCACGCGCTCGACGCAGCTGTAGTCGACCGTGAGCACGGACGAGGGGGCCTCGCCCGACTTGCCGCGCGCCGAGGCGGTGTCCTCGACCTCGCGGCGCTCCTCGGTAGAGTCCTCGAGGATGACGGTGCCCTTCATCTGGTCGACGAAGGCCGAGGGGGCGATCTCCTCGGCGAGGAACTCGGCCTCGTAGGCTCCGAGGGCGGCCTGCTGCAGGATCACCCGCGTGGTGACGTCCCGGTAGTCGATCGAGAGCTCGCTCACGACCGGGTTGGGATTCTGCTGAGGCAGTCGACGACGCCCCTCGGTGCGGCCCATGGCGCGCATCCGCTCGGCGGTCTCGCGAGGGTCCTGCCCGAACGACTGGAGGCGCTCGGCGGCAAAGGGGTTCATACCGAACGTGTTGGGGGCGTTCACGCGCCGACGCTGGGCGGTGTCCTTGATGAGCATTGAGTTGATCTCCTGTGGATGGTCAGCGGGTGGTCAGGGGATCAGCCCTGGTAGGTGAAGCGCTCCCAGCGCACGACGACCTGGGCGCCGGCGGTCGCGGCCGCGGCGGTGAGCGCGCGCCCGACGATCTCGTAGTTGGTCCCGGGCGTCGGGGAGCCCGGCATGGCCTTCACGCGCCCGCCCGCGGCCAGCGAGGCCCCGGCGACGGCGTAGAGCTGATCGCCCACGGCGATCGTGCCGGTGCCGTCGGACTCCAGCACCAGGTCGCCGTCGGTGAAGACGTCGATCGCGTCGTCGTCGACCACGCTGTGCTGGATGGCGCCCGCGATCTTGCCGACACCCGTGGTGTGCAGCGAGTCGATCGCGTGCTCGTTGCCGTCGGGCGTGCCGTAGCCGACGAGCTTGTTGGTGGGCAGCGTGCTGCCCGAGCGGTTCACGCCGGGCTTGATGCGCTCGGCGGCGGGGGTGCGGACGGGTCCGATCATGGTCGTTCTCCGGTGAAGGTGGGGAGGGACAGGGCGCGCCGATCAGGCGAGCTGCAGGGCCTCGCGCGCGGAGTCGGCCGTCTCGCCGCGCTGGAGGTGGTCGATCGCCTCGGCGACCGAGAGGCCGTAGCCAGCCTCGGCGTAGACGCCCTGGAGGTCGCTGATCTGCTGCGAGAGCTCGACCTTCGCGCCGGGGGTCTTCGGGGTCTCGCTGGTCTTGGTGGAGGCCGCGATGGTGGTCGTGCGCGCCGCGTCCTGCGACCGCTGGGCGAGCTCGGTCACGCTCGCGGCGGGGTACTTCGCGTCGAACTGCGCGTGGTCGGTGCGGCCCAGGGCGAGGAGCGCCGGGGCGACGTCGTCCTTGTCCCAGCCCTTGGCGAGGCACACCTCGTCGACGCGGCGCGAGAGCTCGGCCTCGGCGCGCTCGGCGGCGGCCTTGGCCTCGGCCTCGCTGCGGGTCTTCTCGGCCGCCTGCAGGGTCGCGAGCTCGGTCTTCACCTTCGGCAGCTCGGCGCTGGCGGTGACGAGCTCGGCCAGGCGCCCGGCGAGGGGCGCGTCGGCGACGAGCGAGAGGGTGGCGCGGACGGCGGCGCCGTCGCGGGCGAGGGCGACGATCGCGGCCTGCGCGGCGTCTTCGTTGGCGGCCGGGATCTTCATCTCCGCGGCCAGCTCCAGGAACTTCAGCATGGGATTCTCCGTGTTGGGGGCGGCGCTGCCGCGGGACATGGACACTGGGTCGGGCGCGGGGGCCGGGGAGAGCTCGGAGGCGACGTACCAGCGGTGCGTGCCCATCGACTCCATCCCGTCGAACACGATCCCGTAGGCGGTGCCCTCGACGAGCGTGACGGTGCCGGTGGACTGGCCTGCCATGTGGGGCGTGCCCTTCACGCGCACGCGGTCGCCGACTGCGTAGGAGGCGCCACCGGGAAGGGTCGTGAGGGCGGTGCGGACGGTGGCGATCACCTCGGTGGCGCTCTTCAGCGCGTCGAGGCCGAGGGCGCGGCGGATCTGGCCGACGAGGTCGTCGGTGTCGACGCCGCTCGCCTCCTCGGTCTGACCGGAGAGCGTCTCCAGCTTGTCGAGCGCGGCGAGGGTGTCGGCTTCGGTGCTCACCACCGGCAGGTCGAGCACGCAGCGGAGCATCGCGAGCACGTCGCCGCGGCTCTCGATGTCGCCGTACCAGTAGCCGAGCTCCGCGCCCTTCGAGGCCGCCAGGCGCGGCAGGTCCGCGAGGCGCGGGTGCGCGGTCAGCGAGACCGAGTGCAGCACCGTGCCGAGCGCGAGGCCGGTCTCCTCGGAGACGCCGGCGGCGGTGGTGACGGAGCAGAAGGGCCAGGTGGGCGGCGCGCTCGTGGTCTCGTCGCCGACGATGGAGAGGCGCACCTCGTCGCTCACGTCCAGGCGTCCTTCGAGCGTCGCGACGGTCTTCGAGAGGCCCGCCACGGTGCGGGTCATCGACCCGCGGCGCAGCTCGACGATCCACCCGCGCGGCTCGGCCCACTCCACGGGGCCGCCGCGGGTGTCCGCGTGCTCCACGACCAGTGGGACCTTGGGGTAGGACGCGAAGTTCTTCACCATCGCGTCGATGTCGGCGCTGGTAACCTTCGCGTGGGAGCCGTCGCGCATCCGGTAGCCCTTCAGCTCGACCTCGTAGGCGAGCACGCACCAGGGGCCACCGGCCGCGTCGGAGGGGGGCACCGCGAGCTCGACGGGGAGGCCGTAGCTCTGGGCCTGGGGGCGGGCAGCGAGCTCGACGAGGAGCGGGAGGAGGTTCATGGAGTGCTCTTCGGTGGGAGGGCGTTGGGGTCGACGGCCTTCGCCGGGTCGACGCCGAGGGGCTTCGGCGCGGGCTGGCTGGCGATCGGGTCGCCGAGCAGGCGCTCGCCCTCCACCGCCTCGGGGACGCCGATCTGTTCGTTGAACCAGCGCTCCGGGATGCGGGCGCCAGCGTCTCGCGCGGTCTTCATCGCGCCGGTGAACACCTGCAGGTCGAGCGCTTCCTCGTGGGAAGCGCGCAGACGCGGCACCGGGCAGTTGGCGCCGAAGTAGTCGGGGTTGGCGCGGATGAAGCGGCGGAAGAGCTCGGTGCCCGCGCGCCCCACGTCGCGGCAGTCGGCGCGGTAGGGCGTCATGGCCTGGCGGGCGGCGACTTCGTGCGAGGCCCGCGCGCCGGCGACGATGTCCGTCACGCCGGTGGTGCCGTTGATGGCCTTGGAGAGGTACGCGTCGACCTTGTCCGACGTGAGGATCTGCGCCGGGTTGGCGGGCATCTCGAACTTGAGCGCCTCCAACCGGACGGTGTCGGGGAGCATCGCGCGCAGCGACCCGCTCATCGCAGCGATGGCGCGCTTTCCAGCGGCGACGTCGTCGGCCGTAGCCTTCCGGTCGCCGTTGCTCTTCTTCACCGCGCCGTCGGCCGCTGCGCCGCCCGCGTTGAAGTAGCCGATGACCGGCGGCCGCCCGAAGGTCTCCAGGAGCGCCATCAGGTGCTTCCAGGAGTAGACGCCGAAGAGCCAGTACCAGCAGCAGACCGCGAAGAGGCCCTCGCTCGCGCGGTGACCGCCTGCGACGCGCGGCTCGTGCACGAGGAACTTGTCCGGGTGCAGGTCGGAAACCTTCACGCCGTACATCCCGCCGAAGGGGCTGGAGGAGTCCTGCGCGTCCCAGATCCGCAGCGCCCAGGGGTCCGGGTCGAAGCGGTCGCAGGCGTAGGACAGGCGGCGCTCGGCGATGCGGGTGAGCGCGACCGGGGCGACCCAGCCCTGCCAGCGCTCCCAGGAGACCTCCTGCAGGCCCGCGGGGTAGTACTTCGCGCCCACCATCTCGGCGGACCAGGTCGACCAGCCGCGCTCATCCCACTCCGCGAAGAGCTCCTTGCAAGCCCCCATCGCGCGGTCGGTGCGACCCTTGGGACCGCCCTCGGGGGCCACCACCTCGAACTCCGTCTCGGATACGCTGAGCTCGCGGTTCTGCAGCTGCGTGTGCAGGTGCGGGTGCGTGCGGCGCGCGTGGTCGGCGAGGTCGGCCCAGGCCTCGAGGTGGCCCTCGTTGCGACGGCGCAGGAGCTGCCCCAGCGCCTCGGGCGTGATGTTCACGCCCAGCACGTCCGACTCGCGGTCGGTCCAGGGACCGGGGATCGCGAGGGACTCGCTACGCGCCGAGCGCAGACGGGTGGCGGCGGCTTCGAGGTAGCCGGCCGCGACGTCGGTGAGGCGCGTGAGGAGGGTGGGTGCCATAGAGGATCAGCCCGCGAAGGGCGAGAAGTCTTCGGTGCCGAGCACGTCGTCATGGGCGACGGGGAGGCGCGGGGTCGACACGTCGGGCTCGTAGAAGCGCAGCAGCGTCGCGTCTCCCGCGTCGGGCGATCGTCCGAGCCGAGCGCGGATCTTCAGCTTCGGCTCGACGAGGATTCGGTTGTAGCGATCGAGCGAGTAGCGCGGGGCGCGCAGGTCCTGGCTCAGGTCCTCGTCGTCAGGCAGCGAGGCGCCATCCCGAAGGCGCTCCTTCGCAGTGAAGTGCAGCTCGGCGCGGAGGTTCGCGTAGCTCTCGGGGTCGTCCGCCGCCTCGCCGGTGTTGACCGCGACGGCCTTGCACTCGGCGGTGGGCTCGAAGGCCTCGTCGTCCCAGGTGAAGCCCTCGCCCGCGAGCAGCGACCACACGCCGAAGCCGACGCCGTTCGCGTCGATGTTCACCACCGGCACCAGGCCGCGGCAGCGCTCCTCTTCGGTGCGCAGCGCCCGCAGCGCCCGCAAGGTGCGCCCGGCGACTGCGGGCGAGTCCCCAGACTCGATGACCACGAGCGGGAGTCCGCGGCGGCCGCGGCCCGGTGCGAGACGGCTGGAGTCACCGCCGAAGGCCGCGACGTCGAGGCCTGCGACCAGGGGGCCGTCCGCCTCGGCCGTGAAGGCCATCGCGGCGCGCACGAGCTCGCCGCCGAAGATCTCGTCGTCGCCCGAGGTCGGGAACTCCCCGCGCACGCGTACCGACACAAAGAGGCTGTCGGCGCCGTACTTCGTGATCATCTTGTCGACCCACCCCTGGGTCGCGAGGCCCGGGATCACCGCCTCGCCCGTGATGTTGGGCGACTCGCGGCTGTCGATGTGCAGCGGGTGGTAATCGCTCCCGGGCTGGTGGGAGTCGTAGAAGGCGCCCGAGGTCTGCGTCGGGTTGGAGATGAGGAAGAAGGTCGCGCCGGCGGCGGCGTTGCCGTCCAGGGCCTCGAAGACCGGGCGCTCGACGCCGCTCGCCTCGTCGATGATGAACTTCTGGAACGGGCCGCTGAAGCCCGCGATCGCTTCGGGCTGGCTGTTGTCGATCGTGAAGCCGATGAACTCCCGGCCGTCGCCCCAGCGGACGCCGGTGCCTGGGCGCTTGCCGGGCTTCGGGAGGCGGTAGCCGCGGCGCGTGGCCCGGGCGTGGAGCGCGACGACCTCGCGCCAGATGATCTCGGCGACCTGGCGCCCCGTCGGCGCCGTGACGATCGCGCGCGCCGCGGGGCGGGCGACCGGGTCGGCCGTGTACCACCAGCCGATGACGGCCGCGCTGGTGGACTTGGAGACCTTGTGGCCCGAGCGGACCGAGACCCGCTCGTGGTCGCGCGCGGCGTGGAGCACCTCGCGCTGGCGCTTCCAGACCCTGAGGCCGAACACCTGCTCGGCGAAGACGACGGGGTCGGCGAGGGCCTCGGAGCTGATGACCTTCGCGCGGACCTGGTTACGCTTCTCCGCCCTCGCCCTCAGCCTCGCCTTGATCTTCTGGTTGATCAGGGAGGTCAGGTTCAGCATCGGGGTCGTTCAGGATCTCGTGCGCGACCACCACCTCGTTCACGCGGCGCAGGGCCTCCGTCGTGGCGCGGAGGTTCTTCGACCCGCGCGCCCGCTCGAGGACGAGCTGCACCAGGGCACGGCGGGCATCGCGGGCCTCGTCGATCCACCCCTGGCGGGCCTCGACCCGGAGGCGGTCCATCGCCTCGCTGATGGCGGGAGTGATGCGTCTGCGCCAGCCCACGATGGTCTTGAAGAAGACCCCGTGCAGCTCCGCCGCGCGCTTGTCGCCGAAGAGCTGCGCATCGAGCAGCGCGCGGGCGATCTGCGCGTCGCTGTGATTACGCGAGAAGGTATGCTTGCGGGAGGCCACACATCACGCTGCGATCGCCGCGCGCGACGTGCCCCGCAGCCAGCGAACGAAGGAGACCGGCTCGACGCGGTAGGAGGGGCGGCCACCGCGGGACCCGGGACCCGGCTTCGCAAGGGAGACACGCGGGACGTTGCGGTCGATCTCCTGGCGGTCGAACCACGTCGTCAGGTAGCGATGCGCGGTGCGCTCCGAGCCGCCGAGACCGGCAGCACGCAGCGCTCTGGCGAGGGCTTCGACGTCCATGGTGGAGGAGCCCTGTCGAGGTGCTTGCCATGCGGCGGGCACAAGTCGACTTAGGGGCGGTAGAGGGAGGGTTGATGGCGAAAACCTCGCCGTCAATGCCCCGCCTCCGAAATCGTCCCTCACGCCCCGCACCACCCACGCACCGCCTCCGCCAGCCGCGCCTCCGCTTCCGCCTCCCGCTGCACCTCCGGCGGCACCGTCGCCCGGTCGATCCGCGGCCTCCCCGGTGCGCGGTACACCTGCACCACCGGGCGCGGGAGCAGCTCGTCGACCACGACGGCGACCGCCTCCTCCCAGGACGTGGACAGCCCGCAGCGGCGACCGAGCACCCGCAGCACCCGAGCGGGCTCGGCCGGGAGCGCGGCGAGGCGAGCGGCGAGGGCGCGGCCCACCTCCGCGGCGACGGGCTCCTCGTTGAGGGGCCTCGAGGTCTCGTCGCAGTAGCGCAGCAGCTCGACGATGAAGTCCGCGCGGGCCCGGCGGCCAATCGTGCTGATGGGGGAGAACACCAGCCGAACGAGGTTCTGCACCTGGTCGTCGGTGGCATCCGAGGAGGCGCCCCCGGCGAGGCCCATCATGCGGCCGATGGGGTTGATGTCGCGGCGCACCGGGATGCGGGTGCGGTCCCGCTCCTCGCCGACCCACTGGCGCAGGGTGCGCAGCTCCTCGATCGCGACCGCCAGCTCCCGCACGGGCGGCGCGAGCTCGACCACGCACGACGGCCGCGCGGGCCAGGTCCAGTCCTCGTCGGCGTACACCCGGCCGCAGCAGCAGACCTGCGGGGTGCCGTCGTCGAGGTAGCGCGCCTCGGCCAGCGGGCACCCGTCGCAGTCGCTGGCGGCGACGCGCGGCGACACCAGGGAGAGGCGGGGAGCCTCCGCGTCGGGACAAAGAGGGACACCGGCTACCTGCTCTGCGCTCACTCGCTCGCTCCTCCCGCCGCCACGCGGCTCCACCACACCCGCCGCCCGCCGCGCTCGTAGACGCCGCGGGTGCCCGTCGTGCTCCACCCGGCCAGCAGCAGGGCGCAGTGCTCGGCGGCGCTGGGGAGGCGCAGCCGGGTGACCAGCCGCCTGCCCGCTCCTGCCGCCATGCTCGTCGAGGGCGCGAGCCAGGGAGCGGCGCTGCCATCGTCGAGGGCCCCGGGAGGCTCAGGAGAGGCGGCGAGGGGCAGGGACGCCGGATGGGGCGTCAACGCCTGAGAGATGGCGCTCATGAGTGCAGCCCTCCCGGCACCACGGGACCCAGGTTCACCTCGCCCCAATCGAGGTCGTCGTCGAAGCCGGGGGTGGCGAGTGACGATGGTGACGGTAGTGACTGTGTTTCAGCCCCTAGCCCTTCTGGCTCCCTATTATTTACGTGCGCGCCCTCATGCGCGCTCATACCCGTAAAAAATGACTTTTCTCGCACGGGGTAGCCGGAAACATCGTCACCATCGTCACCATCGTCACTCTCCCGGGGCAGCGCCTGGACCCGGGCCGGTCCTCGCCCCGACTCCCGGACGCACCACATGACGCCCTCGTTCCCCTTCTTCGCGAGAGAGAGCGCCCGCAGCACCCCGTCTGCGCACATCACGACGCGTCCCTTGTAGGACCTGAGCACCGTCCCGAGCTGCCGCGTGCTCGGGAGCTTCCCCGGGCCCGTCGCGATGAGCTCCGCGAGCGCCTCCCTCAGCGCCGCGTACATCACCGGCCGCTGCTGCCCGAAGGCGTCGCGGTCGTCGCGGTCGAGCTCCCGCAGCGCCTGGGCGGCGGTGCAGTGCCCGCCGTAGCGCTTCGCGACCTCGGGCCAGCCGAGGATAAGCCCCCGGAGCGCGCCCGCGGTGTAGTCGGCCTCGGCGCGCAGCTCCTGGCGCGTCTCGGCCGGGTCCGGGAGCCCGCACCACACGATGGCGCCCCGGATCAGGTCGGACCAGCCGGTGAAACTGCCCCAGGACGGGAGCCGGTCGCGCGGGCGGCCGGCGAGGGCGTAGGCGCGCAGGACGGTGAGAGCGGCCGTCACCAGCTGCGCGCGATGCTCTCGGGCGTAGGCCTCGACGTCTCCATGGCGGAAGCCGGTGCGGTCCTCGGGGTTCGCCTCGGGCGACTCCAGCCGCACGTGGAGCACCCGGCGCTGCATATCGCCGATGAGCGCGACGTTGTTCCCGGTGGCGAACCAGGTGATCGCGAGCGGGAGCTTGATGGTGGTCGAGGAGCCGAGGATGCGGTCGGACCATTCGGTCGCGGTCAGCGCCGCGTCCATCGAGGGCCCGCCGAGGGAGCCGACGATGTTGTCGATGAGCACCAGCGTGGCGCCCTCGATCGCCAGCGCGGTGATGCGCTTCCTCTGCTCGGCGTCGTCTTCGACGGGCGCCATCACGGCGATGGGCCTCCCGGCGACCACCTCGGAGACCAGGGAGACGCACTTGCCCTTGCCCGCGCCGGCCGTGTTCGCGTCGAAGAGGAAGAGCGGCTTCGGCCCGCTGAAGGCGTAGACCGCGAGCGGCGTCAGCAGCGCGGCGATGGCCGCCGAAGCGTGGGCAGGCGTGCGGAAGGGGAAGTCGCAGAAGAGGTCGGCGAGGAGAGCGATGCTCTGCTGGGCGTCGGCCTGGGTGGGGCTCTTGGGCACGGCCGGGTACGCCCGCGACGGCACATAGATCACGCCTGTGGCCGGGTCGTAGCCGGGCTCCTCGATGACGCTCCCGTCGGGGCGGAGCATCGGGCAGTCGACGATGCCCTCGAGGGCGCGCAGGCCCTGCCACTGCCCGCGGGCAGCGACGGCCTGAACGCAGGTGCTCGGGACGTGAGCGACCTTGGGGCCGTCCTCGGTCTCGGTTACCCACGCCGCGGCGCCGGAGAGGTACTCGCGGAGCGTGGGCAGCGGGAGCGGGGCGATGCGCGAGGCGCCCGCAGGTCGGGTGATGCCGCGCAGGGGCGACTGATCGGCGAGGACGTAGACCAGAGCGCCGCCGCGCTGGTAGACGCCGGGGTGGCGGGCGAGCGCCTCGACGGCCTCGTCGGCGACGCGGTCCTCGTCGGGGCCGAGCCGGATGACGGGCTTCTTGACCGCCATGGCTTCGACCCTGGCGGTCGCGGCGGCGCGCCTCTGGTCGCGCTCCTGCTGATCCTTGATGGCGTTGACCGCCGCATTGAACGCCCGGAGCGGGACGTTCGCGGCGCGCAGGATCTCCTTCGCGCGGGTGAGCCCGGCCGCGTCGAGCGCGGCGCATTCGGCGACGGTGCCCTCGTCGAGGGCGATGGAGGGGTCGGCGGCGAGGCGGGCGAAGACGTCGACCTCGTCCTCGGCCTCCATCCCCGCCCTCTCCAGCGTCTCCGGCCGGGGCTCGCGCCCGGCGGCGCGCAGGATCGCGACGAGCTCGCGCCACATGGCCTGGCCCGCGTGGACGGCGAGGGGCGCGCCGGCGGAGAGCGCGTCGTCGATGCCCTTGGGTCCAGCGGCCCATGTCTCGACCTCGAGCTGGGCGCCGGGCATCTCCGCGCATAGCAGGTGCGCCGCGTGCTCGAGGCCCCCCGCGACGTGCGGGTTCGTCCGCGCGTCAGCGTCCCACGCGAGGCGGATGGCGGCGGGGGCGAGGGCGCGCAGGACGGGCAGCGCGCTCCGGGCGGCCATCGCCCCGGGGATCGCGAGGGTGACCACGCCGGAGAGCGTGGTCGCGACGTCGGCCTTGAGCGGGCCCTCGGTCAGGCGCACTGCCCTGGGGCCGCCAGCCTCCACAGCCGCAGAGAGCATCCCCTGGGCGCCGAGCGGCGCGTGCGCAGGGCTCCCCGACGAGGCGCCGCCCTGGCTCGCGCTGCTCAGCCACAGGTAGCGGGGGTCCGCGGTGCCATCGCGGCGGACCTTGAGGGCTGCAATATGGCCCTCGGCGTCGCGCACGGGGATCAGGACGCCGTCGAGGTCGGGCAGCTTGCCGAGGTGCAGCCCGGGGACGTCGCCCGGGAGGGTGCCGCCGAGAGCCGTGCGGACGGTAGCGACGACGGACGCGCGCTCCCTGGCTGTACGCGGGAGGGTGCCGTAGCCGCGGGCAGCGACGTCCTCGACGGTGAGCCCGCGACCCAGGAGCCCGGCGGAGTGCTCGGGCGAGAGGGGGCAGGCGCCGAGGAGCGCCGTGTAGACCTGGTGCCGCGTGTCGACGGTGGCGAGGGGCGCGGCGGGCGGTGGCTCGTGGGCGCGGCGGGCGGCCGGCGAGACGTTGTCGGCGAAGAAGAGGCGGTACTCGCCGACCTCGTCTTCGCGCGCGACGCCGCCCTCGATCGCGTAGCAGCACTTGGCCACGCGGCCGTCGAGGGTCGCGGCGCAGCGCTTCGGGCTCTTGCAGATGCGACAGGGCGCGCGGTGGGAGACGGGCTTCCAGTCGCGACTCATCGTGCGTCTCCCCGGGCGCGGAACCACTGCTGCATCGCCGCGATCGTCCGCACCTGTGCGGGCATCGCGAGGCTCTTGAGGACGCCCGCGCCGTAGGGCTTCGAGGTGAGGCGCGGGTCGCACACGACCACCACGCCCCAATCGGTCACGCTGCGGATCAGCCGCCCGGCGCCCTGGCGGAGTGCGAGGGTGGCCCTGGGCAAGGACTCCTCCCGCCAGCCGGTCCAGCGGTCGCCCGTGCGCGCGAAGGCGAGCTCGGAGAGCGCGTCGAGCACCGGGTCGCCCATCACCGGGAAGGGCATCTTGTCGAGGACGACGGCGACGACGGCCTCCCCGGGCAGATCGACGCCCGTCCAGAAGGACGTGGTCGCGCAGAGGATGGAGGGGCGCGCCTTCATCGCGGCGAGGAGATGCGGCCGGGGCTGCTCTCCCTGGCAGAGGACCGGGACGCCTATATTACGGGAGCGCAGGTACTCGGCCGCGCGCTTCGCCATCCGGGTGCTGGTGAAGAGCGCGAGTGTCCGGCCCCCGGCCGCACGGGCCGTAGCCTCGACGGCCTCGCAGACCTTGGCGTCGAAGCCCTCGCGATCGCGCGTCGGGTCGCCCATCCCGGCCGGGAGGCAGAGCAGCGCCTGGGTCGCGAAGTCGAAGGGGGAGGCGACGGCCAGGGCGGGCGTGGTGGCCGGGAGCCCGAGCTGCTGCCGAATCCAGTGCCATGCATCCGACGCAGAGGCCGGGGCCGCCCGGTTGAGCGCCGGGAGCGGCCCCGTGGTGAGCGTCGCGCTGCTGAGCACGACCGCGCGCGACCGGGCGAAGAGCTCGTCCTTCAGCACTGTGCCCACGTCGAGGAGCCGCCCGCAGAAGCGCACGCGCTCGTGGCCGCGCTTGTCGGTGTGCGACTCGAGCCAGAGCACCGTGTGCGGCGCCTCGTCGGGGCAGACGGCGGCGTCGAGCCAGGAGCGGACCCTCCTCGCCCGCCTCTCGGCGTTCTCGGCCGCGCGCATGATCTTGCGCTGGTCGGGGTCGATGTCGCTCCCGAGGGCCTTGAGGCTCCGCACCACCTTCGACGCCATGGCCGCGGCCCGATCGAGCAGGCCGACGAGGTGCTCCGCCGGGAGGCCCTCGCGGAGGCGGTGCGCTTCCTGGCGCTGTCCCGGGTGCACGATGGGCAGCCGGTCGGACATCTCGCGCCAGAGGGCGGCGGCGGCCTGCTCGATCTGCTGCGAGAGGGCGATGCACTCGCCCTCCGCGCCCTCCTTGCCCCCTCGGTCGCTGCGCTTCAGCCAGCCGCTGACCTTGGCCGCCATGCGCTCGGTCATGTCGCAGCCCATGAAGTCGCGGGCGATGTCCCCAGCTTCGTGGGCCTCGTCGCAGAGCACGGTGTCCCAGGCGAGCCCGCTGTCCTTGCCCGCGGTCTTGGGGACGATGATGTCCTGGAAGGTCTCCCTTCTCACTGAGATGTGCGCGAAGAGCAGGTGGTAGTTGACGACCACCACGCGGACGCCCTCGGCCTTCGCCTTGGCCTTGCGAGCGAAGCAGGCGTCGAAGTGGTCGCAGCCGTCGCGCAGGCAGTCGTCGGACTCGACCGAGCGCATCGCCCAGACGCCGTCGCGCACGATCATCGGAAGCTCGAGCCGATCGCCCGTCTCCGTGGTGCGCGCCCAGGTGTCGATGGCACGCAGCTCGGCGCGCTCGTCAGAGGAGAGGAAGTGCGGTGCGGGCTCGGAGAGGGTGTTGGAGCAGAGGTAGTTTCCCCTGCCTTTGAGCAGCGTCCACGTGAGCGGCTCGCGCAACTCGCTCTCCAGGGCCTTCGCGAGCGCGGGCAGGTCGTGCTGCACCAGCTGCTCCTGCAGGGCGATGGAGGCGGTGACCACGAGCACGGTGCGGCCCGTGCGGTCGGCTTCGAGGATGGCCGGCACCAGGTACGCGAGCGTCTTGCCGGTGCCGCAGGGCCCTTCGGCGAGGAGCGCGCCGCCCTGGTCGATGGCGTCTGCGATGGCCCTGGTGAGCACCATCTGCCCGTCCCGAGGCGCGTAGCCGGGCCAGTGCGCGGGGAGCACGTCGGTGAAGACGCGGGCGGTGCGCTCGGAGAGGGTGGCGGGGGTGGGCTTGAGCCATGGCCCCGCGATGACGTTCTCCGCGCTCGGGGGCGGGAGCTTGCGGGCGGCATCAGCCACGGGACACCTCCCCCATCTGCGCGCTGTCCATCCACGCCGGCCGCTCGACCTCGAAGCCCGCGACGATGCAGCCGCAGCGCATCACGGCCTCGACCGCGCGCACCGCGTCCTCGACGGAGCGCACGACGGCGACGCTGCGCCCGCCCCCGACGATCAGGCCGTCGGGGCGCTGCACCCCGTGGCGCGCGGTGGTGTGCCACCTGCGCTGGTGCTCCTCGACGACGCCGTCGGGGGTCTTCACCTCCAGCCACAGGGCCAGCGCGGAGCCGTGGTAGAGCACCTCGCAGAGCAGGTCGGGCGCGCCCTTGCCGCCGACACCGTACTCGACGCGGGCGCCGCCCTCGTAGACGGCCGTCCCCACGTTGTTCCGCCATACCACCACGCCGGACATCTGCCCGAGCGCCGCCATGATCCGCGCCTGCAGCAGCGCTTCGGGGTTGCTGCGCAGAGTCTTCTTCGGGGGAGCGTTGACGGCGCTACGAGGCATGGCGTTCTCCATCGACCGATGAAACAGACTGGTTTTCGAGGTATTCGCGCACCCAGGAGGGCGGCTTCTTGAGGACGGTGGCGCGGGCCCAGGCGGGCGAGATGTCGGGGCGGCGGGCGGTGATGGCGCGCACGGCGCCGTCGACCCACTGCGCGACGCGGGCGCCGATGGGGATGGAGGAGGCCGCGAAGAGCGCGGCGCGCTGCACCCGGAGGAGCCGCACCGGCGAGTGGTGGATGGAGCCGCAGGCGGGGCAGACCGTGCGCGGGCTAAAGAGGTGGTGGCAGGCCTCGCAGCGACGAAGCGGCATCGGGCGCTCGACGAGGCTGCGACCCTGCGCGCCCTCCAGGCTCCAGCGCCGCGCATCGTCGGGCAGGCCGTGAAGGTGGACGGCGCCGCGGAGGTCGTAGATGTGGCAGTCGGTCTTCACCCGGCCGGTGATCGGGCAGGTGTACGGCCGCAGCCCACGACCGATGGCCTGCAGGTACGGCGTCACGGTCGTGAAGGCGCCGCAGAGCACCACCACGTCGAGGACGGGCGCGTCGAAGCCTTCGAGCAGCGCCTTGACGGTGACCAGGTGCTGCGTCTCGCCTGTGGCCAGCCGATCGCGGACGGTGCTGCGGATGTCGAAGGGCGTCGAGTCGAGGATGGTCTCCGCGCCCGGGATGCGCGCGGCGATGTCGAGCGCGTGCGCGGCGGTGGAGGCGAAGATGACCGCCCTTCTGCCGATGCAGCGGCTGTTCACCAGCTCGGCAGGGTCCTCGGCCACGCCTCTCGTGAGCACCTTCGCGGGTGCGTGCACGATCGGCTCGACGAGGTAGCCCTGCGTGATGAGCTCGCGGACGGAAGGGCCGGTGACGAGGGCGTCGAACTCATCCAGCGGCTGCTCGTCGCCGCGGCAGGGCGTGGCGGAGAGGCCGAGGATCTTCGCGCCCGTGGACTTGTAGTGCGCGATGACCTGTCTGTTGGTCGTCGAACTGCTGCGGTGCGCTTCGTCGAGGATGAAGCGGTGCGCCGGCGGCACCTGCTCCCCGCGCGCCAGCATCGGCGCGAGGGTCTGCGTCGAGCACACCTGAACGGGCGCCGACGGATCAGCAGCGCGCCCCGCCTTCACGATGCCGCAGCGCACGCCGAAGGAGCGGATGCGCTGCGCGGTGTCGTCGATGAGCTCTTCGAGGTGCGCCGCGAAGACGAAGGTCCGCCCCTGCGCGATCGACGGGACGATGAAGCCCTCGACGACGGTGGAAGTCTTGCCGCTACCCGTCGGCGACTGCATCAGCACCGAGTCGGCGCCGCCTTCGATGGCGCGATAGACGTCGCTGCGGAGCTGCCGCTGGAAGGGGCGGAGGGTCATGGCGCACCGCCGTCCGTGCTCGCCACCGGCATCGGGTGCTCCAACGCCAGCATGAACAGCACGCAGCACGCGGCGTGGGCGAGGTGCGGGAGCCCGGTCTCGGCATCGAGCTTCTCCCCGCGACGCCACGCCGAGAGGTGGCGGATGGACGCGTCGAAGTAGCGCGAGGGCGCGTCGGGCACCTTGCGCCAGTTGTCGGGCGCGTACTTCCGTGCGCCGAAGTCGAGCACGCGCACGACCAGCGTCGTGGCATCCCACGGGAGGAGCGACCAGGGCTCCTTCCCGGCGTCGTACTTCACGCCCTCGGCCAGCGGCTGCGCGCTCACAGCATCGCCTCCAGCGGGAAGCACTCGCGGAAGTCCCGCCCCTGCGCGTCCGGCCTCTTCAGCAGGTGCGGGAGCACGGCCGCGAGCATGGTGACGTCACCCATGGCCCGGTGCGCGTCCGCCACCGTGACGCCGTAGCGCTGGGCGACCACCGCGAGCCCGTGCCCGGTGGTGCGGTGGAGCAGCCGGGAGGCTTTGAGCGAGCAGTAGACGGGGATGGTGCCGGGGAGGCTGACGTCGCAGCGCTGGGCCTCGTAGCGGATGCGCGCGAGGTCGAAGGACGCGTTGTGCGCGACCATCACGAGGCCGCTCTTGACGGCCAGCGCGAGCACCTTCGGGAGCACGTCGACGATGGAGGGACTCTGGCGGACGGCCGCGTCGGTGATGCCGTGAATGGCGCTCACCTCGCGCGGGATGGCGCAGCCCGGGTTCACCAGCGACGAGCGGGCGCTGATGATCTCGCCTGTAGCCAGGCACACCTTCGCCAGCGCGATCTCGACGATCCGCGCGTCGTGGTCGCGGCCCGTGGTCTCCGTGTCGAAGACAAGGACGTGCGTGGTCTTCGGCCTGCTGCTCTGGCGGAGCAGGTCGAGCCCGTCCGCGCCCTGCACCACCGGCTGCGCGACCAGCTCCGCGACCGCGGGGTGGACGTGGGGTGCGCGCGGGAGGGAGGGCGGCGGGTAGTGGTGGTGGGAGGAGCGCGACATCAGGCGGCTCCTCCATCGCGATGCGCGGGCCAGCGGCCGACGAGGCGCGAGCGGTAGAGCGCCAGCGCTTCGTCCGCGTCCGCAGGCGACACGAACCACGGGCGCCCCTGCGGCATCCCGTCGACGTCTCGCTCTGCCGCGAGCGTCAGCAGCGCGCGCCGCATGGTCGTCTCCGAGACGCCGCAGCGGTCCGCGGCCTCGGGGCAGGTGAGCGTCGCGCGCCCTCGCGCGAGCCACGCTTCGACGGCCGCCGTCACGTCATCGGGGCGGACGCAGCGCCATCGGTAGAGCCCGCGGTTCGTTGCCCGCTTCCCGCTCCCACGAACCCGAAGCTTCACGCGGACGCCCGCTTCGGTGATCACCCGAAGGAGCTGCCGGCGGTTCATCCCGACCCGCTTCATCGCGGCGGTGACCGTCTCCAGCCCCTGCGCAGCGTCCTCGAGCTCAAGCGTCTCTGCCCTGCGCGCGATGGCGGGCGACCGGCGCCCGGGGAGGATGGCGCGCAGGCGGCGCTCCCCAAGCTCGCCCCACTCCCGGCGCAGGATGGCGTCTTCCTCGGGCGTCCACCGGCGGGAGTGCCGATAGAGTTTGAACTTCTCGGCTCGCTTGCAGACAGACCCCTGGGTGCGGTGCAACTGCTCCGCGCACCACGCAGGGCCGCGCTCCAGGTAGTGCTTGCGAAGGAGGTCTTCCTCCGCATCGGTCCAGAGGCGCCCGCCCGGGGGCAGCTTCGACGGACGGCTGGCGGGGGCGTTCACGCCTCCTCCGCCGCGCGCATCCCGCGCATCTGCACCGTCAGCGGGAGGGCCTCTTCCGCGTCGTCGGCGAGGTCGATCATCTCGCCGTCGTCGAGGCCCGCGACCTCGGTATCGAGGAAGGCGCGCGTGTCCTTCTCTCGCTGGGCGGTGCGGGCGGACTCGCGGGAGCCGACGAGCGATGCGGGCTTCTTCGCCTTCATCGCGCGCCCTCCCTCGCCCGCAGCGCCGCCCGGCCCCGCGCGATCTCCGCGCGCACCGCGGCGATGTCGGCCTCTGCGGCCAGCGCCTGGGCGTCGAGCTCGTCGTACTCGGCCTCGTCGATGTGCTCGTCCTTGCGGGCCTCGCGCACGCCCTTGATGAGCGCGGCGCACCGCTCGGTCGCCATCTCGGCGAGGTCGCGAAGGTCGCGCTGGGTCGCGGGCAGCATCGCCTGGAGGCGCGCGAGGCGGCGCTGGTAGAAGGGGACAGCGAAGCGGGGGCCGAGGGCTTCCACGTCGCCGCACGCGATGGCCGGGTCACCGTCGACGGTGAAGAGCCGGAACCCCTCGGGGCTGATGCCCAGGATCTCCGCGCAGCGCGCGATGGAGGCCCAGGCGTTCCCGGCCTTCACCAGCGCGCGGGAGGTGGCCTTGAGGTCGCGGGCCGCGTTGTAGCGGCCGGTGACACGCGCCGGGACGAAGGTCGAGACGCCCGTGGGCGGGGTTGGATTTTTCACGATGGCACCAACTCCCCGCTGCGGCAGGCGCGCCCGATGCTCGCTCCATGAACGCCGCCCGCCTCGCCCTGGTGCTGCTCTACCTGTCCCTCGGCCTCGGGGCCGTCCTGAGCGCTCGACCCGCCCACGCCGCTCAGACGCACGGGCTCGGCGGCCTCCTCGATGCACACGCTCAGCGCGCTGCTGATCGAGCGGGGCGGCTCCATCCCGCGGGCGACGCAGCCGAAGCCCGCGCCGTGGAAGCCGTGGATCTTGAGGCGGGATGTGGTCGCCTCGTCGATCAGCAGCCCGAGGTAGCGCGAGGCCTCGCGCTGGGCGGGGGTGAGGGCCATCTACGCCCCCACCCGCCCGTGCGTGGCGCCCATGGTGACGCAGCCGACGCCCGCGATGATGGCGCCCGCGAGCAGGGCGACGTGCAGGGCGATGGCGACGCCCGCGACGAGGGCGATGCCGCCCGCGATGTAGAGGGCGGCGGCGTGGCGGGTGAGGAAGGCGCGCATCTAGGCGACCCGCTTCCGCTCGGCCTCGGCCGCGTCGCGCTCGGCCTTCCGCGCAAGCGCTGCCTTGATGACGATGTCCTTCCTCCGGGCGTCATCCGCAGCGAGCGCTTCCCTCGCCGCGGCGAGGGAAGCCGCGGCGACCGGGTCGGCGGCGGGCGGAGGTGGCAGGGCAGGCGGAGTGGGGAGGTCGCTGAAGACGGGCTCAGGCTCGGACTCGTCTCGCCGCGCGATGACGCTGCGGATCGTCTCGAAGACCTTGGCGTCGGAGCCCCATGCCTCGATCTTGATGGCTCCGTCGGTGAAGAGCTCGATCGCGAGGGCCTTCTCCAGGCCGGGGGATCGGTTGCCGTTTTCCCAGTCCAGCCACGTCGGGTGCTTCACCCCGACGGCGT
>Ga0208508_1000041_pt1 | contig 41997 bp, 55 predicted proteins | sample LakWasMeta1_LOW4_2_FD_183853 | JGI IMG/M metagenome (GOLD analysis project Ga0208508, IMG submission 183853) | Freshwater sediment methanotrophic microbial communities from Lake Washington under simulated oxygen tension - Sediment Metagenome... | ecosystem: Environmental > Aquatic > Freshwater >...
TATCAGTTCATCTACGCGCAAAGCAGGTCCATTTAATTGTAATGGTTCTGTTACATCATATCCATTCACATTTAAATGCTTTACAACGTCTGATGTAAGGGTTGTATTAACTAATTCAAGCGCAGTTGAATCTGATTTAGTGTTGGATTCAAATTATACGATTACTCTCAATGCAGACCAAAATTCATCACCAGGCGGTACGGTAGATACTCTAGTTGCTTATGCTACGGGCAATACAATTACTATCGTTTCCAGTGTTGATATGTTGCAGTCTACTGACATTCAAAACTTGGGGGGATTTTATCCTGAAGTAATTGAAAATGCATTTGATAAAGTGACCATGCTGATTCAGCAGTTATCTGAAGAAATAAGCAGGGCGGTTAAAGTTGATGTATCAAGTTCATTAGACCCTTCAGATTATCTTACTCAGGCACAGGCTTATGCAGCATCAGCCGCTTTATCTGCTGCGGCTGCATCATTATCTGAAGCCAATGCAACTGCTGATGAAGCGCTTGCTGAAAAATGGGCAAGTGAAGCCGTTGATGTTGAGGTTACTTCAGGTAAGTATTCAGCTTATCATTGGGCGCAAAAAGCAGCATCTATTGTAGGTGGTGATTTTGCAGCAAAAGGTGCAAATAATGATATTACTGGTTTACTTGGAATTACCGGCGCAATCAATACCGCGCGTTCAACTGTAGCTGTAAATGCTACTACTACGCCATTATGGACCTCAACTAATGGAAACATTCAGGATTGGACCGGAACGGCTACCATTACTGCATTTCCTGACGCACCAAAAGCAGGTGCGCAAAGGATAGTTTATCCGGCAGCAGGAACAGTAATCACTGACAATGCGACTATTGATGTACAGGGTAACGCTAATTATACAGTTGTTGCCGGTGATGAACTGGTAATTACTGCCATCACTACTACTACATTCTATGTTTCAATCAAGCGTAAAGACGGAAAGGCAGTAAGCGAATCTGATTACCTTTTTAAATCAGGTGGCGCATTGACAGGATTATTAACGCTTAATGACGGTACTGATATTGCAAGCGCATCAACCGTAGATTTGACAGCAGCAACCGGTAATGTAGTAACAATCACAGGAACTACTGCCATTACTGCGTTTACTATGACAGCAGGACAGCAGATGGTGCTGATAGCAAATGGTGCATTGCCACTTACCTATCATGCAACAACCATGAATATCAATGGCGGTGGTAGTTATACATGTGCTGCCGGTGACCGTTTATTTGTTGTTAAAGATACTGCCGGAGTAATCAGAGTAAACGTGATTAAACAGGATGGTACAGCTTTAGTTTCTGCATCATCAGGCGGCATGACGCTGCTAGGAACATTAACTACTACTTCAGGCACTACACAGACGCTATCAGGTTTATCTCTTACAAATTATGTAAAACTTTACATTTCAATTAACGGACTATCATTTAATGCTGCAACAATAACACCAACATTAGGCGGTGTTGCAATATCTGGTTCAACAGGCGCTGGTGGTTCTAGTGGAACTCAATCAGGATTTATTGAACTGGATTTAGATACAGGTACTTTCATATCAGTATTGTCAGGTACGGTAGGTTCTTCAGGTGTAGGTGTATTTTCTGGCGATACAAGTTATTCAACAGCATCAACATCTATCCAGTTTGCAGGCGGCACATTTGATGCAGGCAGTATTAAGGTATACGGCGTTAAATAAATTAGATTCAAAAATTAAAGCTACAAAAAGATAGCTTAATTAACAATAACGTGACTGAAAGACAACTATGGAATCTTTGCAGAAAATGGTTTATGAGCAGGGCGAAAGATTAGAGATGATTAACAAGAAGGTGGATGATTTGAGCGAGCAGGCGAATAGATGTTTAAGTGCTTTCCCTGATGGGCCAGATAATCACCGGTTATCTCATGAAGCCATGATAAAAGCAGCACAGGCACAGGAAAACTTCTGGCTTGAAATGAAACTAGACCTTGCGAAAAAAGGTTCTTATGGTTTGTTAATCATTATTTTAGGCCTGGTCATTACCGGCATCCAGGCTAAGTTCGGATTATGGACAGGCGGTAAATGATAGAAGCCACTATCACGCGATTTGATAGTAACGAGCAGGGTACATTAGGTAAGTTATCCATGCTAGGCAAGTCATGGTTTACATTGGAACTTCCCTGGTTAAATAACATGCCAGGAATAAGCTGCATACCTGAAGGTATTTATACAGTCAGGTGGACACGCTCACCAAGGTTGAAGAAGTTTACTTACGAGATATTAGGCGTAGTCAATCGGGCCGGTATCAGAATACATGGCGGTAATCTTGCAGGGCGTAAACCTAAGTATATTACCCATTCATTAGGATGCCCATTGCTTGGATATAAAGTAGGTTCAATCGGCGGTCAACGTGCAGTATTGGATTCACGTAGGGCAGTCACTGATTTTGAACGTTTGGCAAATAAACAGACAATACGATTAGAGGTTAAAAATGTTTGACTTTCTTTTAAGCGGTGCAACCGGCGGCATCTTGGGCGTAGTAGGTGCATTATTCAAGCAGGGTTTAGAAGCCTATCAGGAACGCAAGAAGGCTGAAGCCAGTTTACTTTTACTTCAGGAACAGAACAAGCATGAATTATTGATGGCAGACAAGCAGGCCGCATTGATAGAACTTGAAGCTAAGAACGCAGTTACCCTTGCAGAACTTAATGCACAGAAAGAAACCGATGTGGCTAGTTACGCAGCATTAAACGCTTCTTATGAATCAGACAAAGCAACCTATTCAGATGCTAAAACATCACCTTGGATGATTGCAGTAGATGCTGCAAGGGGGTTTATCAGGCCGTTCCTTACTCTGATATTCAGCCTGACTTTAATTGTTTTGACAGTCGTTCTAATTGTTAATGTACCTGATGCACTTTCCGGTAATCCTGAATACCTTAAAGAAACCTTATATCGGTTATTAGATGCGGTAATATTTATCGGTACTTCAGCAATACTCTGGTGGTTTGCAATGAGGCCGTTAAACAAGAAAGACTAATAACAAATCTTGCAACCACCGTCATGCGCATTTCTGGCACGTTCACGCTGAATATCTAATTCCATGCGCTGCTGATTGCGTTGCATTTCCTGCATCTGGCGTTGCTGTTCATCATGGAATCTTTGCTGTTCACGCATCTGGTTCTGCTGCTGAATCTCTTGGTTGTACCTGGTCATGCTATCGTTCAATGGAATGTTATAAATATCATCGAGCGCAAACGCTGATATAGGCAAGAATAAAGCTAATAAAATAATCCTGGTCATGGTCATCACCTTTTATTGTTTTTGGGGATTATTACATTACTCTACTAATTTTTATAATTCAATATTGCATGGGTCATAATTTTGCGTATAATGCGCGACTTCAGCAAATGTATATAAAACAGTAAATTTTATACATTTTTAGGCATAAATTAAGGTATGAGCTTTGTAAGTAGTTGATAGTTATTAAATTACGACTCTGGTTCGCGCCTCCATCTACCCTTTTCACCTCGTATTATTTCACTTCAAAATATTTCAATTTGTTTCACAAAGCGTTATAGTTCAAGCCATTCAGCGTTTCGGATTGTTCTATTATGTTTCACATTAATTATTCCTGTTTCAGTCATTCGTTAGTCATAGGTTTAGGCATGAGTGTTTATGCCTAATTTAACTAACAAAAAAATAGATGGTGCAAAGCCTAAAGCAAAGCCTTACAAGCTATCTGATGCGCATGGGTTATATATTGAGGTACTACCATCTGGCAGTAAAAGCTGGCGCTACCTTTATAAGCTATTAGGCAAGCATAAGACTAAGACTTACGGAAAATATCCTGATATTGGTCTAGCTGATGCCAGGGTATTGCATAACCAATTCAAAATAGAACTGACACAAGGCATAAAAGAATCACCATCATTTGATAGTGTGAAGGATGATTTCTTGGTCCATCATCTAAAGACACTCAAGAACGCAAAGCATAAGCAGCAGGTTCAGTACAGGCTTGATGAATTTGTTTCGCCGCTATTAGGAAAGATGCCAATCAATACCATCAAGCGCACTGACTTGGTAAACGTGGTTAAATCGGTACAGGCCAAAGGCGTGACTGAAACCGCGCATCGAGTAGGCACACACATTAGGCAATTATTTGACTATGCCTTAGATATTGGCCTGATTGAATCTCATGCAGCCAATGGTCTTTCAAGGGTGCTGGACACGCCAAAAACTAAGCACATGAACTGCATAACTGTAAATGATGCAGGAAAGCTCTTTAAAGCGATAACAAGCTATGATGAACCTGTCACTAGGATAGGGTTAAAACTCGCGGCATTGACGTTTGTACGCACGAATGAGCTACGTTTTATGCGCTGGTCAGAGATACAGGATAAAACGTTTTGGGTTATTCCAGCAGAACGCATGAAAATGAAAAAGCCTCATGTTGTACCGCTATCTGATGAAGCTATGAAACTGCTGAAAGAAATAGAAGTTTATACAGGTGATTATGAGTTTGTATTTAACTCACCAAAAAGGCCGAAGCATCCAGTAAGCGAGAATACTTTATTGTTTGCTTTGTACCGTTTAGGCTATCGTGGGCTTATGACGGTTCACGGTTTCAGGGCGTTGGCATCTACCGTATTGAATGAGCAATCACCATTCAGCCATGATGTTATTGAAAGGCAACTGGCGCACAAAGAAACTGACTTAGTACGCGCTGCATATAACCGTGCTGAATATCTTGATGAACGCATTAAACTTATGGCCTGGTGGTCTAACTGGGTAGCAAGTGCTGAATTGTCCTGCGAAACCATCTAGGATGACCGACAGCAATATCAGGCGGTGGAATCAGTCCAGTTTTACGTTTACGCCAGAATGTAGCTCTATTGCTGATTCCTAGCTCTTTCATAAAATCTTCTATTGTGAATATTGTTTTCATCATTTCTTATCCTTTTCCTTGTATCCATCACAGCCAGCATCTTCAATATCTTTTTGCTTGATGTACTGGCAATCTCTAGTCATTACATAAGGCCATGACACGTTGCCTCTGCCACTGGTTACTGTTTCATGCTGGCATCTGTCAGGGTGTAGTGTTGAGTGGCATCCGTTCATTTTTTATCCTTAATATTTCTTCTTCTTGCTGATGTTGCTCTGTTATTACGCCTAGCAGCAATACCAATATCTTTGCCATCTTCACTTATAAAAACAAAGTCATGAACTAGGCCGCAATCACAGCAAGCTATTCTATAAACAGTTCCACTAGGTACTGCAAATCCTTCTTCATCCTGTCTTTGTTTATATCTAGCCATACTTAACCTTTCTCGCTCATTGCTTTTTCTATTGCTCTGGCAATTCTTCTTAATTCAAATTTCAAAATTGATATGTCATCGTGGTTTGGTGAATAATCAAGAATGCAATCAAGGTGACCTTTTTTTAAGATAAGTTCGTCTATTTCTTCATCACTCAACGAATAACGCTCTGCATCTTTCTTACATTCATCTAGTTTCACTAAAGCAATATCACGTTCAATTAGCATTTCTGCGGCAAGTTTTGATTGGTTGCCAGCTATTTGCTTACATTCAGCTAGTTGGTTGCGTAGGGCGGTGATTTCGTTTGCGGCAACTTTAAGAAAGTGGCGTTTACTAAATGGCTTATCATTTACTGCATATTCATTTAATCTATCTACAATATCCATTTACTCACCTTCCATTGCTTGTGGTGGATTAGGTAAAGGCATCCAGTGGGTAATTAAAGGCAACTTATAATCTGGCATCGTTGTTATTGACCACGTATTAAAATATTTGCAACAAATAACAGAGTGACGTTCAGGCATCCATACAATGCAATCTGTATTTTGTTCTGGCAATCTATCATCTACGCTAATCCAGTTACTTTCATCAGCACGTATTAGATTAGCGAAGGCTTCAAGTTCTTTATCAATACCAAAGTAGCCATCTCTTAATTCATTGCCAGAAGGGGCAATAATGTTGTTATATTTAGGGTGTATTTCAAACCCAGCCTGCTTTGCCAATTCAAGTGTTTTGTCTGTCATCATTTAGCCTTTCTTAGCGTAGAGTGGTCGAGCTTTGTTTGTGCTTCCGTAGTTATATGCAAATTTTTCCAAATCCCCGAATCGTTCTGACGGATAATCTTCATGAAACCACGCCACGGGCTTACCATACTGCGCCTCAACGTATGCGTCCAAATCAGCTTTTGTGGGTGGGTTGGATAGAACTTCTTCTACCAATTCAACATCAAAATATAATTCACCAAGTCCCCCTACGTTTTCAACTTTGCACGTTTCCAAAACCTCTCTTAACCTAACAATCTCCAAATCCTTGAGTGCTAGGCGTTCTTGTAGGTCTTTTGCGTCTTTATAAGCAGACCTTGCTGCTGCCTCGCTACTTTGAAAACTGATGCGCCATGATTCATAACTCATACTATTCACCTTTCATCTTGTTTATGGTGTTGAGTGCTTCAATCGCCTTGAGTATCATCTCATCAGAAAATGGTAGATTTCCAGCTATGTCACCAAGTGCCTCAACTGCTACATTTAGCTGGTCTTTAAGTTCGTCATTTTTACGTTCTGCATATTTAAATCTTTGGTTAGCTGACACGGTTGAATCTTTCCATTCATCACGGTCACGTTCTGTTTCAGTTAGCTGGGCTTGTAGTGATTCAGCTTGCAGTTTTAATTGATTTATTTCATGTGACTCAATTTCATCATCAAGTTTTATTTGTTTTTCTAATTCATTTATTTTTGATTGAAACCATTTTTCGCGAGCTTTGAAGCAATCATATTTATCTAAGAATTGGCTCATTACTGGAATATCACGTTCATTCTGTTCGCTCATTACAATCCCCTAAACAACACTCTTACGTGTTCTATAAGTAACAATATCTCTTACTGTAGATTCTGCACATTTAAACTTGTTAGCCAGATAACCATAGCCACGTACATAGGCTAAGTGCATGGTTCTAATCTCTCTCACTTGGTCATCTGTCAGCTTTATTCTGTGTTGGTTACGTTGCATGATTAGGCACTTACTAATTTATAATCAGGATAAAGCGCATCTGAAAGCTCTTTAATTACCCTTGAATTAGCTTCTATTAGTTCCTGTACGCTCTTAAAGTTTTCATTTGATGTCTTTATATGAATTACGTCTTTTAATGCGTTTTGCAAGCTAGTGTAATAGCGAAATGCAACCCATGAAACTTGACCTGCTTCTTTGCTTTTTTCGCCAGCAATCTGTTTTTTCTGTAATTGCCAGTTGCGAGGTGTAATTGTCAATCGTGTAGTTTCATCAATCATGATGTAAGATTTTCCGTTGTCATCTAATTCGTAATCGCTCATTTTTCATATCCTCATTTAAAAATGATTCTTAACGTGAATCACTCGGTATCATCAGCGCACGGTGATAACGGAAGTAATGCGCCTGATACTGCTATGGTTTTGCACCACTCATAGCTTGGTGGACACGTTACGCTGCCTTCTTGTCAGTAATTAGTTTTAAATTAATTTCATTTTTTATCGACTTTACAAAACAGCAAGCTTCAAAAAAATCATTAGTTGTTTTGTCTGCAATAATTTTTCCGTTAAACCTTACTCTCGCTCTGTAAGCGCCATAACTTCTATATTCAACACCACTAATTTTTAATTGGTTATGTTTATAAATTCTCTTATTGTTATTGTTTTGTAATCTAGTTACCCATCTACAATTTTCTTTTGAATAACCTTTATTATTATCTTTTCTATCTAAATGAGTATTTACAGGTCTATTTCCCATATCTTCAACAAAGTTATAAAAAGAATTTTTCCATTTATCACATACCGTTATTCCTCTACCGCCATAATCTTTATATGCTTTATGTGTAGGTCTACTACATCTAGAAACCATGTCTGACCATATCCAATATATTCTTTGTTTTTCTTCATCCATTTGATTTTTTCCAATCAAGAATATATTTTAATTCCTGATAACGAACATCAACTTCAGCTAAAAACTTTCTTACTTCATCTTCTAAATATTCAATGTAGCTAGTTTCAGGTATGTATCTAATTTGAAAATAATGTAGACCTTCTGGTACGCGAGAATCGTGACTTACAAAGTCGGCCCACTTTCTATTGCAGCAGCAACATTGCCAAGCCATTTGAGGTTTATACTTTTCAGGTACTACACCATCAACCAGGTAACCAAAGTGCGTAGCTGAATTAGGATTTTTAATTTCAAGCAATCCATCGTCACCTACTAAACCATCAGGACTACAACCTGCCATTTCAATAGTAGGGTGATTAATGAAAGCTATTTGATTAACGATTACACCAGTATTTAACTCATACATTGAACGTGCTAAAGGCTCTTGTTCAGTACCCCATTGCATTGCTGCATTAGTAAAGCCTTCGTTTATTACTCCAAAACGCTCAATGACTAACTCGGTCATGTAGTTTTCACGACTTGCTGAATATCCTGATTTTGTTTTAGCAATAACATCAGCTATACGCGAGGCCGTTACTTTGCCTGCTCTGAGTTTCCGCCATTCCGGTGTGCCTTGAATAACCATTATTCTGCCCCTTCCATATCTGCAACAAAGTCATCAATCACTACCGGTTCTTGTTCAATCACTTTGCTGTCTGCTTCTTGCGCAAGTTTTTTCAGTTCTTCGTGTTTAACTGCACCGACCAGCTTACGTTCTTGTGCGGTAAGATTTATCCACACTTCAGCATAGGAATTTAAACCTTGTGTACTGGCTACTTTGGTAAGCGTATCAATAAGTGTATTGCGCACTGCTACCTGTTCAGCACTGAGTTCAATCTGGTTCTTGTTGGCGTTTACTTGGGCGGTAATGTCATACTCTTTACCTTCCATTTCTTCAGCAGTTGGTTGTGCGCCAAACTCAGGAAATGCTTTTCTTAATGCCTGGGCTTCAGCACACTTAGCTAATTGAGCATAAGGCCGTTTGGTCCACATTGCGTTAGGTGCAATAGACTTATCTTTACCTCCTTTGATAGCGTAGTTTTCTTTCCAAATTTCTTTAGCTGCAAACTCTACAATAACGCCATTAGGCAGTAATCTTTTAACAACTACTTTGCACCATTTAGGATAGGTTACATTTGTGCCACCGATATTTTCAGTAACATCTTCGCCAAATTCAGGTTCACTTACACCGGCATATTCACCTGAACGTGAAGCCTGAGAGCGATATAAACCAATACCAGGCATAACAACATCACGCATTGTTCCGGCTTTGTTATCCCAAATAGGAACTAAGTGTACTGGCTTCTGCATTGGGTCTAATCCTGATGCTTTACAGTAACCTAAAACCATTTTTATTGAATCTCGCTGCGCACCAACATATAAGCTATGTGAAAGAACATTAATCAGTTCATCTTCAGTCATGCTAAAAGCAGGGTATGCGTTCTGCTGTATTGTTTGTATATTGCTCATTTGTATCACCTCATTCATTAATTAAATCATTCAAAATAAACATGCCAGACCAATAGAGCAGCTTGCTTTCTTGTCAGGCCTATTTCACGATATTCGCTATACATACTGATGCAAGCAAACACATTGAGCAGAATAAAACTTACGATTAATCCTACTAACACATAACCAATAGCTTCATAACCGTTCATCTATTCACTCCAAATTGCAAAAATAATTACACACATCAGAACCATTAAAATGAACGCCAGGCTTAACAAGATAACGTGTTCAACGCTTGGTTTTTCAGATGTATCTATATGCGCGTAGTCTTTCATAGTGATGCCTCGATTCTTGAAATTCGTTTATATGGGATGGTGGCTTTTGATGTTTCGTAGTTAATGTTGCACCATCCGTTTTCATACGCTTCAGCGCGTCTTACCATATCTTAATTTGCCAGTGATTGCAGGTAAGGTGCTAGTAAAATAACTACTACTAGCAATAGCGCATAAGCCAGTGTGATTAGTTTTTCTTTCATAGCGTAGCCTTATAAAAGATGTCGTTGTTTAGGTTGAACATGCTGGATAATCCAAGACTTTGAACGGAATCAGCTTCATATTCATAACCAAATTCAAGGCCTCTGTTATATAGTTCCTTACATGCCTTGCTATCCTGCCTATGTGGAAATGGATAAGCATCACATCTGCATGTCACTTGTTTACGTTTATATGTAGTCATTTGAATCACCGTTTAAAAAAGAAGGCTACTTTCATCAGATTTCACCTTTAAGTTTGGAGGCATGTCATCGGCCATATGCATAACCGACAATTGAATGATACGTGTGCGTATTCTAAATGTCAAACGTTTGCGTATCTTTTTTGATACGAAAATTGTAATTATTTGTAAATTCGTATTAATTAGGCGAAAAAAAACCACCGGTGAAGGTGGTTTATAAGGATTGATGTAACTAAATAGGGGTTAAACTTTTCTTCCGTTCCAAACCCAAAGTACACGGCCTTTTATTTCTACATCATTAGCTGCGGTTAGAATATCCACTGTTTTTACAGCAGGATTATCTGAGCTAATTTCAAATACACCATCTAAACGCTGGCGTACACGTTTAATGAATAATCTTTGATGTGCTTCCAATACATAAATTTTATCTGCGGTAACACTTTTATCTGCGGTATCAACGAGCAACACATCACCGTCATTGAAGGTTGGGTGCATTGAATCACCGATAGCATGAATAAAAGCCAGGTTCTTAACATTTGAAAATGGTTTAAGCGCACGTTCTGCCCATTCAGTGCTTACGCTTAACATATCAATAACCCTTTCATCATCATATAAAGTTTCCCCTAAACCCATGCTGGCTGTAATCATCAGTAATGGGATTCTTATTGTTTTAGAATAATTCCTTATTACATCTAATGAAGATAGTTCTGTACTGTTTTTCTCAATAGGCAAATCCCCTCGTAATTGACTAGGACTAATATTATAAGCATCTGCCCATTTTTTTACGGTAGCTTCGTTAGCTGATTTATGAAGGCCTTTAAGAAACCTGTGTGTAGTCGGCTGTGGCACACCAGACTTACGCTCTAAACTATAAGCGTCATCGTGATGCTGGTCCATCAGTTCTTTTAATATTTCTCTCATTTTCATGACCTAATCATACGCCATCGTATTAGATTGTAAAAAAACGTAAACGTATCACAAAACACTTGCAATGTGATACGAACGCGCATTACAATACTAAACATGAACAAAATTCAAACATATCTACAAAGAATCTATGAAACCGGACTGACTGATGAAGAAATCGGTGAGCGCATTGAAGCTCCTCAATCGATTGTCACCAGGTTAAGAAACGGTGTTCATAAATCAACCAACTATGAGCGTGGACAAAAAATCTACGCTCTGGCCCGTAAGTTAAAAGTGATTCAAAAGGCTGCTTAATCATGGTCAAGCTGAACAGATACGGTGATGAACTGAAAGAACTTCGTTGTGAAGTTCCAAAGCACATTTTAGATGTAGCTGATGCGAAAGCTGATTCTGAAACTCGCGCCACTGGTCGCCTGGTATCTCGTAGCTCAATCATTAATGAAGTCCTTTCCAAATGGGCTGAATCTCATATTGATGAAGCTATTTTGATACTTAAATTAACTGGCGTAAATCCTATGGTATCGGAAAAGGATGAAAGCAAATGAGTAATCCTCAAATTGAAAACGGATATACCAGAATAGCTAATGAACTGCTTGAAGCAATAATCAAGCATCCATTTTCTAGGCGTGAATATGCAGTTCTTTTATGCGTAATCAGATGTACCTATGGATTTAATAAAAAAGAAGATGCACTGTCAGGTTGGCAAATAGCAGAAATAACTGGAATTGACCGTTCTCATGTTTCTAAAACTATTAATGAGCTTGTAAAAAACAATGTGATTTTACGTTCTGACAGTAGCCGTTTCAGCCACGGTCATAACGTTCATTTCATATCAATTAACAAGCATTATAAAACATGGAAAACAGTTGCTGAATCAGCCACTGTAACAGTAGCCAAAAAAGCCACCGTTGCCAAATCAGCACCGTTGCCAAATCAGCCTCAGACAGTTGCTGAATTGGCTACAGTAACCGTTGCTGAATTGGCTATAGGACCGTTGCCAAATCAGCCCACACATAAAGACATACCTAAAGACAATACAAAAGACATACCTAAAGACATTAGGCAGCATGTAAATGCTGCAACCAAACCTGATGATGTTAATACGCCATTGCAAGAAGCCTGCAAAGCAACATGGAAATCATATTCTGAAGCATTTGAAATTCGTTATCAGGTTAAACCAAATCGCAATGCAAAAAATTCAAGCCAGATAAAACAGTTTGTGCAAAACGTTGGCTATGAAGATTCGCCTTTGGTTGCAGGTTTTTATGTTCGTCATAACGGTTTCTTCTACGCAAATAACATGCATACCGTTGGTGTGATGCTCAAGGATTGTGAAAAGTTACGCAATGAATGGGCTTCAGGAAATGTTATAGAAATTCAGCAATTCAAATCATCTGGTCAGCAGCGTATTGAAAATACAAATCGTGCCGTAGCTGAGTTCTTGGGTGAAACAAATCAATCAAACATTATTGAAGGCGAGTACCAACATGCTTGAATCAGACAAAAAAGAATTTGCTTCAATCGTAAGTGCAACACTGAAAACTTATCGCGTTGAACCTGATGCTGATGTTTTGCGTTTATGGTGGGGTGTTTTAAACAGGTTCAGCATTGAGCAGGTACGTGATGGTTTTAACCGGTTCATTGGAAGCAAAGAATCTAAATTCTCGATAGTTCCTGCAAACATCATTGAGGCTATTGAAGCGAACGAACCTGATGGTCGAGTTGGTGCTGATGAAGCATGGTCTATGTACCCACATGATGAATCATCAAGCGCAGTAATCACTAATGAAATTTCTGAAGCCATGTATATCGCGCAGCCATTGTTAAATGCCGGTGACAAGATTGGCGCTCGTATGGCTTTTAAAGAAGCATACACCAGGATAGTTTCATCAAATAAAGCTAACGGTGTTGCGCCGAAATGGTTTGCATCATTAGGCCATAGCAAAGAGGGTAGGGAAATAGCAATCAAAGATGCGGTAATGAAAGGCCGTTTAACTCAGGACCATGCAACTTCATTGCTACCTTCACCAATACCAAATTCAGTAATAAACGCAATTCAAGAGGTCAAGTTTTTAGCAGCTAACGATGCGCAGTTCAGCGATTCAGAACATGAAAAAGCGCGTAATAAATTATCTGCAATTAAATCCATGCTGCAAGGTGGTTCAGCTTAACCATGTGGAAGCCAGTAAACCAGTATTACGCAGTAAATGGAAATTGGACGATGACAATAAACGGCAGTAAAGAAATTGGTAATCAGAAGTTTGCTTTATTTGAAGGTAATGAATTTCGTGCGGTATGCGATACGCAAAAAGAAGCAGTAAAAAAACATAAAGAATTAACAGGGGTGAAGTAATGGCATTACCAGTACCAAACAGTAATTACGAACATTGCAAAGGCCAGGCGCCGGATGGTTCAAGAAAATGTGCATACCGTGAAAGCTGCAAGCGTTTTTCAAATGGCGGTTTCAGATTGGTGTTCAAGGATTTTTGGAAGTCTGAGAACGAAGATTGCGTCAAATATGAGGCTGGCAGGTAATGAAATCTATCACGCTCAATGAAACTGAAATCGCGTTCTGCTACCAGGTTGCATCCTTGCGCAGAATGTTGAATCGCGGTTTTGGCGTGAAAGACCAGACCATCAAGAAAGATTTTATGAGTGGCGAAGTGTTAGGTGTTCTCGGTGAGTACGCAGTTAGCAAAGTGCTGAATGTATTTCCGAAACTTATTGACCGTGTAAAAGGCGGTGGTGAGGACTTGGTTTATAAAAATCACCGCATTGACGTAAAAGCCACACAAAACGCTTCTAACGGATTATTTGTATCACGACCTAATGCTGATATTGATATTTTGGTTTTGGCGGTAATAGACCTGCCTACTGTTGAAATAAAGGGATGGTTGCCTTACTCGGAAGTGGTAAATGACAGCAATAAAGATTCAAACGGTCAGTATCGCTACAAAGGCAAATTAAACACACACGTTTTGGAGTGGAAGAAATGAGTGAAATCAATCCGCAGGAAGCCATCAGCTTTATCTACAACAATGCGCCTAAGTACGCTGAAGCCAAAGCTAATCGATGCTACCTGGATGAATTCAGAAAGAGCAAGAAAGCAATTTTATTTCAGCAAGCACCACAAGGTTCTATTGCAGAGCGTGAATCATTTGCTTATGCACATCAGGAATATCAGGACCTTTTGAAAGGCTTGCAGGCGGCGGTAGAAATCGAAGAAAAATTGCGCTGGCAGATTGAAGCAGCGCGATTGAAAACTGAAATCTGGCGTACACAGCAAGCAAATAACAGAGCAATTGATGGGGCTGCACGATGAAGAAAAAAACAAAAAAATACCAACCTAAACCGGTCAGTCACCCAATGCTTGTGACACGGTTGCTGGAAGAAAAAGTAGAAGCCATGAACGAACATTCAATGCTTACTGCTTTCCAGTACGGAGTAGCCACAAAAGAGCATTACGACTACCTGACGCAGATGGCAAATCTGCTGAATATCGCAAGCAATAAGAAAGAACTGAAAGCGACTTCAGCCTATGTGGACAACCTGATGAAAATCGTTAAATCAATACTGGACCGGTATAAGGCAAAAGGCAAGTTAGGTGTTGCCGGTGAAGAACTGACCAGGCTGCGTGAGTTTGTACGTGACTATCAGCAGTTTTGGGTACGTCAGACAGTATCACTTTACAACGAATGTGTAGCTGAGTTGAACGCTTTTTATGCTGATGTGAATGAAAGAAGGACAGCATGAAACTCAACAAAAGAAAATGCAAAAACTGTGGCCTGGTATTTCAAAAGCTCAGTCCTTTACATTCTCTTTGCAGTCCTAAATGTGCCATAGCTCATTCAAAAATACTGGAAGTCAAGCGTGAACGTACTGAAGCTAAAAAAGCCAGGATGGAAAAGCGCGAAAGACTAGCCAAATTAAAGCCGCTTAAAGCATACGCAGACGATGCGCAGACGGTTTTTAACGCATGGGTAAGGGTAAGAGATGAAAAAGAACCTTGTATCAGTTGCGGTCGCTTCCACGAAGGCCAGTATCACGCCGGTCATTATCGCACTAGAGGCGCAGCTAATCACCTCAGATACAACGAGGATAACTGCCACAAACAATGTGCGCCATGTAATAACCATCTATCAGGAAACATCGTCAACTATCGACCAGGATTGATAAAAAAGATAGGGATTGAACGTGTTGAATTGCTCGAAAACAACAATGAAACACATAAATTCACTAAAGAAGAACTGATAGCAATAAAACAGACTTACAAAGCAAAACTGAAGCAACTTCAACAAGAAAACAAAGGGGTTAATCATGACTGAAGAAGTAAAAAAGAACGTACACGGGATTTGGAAAAGACAAAAAGCAGGTTTGCAGCCATGTTGTCTATCAATGACCGTTACCTGGATGCAGTACAAGTAATGAACCTGCTGAATTGCACTGATGTAACTGCAAGAAAGTACATGAAAATCCTGATTGAAAAGAACATGGTCCATGTATCTCAGACCAAATCACCATTCAACGGTCATCCTACATTGCTTATCAAGTCAAACAAGGTAGAAATCACTGATGAATTGCTCAATAGCCTGCAAAGTCACAAGCCAACCAACGGTTTGAAAAAATACCATGAAAAGGCAGTAGGTCATGCTGAAGAAAGCGAGTTTGGAAAGAACGGTGTGTACAAGATGATGACCAGGCCTTCAAAGTCAATTGAAGAAAAGATGCGTGAAACTCAGGCCTATGACAGAAAGCTACGCAAAAGTTCAAAAATCTACGCCAGCGGTTCAAGCCTGAGTGCGGTGATGTTGTCTGCTAACTATTAGACTGAAGGTGAAACATGGCAGCTAATCAGTTGGAAGATATATTTGAACCAAGAACTAAAAGATGGTCTGCAAGAGAAGTCATCATCATTAATGGGATTAGCTGCTGTTACACGATAGTTAAAAACGAAGGGTACTTGGTACATCTTCCAGGCGGCGAAAGAAAGTTTGCACATGAATTGATGTTTAACGGTTGTACAGTAATTCTACCTGACCAGATAAGGGGAAAAAATGAGAAACGCTAAACATGGTGAATCACATCCAAAATGTAAATTGACTGAATCAAAAGTAAACATGATGCGCAGTCAGCATGAAACTTTCTCATGGGGATATAAGCGACTGTCTAAGTTATTTGGTGTGAGTGTGAGGACAGTTCGGGATATTGTTAGTTATAGGACATGGTGTAATTGATATGGCATTGACACAGAAACAGCAGATGTTCGTTAAAGAATACCTGATTGACCTTAACGCAACTCAGGCGGCAATACGTGCTGGGTATAGTGAAAAGACTTCATATTCCATTGGCGATGAAAACCTGAAAAAACCTGAAATAGCCGCTGCCATACAGGAAGCAATGGATAAACGTGCAAAAAAAGTTGAAGTTAATGCTGAATATGTGCTTACAACTATTGTTGAAACCATAGAAAGATGCAAGCAAGAGATAGAACCGATATATGAAGGCATAGGTGAAAATAGAATGTTTACTGGCGAGTTTAAATTTGATAGTGGCGCTGTATTAAAAGGTGCTGAGTTGCTAGGAAAGCATTTGAAACTGTTTACAGACAAAACTGAGGTTGAAGGCTCATTCAATTTAACTGTTCAAACCGGAGTTCCAAATTCAGATGGCAAGTAAAGAAATACGCTTGAACTACTTTCCGCGTGATTGGCAGAAGCAATGCCATATTAAAAAGCAGCGTTTTACAGTATTGGCATTGCACCGAAGGGCCGGTAAAACAGAACTGGCTTTGATGGAACTATTGAATGAAGCATTGAAGTTCACAAAAGAACTTGGTTTCTTTGTCTACGTTTCACCTTACCTGAAGCAATCGAGAGCTATTGCATGGGCCAGGCTTAAACAGAAAGTAGAGCCGTTGCGTATCGTTAATGCGGTTGAAATCAGTGAAGTGGATGGCTCAGTCAAGTTCAAGCATAACGGCGCAGTTATCCGCATATTTGGTGCTGACAATCCTGATGCATTGCGCGGTGTTAGGCTTGATGGTGCGGTGCTTGATGAAGTGGCGCAGATTAAACCTGAGATTTGGAATGACGTATTGCAGCCTGCCTTGTCTGACCGCAAGGGATGGGCAATGTTTATCGGTACGCCATCCGGTATTAACCTGTTCTCAGAACTGTACTTCAAGGCCAGTGAATTGCCTGGTTGGTACGCTGCAAGATATACCGTATATGATACTGCCGCAATTGATGAAGATGAAGTAGAACGTCTACGGCGTGATATGAGTGAAACCTCATTTGCGCGTGAGTATCTATGTGACTTTAGTGCAGCCGGTGACAATCAGTTAATCTCACTATCAGATGCAGAATCAGCAGCCAAACGTATTTATAACAGCAGTGATATTAGTTTTGCGCCCAAGATTATGGGCGTAGACCCTGCCAGGTTTGGTGATGATAGGTCCGTGATATTTAAGCGCCAGGGCTTGCAGGCATTTGTACCTCTGGTATTTCGCGGCATGAATAACATGGATTTGGCGGCGCGTATTGCGACTGAGATATATGATTGGCAACCTGACGCGGTGTTTATCGATAGTGGCGCAGGTGCAGGTGTGATTGACCGTCTGCGACAGCTTAATCATGAAGTGGTTGAAGTGGCGTTTGGCGGCAAGGCCACAAAAGAAAAACTGTTTATCAATAAGCGTTCAGAAATGTGGATTGAAATGGCTGAATGGTTGAAAGAAGGCGGTTCAATTCCGAATGACCCGATACTGAAGCAGGAAGTATCAACACCTATCTACTGGTATGACGCAGCAGGTAGACGTTGCTTGGAATCTAAGGATGAAATCAAGAAGCGTTTGCAGGGCGGCGGTAGTCCTGACCTTGCTGATGCACTTGCTTTAACGTTTGCCTATCAGGTAACACCGAAGCCTAAGACTGCAATAGAACACTTGGCGCATCGTTCAAGCCACTCTAATCAGCGCGAATATGACCCTTACGCATAGGGTGCGTTTACTCAATCCGTAGTTCAGTACAATCAATTCAACCTATGAAAAGGATTGAATCATGTGCGGATTATTCAGCAAACCTAGCATTCCGAAAGCACCACCACCTATCCCTATGCCGCAAGCAAGCAAAGCCCCTGACCAGGATATATTCATTCAGCGTAATGCGGCGCAGAACAGAATGGCTACAGCAGGAAATTCAAGTACCATTCTAACCGGTGCAAACGGTGACATAGTACCTACTACTCAACTAGGCAAAAATAGCCTATTAGGTAACTGATATGCCACAACTTGACGGTAAGAAAAAACAGTCAGGATTTACTATATCTGAAAATGGAACGCTTCAAGGTGAAGGGTTACCAAATGGTTTAGCTATCGATATGAATGCTTATAACGATGCAAAATTAAAATATTCAGGTATGAAAGGCGCTATTTCAAACGGTGAACAGTCATCTGCAATAAATAATATGTACCCATCAATGACCTCTAATAAACTTCAATCACTTGCAAGTGAAGTGACGAGGTTTAAATATGATAAAGACGGTACGCTTAAAGGTTTTATCCCTACTATCGGACCTGAAGGCATGGGTGATTTAAGCAAAATTGGACAGACAGGACAGGTTAAAGGTGATTACATCGGATTTGGAATGTATGACAAAGCACCTGGTATATGGATAGATGTAAATGGAGTGAAATTAGATGAATCTACTTTATCAGGAAACAAGGTAGGTGATGTTTCATTTCGTGAAGAAGGCGGTGCGCCTTTAGCTGTATTTGGTAATGATAAAGGCTATATGCGCCTGGCAACTAACGCACCGATTGAAGCTGATAGTATTCAATTAGGTAACAACACCGGTACAACCACTCAGCAGCGCCGCAGAAGGACAATACTGTAATGGATGAACCAACAGTCAACGAACTACCAAGAGAGCGTTATTTAAAGCGCAAACAGGCGTTATGGAATGAGCGCAGTTCATGGATGACGCACTGGCGCGAAATCAGCGACCATATCATGCCGCGTACCGGCAGGTTCTTTGATACTGACCGCAATAACGGCAAGAAGAAGCATAACAATATCATCAATTCCAAAGGCACACGCGCATTGAATGTGCTGGCTTCAGGGATGATGGCAGGCATGACTTCACCGGCTAGGCCTTGGTTCAGATTGGCAACACCTGACCGTGACCTGATGGAATTTGCACCGGTTCGTGAATGGCTGGACCAGGTATCAACCATCATGCGTGAAGTGTTTGCGCGTTCCAATACCTACAATTCATTGCACCAGATGTATTTTGAACTAGGCGGTTACGGTACTTCAGCATCATTCATATCACCAAATTTCAACGATGTTATCCGTCATAGTCCATTGACTGCCGGTGAATATGCTTTGGCTATTGACCATGAGCAGCGCGTATCTACCTTGTACCGTGAAATACCGATGACCGTAGCGCAGGTAGTTCAGCAGTTTGACAAAGACAGATGCAGCGTAGGCGTAAAGAACCAATATACCAGTGGCAATCTTGATAAGTGGATTACCGTGATTCATGCGATTGAACCGCGTAGCGATAGGGATTACACGAAGAAAGACGCGAAGAACAAGCCATTCATGAGTTGCTACTTTGAAGCAGCCAGTGACAACAAGACCGTATTGAGAGAATCAGGATTTGACCGTTTTCCTGGTGTAGCGCCTCGCTGGTTTGTATTGCAGGGTGATGTTTACGGCAGCAGTCCGGCAATGGAAGCCTTGGGTGATATTAAAGCCTTGCAGCATAAAGAACTGCGTAAAGCACAGGCCATAGACTACCAGACCAAACCACCGCTACAGATGCCATCTTCAATGAAGAACATGGAAGTCAACAGTTTGCCAGGTGGTGTTGCTTATGTAGACACTACAACTCAGCAGGGCGGCATTCGTACGCAGTTTGAAGTGCAATTGAATCTTGGTGACTTGCGTGAAGATATTGCGCTGACAGAAAGGCGCATCGATTCAGCTTTTTATGCCGACCTTTTCATGATGTTAGCCAATGACACACGTTCCGGCATTACTGCTACTGAAGTGGCAGAACGTCACGAAGAAAAGCTATTGATGCTTGGTCCAGTATTGGAACGCCTGCATAACGAAATGCTAGACCCGATGATAGACCTGACATTTGACATGATGCTTAAGTCAGGAATATTGCCGCAGCCACCTGAAGAACTGCAAGGCCAGAATCTACAGGTTGAGTTCGTTTCTACATTGGCACAGGCGCAGCAGTTAGTCGGACTTAATTCACTTGACCGTTTTGCTATGACCATCGGTTCAATCGCGCAGATGAAACCGGAAATACTGGACAAGTTTGATGCTGACCAATATGCAGACGTTTATGCACAACGGTTAGGGGTAGACCCATCAGTCATAGTAGCTGATGACAAAGTGGCGATTATCCGTCAGCAACGTGCAGCAGAACAGGAAAAACAGCAGCAGATGGCAATGATGCCACAAATGGCTGATATGGCTGCAAAACTAGGTAATGTTAAAACAGATGAATCAACCCTTGCATCCGATGTGATGAAAGGGCTTCAAGGGTACTCAACATAAAGGATTAAATCATGACTACTACAGTCGTTGAAGTGGCAAGCAAGACCAAGAACTTAACTGCAACCGGTGATGTATTTACCATTAACGGCCTGGTAATGGGTTTTTATGTAAACAGTTCAAGTGGCGGTCAACTGGTACTGAAATCCGGTGGTTCTGGCGGTACTGCATTAGGTGGAACGATTACGCCTGGTGTTGGCTATCATCCTTATCCATGCGGTGTTTCCGGTGGTCTGCATGCAACTATTACCGGAACGATTGACTTAACATTCTTCTACCGCGAAGGTGTGTAATGTTACTCACAAGAGTTTCCAGCGCAGTACGTGAAGCGTTAAGCATATACTTTCAAAGTGGTGTATTAGACCATCGCATCACTTTCTCACGCACCTCAAACGCTACCATCACCAACAGTGCAGGGCAGATTGCTTATGCGCCGCATAACTTGCTGACTTATTCAGAGCAGTTTGATAATTCGGCGTGGATAAAGACAGGCACTACTGTTACAGCTAACACGATAGTTGCTCCAGACGGAACCATTACTGTGGATAAAATTGTTGAAGTTGCTGCGGCCTCTTTGCCAAGAATTGTTAATGGCACTGTAGTTACTTTAGTTCCTTACACTATTTCTGTTTATGCTAAAGCTGCTGAAAGAACTCAAATAATAATTGTTGGTGATGCTTCGGCAGCCAAAAGTGCTTATTTTGATTTAGCCAATGGCACTGTTGTTAGTGTCGGTAATAATGCAACTGCTTCTATTAGTTTAGCCAATAATGGTTTTTATAGATGTATTTTGACTTACACCCCTGCTGCTACAGGTAATGGTTTTTATATTGCCACAGCAGAAAACGGCGCAACAATTTCATCTGGTGATAATACAAAAGGTCTTTACTTATGGGGCGCACAACTAGAAATAGGCACAACAGCATCAACTTACAACAGCACAACTGTTAAAAACTTGCTCGGCTACTCAGAGTTATTTGATAACGCTGCATGGACAAAGAGCAATAGTTTTGTACAGACTAACCTGCTGACTTACAGTGAAGACTTCACCAATGCGGCATGGTCAAAAACTACAGTTACCGCAACAGCAAACAGCATAGTAGCACCTAACGGCTATCAGACAGCCGACACGCTATCAGCGACAGGTGCAAACTCTACCGCATTGCAGACATTCACCGCATCTGCCGTGCCTTATACCTACAGCGTTTATCTCTACCGCAAAACAGGTACAGGTAACATTGATATATCAGTAGACGGCACTACTTGGGTAACAAAAGCGATTACCGCAGGATGGACTAGGGTAGATACAACGTTAACCCCTGCTGCTGGTGCTAAGACTGCTGGCATCCGTATTGCGACTAATGGCGATGAAGTCTATGCATGGGGCGCACAACTCGTGCAAGGCTCTACCGCAGGCGATTACCGCAGGACTGATGCCGCAGCATTGCCTGTTTATTACGCTAACCATAATGGTGTAGTGTGTGCTGAACAGATACACGCATCAGCAGGTAACGGCACATTCTTAGAAAGCTATACCTCAACGGGTGGTTCTCAAACATTCAGTATCTGGCTGCGTAGAATCTCTGGAACTGGTAACGTTGACTTGACGATGGACAGTGGCGCGACTTATTCCACACAGACAATCAGCTCAACATGGGCAAGATACAGCGTCACATCTGCTCCAGCGGCAGGCGCTAAAACTGCTGGTGTTAGGATTGTAACCAGTGGTGATGTGATACAGGCTTTCGGTGCAATGGTAAGCGATTCAGCCTCACTAGACCCATACGTGCTTAATATTGCTGCCGCACCTTCTGCCGCCGCTTACTATGGCCCACGCTTTGACTATGACCCTGTAACACTACAGCCTAAAGGCTTGCTGATTGAAGAACAGCGTCAGAACTTGGTGCTTAACGCAACGCTTGATGGTGCAAATTTAGCCACACAAAACGTAACCGTCACAGCAGTAGCTCACACAATTTCATTCTATGGCACAGGCCAGATTGTATTGAGCGGCACAGCCTCTGCAACGGCAACAGGTACAGGCGCATACCCTACACGCAAGACGCTAACATTCACACCGACAGCAGGCACGTTAACGCTCACTGTGACAGGGACAGTGCAATATGCACAATTAGAGATAGGTTCATTTGCAACCAGCTTTATACCAACAGCAGGCAGTCAGGTAACCCGAACAGTTGATGTGGCTACTATTCAAGGTAGTAACTTCTATAGTTGGTTTAATGCTAATGAAGGAACATTTTTTGCAAATTCAATTACATTACCAAGCACTGCCGCATTAAGAACATTGTCATGTAATGACACGACAACAACAAACCAAATATCATTAAGAATTACATCATCAGTTGGATTGTCTGCACAAATAGCTGTAGGTGGTGTTGATTCAATATCTTTCGGTACAGCTAATACCGCGAATACACAATATAAAAAATCATTGGCCTACAAACTCAATGATGCTGCTTATAGTGAAAATGGTACATTGCAAACAGATACAACCGTGAATTTGCCAATAGTTAGCCAAATGAATATAGGTTCAACAACTACCACTTATGGTAACGGCACTATCAAACAAATAAGCTACTACAGCACACGCCTGCCGAACTCAACGCTGCAAGCAATCACAGCATAGGAACATCATGGACTACTTCTTAAAATTCACCGATGAAGCCGAAGCTAACACAGTATTAGATGGCTTAGAGGGTTACAGCATTGATGTAATCGGCACAGTTTACAAGAACGATATAGCAGTACAGGGATGGCACGTTAATTTGCGTGGTGCTGAAACAGATGCATTTCTGCCTTATGAAACATTCCCTAAAACACCGAACAGGATATTCGCATGAGTGAACAATTCATCGTTATCGCGTTAACAATCATTTTGGGCGTTACACAGCTAGGTGACTTGTACACAACGCGCACTATATTGGATAAAGGCGGCATAGAAGTGAACCGCTTGGCACGTAAGCTGATGAACGTATTAACCGTTGATGGCTATCTTGCATTAAAAGCCATTATCACCACTGTATTTGGCTATTACGCAGGATTTGCGGCACTGCCTATACTCGTGACATTGGTGGTGCTGTATATATTTGTAGTAGTGTATAACATCAGGCAGTTATAAATAATCGTTCAACTAACAAGCTCACTTCGGTGGGCTTTTTTATTGCCTGGCTAGGGGTGCGTTTACTGTTTTAAATACGTTCTACACTTTCAACATGGCAAAAGAAAAAGACTATGACCCACTGAATCCTGAAGCTGCAACTGATGAAGTTGAAAAAGCGCAGGACACTAAGCGTAAACAGGAAATTGAAGATTTACGCGCAGTCGTATCTACGCCATCCGGCAGACGTTTTATTAAACGCTTGTTGGAAAGAACAGCAATCTACCGTTCTACATTTACCGGTAATTCAAACGGTTATTTTGTGGAAGGGGAAAGAAATATCGGCCTATTTATTGTCGCTGAGTTAAGCGCAGTAGGCCGTGATACATATCCTAAATTATTACTTGAGGATTAACCAATGACCACCGAAACGACAGCAGCGCAAGGTAACACTGAGACTGCTACTGATGAAGTAGTTGTAACTGAAACCGTACAGTCAACAGAAGCCACAACTGAAAACGTAGAAGCGCAGACCGAAACAGCAGCTACGGAAACCACTAGCGAAGAAACGACTGCTGAGAACCAGCAAACCGAAGTCGAATACAACTTTGCTTTACCGGAAGGTTATACGGCAGATGAAGAACTGGCAGGTGATTTAAAAACACTGGCAAAAGAGAACAACCTTTCACCTGAAGCAGCGCAAAAACTGGCTGACTTGGGTGTTAAGCAGGCACAGAAGTTTGCTGACCTACAAGCGCAAGCATGGGAAAGCACACAGGATGCATGGGTTGAGCAAATTAAAACTGACAAGGAATTTGGCGGTGACAAGTTCAATGAAAACCTGGCAATAGCTAAAAAGGCCAGAGATTCATTTGGCGGTGAAGAATTGCAGAAGGCTTTTGATGAAACGGGGTTAGGTAATCATCCTGCAATATTTCGTGCTTTCGTAAAAATCGGTCGTGCTATTTCTGATGACAGCTTAGTGATTGCCAATGGCGGCACTACAGCACAGCCAAAAGACTTAGCAAAAAGTATGTTTCCTAATATGAATTAAAGAGAGGATTTAAAAAATGGCTGCTTTAAACGCAATTAACCCTACGCTTCTCGATTTGACAAAACGTTTAGACCCTGATGATAACGTTGCATCAATCGTTGAAATCTTAAACCAAACTAACCCTATCCTTGAAGATATGGTATGGGTTGAAGGTAACCTTCCTACAGGTCACCGTACTACCATCCGTTCCGGTTTGCCTGCACCTACATGGCGCAAACTGTACGGCGGCGTACAACCAACCAAATCAACAACCGTACAAGTGACTGACGCTTGCGGTATGTTGGAAGCCTATGCTGAAGTGGATAAGGCACTTGCAGACTTGAACGGCAATACTGCTGCTTTCCGTCTGTCAGAAGATGCTGCGTTCATTGAAGGTATGAATCAGGAATTTGCATCAACACTGTTCTACGGTGACGCATCTGCACCTGAAGAATTTGTAGGTTTCTCAGCACGTTTCAATGACCAGGCTGCTGCCAACGGTGAAAACATCTTAACTGATGCCGCTACACCTGACAGTACAGACAACAGCTCTATCTGGCTGATTGGTTGGGGCGCAAACACAGTACACGGTATCTACCCTAAAGGTTCTAAAGTCGGTCTGCAAATGAACGACAAAGGCCAGGTAACGGTAGAAAACGCAACTGGCTATTCAGGCGGTGCAGTCGGTGGTGGTCGTTTTGAAGCCTACCGTACTCACTACCGTTGGGATGTAGGTCTGTCAGTACGTGATTGGCGCTATGTAGTGCGTATCAACTTTGACGCTGAAAACCTGACTAAGAACGCTGGCTCTGGTCCTGACCTGATTGATTTGCTGTCACAGGCTACCGAGTTGCTGCCTTCATTGAACGGTTGCAGACCAGTGTTCTACGGTAACCGCAACACATTGAGCTTCCTGAAACGTCAGATTGCCAACAAGGTATCAGCATCTACATTGACTGCTGAAACCGTAGGCGGCAAACCAGTGACAATGTTTGAGGGTATTCCATTCCGCAGAGTTGATGCTATCACCAACACTGAAGCCGGTATTTAATTAGAGAGGAAATCAAAATGATTTTAGACGCAACTTTAGAAATCGCTGATGCAGTCGCACTCAATACCGGTGCGGCAGGTACATACCTTATCGGCAGTCAGATTAACCTCACCAAAGCGCGTGATGTTGGTAATGGCGGTGATATTTACCTGGTAGTGACCGTTGATACAGGTATTGCAGTTGGTTCATCTACCGGTACGATTCAGTTCGCACTGGCTTCAGATGATTCAGCTTCAATCTCTACTACAACATCAACTATCCACTACACAACACCTGCATTTGCAACCAGCACAACTACCAACACTACTACGTTAGCTGCCGGTACTGTTCTGTTTGCGGTGGAACTGCCACTGGAAGGCAATGCTTACGAGCAGTATTTGGGCATCCTGCAAATCACTGGCACGACTGCAATTTCAGCAGGCAAAATCAACGCTTTCCTGACTACTGATGTTCAGAAGTGGAAAGCCTACGACAACGGAATCTAAGGGGTTAAGTGATGCCTAAATTAGTTAAAGCAATAGCAGATGGTTTCTACGGTGGTTCACGTAGACGCGCAGGTTCAGAGTTCTCAATTACCGACAGCACCAAAGTAGGTAAGTGGATGCAGGTAGTAAAAGATGTGCCTGCAAACACCGGCGCTGCTTCTGGTGATAAAGATGCGCTGATTGAATTGGCTAAATCTTTGGGGATTCCTGGTGTAGCTAAAACTTGGGGCATCGCTAAACTTGAAGCTGAAATCGCTGAAGCAAAAGCTCAAAAGGCAACGGCTGAAGGCGAACAAACAGAAAGCGAAGCAGCGTAGTAAATAAAATAGGCTGCTTCGGTGGCCTGTTTTTACAAGCAGTCTTTTAACGAGGGCTTCTTGTAAAGATTGAAAGGGGAACTATCTTGGCATCAGCCGTTGACATTGTAAATCTGGCATTATCACGGTTAGGCAGTACGGCTAACGTTTCAAGCATTTACCCACCTGAAGGTTCGGCACAGGCAGAACAGGCGGCACGGTTCTACCCGATTGCCAGAGATACGCTGCTGGAAATGCATCCTTGGAACTTTGCGACTAAGCGCGTTTCACTGGTTGAAACCGGAACGCCACCTGATTCATGGGGATTCAGCTACGCAGTACCGGCAGGCTATGTACGCGCATTGGCATTACTAGCACCATCAGCACAATACGATGACATTACGCAGCCTTACATCATTGAAACTGCGACAGATGGCACGATGCTGATTTACACCAACATTGAATCTGCCATGCTGAAATACATTGCACTTGTCACCGATACCACCAAGTTCAGTCCATTATTCGTCAATACCTTGTCTTACCTGCTGGCGCATTACATGGCAGGCAGCATGATTAAGGGTTCTGAAGGCATCAGCGTAGGCAAATCCATGTATCAGATGGCTATGCAACTGCTTATGAGCGCTGCATCAAAAGATTCCAGTGCACGTGACTACAATCCAAACAGTACCCATAAGCCTGAATGGATAGGGGCTTATGGTGTTTCAGAGCATTACGGTACGGTATTTGATGCTGATGGCAGGATTGTTCGATAGGAATAAACATGGACCTTAGTTCATTTTTTAGTAATTCAAAGCATAGTGACCAGCCACAAGCTGACCCTAACGATTTCTCAAATAAGTACAATACAAAGCTGTCACCTGAAGAAGAAAAGAAGTTTCAGGCATGGGCATTAGCAAATAATAGAACAAAAGATTCTTATGACTATGACATGCGCGGTGCATGGAAAGAAATGCAAAGCGGCAAGAATTTACAATCAGACAACGGTCACTTTCCTGATACCTACAAAAAACCGAACCATCCAACATTTTCAGACCAATCTGTTTATAACGGAATAGAAGGTAATGTTGGCGGCAAGTGGGAAGAAACAAAAGATGGAAAAGTAATGTTTACACCATCAAAAACAAATCTTAAAAATATGACTGCTGAAGAACTAAAAAATTATTTTGATAAAGTAGAACCAGGAATCATTTTAAATATTCCTAAAGATATTGCTAAAAAAATGTATCCGAGTATGAAGAAATGAAAGGGCTACAGCGTTCCTTCAGTGGCGGTGAGTTAGCGCCTGAACTTTATGGTCGTTTGGACCTGGACAAATATCAGGCCGGTTTAGCTGAGTGTTTGAACTTTGTAGTATTGCCGCATGGTCCGGTACAGAATCGAGCAGGCTTCAGTTATATCCTACAGACCAAATACAATGATAAGCAGTCAAACCTAATCGAGTTCAGCTATTCCACCGACCAGACTTATATCTTGGAGTTTGGCAATCAGTATATCCGTTTTCATACCAATGGCGGTACATTGCTGGAAACAGGCCAGAACATCACCGGCATCACAAATGCAGGCATAGGTGTTCTTTCTTATTCCGGCACTGACCCTGTAAACGGTGATTGGTTCTATATCTCAGGCATCAGTGGCATGACAGAACTGAACGGTAGGTATGTGATAGTTTCCAACGTCAATGCCGTAGCCAATACGTTTGAACTGACAGACCTACGCGGTGCGCCTATTAATACCAGTGGCTATGCAGCATGGTCAAGCGGCGGCACGATAGCCAAAGTCTATGAGATTAGCAGTCCTTATCTTGAAGCTGACCTGTTCAATATCCATTATGTGCAGTCTGCCGATGTGCTTACTTTGGTTCATCCAAGTTATGAACCGCGCGAGTTAAGACGTTCTACTGCTACTACCTTTGCACTGAGTACGATTAGTTTTGTACCGACTGTATCAGCACCTACCGGTGTGAGTGCAGCAGCGACAGTAGGCACAGGCACAGATTCATTTACTTATGTAGTGACTACGGTTTCAAGCGACAATCTTGAAGAATCAGTTGCGTCTACTGCGACTACACCGATTACCAATAACCTGACCACTTCCGGCAACTACAACACTATTACCTGGTCTGCTGCTACCGGTGCAATCCGTTACAACGTGTATAAGAACAGGAACGGTCTTTATGGGTATGTAGGTCAGACTGAAGGTTTGACGTTCAAGGACCAGAATATCACTGCTGATGTGACACGTACACCACCGCAGGCGCAAAATCCGTTCTCAGGCGCAGGAAACTACCCTGGCGCAGTATCTTACTTTGAGCAGCGCAGATGCTTTGCCGGTACAAATAATAAACCACAGAATATGTGGATGACACGCAGCGCGACAGAATCAAACCTTAACTATTCCATTCCTACGCAGGATGATGACGCAATTGCCTTGCGCATCGTTTCACGCGAAGTTCAACGTATCAGGCATATCATCCCATTGACTGAACTTATTTTATTGACCAGTGGCGGTGAATGGAAAATCAGCACACAGAACAGTGACGCTTTAACACCTTCATCTGTTACCGTCAGGCCGCAAGCCTATAACGGTGCAACCAACGTGCAGCCGGTAGTGACAGGTTCAAGCGCAATCTATGTAAGAAATCAGTCTGGTCGCATCCATGACCTGAACTATAACTTTGAGATTAACGGCTTCAAGTCCAGCGACTTGTCATTGGTAGCGCCTCACCTGTTTGATGCCTATTCCATTACCGATATGACGCTGACCAGGACACCATATCCTATTGTATGGGTTACCAGAAGTGACGGTGTACTGCTTGGATTAACCTATATGCCGGACCAGAAAGTGTTTGCATGGCATCAGCACCAGACAGACGGATTGATAGAATCATGCGCGGCAGTCGCAGAAGGTAACCGTGATGTGCTGTATATCGTGGTTAAACGTGTGATTGACGGTATTACAGTAAGGTATGTAGAACGTTTGTCAGACCGTGAATTTGAAGCAATTGAAGATTCATTCATTGTTGATTCAGGGCTTACTTACGACAGCACACCAACTACCAGCATATCCGGTTTATATCATCTTGAAGGTGAAACCGTAGTAGCACTGGCTGATGGTGCGGTGGTAAAAGATTTGCTAGTAACCAATGGCAAAATAACATTGCCGCAGTCTGCAAGCCTGGTGCATGTAGGTGTAGCTTATACATCACGTATTAAGACATTGCCGATTAGCTTTGATGGTCCGGCTTTAGGTCAGGGCATGGTCAAGAATATAAACAGCGTGAAGATACGTGTTTACCGTTCATCCAATATCAAGGCAGGCCCAAGTGTAAATAATCTAAGACAGTATAAACAACGTACCACTGAACCCTATGGTACAGCGCCTAATTGGGTGACGGATGAAGTAGAAATCATAGTTGACCCATCTTGGAATAACGGCGGTCAGATAGTAGTTGAACAGGATGACCCGTTGCCATTAACGCTATTGAGCATGGTTACTGAATATGCAATAGGCCGATAATGCGCAAAAACATGGTGGTAGAACTGCGAGAACCGACAGCAGAAGATGTTGATTATCTAATCGCCAACATGCGCCAGCCTGACATAGATGAACTGCTAGCTATGACCGGTGATGTAGATAAAACCGTCAGACATTCCGTAAAACGTTCCAATCATAAATGGTCAGTCTATGCCGATGGTCAGTTCGTGTGCATTTTTGGTGTTGGTTCACCTTCATTACTGTCTGATACCGGTGTGGTATGGATGCTCGGCACTGACCTGATAGAACGCTATAAGGGTGCGTTTATTAAGTACAGTCGGGATTATATTACAGCTATGTTGAGCGTATATCCATATTTGACCAACTTTGTAGATGCGAGAAATACACGCACTATCCGCTGGCTTAAATTCATGGGCTTCACATTCTTACCGGCAAAGCCAATAGGATTAAAAGGATTGCCGTTCTACCAATTTGAGTTGCGAAGGGCTTAACCATGTGTAGTTTAACTCTAGGATTACAGGCCGCAGGTTTGGCTTTCAGTGCCTTCAGTTCCTACAATCAGGCGCAAGGCCAGAAAGAAGCTGCCGAGTATCAGGCATCAGTCGCACGTAATAATGCACAAATCGCTGAATGGCAGGCACAGGATGCAATCCGGCGCGGTGAGGATGAAGAAACCCGTCAGCGCATGCGTACTGCTCAGTTAAAGGGTACACAACGCGCAAGCATGGCAGCCAATGGAATTGATATTTCAGAAGGTTCAGCAGCGCAGATTCAGGCTGATACGGATTGGATGGGTGAGCAGGATGCTTTGACTATCCGCGATAACGCAAAACGCACAGCTTGGGGATGGCGTTCTCAAGGTGCGCAATCTACCGCAGATGCCAATATGTACAAAGCCAAAGCCGATTCAACAAGTCCTTGGGCAGCAGCAGCCGGTAGTCTATTAGGCAATGCCGGTGCATTAGCCAACGTAGGCAATGCAGTAGCTGACAAATGGTATTCATTTAAAAACTCAGGTAATGCTTCATCCGGTATAAAACTAGCCGGTGCTGACCCTTGGAGTACCTACTAAATGCCAGTAGTACCTCGTTATAACTTACCGCAGCAGTCTTTAAACGCTGCACCTGACACCAGAGATTCAGGCGGTCGCGGTAACTTAATCGCAGATATGGGCAACTATAAGGCGCAGGCGCAAATCGGTAACGGTCTGATGCAGGCGGCTAACCAGATAGATGCCTTTCAGAAAGAGCAGGATGAAGCTGAAGTATTGAAGGCTGATGCTGCGACACGCGAACAATATATTAAATACCAGCAGGAAGCCAAAAACCGCAGGGGATTGGCTGCTCAGGGGTTGGTACAAGATACTGAAAAATGGTGGGCTGATACCGGTAAAACTGTTTTAGATAGCCTAAAAAATGACAGGCAGAAGCAACTATACGTTCAACGTCTAAGGGGAGTTCGTCTATCTAGTCTTGAATCAATGGGAAGCTGGCAGGATAGCCAGGTACGCGCAGCAAAACAGGAAGGCGCAGTAGCTTCAATGGAAAGCGCGATTACGCTGGCCCATGATGACCCGACTAACATGAGCTATGTGAAAGACGCTCTTGATAACATCAATCGTACTTCTACTGCTTTGGCTGCTGAAAACGGTGACACACCGGAAAAAATGCAGATGGACACCTTGAAGCGGACCAGTGCTTTACATCAGGGCGTAGTGCAGCAGTTGGCAGACCTGAATCCAAAAATGGCGCGTGAGTATCTCAATACCTACGGTACGCAGATGACACCTACCGCGCATGGTCAGGTCAGCAAAGTTCTGGAAGTCAGTGAACGTAACCTTGCAGTAAACAATGCGGTTTCTGAAGTCATGCTGAATAGCCAGAATGAAATTGAAGCCTTATCTACTATACGCGAGAAATTCAAGAATGATGCTGAAGGGTTGAAGGCCGCAGTTTCAGAAGTCAAAACGCAGTTTAAAGAGCGTGATGATATGGTGGAAAAGCAATCCAAAGTGGCATTTGACAGGGCATGGGGTATTGCCATTGATTCCGGTAAAGGCAGGCGCGGCGTTGATGCTGCTACCTGGTCCATGCTGACACCTCACCAGCGCGACACGATTGATGATGAACTGTATCAGCGTAACGAACGTAACCGTACCGCAGCAGATAGGGCAGAAGCCAAAAAAGACAAAGTGAATGAAGATGCTTTGTGGGCCAACTATTACCAGTTGCGCAAAGAGGCTGACCAGAATCCTGAAGCCTTCAAGAAGCGTGATTTGCGTTTGGACTATCTGAACATTCCAAAGTCATCACGTAAAGAACTGGTCGACTTGCAGATGAAAGACCCTGCTGAAATCAAAGATGTAACTTCACTTGATGCACAAATCAACCTGACAGCCGGTTCATTAGGCATTGAGAAGGAAAAGAAATTCAAGTTTGAATCTGCGGTACGTGATGCGATTACGGTAGAACAGAAGCGCAGGGGCAAACCATTGGGGCAGGATGACCGGCAGAAAATCATTGACAGCATGGTGATTGACGGTGAAGTCAAAGGCGGTGCGTTTTTTGGCCTGGTTGACCCGAACCGCAAGGCTTATGAAGTCTATGGCACACCGGATGCAGCTAACTTTATTTCAGAAAAGAACGCTAAAGGTACTAAGTTCACTGAAGGCAAGCTTTATACAGATGCAAACGGTAATAAGGCAAGGTATGTAAACGGTAAATTTGTAGAGGAAAAATAATGGCGTTTGATGCAGGTTCAGCGATTGAAGTGAATGAGCAACCACCGAAAAAGAAAGCGCCATTTGACCCATCGAGTGCCGTTGAAGATACGACTGTTCAGAAGTCTACTGCTGCGACTGTCACCAGTATTGCCAGCAAGTTCAATGCGGATGAAGTGGCGCAACTTCGCTACTTGGGCAGACAGACCGGAATCCCTGATGATGTAGCTGAACGCAATCCTGAAGCTATCAGGCGCAAGGCATTAAGCCTGAAGGTAGAGCAACTCTATGATGCGTCACCGGTAACAGGCCGTAAACTGGCTGACCCTGCCTTCTCAAAAATCACGCATGACATTACGGATGAACTGGTCAATACTGAATCAAGTATCAAGAACCTTTCATTGTCAGCAAAGCCGATGCAGGCGGCAGGTAACTTAGTCACCGATACCAATATCAACAATGGTCTACGCGGTAAATTTAACCAGGAACGCGATATTTTAGGCAATATCGGACTATCCGTTAAAGGCGGTCTGGTCGGTTCTAAAAAAGGCGTTTACGGTGAACTGCAAAGCGCGGCTGATTCAACGGCAGCATTGCCGCAAGTAGTTCAGGCTGCACTCAGTCTAGTGCCTGGTTTAAGCGGAATTACCGCACTGACACCAAACTATATACAAGACCAGGCCATGAAAGCGGCTGAGTATTTTGGCGGTCTTGGTTTGGAAGCAAGTCAGCAGCAGCGCGATATTGCAGCGCAGCGCAATCCGCAATCAAGCACTGAAGCAGCGATTTACTCAGGCATTGAATCAGGGGTGCAGAACGTAGTCACCTTGCCATTGGCTTACCTGACACGCAATCCGGCGTTGTTGACCGGTGCAATGTCATTAGGAACTTACGGTCAGTCTTACATTGACGCGACTGAAAAAGGCTTGTCACCGATTGAAAAGTCAGGATTTGCCAGCAGCCAGTTTGCCATTGAATACCTGACCGAGTTCCTGCCTAGTGGTGCATTGATGAAAATGTTTCACGGCACTAATGGGTTTATCAAGAATGTAGCAGATTTTCTGGTAAGTGAAGTTCCTGGTGAACAGTTAGCTACGGTATTGCAGGACTTGAATGAATGGGCGGTACTCAATCCTGACAAACCGTTCAGTGAATATCTGGCAGCGCGGCCTGATGCAGCCTATCAAACATTGGTCGCTACTTTAGTAGGTGGTGGCGTACAAATCGGCGCAGCGAAAGCCATCAGTGCGGTAACCAATCAGGCATTTGGCATTGAACAGGAAGCGAAGAAAGCAGAATCAACGCTGCAAGCCTTCACCAATATCCAGCAGTTAGCCACACAATCAAAACTGAAACAGCGTTCAGCACAGGACTTTGCCACATTCTTGCAGGAAGCAGGCGGTGAAAACGGTATTGATGAAGTATTTGTCGATGCGCGTCAATTCATGCAGGAAGCGCAGAATTTAGGCGTTGATGTGAATACCCTGATGCAATCATCACCAGCATTAAATAAGCAGCTAGAAGAAGCCATAGCGCAAGGCTCAGACCTGGTTATACCGGTAGGTGAGTTCGGTTCTGCCATTGCCGGAACGGATTTAGGTGCAAACCTGCTTCAGCATTTACGCGCAGATGAAAACAGCCTAAGTGCATTTGAAGCAAAAACACAGTTAGATGATGCGGTAAACAATCTGCAAACACAGGCATTTGAAGCTGCAAACAAACAGGGTGATATTCAGCAATGGAAATCAGAGCTTTCAGATGTAAGCCAAAACATTGTCCAGCAGTTAAACAGCGTAGGCCGGTTCACTGAAAATCACAATCAAGCGTATGTTGAAGGCATTGTTGCACCTTGGTACTCAACACTAGCCAGTGACTTAGTTATCACGCCAAAAGAAGCATTTGCGCGTTATCCTTTACAGGTAACAGGTGAGGTTAGTGCTAGTGGGTTAGAGCAGGTAAACGCTCAGACTGACACACCAGAATTTCAAAACTGGTTTAGTGACAGCAAAGTTGTTAATGCCGATGGTAAGCCGCTTGTTGTTTATCATGGTACTGGTGGGGATTTTAATTCATTTGACAACAAAACAATAGGCAATAATTACTTTCAAAGTAAAGATGGTGGATTCTTTTTTACAGAGAAAAAGCAATCTGCTAGTAATTATGCTGAATTATCTACTGGTGAAAATAAAAACGTATTGCCAGTTTACTTAAAAGCAAATAATCCAATGGTGATTAATGTTGATAGTGAAAACATTAGTCCGGCAGATTATTATGATATGCAAACTTCATGGCTTCCAAATGAATCAAAATTAAAAGGTAATGATTCAATCATTATCAAAGGTAATAAAGGTGATAGCTTATACGTTGTATTTGAACCTACCCAAATTAAATCAGCCATAGGCAATCGCGGCACATTCGACCCTAATGATGCGAATATACTGAATCAAGACCAAATCACATCACTAGCACTAGCTTTTAAAATCATGACAAGCAATGATGGCGCATTTCAGACTGAGCGTTCTATCAACTCTGACTTGCAGGAAGTGTTCAACGATGTTGCCCCTGGACTTGTTCAAGCTGAAAAAGTAGCTGCTGAAGAAGGTACAAAAGAAACTTACGCGGTTTATCCTATCAGTAAGGATGGTAACGTACTCAGAGATAAGCAGGGTTTTGTCTACGTCTATCCTGATAACAAAGTTGAAATCAATGTACTTCAGTTCGGTGAAGGTAAGGGCGGTTCTAAGATATATGCAGCCGTAGGTAATTGGGCCTATAACAATGGCTATGTATTTGCAGGTGACAGAAAAGGCATTACCGAAACTGGCAAGCTAAGACGTTTGGAAAACATGATTAGCCTGTCACTGAAGTTCGGTTCTACTGACTTCATTGAACCGCATCCTGAACAATTGCAGGAACTTGGCTTTAACTGGCGTAAAGGTGACTACAACTATAACCTTGACCAGATGTTGAAAGCATCATTCAGGGCGGTGACTGAAGGCACTTATATAACGACTGAAACAGCCGGTGTGAAAATGACTACTCGTTCGGGTAGTGCATTAGGGGTTGATAAGTTATTTGATATTGTTTACGATGTGAATACCGGACTTTTCAAAGACCTATCCAATGACACAGAATTTACAGACAAACAGTTCAACGAGCTTGCAAAAACACCAGCAGCCAGGTCAGTTGTCGCCGGTAGCGCAACGCTTAAAAGAACGGCTATCGCTAATACCCTGCTACGCGAAGAAAGCGCAAGTGGACGGGGATTATTATTGGGAAGCCTTGGCAAGCTCGCACGCAACGATTTAGGGCAGGCTAAACGGACTTTCTATCAATCTGGTGAGTTAAAAGAACTAATTGCACAGCACAATCTAAGTGCAGATAATCTACTATTTGCTGACCGCATGGGCGGTTTAGCAGTTCCATCACTGGCAGTTACCAAAAAACAGCACATACTTGAAGGATTCGGTGAGATTACATTACTTGCTGCGCCTGAAATGGTAGACCCTAAAGGTTATGCCAAAGCTAAAGTATTCGGTGCTGATATATATTCACCTCGTTATCCACAAATCACCTATCAGTATGAGCGCAAGGCATTACAGGATTTACAGGCTAAGTTTGCTGATGCAGTAAAAGCAACCGGTGAACGCAGCATTGATGAAGATAAGCTGGAATCAAATCCGCATGATGCAATGCGTTATAACGTAGCGACTAAATACCAGTTCTTAAAAGAAAACGGTATTGAACCAAAAGTAATTTATAAAGAGCAGAGTGCTGAAGATAAGCGCCTGCTTGAAAATCTTGGTCAGTTTGCTACGGATAAAATTGATGTATGGACACTGTTGCAAAACAAAGAGTACATCAAAGCCTATATCAATATGCTTACTGAGCAGTACAAAGAAGCTGGCATTGATGAAAGAACATGGACCGAAGAACAGCAATACAACATTGCTAAAGACGGTGCTTATAAGTTACGTGAAGCAGTAGAAAACTCAAAAGGCAATCCTGACCGCTACGAAACTCAGAAAGCCATTGATGAACAGTTTACAAAAGAACTGTCCGATAAATACCAGGTATATATTGATGACATTATTCAAGGCTTAAACGCTAAAGAGAAAATCTATCAGGGTTACACTCCGGCAGGTAATCGAAAATATATTGAACACACGCTTGAAAACATCGTAAAGATTCTGAAAAAAGAACTGCGTGGCGGTGAAAACTGGAACTATGGTTTAGGTTCAGTACGTGCAAAATATACACCAGAGTTCAAATCAATTGCCGAGATTCGCAAGAATAAAAACCGGCTTATGGATAACGGTAATTTTGAAGATGTTAAGAATGAAATGGATGACACGTTTCAATCTATCGCTGATGGTCTTGAACAGTATCATGTATTTAGCGGCAGCGTATTAGAGAACGCGGCATCTATGCTGAGTGATGCTGCAAGAATGGGCATACCTCGCGCATTGAAAGAAAACGGTTTTGAAAACGTTTCAGTAGAAATGCAGAATGAAATAGGCGAGTTCTTAACGCATTTAAGAAATATGCCTACCGAGTATTTTGAAGTGAAGATTCTGCGTGATGTATCTATTGCCGAGTTCTCAGGCGCGGTAGTACCTAACAAGGTAGACCCTAGAGTATTGGAAGTTCTTAAAAACAACGGTGTAAAAGATATTCGTTTCTATGATGAAAGTACACCGAGCGCACGTAAAGAAGCCATCAGTAAGTTTGAAAACCTGCTATTCCAAAAAGCAGAACAGAAAGCGCGTGGTCAAATCGCCTTCAGCAATGATATTACGCAAGGCGCTAACATTACCCTGCTGAAAAATGCAGATGCTTCTACCTTCATTCATGAACTAGGCCACTTTTTCCTTGAAGTCTATGCGGATATTGCAAGCAAACCGAACGCACCGCAGAAGATAGTCAACGACATGAACCAGTTATTTAATTGGTTCGGCATTGAAGCGACACCTGAACAGTCACAGATTGATGCTTGGAAGCAGTTAAGCCTTGAAGAAAAGCGCCCATATCACGAACAGTTAGCGCGTGGCTTTGAGCAGTACGCAATGGAAGGCAAAGCGCCTACACTGGAACTAAGCCGGATGTTTGCGAAACTGCGTGACTTCATGGTTTCAGCTTATAAGAATCTTAAATCATTCTTTGAACGTAGCGGTGACCCTGGTTTAACCGATGAAGTAAGGCAAGTATTTGACCGCATGATAGCCAATACTGAAGCCATTGAGCGTACTCATGACATACGCGGTATGTTCCCGTTGTTTGCATCTGCTGAAGAAGCAGGAATGACACCGGAAGAATATGCAGATTATGTGCAGGGTGACCAGGATGCTACCGATGAAGCGACTGCAAGTTTAGATGCACGTTCATTACGTGATTTGAAATGGTTACGCAATGCACGTTCAAGGTTCATCAGGAACTTGCAGAAAGAGGCCATAGAAACACGCAAACAGGTACGCATGGAAGTCAGGCGCGAGGTTATGAGTTCGCCTGTCTATCAGGCTTATGCGTGGCTTAAACAGCTTCCTGAAACGAAAGATGCGTTAACCAAGAAGAAAAAATCGGAAGGTGTAGACCCTGAAGTTGATTCACTGTTTGCCGCGATTGCAAAACTCGGTGGCATGAATCGTCAGCTTGCCGCATCTGAATGGGGTATAGACCCTAAAGATAAATTCTATTCCGGTGTGTTTGGCAAAAACGTACTCATTAAAGATGGCGGTCTGTCACCTGATTCTATGGCTGAGTTACTAGGCCAGTATGACTATCTGACTAAAGATGAAAACGGCAAGGTAGAACTGACAGAACTTGAAGATAAGTTCTTTGCTGAACATCGTGGCGATAAACAATTCAGCCTATACGGTGAAGGTGAAATGCTGCGTAACTGGCAGAACACCATGTACGCTGAAGGCGAGGACAAGCCTGATTTTGATGCGATAGGCAAGGGTAAACTAGACCTTGAAATCATGAAAGGCCGCTATGGTGAACAGGGTGATTGGCGCAAATTAGGCGTTGGTCGCAATGGCATGGTGATGACCGATGGCTATACACCGGAACTGGTGGCTGAGTATTTTGGCTTTACCAGTGGTGACCATCTGGTGCAGTCTTTGATTAGTGCTGAAAACCCTGCTGATGTGATTGAGCGCATGACCGATGAACGGATGCTTAAACAGTACGGTGAACTGGTAGATAACAGTTCTATTCAGGAAGCTGCGGATAAGGCAGTTCATAACGAGTTACGGGCAAGGGTACTGTCTACTGAACTGGCTGCTCAGAATAAACAGTTAGGCAACCGTAGAATCATCGAGGCGGCAGCGAAAGCCTATGCGGAACGCAAGGTAGATGAAACCGTTATCAAGGATATTAAACCGAGTACCTACACACGCGCGGAAACCAAAGCGGCTAAAGTGGCTGATAACGCCATGAAGAAAGGCGATACCAATACCGCAGTACAGGCAAAGCGTGACCAGTTACTGAATAACCGTAGTGCAAAAGCTGCTATGGATGCCATTGAGGAAATTCAGACAACGGTAAAATACCTGAAGAAATTTGATAGCCTTGGTACACGCAAGAATCTTGATGTGGATTACCTTGAGCAGATTGATGACATTCTGAGCAGGTTTGATTTGCGTTCAGGACAATCCGCTAACACCATTGCTAAAAAGCAGTCATTAGTAGATTGGATTAAATCTCAGGAAGAAATGGGATTATCACCGGTGGTAGATGAAAAACTGTTAAGCGAACTTAACAGACAGAGTTATAAATCACTGAAACTGGATGACTTCAGAGCATTGGCAGACAGCATCAGGAATATTGAACACTTGGGCCGGTTGAAGAAAAAACTGCTGACCGCAAGGGATTTGCGCGAGTTCAATGATGTAGTAGACAGCATTACCAACAGCATTAATGAAAATGCAAAACGTACTTTACCGGAACGCAAGCAGTCAGATAGAGGCCGTTTGGTTGATGCTAAATTGATATTCAGTAATTTTGTTGCTGACCATCGTAAGTTTGCAAGCCTGGCGCGTGAAATGGATGGATGGAAAGATGTAGGCCCGATGTGGGATAACCTGGTCCGTACCATGAACGAGCGCGGTGATTTTGAAGCAGTACAGCGTGAACAGGCTACTATCCAATTAAGCGAACTGATTAAACCTATTCTTGATGGTGAGAAGTTAGGTAAAAAAACATTCTTTGCTTCTATCGGTAAGTCATTTACCAGGGAAGAAATGTTAGGTATTGCGTTGAACATGGGTAACGAAACTAACCGTGAACGTGTGATGACCGGTGAACAGTTGAATAATCAGCAGTTGCAGGAAGTATTGTCTGAACTATCTGAAAGCGATTGGCAGTTCGTACAGAATGTATGGGATTTCATCGATGGCTACTGGCCTCAGATTGTTGAGAAAGAAAGACGCATCACAGGGGTAGAACCTAAGAAGGTGGAAGCAAGTCCTGTTACTACACCGTTCGGTACATTGCGCGGTGGCTATTATCCGATTGCTTACGACATTTTTAGGTCTGAGCGCAGCGCCGGTGACGTTAATGCACAGGTGGCTTCACAGATGCAGAAAGGCGCTTATACCCGTTCTACGACACGCAGAGGACACGTAGAAGCACGTACACAGTCAACCGGCAGGCCATTACGTTATGACTTGGGTGTGATTACACAGCACGTAGACCAGGTGATACATGATTTGGCATGGCATGAATGGCTAGTTGATGCGAACCGTCTATTTAATTCATCACGGATTGAAACCGCTATGCGCGACCATTACGGCGTTTCAGTGATGAAAACGATGAAGTCATTACTGAATGATATTGCAGTCGGTGAGAACGCGGCGCAGGCATCTTATGACCCTATCTTCAATCATATCCGTTATGGTTCTACCATTGCCGGTTTAGGTTTCAACCTGTCTACTGCCTTATTGCAGCCATTAGGTCTAACACAGTCCATGACACGCATTGGCGCTAAGTGGGTAGCAAAAGGCGCGGCTAAGTGGTTAGGCGGTGCTATGCGATTTGAACACGCTACGCAGACTATCTATGACAAATCAGACTTCATGCGCTTACGTGCAAAAACCATGCAGCGCGAGATTAACGAAATCCGCAATAAGGTTTCTGGTAAAGACAGCAAAATTGAAGCGGCATATTTCTACATGATTCAGAAAATGCAGTTAGTAGCTGACGTTCCTACCTGGTTAGGCATGTATGAAAAAGCAATGGCAATGCCGGAAATGGATGAAGCAACCGCAGTCGCATTGGCAGACCAGGCAGTCATTGATGCGCAGGGTGGTGGTCAGGTGAAAGACCTGTCCAAGATTCAGCGCGGCAGTCCGGTATGGAAGATATGGACCAACTTCTATTCATTCTTTAATACTACTTATAACCTGACTGCTGAAGTCGTAGGCCGTACCAATTTTAAAGACCCTGCATCTACCGGCTTGATGGTGGTTGATTTGGCCTTGCTCTATACCGTTCCGGCTATCTTGGGTGCGGTACTTAAATCCATCATGAAGGGTGACGATGATGATGAAGATTTTGCACGTAGGCTAGTGGCTGAACAAATCAACTATCTATTTGGCACGATGGTACTGTTAAGGGAAATTGGCGCAATCAGTAAATCAGTCGTTGGCCTGCAAGCGCCTGACTACTACGGTCCTGCCGGTGTGCGCATCGGTAACGACATTATCAGGTTGGGAAAACAGATAGCGCAAGGTGAAGCAGATGCAGCGTTCTGGCGTTCATTAAACTCAGTTGCAGGGGTATTGTTTCATTATCCTGCCGGTCAGGTACAAAGGACTGCTGAAGGTATCAATGCACTGGTAAACGGCAAGACTAACAATCCTGGCGTTCTGGTAGTAGGTCCACCGAAAGATAATTAGGGTGCGTTTACAAATCACGAACTGATGGAAAATAAGGCATAAAGGAGTAGCCTTATGACTATCAGTTCATCTACGCGCAAAGCAGGTCCATTCAATTGTAATGGTTCTGTTACATCATATCCATTCACATTTAAATGCTTTACAACGTCTGATGTAAGGGTTGTATTAACTAATTCAAGCGCAGTTGAATCTGATTTAGTGTTGGATTCAAATTATACG
>Ga0208508_1000044_pt1 | contig 41804 bp, 55 predicted proteins | sample LakWasMeta1_LOW4_2_FD_183853 | JGI IMG/M metagenome (GOLD analysis project Ga0208508, IMG submission 183853) | Freshwater sediment methanotrophic microbial communities from Lake Washington under simulated oxygen tension - Sediment Metagenome... | ecosystem: Environmental > Aquatic > Freshwater >...
GAAGGCTATGGTGCCATCTTCGGCAATGTCGATTCCTACGGTGACATCATCGAACCCGGCGCTTTCTCCGGGTTCCTGTCGGATGTCCAGTCCGGCAAGCAGAACTGGCCGGCCATGCTGCTACAGCATGGCGGCTACGGCATGACCGCCGAAGACATGACGCCGATCGGCGTCTGGACCTCGCTTGCTGAAGACGGCAAAGGCCTCAAAGTCTCCGGCAAATTCGCCGACACCCCGCGTGGTCGCGAAGTCTATTCCTTGATGAAAATGACGCCGCGCCCGGCTATCGACGGTCTTTCCATTGGCTACATCGCCAAGGAATGGGAGCCGCGCAGCAAGCCCGACGATCCGCGCCGCCGCCTGAAGCGGATCGATCTCATTGAAATATCCCCGGTGACCTTTCCCGCTAACGGAAAAGCCCGGGTCGATCAGGTCAAGTCCGGCCTGACCATTCGCGATGCCGAGAAAGCCCTGCGGGATGCCGGGTTCTCGCGTACCGAAGCCAAAGCCATTGTGGCCGACGGCTACAAGACCATGCCTCCGCGAGAAGCTGAGGATTATGGCGCACTGGCGGAAATCATCCGCCGCAACACCGCAATCCTCACTCATAACCAGGAGTAATTCATGAACCACATCGTGCGTCACCAGCGTTTCATCTGGACGGCGGCTATCCTGCTCGCCGCCGTCATTGTTTCCATGCTCGCCGGCCACCCGTTGGCCTCGCCCGAAGCCCTGGCCAGCCTCGGTCTCATTCCGCTGGCCATCGGCGAAACCACCATGGAAGGCCTCGCCGAACTGCTGCAGAAGCAAGGCCACGCCTTTGAAGAATTCAAAAAGGCCAACGACCAGCTTATCCAGGCCAAGGCTGACGGCAAGGCGGTCGCTGACATCACGGCCACCGTCGAAAAAATCAATGGCGAGCTGACCCAACTCGGCAAGGATATTGCCGAAGTCGCCAAGAAGAACGCCCGCCCGCCGCAAGGTCAGGAAGGTGGCCTGAGCCAGGAAGCGGCCGAGCACAAATCCGCCTTCCGCGAACAGTTCCTGCGCAAGGGTAACGACGCTGGTCTGTCGGGTCTCGAACGCAAGGCCTACCAGATGGGCTCCGATGTCGACGGCGGCTACCTGGTCGATTCCGAAATGGCCGCCGAGATCGATCGCATTGCCAGCACCGTATCGACCGTGCGCTCCCTGGCCGATGTCCGCACCATCGGCAAAGCCAGCCTGGAGTTCCGCGTCAAGACGGCCGGCATGGCCGCGCGCTGGGTCGGTGAAGGAGAGGCAGGTGGCGAAACGACCAATCCGAAATACGCCAAGCTCGAAATCTTCGCCGAAGAGATGGAAGCCGAGCCGTGGGTGTACAACACCACCCTGGAAGACGCCGACGTCGACCTGGTCATGGACCTGACCGATGAAGCTGGTATCGCCTTTGGCGAGGCCGAAGGTTCCGCCTTCGTGTCCGGCAACGGCATCAAGAAACCGCGCGGCTTCCTGACCTATGACGTGGTCGCCAACGCCAACTACGCCTGGAACAGCATCGGCTATATCGCCTCGGGCGGCGCCGGCGCCTTTGCCTCCTCCAACCCGGGCGATAACATCATCGACCTGCTGCATTCGATGAAGGCCACGTACCGCAATGGCGCCACGCTGCTGATGGCCGACACCACGCTGGCCGCTCTCCGCAAGATCAAGGACGGCTCGGGAAACTTCTACCTGTTTAATCCCGACCCGACCGGTGAATTCGCCGGCCTGGTGCTCGGCAAGCCCGTTGTTGTCGACGACAACATGCCGGTCATCGCCGCCAACAGCTACTCCATTGCCTACGCCAACTGGAAGCGCGCCTACCGCATCGTCGATCGCCGTGGCATCACGCTGATCCGCGACAACATCACCACCAAGGGCACCACCAAGTTCAATTTCCGCAAGCGCGTCGGCGGCGGCATCCGCAACTTCGAAGCTATCAAGCTGATGAAGTTCGCGGCCAGCTAATCGGCCGATCCGACCTAATCGCGGCATTGGCAACAATGCTGCGGTCAACCTGATTTTTTGGAGAAAAACCAAATGCGAGATTTGCACAACAACATTGCCCCGAAGCGGGTAATTTCGCCGGTGTCCGTCGCCGACAACACCGCCCAGGTCGGTCAGATCATCGATCGTCAAGGCTTCAACGCCCTGGAGTACATCATCTTGGCCGGTTCGCTGGCCGACGCCGATGCCACCTTCACCGTCCTGCTCGAAGAAGGAGACGCAGCCAATCTTTCCGATGCGGCCGCTGTTGCCGATGCCGATCTGCTTGGTACCGAAGCCCAGGCAAGCTTCACCTTCGCCGCCGACGACAAGGTATTCAAGCTCGGCTACAAGGGCAACAAGCGCTATTCCCGGCTGACTGTGACCCCGGCCAATAACGCCTCGGCCGCGCTGCTCGCCGCTGTTGCCGTGCTTGGCGATCCGTGCTGCGCACCGACGGCCAACCCGCCGGCGTAACCGACGATCCCATAAACCAGACGCCACCTTTCGAGGTGGCGTTTTCATTTGAACAGGAGCCAACATGCAAATCGTTGTCAAGGAATTCAAGGGGTCGCCCGATGGCTACACCGTGGTTGACTACAAGGTCAACCAGGAAGTCGATCTACCCCCGGATCTACTCAAAGTGGCTCGTGCTGAAAAGTGGGTCAAGGACAAAAAATCCGCACAGTCGAAGGCCGCGCCTGTTGTGGTTGCGCCGGTCGCCCAGCCAGTCGCGGATTCCGCCGCCTTCGAGCCAGCCGCCGAATCCACCGAAGAAACCACCGAAGAAACCACCGAAGAAACCACCGGCCCCGCAGTCCAGGCCGACACCCCGCAGGAGTAATCCATGGCCTCAACTGCCTACGACTCATTTGTTTTCGACGCCATGTCCGGAGCAATCGACCTCGACTCAGATCCCTTCAAGGTGATGCTCGTCACCATGGGATATGCCGAAGATAAGGCCGCGCACAGCAAGCGCAGCAGCATCACCAACGAGGTTTCAGGCACCGGCTACACGGCAGGCGGACAGACTATTGTCCCGACCATTACCAAGGACACAACCAACCACAAGACGGTCATCACCTTCCCGCAAGTTACTTGGACGTCATCGACGATCACTGCTCGCAAAGCGGTTTATTACAAGTCGCGTGGCGGTGCGTCTTCGGCTGACGAGTTGGTTGCTGTAGATGATTTCGGGTCTGATGTTTCGACGACCGCTGGAACATTTACGCTCAATGCTACGACGATCAATATCAACACACCGGTATAAGGATATTCCGTGGGCGAGTCCTACATTTGCCCGTCCGGTGGCTACATCGCCGCCGGGCGCCATCGCTTCGCGCATAACGCGCTGCTCGATCTGATCGCTGCAGCGCCTGCTGGTTCGTGGCTGAAAGCCAACACCAACACCGCGCAAAGCGTCTGGCCCGGCTCGGATTACCTGCCCATGTTCGGGCTTGGCCCCGGCTCGCCATCGGCAATCATTCGCTGCTGGTCCGGCTTTGGCTGGGATGATGTAAATCACCGGCTAGTCATCTTCGGCGGCGGACACGCGAACTACAGCGGCAACGACACGTACATCTGGGATGCTGCCACCCGCCAATGGCAACTCGCCTTCTACCCGTCAGACGTGAAGACCAACGCCAGCGGCCATGAAACCATCGACGGTCCGCTGCACTCGCCGGTATCCAGCCACACCTACAGCAACAACAACTACCTGCCGAAGCTGAACCGCTTTGTCACGCTCGGCGGCGCCTGCCACTCGTCTGGCGGCCCGTTCCTTGTGACCGATAGCGGCGGTGCCACATTGCGCCAGCTACCCGGCGGCTATACCTGCGACCTGTCGCAAGCCGGCCAAGGAAAGGTCGGCGGCCTGGCTGGCAGCAACGTCAAGCGCGGCAGCGCGGCGGCAGTCAATCTCGACGGCGCAAACGCCTGGTATCCCCGCGACTGGCTGCTTGATCACCCGCAAGCGACGCTCGCCAATGAGCTGACCCGTCACGTCAATTTCTTTACCTGCTACCGGGAAGAGGCCGGGAAGGACGTGCTCTACGTCGGCGCGTCGTCTGGCGGAACAAACCCGAGCCTGTATCGTGTCCAGTACAACGACGCGAACAACTATCTGACCGACCAGATCACGAAGGTAGGGAAAACGTGGTCGAACACCGGACTGGATACCGGCGCCGCACTGGATGTCGACAAGAACGTCCTGATCTATCTCGGCCCGACCGGAACCTATCCGATCTACGGCTGGGATTTGGACTACGCCGGCTCTGAAAACACGAATTTCCGGGTTGCCGCTGCGGACCTGACCGGGCCGGGCGCTGCTGAATTCCTGTCTGTCGGCACTGGCGATATGGGCCTGCTCTACGACCCGCGCCGCGGCTATTTCGTCGCCTGGGAGCGCGGCGGCAGAATCTGGGCCATCCATACCCCAATCGGCGACCCTGTACCCACCACCGGCTGGTACGTCGAAAAGCTGGTCGATCCAACCAGTCCGCGTCCCAAGACTGGCGCAGAACTTGGCGCCGATGCTGCCGACACCGAATGGGACAAGGGCGTCGTCGGAAAGTGGAAGTACGCCAAGGACATGGACTGCTACATCGGCCTTCAAGGCGCTTTCTCGGGCGATGTCTGGCTTTACAAACCAACCGGCTGGCATGACCCGAGGAACGGGTAAAAATGGCATACACGCTAAACACCGGGCATGAACTCTACGGCAACCTGGTCGAACTAATCGGTGTTCAATCTGGCGCACTTGTTTCTCACAAGACGGCGCGGACATTCACCAAACATGCCGAGGCCAGCTACCAGACTGGCGGCGCATACGGCGAAGCCCTGCGCACGGTCGGCGGCGGCTTCACTGTCAAGGGGGCATCATTCACGCCTGCGGTGACCATTGATACCACCGTGAATACCAGCGCGACGATCGTCATCATCGTTAATCAGGTCTTGGCAGCCGGCGGCGGCGGCCAGCGCCCGCTGGTCAGCTCGCAGACCACGGCGGCCGGCGCGTTCACAGTCGGTTTGACCAGCGCCGGGTTGCCGACTGCGCTGGAAAACTGGAACACGCTGAAGACCACTGGCACCACGGACCTAGACACCGCTGCCACGCCGCACATGCTGGCCGCCGTCAAGATCGGTGAGACTGCGCACAAGCTCTACGTCGATGGCAGCTTCGAAGTCGATAGCGCGACGCGCCTTGCCTACAACACGATCAACGGGGCATTCTGGAATTACCTCGGCGGAGCGGTCGGTCAGGGTTCTGTCGCGGCAGATATTGTCTGGGTGGCGTGGTTCAATAAGGCGCTATCCGAAGCCGAACTGGATGGCCTGTATTCATCGCTCGGTGCTGGGAACACATTTGGCTTGGTCGGCATGGCGTCTGTCGATGGTGCCGCAGCCGGGGCAACCCTGAGCAGCACGTCTAGCATCTCCGCCGGAGCTGCCAGCGGCGGTATCGATGGCAGTGCGCCAGGATCAATCCTGAACGGAGCGTCGAGCCTTTCTGCGGGGTCGGCTACCGGCAATTTCATCGGCCTGCTCGCCTCCCAGATCGTCGCCGAGACGGCTACTGGCGATCATGGCCCCGGCCTGCTGTACGATGAAGCGCTGGCGAACCCCGGCCACTACCTGCGCCTGCAGGTCACCTCGACGCCATCGTCGGGGACGCTGACCGTCTATCAAAACGGCAGCTTCGATCTGATTGGCGCGGCCGATGGCGTCTATACCATCGGGTACAACTGGTATCTGGACGACGTTTTCGCTGGCAGTGACGTAGCGACCGTAGCCATCGGGCCGGTGAACGCTTCCGCACCAGGGGCCGGCCTGAACGGAGTTAGCACGCTGACCGCCGGTGCTGCTGCTGGACAGCAGAACGCCAGCGCTCCGGGCGCTACGCTGACCGGCGTGAGTAGCATCGCGGAAGGCAGTGCGTCCGGCGGATCGGGTGGGGATGCTACGGCACCCGGCGCCGCTTTGACCGGGGCAAGCGACATCGCTGCCGGCGCGGCGAACGGCGAACAGAACGCCAGCGCTCCCGGCGCTACGCTAACCGGCAGTTCAACGATGACAGCCGGTACTGGTTCGGGTGCCGGGCCAACTATCTACATCAGAGCCCCATCCGGCGGCGGATCAAACATCATTCAACCGACTGGCGCCCGCCCCGGAAATACTGCCGGACAGCGCCGCTAAGGACAAACCAGCATGCCCTACAAAATCATCACCGCGCCGAGTGAGGAACCGGTGTCGCTGGCTGAGGCGCGATACCAGTGCCGGGTCGACGGCGCCGATGACGACGCACTGCTCACGGCGCTGATCGTCGCCGCCCGCGAGCAGGCCGAGCACGAAACCGGCCGCGCCCTCTGCACGCAGACCCGCGAGCTGGTCCTTGATGGCTTCCCGGAAGCCTTCGTCCTGCGCGGCGCGCCGATCCAGTCGCTGGTCTCGCTCAAGTTCCTCGACGAAGCCGGCGACGAGCAAACGCTCGACCCGCAAGACACGCTGCTCGACAAGGATTCCGAACCCGGCTACCTGGTCCCCGCCTACGGCAAGGCCTGGCCGGCCAGCCAGGCCGTCCCCAACGCCGTGCGTGTCCGCTACACCTGTGGCTACGGTGCCGCCTCGGCCGTGCCGCAAAGCATCAAGCACTGGACCCTGCTCGCCGTCGGCGCCTGGTATGCCCAGCGCGAAGCCTTTGTCGCTGGCCAGGCCACCGCGCTGCCAGACCGTTTCTGGCACCGCCTGCTCGACCCCTACCGCCTGTACGAGGCCGCCTGATGATCGCCGCCGGAGAATTCGACCAGCGCATCACCTTCCAGCAAAAGTCGGTGATCAAGAACGGGATTGGCGAAGAAGTCGCCACCTGGGCCGACGTCGTCACCGTCTGGGCCAAGGTCATGCCCCTGCGCGGCAATGCCTTCTTCGCCGCCAACCAGCAGCAGCACGTCATCGATGCCCGCTTCCTCATCCGCGAGCGCGCCGGCCTGACCACCGACATGCGCCTGCTGTGGAAAGGCGAGCCCTACGACATCACCAACCTGATCACCGGCACCGGCCCCTATGTCGGGACCATCGAAGTGCCGGCGGTCCATGGAGCGAAAGATGGTCGATAGCGTCACCGCTAAGATCCATGGCCTCGACGACCTCAAGCGCGTCCTGGACGAACTGCCCAAGCAGCTGCGCAGGAAGGTTGTGCTCGGCGCGCTCCGCAAGGCTGCCCGGGTGCCGCTGCAGGCCGCGCGTCAGGTTGTCCCGGTCATGTCGTCCGCCGATGCGGCGAAAGCGCCGTATCGCACCCCGGGGCTGATCAAGCGGCGCCTGATGGTCCGGGCCAGCAAATCGTCCGGCCGGGCCGGGAATGTCGGTGTCTTCATCAACGTCAAGCCGCTCAAGACGGCAGCTATTCGCGGCTTCAGGCGGATAGGCGGCAAGTCAAGCCAGAACCCGGTCGATCCGTTCTACTGGAAGTTCGTCAACTTCGGCACCCGGAAGATGCAGAAAACCGACTTCATGGCCAAGGCGGCCGATGCTTTGCCGCAGGCGCTGGAAGTTTTCAAGGCCCAGATCGCCCCGGTCATCCAATGGTGGAACAGTCGCAAATGAGCGCCGAAACCCAACTCTATGCCGCCCTGTCTGGCTGGACGGGCCTGACCGATCTGGTCGCCAACCGTATCTATCCGGATGCCATTCCGGAAAACGTCGATCTCCCGGCCGTCGTCTATGTCCGGGCCGGAACCAACCCGACCTACACCATCGGCGGCGCGCTGGTCTGCGAAGACGTCCGGATGGCTGTCACCGTCTGGGCGCCAACCCGCACCGAAGCAGAAGCCGTTGCCGATCAGGTACGGCTGGCTATCGATGGCAGCGGCAACCCGGTCGCCAATCGCTCCGGAGGTTTCGACAATGAAGTCGGCTTGTTCGCTGTCACCATCGAAACCGACTGGTTTTTCACGTAGCACCGCAGCACCAACAACCAACCGCCTCCGGGCGGTTTTTTTACGTCCATCGAAAGGTAAATCATGGCCACTGCAAAGAAATGGTCGAACGTCGCTGTAGCAATGCAGTCGGCGCTCGCAGCTGCAATCACTATCACCGGCATCTCCAAGGCTGCCGAAGGGGTGGTGACCGCAACAAACACTCTCGTCGCTGGCGACTTCGTTGTCCTGTCCGTTCAGGGCATGCGCCAGGTCGATGACCGGGTATTCCGAGTCAAGTCGCCGACAGGTAGCAACTTCGTCCTGGAAGGCGAAGATACCACCCTGTTCGACACCTTTACCTCGGGAACCTGCCAGAAAATCACTTTCGGCACCTCGATCACCACGGCGACCAGCCTGTCCAGCTCCGGTGGCGAGTTTGACTTCCTGGATACCACCACCATCCATCAGGCTGCTCGCTCGCAGATGCCTGGCCTTCCGTCGGCTGCTTCGTTCAGTTTTGACAATATCTGGGACGTTTCCGACGCCGGCCTGAAGGCGATGAAGTCCGCTTCCGATGCCCAGGCAAAGCGTGCCTTCATGTTCACCTTCGGCGCCGGTGGACAGATCATGGTCTTCAACGGCTACGTCGGTGCCTCCCTGCTGCCCGGCGGTTCGGCGCAGCAGCTGGTGACGACAAAGACGACGATCACCATGAACGGCACCCCGACCTACTACGCGAGCTAACCCATGAGCCTTGCCGAAAAAATCCGCAAGGCTCGGGAAGTGAAGGTGGAAGCCGGTGGCTTCTCCTTCACCGTCCGGCGTCCGACGGCCCTTGAAATGATGGAGCTGCAAAAGCAATCCGCGGCCCGTGCTGTCATCCCCTTCGTTGTTGGCTGGGGAGAAGAGGTCACCGAGCTTGCCATGTTCGGCACCGGTGCACCGCACCCCGTGCCCTTCGATCCGGCTGTCTGCTTCGAATGGCTGCAGGATCGCCTCGACCTTCTTGCCGTGCTCATCAAGGCCGTCTTCCAGGCCTACGAAGATCACCAGGTCAAGCTGGCGGAACTCACAAAAAACTGACGGCGTGGCTTGAGGGGCAAGACCTGCCGGGAGCCCTCAAGCCCGCCCACCAATCACCGGAAGTCGGGCTGGCCATTCACGCATGGAATCTGTGCGGCGGCATGGACTGGTCCGCCATTCCTGTCGTTGCTGAAATTCTCGGCTACGCCGACATCGAGCTGCTGATTGCCCAGCTAACGGTGATCAGAGACCACCCAAAGGAATAGACCATGGCCCTCGCGACGCTATCCATCGACCTGGAAGCCAAGCTCGCCAGCCTGGAGCGCGACTTCGCCCGCGCCTCCCGGCTCGCCGAAGACAATGCCCGGCGCATTCAGTCCTCCTATGCCAATGTCGGCAAGACGTTTCAGGAACTGGGCGCCACGCTGGCCGGTGCGGTCGGCGTCAACTTCACCGTCTCGCTGGTGCAAAGCGCCATCGATGCCCAGGACCACCTGAAAGACCTGAGCAAATCGACCTCCCTGACTGTCGAGCAGTTAGCCGGCCTCAGCTCCATGGCCAACAAGACCGGCACCGATATCGACGGCATCGCCGATTCGATCAACAAGCTGTCGGTCAACATGGGCAAGGATTCTGAGAAGTTCGCCAAGATCGGGATCAGTGCCAAAGACCCCATCGAAGCCTTCAAGCAGCTCGCCGACATCTACAACGCCATCGAAGACCCGCAAACCCGCGCCGCCTTCGCTGCCGAAGCCCTGGGCAAGTCCTGGAAGTCCGCCGCCCCGGCGCTGTCCGAGGGCGGCAAGGCGATTGGCGAGATGGTCGAGCGTGGCCAGAAGCTGGCCGGGATCACCAAGGAAACGGCGGATCGCGCCGATGAGCTGAACGACACCATCACCGATTTGAAAGGTGTGGTCGGCGGGTTGGCGACAAAGTTTGCCAATAGCCTGGTGCCATCGTTGACGGATACGGCCAAGGAAATGACCAAAGCGATCGAGAAAGGCGACTCGCTATGGGCGCTACTGCGCGGTCTTGCTGGTCTTGGCAAGCTTCCTTTTGACGCGATCTTTGGCGACATCGATATGTCGCAAGGCGCGTTTCAGAGAGACCTTGAGAACACGCTGGCTCAATTGGAAGGGCAGCGCAAACAGGTTGACGCCAATGGTGGGCTGCTCAACAAATGGCTGTATGGCTCAACCGAAGAGCTCGACAAGAAGATACTCGTCACGCGCAACCAACTGGAAGCGCTGAAGAAATTCGGCGACAAAATGACGGCGCCGGTTTCTGAGGTGGCGCCTACCAACCCTGCGAAAAAGCCAAATAGAAGGGCCGTAAGGAAATTTATCGATGGCGATGAAGAAAAGGCAAAATCCGACCCCCACGCCAACGACTACACCGCGCTGATCCGTTCGCTGAACGAAAAGATCGCCGTCCAGACCGAGGATCTGCAGAGCGTCGAGCAACTCACCCAGGCGCAGAAGGATTACGCCAAGTACCAGGCCGACATCGCCTCCGGTGCCGTGGTCCTGACCGAGGCCCAGAAGCAGGTCGCCGGGTCGTTCTGGGAAGTCTATCTCGCCCGTACCAAGCAGAACGAAGCCGAGAAAGCCGGCGAGAAAGCCGGCGCGCTGGTCGATGACTACAAGCGCGGCAACGCCATCATCCTGGAGCGCATCGCCCGAGAGCAGGAACTGGCCCTGATGACCGACCGCCAGCGCACCATCGCCGAAGCGCTGTATCGCGTCGAAGACGACGGCCAGAAGATCCGCGAGCGCATCATTCATGACATCCAGGACGAAACCGCGCAAAAGATCGCCCTGGCCAGGGCCGAAGAAGAACTGGCTGTCCAGAAAGACAAGGTTTCCGAAGCCGTCGCCCGCAGCTTCGATCAACAGCGCGATTTCGAATTCGGCTGGAAGAAAGCGTTCCGTTCATACGAAGATGAAGCCACCAACGCCGCCAGGAACGCCGAAAGCATCTATCGCACCGCCACCGATTCCATGGCCGAAGTCGCCACGCGATTTGCCATGGGGCAAAAGGCTACCTTCAACGACATCGCCGGCAGCTTCATGCAGATGATCATCAAGATGCAGATGCAGGCTGCCGCCTCCGGCTTGATGGGCTATCTGAACAACGCTTTCGGCTTCGGCGCCAAAGCCACGCCGACAGGCCTGGATTCCTTGCCATCGTCGGTCAATACAACCTTCAGCGCCCTGGGGAACGTCTTCACCTCGCCGTCGCTGTCGGCCTTCTCCGGAACTGTTGTGTCCAAGCCGACGACGTTCTGGGCCAATGGCGGCAACGTCATGGGCGAGGCTGGCCCGGAGGGGATTTTCCCGCTGAAACGTGGAAAAAACGGGAAGCTCGGCGTATCCGTCGAAGGCGAGGCTGGCATATCGGTCGTCATCAATAACAACGGCACCCCGCAAACCGTGACTGGCCAGCGTCAGGTCGTCGATTCACGGGGTCGGCGATCGCTCATGCTTGATTTGTCCGATGCCATTGCCGGCCAGCTCTCCACGCCCGGCAGCGCCGTCAATCGCGCTGGCCGCTCGCCAACCATGATCCGGAGGGGCTGACATGGCCGCCTACACCTGGCCGACGACGCTGCCGCAGGAAACGCTGGCGAACGGGTTCACCGAGTCGCTGGTCGTCAATACCGTCAGCACGCCGATGGATAACGGCCCGGCCAAGACGCGGCGGCGCAGCGCCCGTCCGACGCCGATCCAGTGCTCGTTCCTGATGACCGGTGCGCAGGTCGAGATCCTGCGCGATTTCATTGTCAATACGCTGTTCTGCGTCCGCCGCTTCAACTGGAAGCACCCGCGCACCGGCGCGGCCATCGAGGTCAAGATCGTGCCGGCCAACGGTGGCGAGTACTACAGCTTGTCGCCGCGCGGCGCTGATCTGTGGAACGTGGTCATGGATATGGAAATCCTCCCGTGAGCCGCACGATCTCCGCCCGGGCTCTCCGCGCGTTCTTCTCGCCCGACTGCGACGAAAACGTCATCTGCCTGCTCAAGATTTACGGCGCGAACATTGCCGAGCCGATCTATCTGGCCGACGGCTACACCAAGCGGCTGGCAGCCCTGACGACCGACGACGATGTTGCCTATGGCGTGACCTCGGGCGGCATCGATCACCTGTTCGTGCCGTTCAACATCACGCTGCCGAACGATGAATCGGACGCCGGCCCGCGCTGCCAACTGACGATTCACAACGCCACTCGCTATATCACGCCAGTGATTCGCACGCTCGATGGGCCGCCGACGATCCGGCTGCAGATCGTGCTGCAGGGGGTTTCTGCGGCTTCGAATGGCGAGGACGTGAGTTCGCCCGAGCTGACCATCGACAACCTGGAACTGCAGGGCATCACCTATGACGCCGATGCCGTCACCGGCTACTTGTCGGTCGAGTCGCTGGCCAGCGAGCCTTTCCCCTGCCACACGATGAACCCAAGCACTTTCCCGGGGCTGTTTTGATGCTCGATACCAACAAATACATCGGGATTCCCTACGTTGCCGGTGGCCGCACGGAAGCGGGTGCCGACTGTTGGGGCCTGGTGCGCCTGGTCTACCGGAACGAACTCGGCATCGATCTGCCTGGGCACGATGGGGTCGATCGCGACACCTGCTCGGATGCCGACCTGGTCGAGTACATGGCTGCGCATCGCGAGAACTGGGAGCGCGTCAAGGTGCCGGAAGTCGGCGATCTGATTCGCCTGAGCATGGCCGGATACGATCTCCACGTCGGCGTGGTCACCGCGCCGGGCTGGTTTATCCACGCCCGCGCCGATCACGATGTCGTCGTCGAGAAATATACCGCCACGCGCTGGTCGCAGAGGATCGAGGGCTTCTACCGCTATTCGCCGAACGCGGCCGGCATCACTGTCTCCGGCTGTCCGCATCCGCTCAAGATGCAGCGCATCGACGGGCTGGCTGCAGTCGGCGACAAGCTCGGCGATGTCATCGCAGCGCATTGCAAGGACACGCCGGCCGAACTGATCCAGAACGGGGTCGCGTTCGTCAATGCGCAGCGGGTCGATTACGCCGACTGGCCGGCCTATACGCTGGCCGATGGCGATGTGGTCGAATTCCGCATCTTCCCCGGCAAGTCGCAGGACGAGCGCCTGCTGACCTCGGCGGTCATCATGGCGGTGGCGTGGTGGGCCGGCGGTCAGGTGGCCGCTGCATGGGGTAATGGTGGAGCCATCGGCACGGCTGGTTCTGCCGGATGGGGCGTCGGTACGGGCATTTCGGCAGCAACGGCCGGGGCCATCGCCCAGGGCGCCGTGTCGCTGCTCGGCAATGCCCTGGTCAATGCCATCGCGCCGATCCGTCCGCCGTCTGCCGGGCCGGCGGCCAAGCCGCAATACCTGCTGGCTGGCGGTCAAAACCAGCCGACGCCCTACGGTGCCATCCCGGTGGTGCTTGGCACCCACGACTTCACGGCGCCGCTCGGCGCAAACACCTTCATCAGCTCGGACGGTCACGACCGCTTCCTGCACATGCTGGTCATCTGGGGCTACGGGCCGCTGGATATCAACAACTTGCGCATCGGCCAGACGCCGATCTCGAGCTACGAAGATGTCACGATCTACAGCCTGCAGGGTGATGCCAACGAGTTTATCGACGGTCATCTCGACTGGACCCGGCAGGAAGTCAAGAACCTGCTCAACATCTACGGTTCGGACGTCTATCAGGATCGGCCGGAAGCTGAGATAACGACCGATCTCCTGACCCGGACGACGACCTCGACTAACCTGAACCGCATGAGTCTGTTGCTGACCTTCCCGCAAGGTCTGACCAACATGGATCACTACAACGACGACATGGGCGAGTTGACGCCTCAGTCGGTGATCGTTGTCTTTGAATATCGCCGACTCGGTTATTTCAATACCAGCGGCGTCTGGGTGCCGGTCAGCGAGGCGTGGAAGGACAACTTCGCCAACGTGCCCGGGATGCCGGACACGCTGATGGGTTACGCCGATATTGAAACAGGCCTATACGGCGGCGACGGCATCATCGTGCTGCGCGACCGCAACAAGCTGGTGTTCAAGCCAACCCAGTATTCAACTACTGTCGGAAATTACGCATTACCGAACAACCCGGCTGAAAACGAGGTTTTGATCTACACGATCAAGCCGGATGGCTCGCACACCCAGCACAACACCGGTCTTTACACCGGGTTCGCGCTGACCAAGCACACCGTCACCGAAACGGTCACCGAAGACAATCCGGAGGGCGGCACCTACACGCGGACGATCACCGCGCTCTGGTATTCGGTCGGCGGCGCCGCAGTCGTCGATTTCAACCAATTCACCGACGCCACCCGCGACCCGTTCGACAAGATCATCGATATCCACCTGGATGCCGAGCCGGGTCAGTACGAATACCGAGTCCGTCGCACGGTTGCGGAAACCACGACCGACGGCGCCGCCGACAAGGTGCTGCTGATGGCGGTCACCGAGTATTCGGACAACGTCAGGCCGATCAACCCGCCCAAGCCGCTGGCGATGACGGCGCTGAAGATCCGGGCGACCGATCAACTTAACGGCACGCTCGACGGCCTGACCGCCACGCTCTCGACCCGCCAGTTGTGCTGGAACGGCACCAGCTGGGTCACGCCCGGGGCAACGACGCGCCGCAACAACCCGGCATCGCTGTTCCTCTACGTGCTGCGCCATCCGGCCAATGCCAAGCCGGTGCCGTACTCACAGATCGACATGGCCGCCCTGCAGCACTGGTCCGAGTTCTGCGACACGAAGGGCTTCATTTACGAAAACGTGATCAACGGCCAGCGACCGTTGCGCGAAGTGCTGGCCGACATCGCCGCCGCCGGCCGTGCTTCCATCGCCATGCCGGACGGCAAATGGTCTGTGGTCATTGACGAACCGAAGACGCAGATCGTCCAGCACTTCACCCCGGCGAATTCCTGGGGCTTCAAGGGCACCCGCCTGCTGCCGAAGCTGCCGCACGGCCTGCGCGTCAATTTCAACAACCGGCGCAAGGACTACCAGCCGGACGAGATGATCGTCTATGCCGATGGCTACAACGCGTCGAACGCCACGCTGCTGGAGTCGATCGAGTTGCCTGGTGTCACCGACGGCATCACCGACACGGGCGGGGCGGGGCCGGTCTTCAAGCTGGCCCGGCATCACATGGAGCAGATCATCCTCCGCCCAGAGGAATACGAACTCTACGCCGACATCGAAGCCGTTATCTGCACGCGAGGGGATCGCGTGAAGGTGGCGCACGATATCCCGATGTGGGGCCTTGGCTCTGGCCGTATCAAGTCGGTGATCGGCGATGTGACCGGCGTCGTCATTGACGAGCCGATGCAGATGGAAGCCGGCAAGAACTACACGATCCGCTGGCGCACGGCGGCCGGGGCCAGCAACACGGCCACGATCACCGGCGCTACGGGGATGTTCTCGACGCTGAACTTCACGACCACGATCAGCAGCAACAAGCCGGCGGCTGGCGATACGTTCATGTTCGGCGAACTGAACAGCGAGTCAGTCGATTGCCTGGTCAAGGCCATCGAACCGCTGCCCGGCCTGCAGGCCCGCCTGTTGCTCTGCGACTACGCGCCGGCCGTGTTCGATGCCGAAAACAAGCCGTTCGGGACGTGGTCCAGCCAGATCACCGAGCCGCCGCCGCTGTTGCAGAAGGCGATCAACCAGAAGCCGCTGATCAGCGGGGTGGTGACGGACGAGGGCGCCCTGATCAAGTCAGGGAATTCCTATGTCTCAAACATCCTGGTCAAGTTCTCGACCAACCGGGCAACGAGTTCGCTGACCGGATCGAGCGAGGCGATCAACAAGTATGTCGATACGGTCGAGGCGCAGTATCGCCTGACCGGCTCGACGCGGGCCGTCTGGAAGACGGTGCCGAAGGTGGCGGCAAAAACAGGCCGCATCCATATCGGCCCGATGACCGACAAGAACACCTACGACATCCGCCTGCGCTTCATCGGCATTGACGGTCGGGTGGGGCCGTGGGTCACCCGGACCTCGGTCTATGTGTCCGGCAAGACCAACCCGCCGCCCGATGTCACGTCCTTCCTGATCAACGGCAAGACGCTGACCTGGCCGAAGAGCACGGCCATCGATGTGATCGGCTACAAGCTGCGCTTCCAGCAGGGCAACAGCCGCGAATGGGGATCGGCCGGCAAGCTGCACGAAGGCATCGTCACCGATTCGCCTTTCACGCTGAAGACGATTCCTGTGGGCCTGACCACGGTCATGATCAAGGCGGTCGATGCGGTCGGTCTGGAGTCGAAGAACGCAGCCTACGTGGTCACGAACTTCGGTGACGCCGTCGTCGCCAACGTCGTGGAGTCCTACGACTTCAAGGCCAACGGGTTCCCCGGCACGCTGACGAACACGACGCTGTCGGGCGGCAATCTGGTTGCCAATGGAAGTTCCGTTTTTTACGGCCCCGATAAGGATGTGTTCTACAAGCAGAACGGTTCGCCGTTCTATGTCGACACCTATTGGGGCCTCGAATACGTCACTCCTGTCTATGTCCCGACAGATGCGGCCGAGGGCAGGACCATGACGCTTTCCTGGTCGGTGGCCGGAGGGTCGTCCTCGGTCTATTACCGGATGGATGGGCATCTGCCTTTCTACGGCGACGATCTCGACGATTTTTACGGCGCTGACGACGAACCGTTCTACGACCCGCCGACGGACTGGTTTATCTGGCCCGGGGCGCTGGCGGTGACCGGTGGTGGCTACCAGTTCTCGGTGATCACGATAGATGGCCCTGTCCAGGGTGTCTTGTCGGCACTGACGCTCAACATCGACGTGCCCGACAAAGTCGTCCGCCTGAACGACGTCGCCATTGCTGCCGTCGGCACTCGACTGACCGATGTTATTGGTCAGTTTACGGTCATCAAGAATATCTCCCTAACGCTCCAAAACTCGACGGCTGACCGCGTGTATGCCGAAGACAAGGACCCGACTCTCGGGCCAATGATCAAGGCAACAGCCGCCGGGTCGGGGGTTTCAGCAATCGTTGATGTGACTATACAAGGATACAAATAATGACCGCTCTACCAGCAAAGAACGTATTGGATGGATCGAAGATTCCAGCCCCGCTTACGGAAGATATGAAAGCCGCTCAGGGGCAGGTATGGGATTTCCTTGCCGGGTTGTTTGGTTCAGCCGGAACAGTCGCAGTGGCATGGAAAACCCTGTCGGCTGGCGGGGATGTCACGCTCGGCGACAATGCCGGCCTGAACGTCAATCTGAAGGCTGGGGTTGCCGGCACCATCGGCGCGATCAACTGGACGTTCAACACCACGTCAACGTCGTATGGATCGATCTCGCTGCCCTACGATACGCGAACCACGGTCGGCCTGAAGATTGAGTCCGCCGCCTACCCTATCACCCAGAATTCCGGTAACGGTCACTTCTTCCAGGAAGACGGTGTCACGCACACGACGCTGGATACGGGTGGCAACCTGCTGCAGAAGCAAGCCGCGCCGGCGGCGGTCAATACGACTTCGACACTGGCGACCTCGGCCATTCTCGGGCGCATCATCACCTCAGCCCCGGCAGGTGCAGTTTCATTGACCCTGCCGACCGGCACATCGATGGATTCCGCGCTGGCTCAGATGGCGGTGGATCAGGCGGTCGACTGGACAGTGATCAACACCAACGGCACCAACGCTTCGACCATCGTGGCGAATACCGGCCACACCGTGGTCGGCAACATGGCGGTCGCGCCCAACGTGTCGGCGGTATTCCGGTCGCGCAAGACGGCGGCCAATACCTTCGTCACCTACCGAGTGAGCTGATCATGCTGCAAGCGATTATCTGCAATCCGGATGGATCGAAGCGAGTCGTTGTCGATGGTGTTGAATCCGATGTGGAAGGCGCCGATCTCAGCGAAATGGAACTGGCGGAGGTTGAGGCGGCGGCTTATGTCGCGCCGGTCGTCCAGGTTCCCCAATCGGTGACCGCCCTGCAAGCTTTGTTGGCCATCGACGAAGCAGGAATTTCCGCTGCCTATCTGGCTTGGGCCACGTCGCCCGACAGAACCTTTGCCGATCGCGCCTTCATCGACAAGGCGCAGACCTGGCGCCGCGACGATCCGACCTTGCTAGCGGCCGCAACCTCTCTTGGGTTGAGTCCGCAGGATGTAGACGGCCTGTTCATTCTGGGTGAGACGAAATGAACCGCACGAACTGGGAGCATGCCTGCTACGCGCTACTGATGCAGTTGCCGTTCGGCTTGCTCGGTCATTGGTGGACCGGAGCGGCATTCGCCATCGCCTTCTTCCTTGGCAGGGAGCATGCCCAGTGCGAGAAAAAGCTGACCCATGGCGGCCCGGTCAATGGCCTTAACCCGCTGGCCGGGTTCGCCGTGTGGCGATGGTCGCTCGATGCGCAGCTGGATCTCGCCTGTCCGGTGGTGGCGGTGGTGGTTGTGGCCTGGGTTGCAGTTCGTTTCTGACCTTGGTCAATGGGAAAAAGAGGATTTAGAAAGGGGAATTCATGCCAGAACCACATTCAAGTGCCGTCGGAATCGCCATTGGCGCCGGGATCGGTCTGACCGGCACGGTCATGGGCGCTCAGGTCGATGCGCTGCTGATCGGGCTGGCGGCGGCCATCCTGATCAGCTTTTGGCTGCCGACCATCGATGACCGCCGCAAAGCGGCTGCGTCGGTTGCGCTTTCCAGTCTGCTGGCGGGCTATGGCTCACCGGTGGCGGCGGCCTGGCTGGCTGCCGATCATGCCGAACTATCGTCTGGCTCTCCGTTGCGCTTGCTTTTGGCGCTGCTGATCGGGGGGGCTGGTCCAACGGTCGTGCCGGCCGCGCTCGGTATGGCAAGACGCAAAGTGGAGGCTCAGCAATGATCGAGAATGCGCTGCTTCTTGTGTCTGCGGTGATCGTCATGTTCAAGGTGATCTCGGTCGTCGCGGCGATCAATATCCATGCTTTCGACGGGCATCCGTTCCAGTTTGTCGGCCTGGCGCTGCACTGGATGCTGATGGGTTCCGGCGCGGTCGCCGTCGTGCTCGGTGTTTCGGCCGGCGGCGCCATGCTGCTGGCCGGCGTGGCGATTCGTGTGCTTTCGGATCGGAGGGCGAGATGATCACCATCGAGCAGCTACGGCGCATCATGCCGCAGGCCGGCAAGCGGGCAGAGGTGTTCCTCGACCCGCTCAATGCGGCCATGGCCGAGTTCCATATCGACACCCAGCGCCGCGTCCAGGCCTTTCTGGCGCAGATCGCCCATGAGTCCGGCCAGTTGCGCTACACCCGTGAGCTCGCTTCCGGTGCTGCCTACGATACCGGGCGCCTGGCCGAGCGCCTGGGCAATACACCGGAAGCTGACGGCGATGGACAGCGCTTCAAGGGGCGCGGCCTGATCCAGATCACCGGGCAATTCAACTATCGGCGCTGCAGTTGGGCGCTTTACAACGACGAGCGCTTGCTGATCACGCCGGAACTGCTCGAGCAGCCCGAAGATGCGGCGCGTTCGGCCGCCTGGTTCTGGTGGTCGAATGGCCTCAACACAGTGGCCGACTGCCCGAACAGCTTCCAGGCGATCACCCGGCGCATCAATGGCGGCCTGAACGGCTACCCGGAGCGCCTGGCCTACTTCATCGCGGCACAAGGGGCCATCGTATGAGCCCGCTCGATCTGATCCCGATGCCGTACCGGCTGCTCGTCGGGGCCGTGGTGGCGCTGGCCATCCTCGTCGCCGCCTATGCCTTCGGCCATTCGCACGGCGCCGATCTGGTTCAGGCGCGCTGGGATGCGGCCAGCCTGGCGCAGGCAGCGGCGGCCGCCGAAGCCGAGGCAAAAAGCCTGGCAAAAGAACGATCCTTCCAACAACAACTCGATGAGGCCCGCAATGCCGCGACCGAACGTGAAAATAAACTCCGCGCTGATGCGGATGCTGCCCGCACTGCTGCTCTCAGCCTGCGCGACACCGTCGCCGCCCTCCGTGGTCAGTTGTCCGCAGCTTCCCCGGAAACCTGCCGTCGAATTGCCGGCGCAGCCGTCGATGTATTCGACGAATGCGCGGATGCATATCGAGCAGTGGCAGAAGCGGCTGACCGATTCGGCAGCAGCGCCAAAACCCTGAACGACGGCTGGCCGCAGTGATGGAAAACTGCCTGACCTACGCCCTGCGCATCGCCCGATATGCCAGAAACACGGATCACCTGGTGATCCGGAAAAGCCACTGGGGCTGGTTCCCGCACTTTGCGGTGATCTTCGAGCTGGCCGACGGGTCGCTGGTCAAGAAGGAATACGTCCCGACCAAGCCCAGGCCGCGCTGGCTGCCGCCGCTGTTTTTCAAGGGGGTCGAGAAGACGACCTTCTACCGTCGAGAAAGGATCGATGATGACCGCGAAGATCGTCGTGCTGGAAGAATGGAGATCCAGTCACCCGCCTGCGCTGCAGTGCTGGAATGCCGCGCTCAAATGCTGGTGGAACTGGGCGTCGCTGGCCTGGTATCTTCCGGTCGCAATGTCGCGAATGAGTCACAAGCGGCTGGAAGGCCAATAGATACGCCATAGAAGGCGGTTTCGAGTCCCTCCGGGCACGCCATAAACATCAATTAAATCAATCTGATAGTGTAAAACGGTCGTTTTAAAGTGACGGTGATATATCGCTCATTGGCTTTGCTGAGTCACAGGATGGGTCGCAGGATTTATCCTGATTTCATTGGTGATTGATTCTTCCAGCGTCTTCATCATGTTTCGCGTAAACCCAACGGACATGGCCGCAAGAACCTTGTCGCCCCACTCGCCAATTGCCACATTCACACAGAAGCAAATTACCCGAAGATTGTCGAATCGATAGGGGCCGTTGGAATCGATCCGGTCGATGCTGAGCTTAAATGGGTGTCTTGATGTCGTTCCGATCTCAAGTGGTATTCCAGTAAGGGCGCATACGCCGTTGCTGTGCAAAATTGCCTCTAGCATCTCCTGTTCCAGTAGGAAAAACTCAATATTACGTTCTCGCGCCGACCGCTTTAGATCGAGATACTTCTTTCGGATGGCACCCCGGGCTTGAAGTTGTTGGACGGTTTCGTTCCATGGCTGGCTGTGGTCAGCAAAAAGATTCTGGGCGGTTCTTTTTGCAACAGATGCCGAGTTATTTTCGATGATCGAATCCCTTAGTAGCCTGGCGGCATTCAGATTGTTCGATTTGACCGATTTACGAACGCGTTTCCCATCGATAACGAGATCGATAGTCAGGTTTCCGTTCCTGGATGCAATTCCGTCCTCAATCCGAATCCATCCTAGCGAAGTGGCATTACGTTCCTGTTTTTTCTGTTTTCGCATTTTCTTGTGCTCCAAACATCGCGACAGCCTTGTTTCCGACGTCTGGTGTCGCTGATTTTATCCACCGCGCATATACCCGGGCCAGCATGCTCAGGTCGGCGTGGCCCATCTGGCTGGCGACCCATCCGAGGGGCTCGCCAGCGGTCAGCATCATTGAGGCGTAGGTGTGCCTGGTCTGGTATGGACGCCGGTACCGGGCGCCTGATTTCTTGATGGCGGTCTTCCATGGGCCCTGGCGAATGGCCTCGTCGCCTTCCCACGGATTTCCGGTGCGTGGATCCCGGAAGATCACGCCGCCCTGCAGAAAGGTAATCTCCTTCTGACGCTTCAGTGCAGCCAGCGCTGGGGCCAGCAGCTTGACGTCGCGGACTCCCTTGCGGGTCTTGGTCGTCTCCGGTTCGTCCGCGAACTGCGTCTTGGCCTTGTTGATCCTGGCCTCTCCCCTTATCCAGTCGATATCATCCCAGGTCAGCGCGACCAGCTCCGAGGTGCGCAGGCCGGTCCAGAACAGGAACTCGAACATGTTCTTGTGCTGTGGCTCGTTCATCGCGGCCAGGATGGCTTCGCGTTCGATTGCTTCGAACGGGTCGACGTCGTCCTTGGTCTTGATGGTCTCGGCGTTTTCGTATTTCCAGCCGTAGAGCGGGTTGGTTTCGATCAGGTCGTCGTCGAGCGCATCCTGAAGCGCGGAGCGAAGAACGCTTTGCACGTTGGCCAGCCATTTGTTGCTGCATTCCTGCTTTTTGCACCAGTCGCGAACATGCACGCGGCGCAGCTCTGGAAGAAGGATGCGGCCAAGCTCCGTCTGGTTGATCATGGTGACGATCTTGTCGTAACCGGCCCAGGTGCTGGCCTTCAGTTGTTTCTGCTTCCCCTTGATCCAGCCTTCGAGATAGTCCTCGAGGAGCGTCCAGGCGCTTTGTGGGCGCTCGGCAAACTTGAAACGGTTCTTTGATTCCGGGAAGGTGACGGCGTAGTCGAAGGTATTGTGGGCGATCGCATCAAGGATCGCGGCCCGGTGCTGGGCGACCTTCTTTAGATTTGCAGGGGTTGGGGCGAGCTTGAACGTTTCGCGGCACCGCTGGCCGCGATAGATGAAGTCGATCTCGATGCTTTTTTGGCTACGGGAGCGAACCCCGTCGAAAGTCCTTGTTCCACCCATGCTTCGTATCCGTCCATGTCGATGACGACGTGCCGGTCCGGTGCTTTTCTGAATTCCCGGTCTTCCAGCCACACGCCGTCCCTTATCTTGGCACGCACGGCCTCTTCTGTGTAGCCCGTGAGCTCGCAGAATTTCGGGATGAGGACGTAGCGTGCCATGGCTTATACCGCCTCCGGCAGGCTTTTGTCGTGGCGCGGTTTGTATTTGCGGATCTGGCCAGCATCGACCAGCGGCGTGGCGATATGCCAGAACTGGGCATTGGTCAGATTGAACTTGATCTGCATTTCCTTGGCCTCGACCTTGCGGGGCTTTTGGCTGCGCAACCACTCAAGGATCTCGGCGCGTTTGGCAATGACTTCAGGGCTGACATGTTTGGCTCTGGACTGGTCACGTTCGTTCTCGTGCCACCAGGTTGGCCGCTGGATCTGATCGATGGCAAGGGCTAGGCTCATTGCTGGATGATCTCCATGAAGCGTTGGTAGAAGAGCAGCTCGGCGCGGTTGCTGTTGATGGCGATCAGCTTGGCGTCCATGGGGCGGACGCCGGTGAGGATCGGCCAGTCTGTGTCATCGTCAGGCATCAAGTCGCGGCGCTCGGTGGCCAGCATGGTGCGGTCGGCGCTGGTGACCTGGTCGCTCTGTGATTCAGGAAGGCCGAAGCGGGTGCGGATCACGGCCTGCAGCTTGTCCTCGATGCGGCGATAGTCCGGCAACAGCTGCTTGAGTGGGCGCGGAATGTCCTTGATGTAGGCCTCGCTGGCGTCGTGCAGCAGTGCCTCAAGGGCAAACTGCTGATCGACGATCCTGCTGGCGACGACGCTGTGCTGGGCGACGGTGTAGTAGTACTTGGTCTGGCCGGCGAAGCGGGATTCCCGGGAGAGGCCCTTGATGATGTCCTCGATGCGGATCATGTCAGGCTGCGGGTCGATCAGGTCGATGTGGCGGCCTGAGTGGGTTAGTAGCCAGGTCATGCTGCTCTCCGTGTGATAGACATTTCTGGAAGATTGGCGCGAACAAGTGCGGCGGCCAAAGGCGGGCAAACGCTGTTGCCGCACATGCGAACCTGCGCCGATTTGGTCAGGTTGATGCGCTGGCCGTTGTGATCGATGCCCCATTCCGTGATGTAGCTATCGGGGAAACCTTGGGCTTTGAAAAGCTCCTTCGGCGCCAGCATGCGCAGGCCTATGTCGGCGATCTGGTATTCCTCGCCGGCCACCGTGACGAGGCCGTAGCGGTCCTTGGTGGTGACGGTGTGAAGGGGTTCCTGCAGGTTCGGGTCTTGGTCGGTGCCGTAGTACTTGATCAAGAAGGCGCGGACCTCGGCGAAGTGGGTTCCTTGGGCGCTGACGGTATGAAGCGGCTCGCCGATTGGCTGGCCGTCTTGGCTGGTGCCGCGCAGCTTGACCAAGTTGCTGGTGACAATGCCGGCGGTCGCACCGTTGGCGGTGATGGTGTTGATCGGCTGTTCGATGTCACGGATGCCGTGGCTGAATCGTTTGCCACCGTCTTGGCCTTCGCCGTGGCCCATGTGGATCAGGTTGGCGGTGACCAGGCTGTTGTGGTCGGTGCTGGTAACTGTGTGAAGCGGCTCGCCTTGCAGGCTGTGACCAACAACACCACCGTAGTGCTTCGCCATGAAAGCAGATACCAGCGCGTGTTTCTGGCTTCCGACAAGCGTTCCAAGCGGCTTTTCGATGTCCAGCGCCCTTGGCGCCTGGCCGTCGCGTTCGCCGTAGCCGGTTTGAACCAGGGTCGGCGCGATCAGCGCATGGTGGCCGCCCTTGGTCTGGGCGCAGATAGTGCGCAACGGCTCGTCAGCCGGCATGCTGCGCGGTGAGGATGCGTTGGCATGCTCAGTCAGAACTGGTGCGACCAAAGCCATTTCGCCGCGGTGGGCAGCCGTGATTGTTGGAATGGGCTGCTCCATCGGATAGCGACGGTCGGCGCCCTGGTGTGTAAGCGGGACGATGAACGGCTCGGATTCATCGACGACGTAGCGCATGATGCCCTTGGCAATCCGGCGCAACGTGGCCGGCGCAAGTTCGCGCTTGCGCTCAAAAATCGACGGACAAGGAATCGACCAGTCGATGCACTCGGCAGCAGTGCGCCACGGCTGCATAACGACGCCATCCGGATTAAGGATGCGGTCTTTGCGGCCCTTGAAGCGCTTGTCAGCGGGGTCGTAGTGCGTTGCTTCCGGCCAGACAATCGGCTGACCATCTCGACGGGCGATCAGGAACAGGCGCTTGCGGATCGTCGGCGTACCGTAGTCGCAGGCGCGCAGCTCGCGGTGCTCGATCTGGTATCCATGGCGGCGCAGGGCGTTGCAGAAGGCATTGAACTCGCGGCCCTTGTTCTTCGGGCATGGCCGGGCCTTTCCATCGCTATCAACGATCAACGGGCCCCAGGTGCGGAATTCTTCGACGTTCTCCAGCATGATGACGCGCGGCTTGGCGACGGCTGCCCATCGCAAAGCGACCCAAGCGAGGCCGCGAATCTTCTTCTCGACGGGCTTTCTGCCCTTGGCCTTGCTGAAATGCTTGCAGTCTGGGGAAAGCCAGACCAGACCTACGGGGCGCCCATGCGTGACTTCGCGCGGGTCGATTTCCCAGACGCTTTCGCAGTAGTGCTTCGTCTCTGGGTGGTTCGCCGTGTGCATGGCGACGGCTTCCGGATCGTGGTTGATGGCAATGTCGACGCGCCGGCCGAGCGCAAGCTCGATGCCGGTTGAGGCGCCACCGCCACCGGCAAAGTTGTCGATGATCAACTCGCCGTGAATGTCGAGATTTAGCTGCAGGGTCATACTTCCACCTCTTCACCAAGGCTGCCGGCCGGGTAGAAGACGATGGCCGGGCCAGAAGTTTCAATTTCGGCCTTTTTTTCGGCCTGACCGTAGCTTTCCGTGTCGCCAAGCTCCGGCGACAGCGTGCCCATGATTTCGAATTCAATGGCCTGCTGGCGGGTGATGCGGAAGCCGGCGGCGTGTTTGTGGCCGCCACCGCCGAAGCGCTTGGCGATGGTTTCGACGTTGGCGCCGTCTGGTGCTGAGCGCAGGGAGAAGCGGCGGCCGTCTTCGTCGTCGTAGTAGGTGGCGGCGAACGGGTTGCCTTCGGCCAGCCTGGCACCAACGTCGCTGGCGAACATCCATGGGGCGTTGGCGGCCGGTATGTGGGTGCCGGCGATGTTGATCCAGCGGGTGGCGTTGTCGGCGATGGCGGCGACGTCGGCGCTGTGCTTGCGGATCAGGCTGCGGCCTTCGCGCTCGAGCTCGACCGGCGGCATGGTCATCAGCTGATCCCAATGCTCGAAGGTCATCGGGTAGGAAAACACGGCAGCCATGATTTCCCGTGTCATGGGCAGCTTGAACTGCCACAGGTCGCGGTCCTGGATGTGATCGAACAGCAGCGGCTGCATTTCGCCAGGGAACAGGTGTTGCCAGGTGAGTGCGGCGCCGCATTTGGTGTTGTCGAAGATGGCGCGGGCTTTGGCCGGCAGGTCTTGCAGATCGGCCTGCGAGGTGTCGTGGTGGTCGATGATTAGCACGTCGTTGGCTTGTTCGATAAGCTGCAGCATGACGTCGCGTTTGTAGCTGAAGTCGACAATGATGACGTTGCGGCCGGTGACGTCGGGCGGGGCTTTGCCGTAGATTCCGGGGTGGAATTCGACGAGGCCGGCATGAAAGCGGCGAACGGCCCAGGCTGCGGCAAAGCCGTCGGTGCAGGCGTGGTGGTAGATGCAGAGCGGCAAGTGAGTCATGCTGATTTCCTATAGGTCTTGGATAGGTCGGATTTGATGCTGTGGCCGCGCTGGCGCAGGGTGTTGGCGAGCAGGGCGCGGTCGTGGTGGCTGTGGCTGGCCTGGCGGAGCAGGCCGAAGTAGCTGTTGCCGGTGGCGAACAGGTCGGCGGCCGGCATTGCCCTGGTGCGGCCGATGGCGTCGTTGAAGGTGCGCCGGCGCAGGGTGCGGCGGTGGGGCTTGATGACCTGGCCGACGAAGTCAATGCCACGGTCGATCGGCTGCAGGATGGTTTTCTTGGGGTTGATGCGGGCGGCCAGTTGGTCGGCAAGCAAGGTCTCGATCTTGGCCTTGGCGGCGTTGAGCCATTGGGGCGATTCGTGGAGCAGGACGAAGTCGTCGACGTAGCGGATGTAGTGCTTGGCGCGTAGTTCGTGTTTGACGAACTGGTCGAGCACGTCGAGATACACGTTGGCGAAGAACTGGCTGCTCAGGTTGCCGATGGGCAGGCCTTTGTGGGCGGGCTGGTTGGTCAGGCGCTTGTGGGGTGGTACCAGATCCAGTTGGCGGGGGTCGCCGTGCAGTTCGTAGTTCTGGCGCGGGTCGTGGAAAAGGACGGCCTCGGTCAGTTGCAGCCACCAGTGCTCGGTGATGTGCCGGGCGAGCAGGCGCTGCAGGATGTTCTTGTCGATGCTGACGAAGAAGTTGGCGAGATCCAGCTTCAGGTAGAAGGCGGGCTTGGTCCAGTTCTGGGTGATGCTGCGCACCTTGGCTTCGAGCCGCTGGGCAGCGTAGAGGGTGCCGCGGCCGGGGATGCAGGCGCAACTGTCGGCGATGAAGCGGGTGTAGAAGCGCGGCGAGATATGGTTGTGCAGCAGGTGGTGCACGATGCGGTCGCGGAACTGGCCGGCCCAGACTTCGCGGGCCTTCGGTCGGGTGATGACGAAGCAGATGGAGCGGCCGGGTTGGTAGCTGCCGTCTTCGAGTTCGTCATGCAGTTCGCGCAGGTTGTGTTCCAGGTTGGCTTCGAAGGCCAGCGCACTGGCGCTGTTGCGCTTGGTGCGCCGGCAGTCGAAGTAGGCTTGTACCAGTTCGGTAAAGGTGAAATCAGCGGGTGCTTTCCAATCTGCGGACGGCACGAGCACGGAGCTCGTTGTTCTTGTGGTTGTTGTTCTGGTTGCCGTTGTTGAAGTTCTGATACCAGGCGTAGCCGGAATCGGACCTGTCGTGCTTTCTACGTCGCCCGGCCGACTGTTCAGCGGGGAAACTGCGCCGGACCTTTCCTGCGTGCTGCAGGAGGTCTCCGGGGTGCGCATGTCGGTGGCCTCGTGAGCCAGCGGCACGACCAGATTGAATATGCGCTCAGTCATGGCGGCCTTGACCTCCATGAAGCGGGCGCGATGCGGACTTGCGCCACCCGTTGGCCTGCTTCCCGATGCTGGTGGTGAGTTCGACGGCGCGGGCGTAGCCGTCCTTGCTGATGAGGTGCTTGTCCATGGACAGGCGCAGCATCAGCTCGGCGACCTGCAGGCGCTCGACCAGTTCCAGCAGATGCGGTGCCTTGTCCTGGGCGACGTTGGCCCGGAAGATCAGCACCGTGATTTCGATGCACTCGGTGCTGATCTTGTCGCCGATAGATCGCTTGAAGTCTCGCTGCATGTTCTTGACGAGACTGGTGACGACATCGAGCAGGTCGTAGGCGACCTTGTAGATGGGAAGATGGGTATGGGTGGCCATGCTGATTAAATGATCGAATTACTCAATGATCAATCTGCGGACGGCACGAGCACGGAGCTCGTTGCGCTCGTGGTAGTAGCGCTGGCGGCCGTTGCCGAAGTCCTGACACCAGGCGTAGCCGGAATCGGACTCATTGGCTTCGCAGGACCAGTACCAACGGTCTTCGAACTGGTCTTTGAGGTTGGCGTAGAGCAGCGATTGTTCGCGGCGGGTGGGCAGGTTTCCGCCTTTGGCTTGTGCCCACTTCCATGCGTCTTCCCAGTTGATGTCGTCGGCCTGGCCGGGGAGAAGCACCAGGTGATAGCTGGGCTCGCCATCCTTGCCAACGATCAGGCCGGCGTAGTGTTCGCCGGGGTGCAAATGGATGGTGACTTCGGGGAAGTAGAACTCGGCGGCAAGCTGGTTGGCCTGGGCTTCGAAGGTGGCGATCTTGGCGGCCAGTGCATCGGCGTCGGCCTTGATCTGTTCAAGCGTGATGGTGGTCATAGCGTCCTCGAAATGACTGAATGATTAAATGGGCAATCTGCGGACGGCACGAGCACGGAGCTCGTTGTCCTTGCGGCGGTAGAGCTGGTCGCCGTCGTTGAAGTACTGAAACCAGGCGTAGCCGGAAGCGGAATGGTGCTGCTCGTTGCTCCAGTACAAGTCTTTGTTGAACTGGTCGCGATGGTTGGCCCAGAGCATGGCCTGCTCGATGCGGTTGGGCAGATCACCGCCGATGGATTTGGCCCAGTCGATCTGGGCTTGCCATTCGGCGTCGTCGTTGTCGCCAGGGAGCAGGATGAGGTGATAGACCTCGCCGGATGTGTCGCCAATGGCGCCGATGTAGGTTTCGCCTTCGGCAAGCGGGGGGGGTTGAAGTTGTTGCATGGGTGTCCTTTCCAGTTGGAATTAATTGGGTTGAGCAGTCAGCTGGTCGAGCGTCCCGCCGTTGGTGATCCAGAATTCAACCCACTTGGGCTGCCGGCCTCGGCCGCTCCAGGTGAGTTCTCGGTTCTGCGGATGGATATATTTGGCGCCGATCATGTTGGCGAAGCGGGTGCTGTTATCCGGCTCCTGCTCTGGTGATGGCATGCCTTGTTCGGCGTTTTTCTCGGCTTGTTCCTTGAGTAGATCAAGGAATGCGAGGCGCTTGATGTCAAGATTCTCGGTCAGCACAAAGCTGATTCTGTCGTCCCAAGTGAGGGCGAGCTTGGTAGGTAGTTTTCCGCTGGCAAGGTCAGCGCGGACGCGCTCGGTTTCGATTGGGCAGCGCTTGTAGGAAACGGCGGATTTATCCTCGCCAGCGGATTGCAGTTCGCAGTCTCTATCGATAGTGAATCCGGCTGGTGCTTCACCGCCGGCAAGCCAGTCGGCCATGGCTGAGGTCGGTGAAATAGTGCTATGGAGCGGCAGTAGCGGGAAATCGTCGAGCGAGTGGCGGAGTAGTTCGATAAGCTCGGCTGCTTGGCTGGCGCTGCCGTCGATGGCAAGCCATCCGTTATCTCGGTCGATCCAGGCAAACGTATTGCGCCGCTTGGTAAAGGCGCGCGGCATCAGTTCTTCTGTCACGCGCTCTTTGAGTTCGCGGAGCTGCTTGCGGCCAGGTGCGTGGCCTTGTTCATCGGTCAGCTTGTCGGCCCTGGCGCTGACTTCGTCGTTGATCACCGAGGCGGGAAGCAGGCGCTGCTCAATGGTCAGGGCGATCAGCCACTGGCGATTCTGGGTGTAGGCCAGTGCGCCATCCTTGCGTGGTGATGTCCATCCCTTGCTGGTGGCTTGATGGGAGGCGCAATGGGCAAACATGGCGCGAGCCAGTTGTTCTTCAAGTTGCCCTGGCGTGATTTTCCAGTCGGATTTCAGGCGATAGACCTGGAGGTTTTTGAAGAACATCAGATAGCCTCTTTGAATTCTATGGTCGTGGTCTTTTTGCAGCGAGCGGTGCCGACCGGGATCAGCGCGAGAACATCGGCTCGACCTGCGGCCTTGGCGGCAGATTTGGCGGCTTCTACAGCCCGTTCCGGCTTGGCGCAAAGACGCGGCTTACGCTTTGGTACGCGGATGACGTAGCCGATGGCTACATCCTTGATGTCGACAGGCGGTTCGTCGGTCTCAGCGCTGGTTTTGTGCAGCGATTCAAGACGGTTGCGCAGCTGGTGATAGCCTTCGCAGCCGTAGGCCTGGGCCACGTCTTGCCAGCATTGCAGGGCGCTCTCTGCCAGGGCAAGCTGGTTTTTGTAGTCCTCAGCGGTCGCGAAGTGTTCGTCGCGCTGCATCTCTGCGTTGCGGAGTTGTTCGCGAAGTTCTACGGCGGCGTTGTGTCGATCTACAGCAATTTCTACGGCGCGCCGTTCGATCGTTTCGGGTGCTTGGCGTTGAATCTGGCGGCGACCTGGCTCCTTCTTCTGCAGCGGATTGCGGCGCGATTCTGAGCGGTGTTCGGATACCCACTTCGGCCAGTCGGCGGCAACGACGGCAGACGAGAGCCGCCATTCGATGGTGTCTTGCTGGCCCGGGCGTTTGACCGTGCTGGTGACGACGAACCCGCTGGCGACTGCTGCGTTCATGGTGCCGCTCAGTTGCTTGTGCTCGATACCGGCGGCTTGGGAGAGTTCGGCAGAACGGATGCCCGGCCGCTTTTCAATGATGTTGAGGGCTTTCTGGGTTTTAGTTTCCATGGTGGCGATCAGACGAAAAGGTTGATCAGTACGAACGAGGTGCTGGGTCGGGAAGGCCGCGGTCGATCAGCGTCGTGCTCTGTGCATCAATCAGTCGCTTGTGCCTTGCATGAGCCTCCAATAGCTGCTTGCTAAGGTGGTTGATCTGGATCTGGATCGCATCGCGCTCATCAAGCAGGCCTGATAGCGATAGCTGCAGATCAGTGATCATTGCCTCCTGTGATTTGATACGCAGGCCAAAGAAGACGCGGTAAATCCACTCGATCAGGCGGCGCATGGCATAGCCTCCAGGTAGGCTGTGGCTGGGGTCTTGATCTTGACGGCCAGCTTGACCCAGCCGGCAGGAACGACAGGCGATACCACGGCGCGGCGACCGTTGGTGATGATGTGCCAGCCGCGGACCTTGGCGGCCTGGGCGATTTCTTCGAGCAGTGCGTCGTCGGGAACGATTTGGGCGATGATCATGATGCCTCCCTGGTTGAAATGGATTTGAAGGCCCGGTAGTTGGGTTGTTGTTCGGCCAGCCGCATGGATTCCTCCGGGCTGCTGGCAATGACGGTGGCGACTACCTTCCTGGCCGATTGATTGGCGTTCAGGCAGGATTTGCGGTGCATGGTCACTTCGTAGGGGCGTGGGGAGCATCTGGTTTTCATGCTTGGCTCTGGCATGGCGCTGTGTTTGCCGCGGCCTCGGCGGCGACAATGCGGTCAAAGAGTGCGGCGGCTTCGATGGTGATCGGGTGCAGGACTGCACGCTCAATGGCGCTCATGTCGTACGTGGTTATTTCAGGCGCTATCCTGTTTTTTGCCGCCCGATAGGCCATGGATTTCGCGATGGATTCCAGTGCCTCTGCCAGCTCTGTCTGCATGACCTCGGCCATTGGTTTTCTGAAATGCCCGCCGGTGCGAATGAGCGACAGAATGTAGTTGTCCGAGTAGTCGTGCTTCATCACGGCCAGCTTCTGCACGGTAGTTTCCATGGGCAGCGTGGCGGCGAGCCGCCTTGCTTCTGGGAGCGCCTTGCGGATGTCGTCTTCCATGCGATTTTCTTCAGCCTTGGCTACATTGGCAGCCTGTATGGCTTCCCTGGCTTGTGCCTCGATGATCGTGGCGGCTTTGCTCAGGGCGAGGCGCTCTGCTTCATTGGAGATGGATTCGGCCAGTTTGCGGACTTGTGTAGCCGTCCGGCGAAGCGCCGATCCTTTGTCCTTGATGGACTGCGATTGGGTCTTGGTCATGTTTCGCTCAGTGCTGGATCGGGGCAATTGCCGGGATGCTCATGGTCTTCTCGAAGCCCATTCCCATGAACGACAGGGCGGTGCGACGGTAGAAGGCGCGCTGCTGTTGTTCGGTGTGGGTCATGTCAGCCTCGAAATGACTGAATTACTGAATGATCAATCTGCGGACGGCACGAGCACGGAGCTCGCCGCGCTTGCGGGTGTCGTCCTGGTAGCCGTAGCTGAAGTGCTGATACCAGGCGTAGCCGGAAACGGACTCAGCGCTCGACCAGTACCAGGTCTGTTCGAACTCTTCCTTGGCAGTGGCGAATAGCAGGGCCTGCTCGACGCGGTTAGGCAAGCCGCCGCCTTGCTTGGCAGCCCAGTTCATGGACTTCTTCCAGGTGCCCTGGAAGCTGCCTGGCAGCAGGATGATGTGGGTTGTGGTGCCGTCAGCAGAGACGATGCCGCCGATGTAGCGTTCGCCATCGGCGAGGGGGATGGTGGGGTGGGTCATGGTGGGCTCCGTTGATTGATGTGCGGATTAATTATCACGAACGCGATAATTATTGTCAACGCAAATGCGATAATTTTGGCGGGATATGCTCACGCTCGGATTTTCGGGTGGCTGAAAATGGTACAAAAAAGCCCGCGCTCGGCGGGCTTCATCTAGACGGAGATAGGCGTTAGCAGCTCTCGCTGTTCAGGTTATCTGGCCGCCTCTTCCATTGCCTTGACCCATTGGGTTTCGGAAACGATAGCTGGAAGACCATAGCGTTCCCGCCGCTGTAGCGCTGTTTCTATCTTTCTGCCGTAGGTAGTGTTGGCCCAGTTTTCTTCGATGACTGAGCCAACCACTAGGTAATCCAGCTTGCCAGTAACATTGTCGACTGGCATCGCTTCCAGTTTAAGTACGGCGCGCTCACAGGCGGCGCGGGTGCCAAAATGGAAGTTTCCCGTAAAGCAGAACGTCATGTTTCTGAAAAAAATGGATGGATCGTCATCGATAGGGACTGATGGCGCTTCTGGCGTGCATGATCCGGTCTCTGCAAAATGATTACCGGAAAGTTGCGAGATGGATAGAAACAGGCTGTCGCGCTCATCTTGCGTGATGACGCCATCTGCCAGTATTTCATCGATTCGTCTGGCTATTGAGCTGCCCGGCCAGACGGCCGTCGCATCTGCGTTCTCAGCGAGCCAGGTGCGCAGAAAAATAACTTCACGGTCATTGATCTGTCCGTCGGCGACAAGGCCGGTGCAGATGCCTAGAAGCGATTGAGCAGCTTTGGTGAGCGCCCGGGTCTGCAGGGCTTTTGCAGTAGCGTAGTCAGAATCCATAGATATGCCCTTTGTCATATTTTAAAACGATAAATTGGTCTGTACCATCCGCTGCCGCCATGTCTGCATGTCAATCAATTCGCAGCGTTTCCTTTATTGATTCTGGGGAACTGATCGGCTAGATTCTGCGCGTGGGCGATGAGGCGATGCAGTCCGGCGTCATTGATATGCGAGGATACCTCTGCCAACTCGGCCAGTAACGGTGATGGAAAGCTGACAATCTCGGCGGGAGACGGCTCGGCGGCGGTGAGCTGGCGTGGATTCCGGGATGTCGCGATGCCATATTCGCGATCCGCCGGTGGAGCCGATATCGGCTCTTGCTTCCCCTTGCCGGTCTTCAGCCAGTATGCGTCGACGCCGAGCGCATGCGCTATTTCAATAAGCGACGATGGCATCTTTTGCCGTGCCCCTTTTTCGATTCCGTTAATTGTTGATTGTGCAACACCTGCTTTTTTGGCGAGCTGATCCTGTGTCAGCTCAAGCGCAGTGCGTAATCTGGTAACACGTTCGCCGGTGGTTTCCATATCGCGATTGTGCTAATAAATGATATCGCAAAGGCGTTGACGTGACTTATCGCAATCGCGATAATCATCGCCATGAACTGGCAGAGCCTTATTTCCGAAATCCAATCCAGTGGCCTGTCGCAGGTGCAACTTGCTAAACGCTTGGGCAAATCTCAGGCCTGGGTCAGCGCTGTGTCCCAAGGCAAGTATCAAGACATCCGCTGGGCCGATGGACAAGCCCTGATCGCCCTGGCCGATTCTCTGCGCGAAACGAAGGCTACGGTCACCGCCGAAATTTGCCCGAATCTGGAAAAGGCGACCTGAGATGGCCAAGCCAGTGGATTCTCTTCTGACCCGGTTGGTGTTCTCGGAATTCCTTTGGGGTCTGACCGCGTTCTTCGCAAAACCCCATGAATGGGTGGTGGCGGAGCGGATGAGGATTATTTTTGGCGATGGCTGTTCAACCAGCCTTGAAGCGTCCGAAAGCCATTTGCCGTGAAATATTCCCCGATCTCGAAGAAGGCTACTTCGTCGCCGGTCAGCAGGATGCGGCTGAAGCTCAGTTCGTGCGGTCGTCGCGGCGCGTCGAACAGGTATAGGACCGTCGAGGCGCCGAGTACGATTTTCTTGAAGTCGCTTCCCGTGGCGGCGCTGCGGATGACGTCGTCGATCTTCGCGTGTTCGCGTGTCGGTCTGGGTAGTTGGAATACGGCTAGGTATCTGTTCATGGCCATGCTTTTCCCAATGATGAATGAGTGGAATCGTGATTCTAGCGGTTATGGCATGGCCGCCCCGTTGTCTCCCTCTGCGGCTCGCCGCCGCATCTTCGCGACCGGCTCTGCCCTTGGGTATCCGGTCGCATTTTTCCATTTGGTTGCTGGTCATGACTGACTCCGTTTTGTTCGTTGAGGCGATGTTGCCGCGGTTTCCAGTGGTGAAAAACGTTTGTTTTGGAGGTGTACACACATGAGCGATCTGCGTATTGCGGTGCATCGGGCCGCGCGAAAGTTCAACGGCGGGATCGAGGCTCTGGCGGCGGCGATGTCGTCGCCGGATCACCAGGTCAAGCCGCAGATTCTGCGCAATCAGCTGGTGGGTAACGAGCGGCATTCGCTGGGGCTGGATCGTTCAGAGGAGATCATCGATCTGTGCGACTCCGATGAGCTTGCCCATGCCGCTGCGCGGCAGCGTGGCGGTGTGTTCCTGAAGCTGCCTGAGCCTGGCCATCATGACCGCGAAGAGTTGCTTGAGAAGTTCAACGAGCTGTATTCGCGGCTTGGGGAGTTGTCGAGCGCTTTCCGGTCGGCGGTGGTCGATGGTGAGGTGGATACGCACGAGCGGCAGGATTTGACGCGGATGGGTCAGGATATTCACAGCACGCTTGAGGGGTTGCTGGCCCTGACCTTCGAGGTCTATTGCCGGAAGTGATGTGAGCGAAAAGGCTATATCTATCGTCACGGCCGAATGGGAGGCCATGGCTGGTCTGCCTTACCTACAGGTGAGGCTGTACCTGGTGCTGCGCTGGTATATGGATGTCGCAACGCGGCGGACTGGTGATGTGCGCGGGATCAGCTTGCAGGGGTTGTGCGAGGAGCTTTATGTCGAGCCGGCGCCTGGGCGTTCTGAGTCTGGGTCACCGAGCAAGAAGGCGGTGCGTAGTGCGCTGCAGCAGCTGGAGAAGCACGGCTTGATTCGGCCTTGCGGAAACGGTGAGGTGCTTGTTTTTTTTCTTCCGAAATCCGGTGTCGTTTCCGCTCGCCAAAAAACAAAGGGGCACAAAAGGGGCACGGGAAGCGGGCACGCAATGGGGCACGGCGAAACGCAGGATTTACAAGGCTTTGACGCTTTAAACGGGCACGCAATGGGGCAGCCCCAAAACCCCATAAAGGGGCACACCTCAGAAGTAAGAGTAAACCATCCGTATACCCAAGCAGTAGCAGCAGCATTAGCGCCTGTGGATAAAAATTTATCCACAGTGCCGCTGCTGCCAGTGCTGACTGATGAGGGGATTGCTGAATGGCTCAGGGCGAAGGAGGTGGCTAGGGGTTGTCGTGCCAGGGTGTTGGTGAATGAGGTTCGTAGGGCTGGCTGGGCTGCGTCAGGCGTGACGGCTGAGCAGCTTGCCGAGGCTTATGCGCTGGCTGCGATGGATAGGGAGGTCGCGAACAACCCGGCGCCGCTGAATGTGGCGTTCATCGATATTTTCGTGAAAAGGGTTTGCAAGGGTGGTCTGGTGCCGGCTGGGGCAGCGGCGCGTACCTCTGGCGGCGCTTCATGGGTGTCGGCTGCGGCCGCCAGGTTGGGTGTGCGAGGTCAGCAGGAAGGTGAGTCGGACGCTGAGTTTGTTTCCAGGATTGGACTGGAGGAGGAGGCCCGCGGCCTTGGTGTTGTTGGTTTGGCCGATGGCGAGCCGGTGGTGGCATTGATGGCCAGGATTGATTCTGCGAAGGTCGCCAGGAGGCGTAGAGCATGACCGATCTGTCGCCGTGGAAGCGTGTGAAGCAGAAGGTTGAGGCCGGTGAGTCGGTGCCGATTGCGGTGCGAAAGATGGCCGAGGAAGTGCTCGGTGAGCGCTTCTTCCGACCTTCACGGTCTGCGATGCGCCCTGACTTTCGTGACCGTGAGGCGGGAGACGACAGTTTCAATGACGATGCCGATGGCGGGATGGCGTTGTTGTGAGCGGCGCGGTGGTGATCTCCAAGCAGGCGGCAGCCGATACGAAGACGGTAGCTGACTTCTTTGGTATCGATATGGATTGGTGTTCGCACATCTTTCGCCATGCCGCTCGCGGCGATCTGAAGGCCTACGAGGCAACGATGCGGCTGCTGGCCGAAGGGTGTCAGCAGGATATTCGGTTTGGGATGGCCGACCGGATACGGCAGGGAATAGCAAGGGAGAAGGGCAGGAAATGACAGGCGTTCCGTTCGGTTGGATGTACCAGGATCCGGCGTTGATTATTGACCGGCTGCGGGCAATGAGGGTGGCGATGGCCGCCGAAGAGAAGCGTCTGAAAGAACGGGATCGCGTCCGCAAGGCGCGGCGCATCCGCAAGCTGACTAAGCTGGCCAAGGCCGGCATGCTGAAAGGAACAGGCAATGGGCGATAACCTGAACCGCGTCGAGAGCGCTGTCACGGCGACATCCAGCGGCAATCTGACTTGGGACAAATGGACGCTGGATTGTGCTGTGGCGCTAGGGCTTGCTGGCCAGCGCAATCCCTTGGGGTTTGCCATGGTGCGCTATCTATCCGACCCGCCGAGTTCAGGTAATGTCTGGTCACTGGTGCTGACACTGGCAGCCCAGATGCAAAAGCGCGGCGTCGCCAAGGAAGGGCTCAACGAGCTGGCCTTCCAGGCCTTCGAGTACTGGCAGAACAGCCGCTGCCCATCGTGTGGTGGCCGCGGGGTTATCTCGCAGGATCAACGCCAGTGTCAGCCCTGCTCCGGTACCGGACAGCGGCCAATACCGAGCAGTCCAGACCCGGTGCGCATCGGTGTGTCCTGTCTGCTTGAGGCCGAGAGTTACCTAGAGGGGCAGCTCAATGCACGCATGCGGATCGGTTAATTTGCAACTCGTTGACTCTCAAGGGGTTGACAGTGGGTGTAGGATAAAAATATAGCCATGCCAATCTCAGCATCCCGGCCTTGCCGGTACCCTGGATGTGGTCAGTTGGTCAGTGATGGCAGCTACTGCGCAACGCACAAGCGACCAGACCCCGGGTCATTCTCTGATCCCAGCCGCGGCACACGGCATGAGCGCGGCTATGGCAGCAAGTGGGACAAGCTGCGGGCGTGGATACTGAAGCGCGACAACGGTCTTTGCCAGCAGTGCCTGCGCAATGGCCGCCTCACTCCGGTTGGTCTGACGAAGTTCTCCTACTTCTGCGACCACATCAAGCCGAAAGAAGAGGGCGGAACAGATGACGAGAGCAACCTCGAAGCGCTCTGCAAACCGTGTCACACAGCGAAGACAGACCGGGAAAAGAACAGAGGGAGGGGCGGGTAAAATCTCTAGCCCGACTGCTTTCAGGACCGAGCGCTAAGTCAAATTTTTTCGTGCGGGAGTTATTGGGAGGGGGGGTACCCCTGCCGGTGGCCTGTCCGTGCAAACGTGTGCACCAAAAACATCCGAAAGTCGGGCTTAGCGCGGATGAGGCCAATGACGGATCGCCAAGATCTAGCAGGCAGCGCGTAGCGTCGGGAGTAGCCAACCCGTTAATCGAGTCACTTAAGGCTTTCACTATGTCGGACTGGCATCCTCCAGTCGCCGGATCACGTAACCGGCAAGAATAAAACCCTGAGCCAGCGTGCTCGCGCCAAGGGTGAGATGGTGACCCGGGTCGCTTCGGCGACCCGGTGATCCTGACCATACCGGCCGAGCCAGTGAGATCCTGAAAACCAGAATCTCCCCCTGGTGGGGAAATCATCCAACCGCCTTCGGGCGGTTTTTTCGTTTACGGAGATCGCCATGGGTGAGAGAGGACCGAAGCCGTTGCCAGGCAACGTTCATCTGTTGCGTGGCAATGCGAGCAAGAAGCCGATCGGCGCGCTGCTCGATGAGTTCCAGCCGGAAGTCGAGATCCCGAGTTTCCCCTCCTGGATCTGGCCCGAGGCCAAGAAGGAATGGAAGCGGATTTCCACAGAGCTCGAGCGCTACGGGCTGATCTCGAAACTCGATCGCGCCGCCCTGGTGCTGTACTGCCAGGCCTGGGCCAAGATGGTCTGGGCAGAGAACCAGCTGTCGCGCGCCATGAAGCTGGCCGAAGAGGCCCGCCTGGCGGCCGAGGTCAAGGGCGAGGAATACACCGGTGGCGATGGCATGATGGTCAGGACGGCCAACGGTAATTTCACCTATTCGCATCACTGGGTAGTCGGCAAGCATGCCGGGGCCGAGGTTCGGCGTTATCTCGATCTGTTCGGCCTGTCGCCCAGCGCCCGGTCCCGCGTCCGCACCAGCGATAACCGCCAGGGCCAACTGTTCGAAGAAGGCTCTCAAGACCAATGGGCCCAGCTGTGAGCTCCGCGCCAACCACCTTCGCCGAAATCGCCACGGCGTATGCCCGCGAAGTGGTCGACGGCAAGATCGTCGCCTGCAAGTGGCACCGCCTGGCCTGCGCCCGCCACCTCAATGATCTTGAGCGCTCTGCCGCTGGCACCTTCGCCTACGTCTGGAATCCTGAGCTGACCGACGTTAAGGGCAAGGCCTACTTCCCGGCCGAGCGCATCTGCAAGTTTGCCGAGCTGATGCCCCACATCAAGGGCGACTGGGCGGCCCGTGGCCAGCTCATCAAGCTTGAGCGCTGGCAGGTTTTCATTCTGGCCAGCATCTTCGGCTGGGTGCACAAGGTCACCTTCAAGCGCCGCTTCCGTGTCGCTGACGTCATCGTGCCGCGCAAGAATGCCAAGAGCACGCTGGCCGCCGTCATCGGCAACTACATGCTCGCTGTCGATGGCGAATTCGGCGCCGAAGTCTATTCCGGCGCCACCTCACAGGATCAGGCCATGGAAGTCTTCCGGCCGGCCCTGCTGATGGCCCGAGCCACGCCGCGCTTCATCCAGGCCTACGGCGTCATGGTCAATGCCTCAAACCTGTCGATCGCCGAAAACAACTCGAAATTCGAGCCCGTCATCGGCAAACCCGGCGACGGCGCCAGCCCCAGCTGCGCCATCGTCGATGAGTACCACGAGCACAAGACCTCAGAACTATTCGACACCATGCAGACCGGCATGGGCGCCCGTTCGCAGCCGCTCATCCTGGTCATCACAACCGCCGGATCAGACATCTCAGGCCCGTGCTACCTGCACCAGGTTGAGCTGCAGAAGATCCTCGAAGGCGTTGTCGAAAACGACCAGCGCTTCGGCATCGTCTTCACCATGGACGAAGACGACGACTGGACAACAGAGATCGCGCTCAAAAAGGCCAACCCGAACTACGGCATCTCCATCGATGCCGAGTACCTGCAGCTGCAGCAGCGCGATGCCATCGCTGACACCCGCAAGCAGAACGTATTCAAGACCAAGCACCTCGATGTCTGGGTCGCGGCCGCCTCGCCATGGTTGAACCTCTACAACCTGCAGCAATCCGGCGACCCGAGCCTGACCATTGAAAGTCACGACTGGGACGGTTGCGTTGAAGGCCTTGACCTGGCCAGCAAGCAGGACATCGCCAGCCGGGTAAAACTCTGCTGGCGTGATCTGGACGACGGTCGCCACTACTACGCATTCTCCAGAAACTATGTCCCGCAATCGACCGTCGACAAGCCGGAAAACGCTCATTACCAAGCCTGGGTTCATAGCGGTCACCTGATCGCAACCCCGGGCAATATGATTGACCTCGAACAGATTCAGGAAGAACTGATCGAATCGGCCAGCCAGGTGCATATTCGCGAAGTCGCTAAAGACCCATGGGGCGGTCACCAACTCGGCGCAAACCTCGCCGCCGAAGGATTCACCGTCGTCGATATACCGCAGCAGGTGCGCTACCTGTCGGACCCGATGAAAGAAATCGCCGCCGTCGTCGATGCCGGCCGCTTTCACCACGATGGAAACCCGGCCTACGTCTGGATGATGAGCAACGTCGAAGTGCATGAAGACCGCAACGAAAACATCTTCCCGCGTAAATCGCGGTCCAGCAACAAGATCGACGCCGCGGTGGCCACCATCGTTGCCATGAACCGAGCTCTTGCTGTCGAAATTGAAAACGTCGTCCCGTCCCTGGAGATCTGGTGAAAATATTTGGCTACGAACTTCGCCGCGCCGGTGCCGAAAGCAAGTCGTCAAGCCGCGACCTGCTGCAGGAAATCTTCGGTGGAAAAGCAACGAAATCCGGCGCTGCGGTCAACTGGAAGACCGCCCTCGAAGTCACTACCGTTCTGGCCTGCGCTCGGGTAATCGCCGAAGGGCTCGCTCAGGTTCCATTCCGCATCTATCGAGACCAGTCCAGTGGCGGAAAGGCGATCGCGTCGGATCATCCGGTGCATCCGTTGATTTCGCGTCGGCCAAATGAATGGATGACAAGCTTCGAGCTCCGCGAGCTGATCGGATTGCACTTGGTGCTCTGCGGAAATTTCTTCGCAGTCAAGATACGCGGCCCCCGCGGCAATGTTCTCGAACTGCTCCCCTACACGCCGGGCGCCGTCACCGTAAAGCGCAATAACTGGCAACTCAGCTATGAAGTCCAGGGAGACAACGGAACTCGCACCTCGATTTCAGCCGACGACATGTGGCACATCCGTGGCCCGAGCTGGAACAGTTGGATGGGTCTTGAAAGCGTCAAGATCCTGCGTGAATCCATTGGCCTGGCGTTGGCCACTGAAGAGCACGGCGCCCGCGTCTTCTCCAATGGAGCCCGTGTCGGCGGCGTACTCAGCTCCGACGTCAGCAAGATGGATCCGGAGCAAGTCAAAGCCTTGCGCGCCAGTTGGGATGCTACGCAGGGTGGAAATGCAAACTCCTGGAAGACGGCAATTCTTTGGGGGGGTCTGAAGTGGCAAGCATTAGCGCAACAAAACGACCAAGCCCAGCTCATCGAGCAGCGCCGCTTCCAGGTCGAAGAAATCTGCCGCGGTCTGCGCGTGCTGCCCATCATGGTCGGCCATAGCGACAAGACGCAGACCTTTGCCAGCGCTGAGCAGATGTTCCTGGCCCATGTGGTTCACACCATGGGGCCCTGGTACAAGCGCATCGAAGAATCCGCCAACGTCCAGCTACTGAGCGACGCCGACGCCGATAAAGGCTACTACGCCAAGTTCGTCGTCCAGGGCCTGATGCGCGGCGCCGCCAAGGACCGCATGGAGTACTACAAGGGCATGTACGGCATCGGCGCCCTGAACCCGAACGAAATCCGCGAGCTGGAAGACTGGAACCCGTACCAGGGCGGCGAGCAATACCGTGTCCCGCTCAACATGGAAGACCCAAATTCACCGTCGGAAGACCCCGGCAAAAACCAAGCAGGAGCAGACAATGTCGCACCGTAATCGCATCGAGCGCAAAAGCACCGTCGCCAACGCGCAGCACATGGCCTGCGGCCTCATTGAACTCAAGTTCGCCGCCGGTGACGGCGCTGATGAAATGAGCTTCGAAGGCTATGGTGCCATCTTCGGCAATGTCGATTCCTACGGTGACATCATCGAACCCGGCGCTTTCTCCGGGTTCCTGTCGGATGTCCAGTCCGGCAAGCAGAACTGGCCGGCCATGCTGC
>Ga0208508_1000049_pt1 | contig 39329 bp, 47 predicted proteins | sample LakWasMeta1_LOW4_2_FD_183853 | JGI IMG/M metagenome (GOLD analysis project Ga0208508, IMG submission 183853) | Freshwater sediment methanotrophic microbial communities from Lake Washington under simulated oxygen tension - Sediment Metagenome... | ecosystem: Environmental > Aquatic > Freshwater >...
AGAAGATGGTGTCATCGACATCGAGCAATGGTTGACGCAAGAAGTCGAAGAAATCTTCGTCGAGAAGGAGGGCGAAGCTTTCATAACCGGAACCGGCATCAAAAAACCGCGTGGGATCCTCGATTATGACACCGTTACCAACGCCAGTTATGCCTGGGGAAAGCTTGGTTATGTCCCATCTGGCGCAGCAGGCGCATTCCACACCGACGAGGGTGATGCGCTGATCAATACAGTACACGCGCTGAAACGCAAATACCGCAACGGTGCATCATGGCTGATGAACGATTTGACGATGGCAGCCATCCGCAAAATAAGAAACGCCAATGACGACTATATCTGGCAACCCGGCTTGATGGCTGGTGTGTCTGATACCTTGCTCGGTTATCCGATCGATATTGACGATTACATGCCGGACATTGCCGCCAACTCGCTGTCGATCGCCTTCGGCAATTTCAAACGCGGTTATTTGATCGTCGATCGACGCGGCATCGCCATCATCCGCGACCAGGTCACCAAACCAGGTTACACGAAATTTAACGTGTCCAAACGGACCGGTGGCGGCGTCCAGAATTTTGAAGCAATTAAACTGCTCAAATTTGCGGCAACCTAAAAACTGTAGGTTGGGTTAGGCAAGGCCGTAACCCAACATTTCTTATTCGTTGGGTTACGCTGACGCTAACCCAACCTACAACAGGACAAACCATGAAAGATTTAACTAACAATATCCACGTCAAACGGGTATTAAGCCCGGTTTCAGTGGCAGACACCACCGCCCAGGTCGGCGAAATCATCGACCGCAAGGGCTTTGACTCCCTTACCTACCTGATCGCCACCGGCTCAATTGCCGACGCCGACGCCACGTTTACCGTATTGCTTGAAGAGGGTGATGCGGCTAACCTGTCTGACGCTGCAGCCGTGTCCGATGTTGACCTGATCGGAACCGAAGCGCTGGCCGCATTCCGGTTCGACGACGACAACGAAACAAGAAAGCTTGGCTACATAGGTAACAAGCGCTATACCAGGCTGACTATCACGCCGGTTGCCAACGCTTCCGCCGCATTGTTGTCTGCCGTCGCCGTGCTCGGCCATCCGCAATCCGCGCCGACTGTTAATCCACCGGTTTAAGAGTGATTTTGAAAATAGCCGCCTGCTGGCGGCTATTACTTGGGAAAAAACATGCATTCGTCACAATATAAAGATAAAGAATCTGTTCTGCATCCGATTCGGAATAAATCCGACAACTCGATTGTTGGGATCTGGAATGATACCGACGACAAAGAATTGGATATTAGTTTTCCTGAAAAAATATCGTTAAACAGAAAAAAAATGCTTATTTTTGGGTGTTCCATTGCCGAGCAATGCACGCCTAAGGCTTCAACATCAAATACTACAACAACAGCGATTGTGGCAATTGATAGTAATGTTATACCGGTAGCTAGCGCAACAGCGTTTTCAGTTGGCTCTGGCTTATACATAAAACTATATACGGGTCGTATTTTTAAATCTGTCGTTACTGATGTAACGGGTTTAAATATAACTATAGCTGATCGATTGCCATTGTTTGCCAGATTGGGAGCTGTTGTTTCTGTGTATGTTGTTGCTTCCGCTGCTAACCCTAATATGACGCTGACGTATGGTGCGGCAAATGCCGCAGTTATGATGCTAGGCAGTCCCGTCGAATTAGTTAGCCCGTATGGATACGGGGGCGCATATTGCAAAGAGATGATGCCAGACCTTGAACGCGACTTGCGTTTTTATCGTCCAGATTATGCATTGTTTCACATGTTTGAAAATGATTTCATCACTGCAGATTCGACAAAATTAACTATCGAGCAGATGAAAGTATGGTCGCGCAATATTGCTAACATGTGTATCTATTACGGATGTTTACCTATTATTTGCTCGTCAATGCCACACAATGTTGTACCGGCTAGTAGAGAAGCCGATTATTATGCGCTGAAAGATTATTTGGTTAATAATTTGTCATCTGATGTTCCTGGTGCCTATGGAGTCAATCTATCCACACAATGGGTTGATGATAGTAATCCAAGCTTTCCGGTGTCGCCTGCGGCAGGTTGGACAGATGGGGTGCATCCATTATTGTCGCGTATATTTGACGTTGCTGCGTTTCTGGCTCCACAAATTAAAGATATACTCCCTCCTGCAGAATCTTTATTAAAATATGCAGTAACGCCACTTGAGGCAACGAGACTGGATGGCACGGGCGGCACAGCGACAAATTTAGGCGTTGGCTCAGTTGTCCCGGCTGGCTACACAATCCGCGCAGCTGGAACGGCAGTAGGCGCAACATCACGTAATGCAGACGGATCATTAAAAATAACAGGATCGTGGCCTGGAGCTGCTAACCGAACATCTGATTATATAAATGCAAAATATACGTTTACGCCGCCGCAATCATGGTTGGGAACAAGCAAAACATTTAAAGTTTTTGCACGCTTCAGACTTAATACGAAAGTCGGGATTGCTCAGCTTTTCTCAGGTGTTATACCTAGTGCCGGCGAGACAAACGACGGCGCTAGCGCAACAGATCAGGCATATTCTATTCCAGCTGATGGTAGCGTTATTGTGTTGGAATCAAATGCATTTACATTTTACAAAGGTGTGTCTACCACCACCGTTGAATTAAATATCCGGCCGATTGCTGCCAGCAGTCCGGCTAATGCGGCTATTGATCTTGATTTGATCGAGCTTGGTTTAATTGAGGTTACGCCGAATATACCTGACTCATTTGTTTAGCATACAGGTAATCTCATTAAATGAATATTAAAATCAATCTTGCCCAGGCCTCAACAAAGCGCGGCCTAATCTGGCTGGTTGTCGGTATTATAGGGTTGCTTCTGCTGCTCACTGGCCATAAAGGCGATATAGAGACGCTGCTATTGATCGGCGGTACGGTAGCTGGAGGTATGGGCGTCGCGCTGGATGACAAGTCAGGCCAAAAATGACACATCTTCTTAAAACACCGCCCGTCACCGAGCCGGTCTCGCTGGCCGATATGCGCGAGCATCTGGGCATCACCCAGGCGGATGATATATCGCGCGATAATATTATCGCCGGTCGTATCATCAGCGCTCGGGAATGGGCCGAGCAATACACGGGCCAGGCGTTTATCACGCAAGCCTGGACCTGCTATGCCCATGATTTCCCGTATAACGTTGATACGGGTCATCGCCTCCGGTTAAAGCAGCCTCTTGTTTCGGTCACAGCGGTTAAATATAACGATGCTGATGGCATTCAGCAAATCTTGGCGCCATCCGGCTATCAGGTTGATCTGGTGGGCGGCTGTATTGTGCCTGCCTATGGGTCAAGCTGGCCTCTGGCGCGAGCGCAGTTAAACAGTGTGCAGGTCGAATACGTCTGTGGCTATGGCAATCCGGCTGACGTTCCTGAGTCGATTAAGGACGCGATCCGCTTCATTGTCGGACAGTGGGAGGTTTTTCAGACCAGCATGGAAGGCGTGGTTAGGCCGTTTACGATTCCCAACGCTGCCAAACAATTGTTGGATAATTATATCGATATGCGGGATTGGTTCTGATGCATATCCGCCGAGCCTTGCTGCAAGCGCTGCAAACGCAACTGAAAGCGCTAACCGGTTTTTCCGGGGTGTGGATTCAGCGTATCGGTCCAACCAGAAATGCATTTCCGGCAATCACATTGTATGCCGATCAGGAAAGCGTCGAGACATTATCAATACATGCGCAGCCGAGGCCACAAGAGCGGGTTTTAACGGTTTCTGTCAATGCCTGGATTCGCGGCACGTCAGATGACGAAAAAGCCGAGTCCGATATGGATGCCGCTGCGGTGTCGATCGAAGCGGTATTAACGCGGCCGCTGCTGGCTGATGATATGGTGCTGGTTGCGACTGATTTCAGCGTCTCTGAAGAAGAACCGGAAATCCATGTCTGCACACTGACCTATCACGTTATTTACAGTACTACCGAATTCGGGCCGATCATTTAAAAAATTGCTGGCAACCGCCTATGCCGCATGTAACAACCAGGCGAACATAAGGAAAGCTTATGGCTATCAATCTAAACTTTTTCGGCAAAAAAACCGCGAAAAATATTATTACACTTTTACAACAACAGGAATTAAACATTATGGCAACCTTACAGGACATTAAAGACGCAGTGGCGGGTATCACTGATGCAGTCGCAGCGCAACAAGCATCATTCGATTTATTGATTACAGAAGTGCGCCAATTGATAGCGCAGGGCGATATTACCGGAGCCGACGAACTGCTGGCTGAAATGGCCGCCGATAGACAGGCGATTATTGATGCAGCGGCCGCGAATGCAAATTTGACCGCTGAAGTGGACTCGGCTAACGGTGATCCTTTAATCGACGCCTAATCGTAACCCTTTTTACATAGCAAGCCCGCTCAACGCGGGCTTTTTTATGCCTACTCATTGAGGAAATACAATCATGGCAACTGTACGTAAAATGTCTAATGTAGCTGTAGCGATGCAGTCAGCGTTAGGCGTAGCAAAAACGATTACCGGCATAAGCAAGGCCGCGCCTGGCGTAGTTACGGGTACGCACGATTTCGCCAATGGCGATTTTGTCGTGTTGAGCGTAGTGGGTATGTCGCAACTGAACGGGCGTGTGTTCCGGGTGTGCAATGTCGCGACAACGGTATCATTTCAACTTGAAGATGTCTCCGGCGGTACCGGTATTGATACCACCAACTTCGACACATTTACCAGCGGCACGGCTAAAAAGATTACTTTTGGTACTTCAATAACCACGGCATCGAGTATTAATGTATCGGGCGGTGATTTTGATTTTATCGATACCACCACGATCCACAGCAACCAAAAAACCCAGATTCCAGGCTCTGCAAATCCCATTACCATCAGCATGGAGCAGCTGTGGGACATTACGGATGCGGGCCAAATCGCTATGAAAAGCGCCTCCGATTTACAGTCGCAAATGGCATTTAAGTTGACCTATGGCACCGGCGGGCCGATCCAGGTATTTACCGGCTATGTGGGTTTTACAGCGGCGCCGACTGGGTCTGCGCAAGAAAAGATTGTCTCCCCGGCATCTATTACCATGTTTGGCTCACCGTCCTACTACTCATCATGAGTCTAATCGACAAGCTTAGAAAGGCGCGGGAGACGCTGGTCAAGGCCGGTGGCTTTGATTTTACGGTACGCCGTCCGACCGTCATGGAGGTCATCGGCATGCGTGGGGTTACCCTCAAAGAGGGCGACATCCTCCAGCGTTTTGTGATCGGCTGGAATCTGACCGAGCTTGATATCATCCCAGGCGGCACTAGTGTATCTGTGCCGTTTGAGACCGAGTTATTTATGGACTGGGTGGCAGACCGGCCGGATTTATGGTCGCCGTTAACCGCTGCGGTGCTGGATGCCTATGATGCTTATCAAGCACAGTTGGATGCAACGCTGGGAAAGCCCGAAGCTGGCTAGAAGCTAGCACTCTCCCAATCCCGCAACAAGCGCCGGGGCATGACCTGGAGAGTGCCATCCAGGCCTGGAATATGATGGCGGGCGTTATCGATTGGGCCGGTTTGCCGTTGATTTCCGAGCTGCTGGGGGTAAGCGATGTTGAGCTGTTAATCAGGCAGTTGTGTTTAATCAGAGATTTTAAGAATGAGGAAAAATGACGCTTGATGATATGCAACGCTTGCATTCGACCGCAACAGTTGAGCAGGTTAAAAATAGTCAGCTGTTTTTGGTCACCTATCCAGGTTTGGTATTGGCGATTAGTTATGAGTTATTGATTGCTTTCAACGTTGATGACGAGTGGCATATCAGCACTGAAAAGATGAGCAAGTCGTCCAGCAAACATTATTATCATTTGCTGGACATATTGACTATAAAACACTGGTACACGTCAAGGCGTCTGCTGCTGGCAAAGTTAAAGGACATTTTAGGGGGGTTGGATGAGTGACGGTATCGATATACGCGGCCTGGCGGAAACCCAGCGCACGCTTTATCAATTCAGCGAACGTCTTGGGGATCGTGTCACCCTGCTAGCGTTGCGGGCAGGCGCTAACTACATGCTGAAAAAAGTACGTGAGGCGGCGCCGGTGAAAACAGGACGCTTAAAACGTGCCACGGTCGTCAAAAACTCCCGGCTCAATCGCCGCCGCCGCAATGGCAAGGTGGGCGTCTATCTCGTGGTCAGCAAGGGCAAAAGGCGCACTGATACTAAAGGCGCATGGTATGGCAGATTTGTCGAGGGCGGCTATAAAAGAGGCAATACGCAAATAGCCGGGCGCAAGTTTGTATCGGCGACCTTTTCCAGCAACAAGCAACAGGCGTTAGATATTACGCTGCAAGCCATCGAGGATGGTGGTCTGCGGCTGATTCAGACAATTAATAGCAGGAGTTGATATGGCGCTAGGTGTAACCGTTGACTTTACCGCCAACATTGCCCGTTTTTCCCAACAAATTGACCGTATTTCAGGTGATTTAGATCGCTTCCAGAGCCGCGCGCAATCGACCTCGGAAAAAATCAATGGTGCTTTAGCGGCGCTGGGTGTTGGTCTATCTGTGGCAGGGATTACTGCATTTGTCAAGGAAGGCATTGATGCTGCGGATGCGCTGAATGATATGTCAGCCAGAACTGGCATTGCGGTAGAGCAACTAGCCGGGTTCCGGTTGGCGACGCAGTTAGGCGATACCGATATGGAGTCATTCACAGCGGCAGCCAACAAGCTCAATATCGCTATGGGCAAAAATAGCGAGGCATTCGCCAAGCTGGGCATCGATGCACGTGATCCGGCCGAGGCGTTTATGCAGCTGGCCGACGTTATGTCCTCCATCGAGGATCCCCAGCAACGAGCTGCGTTAGGTGCTAAGGCATTGGGTAAAGCCTGGGCTGATATGGCGCCATTGCTGTTGCAGGGCGGCGACGCATTGCGCAAAACGGTCGAGGAAGGCGCCAAAATGTCCGGCATTACTGCGGATATGGCGGAACAAGCTGGAAAGTTAAACGACCAGATCGACATCATGAACGCCAGGATGGGCAGAGCGGCAGTGATTGCCGGAGGAGCATTTGCCACAGGTTTTAACCAGCTGATTGAAAAAATTGACCAGGCTACCCAATCCGGCGTTACCTTTAATAACGTCATGATGGGCATCGGCGACTTTGCCTTTCAAAATGTCTTTGATAATGTTGAGCGCATAGGAACGCTATCAACAGAAGTCAATGCCATTAATGAAAAAATCGTTAAGGCCCGTGATGCGTTGAAAAATGCCCAGGGCGATCCATCTGTACCCAGTCCTATACGCAATATATTGCACCCGGTCGATGATAAAAGCCGGGAAATAGCGGCCGAGCAAACGTTGAACAATTTGCTGTTAGAACGCGATCAGCTGTTAGTCCATATTAGCGAGTCAAGAAAAAAAGCCGAATCAACAAGGGCCGCGCCAGACAAAAAAACGATTGCTGATTTTATTGGCGGCGGCGATGGCGGCGAGAAGAGAGCATCTGCAGTTAGGGCAAAGAGTGTCAGTCGGGCGGTAAGATTGCCAGCTCAGCCAAAAGCCATCGAAGATGTCACCGTCAAATATGACGAGATGATCAAGCAAATGGAGCGTGAAATTGTCTTGCGTGGCGAAACAACAGAAATCGTCAAGCTGCAATATGACATCCAGAACGGCGCCTATAAAGACGCTACGCGCAATCAGCAAATCCGGTTGCAGCAGTTGGCATATGAAAAAGATGCGCTGGAGGCTCAGGATAAACAATGGGAAGCGTTGGTAAACAGTGCCAATGAATATTATGACCTGAAAAAATCCAATAGTGATCTGATTCAATCAGGCAACATTCAAAGCGGCTTTAACGAGGCGCTGGCTAATACCCAGGATAAATTAAAAGCCGGAGACATAAATACAGAACAGGCGGTCGCAGAGTTTAACAAATTGGGCCAGGCGTATAATGATGAATTTGTTTCGCCAGCTAAAGAAGCGACCAATGAATTAAGTCAGTATGCCATTGAAGGTGCCAGAAACATGCAGGATGCCTTTGCCGACTTTCTATTCGATCCTTTTACTGAAGGCATGGACGGTTTGTTAGACGGCTTTTTAGACACCGTCCGCAGAATGGCCGCGAATGCCGCCAGTGCGAAAATTATGGAAGCGCTATTTGGGGATCCAGGAAAGAGCGACGGCGGCGGCTTGTTAGGGAAGGCAGCGACGGCGATTATATCATCCGTGTTTCATGATGGTGGTGTCGCTGGTGGTGGCGGCAGGGCAATGCCGGTTAGTCCGTTGGTGTTTGCTGGTGCTACGCGCTATCACAGCGGTGGCATAGCCGGATTAAAAGCCGATGAAGTGCCGGCCATCCTGCAACGCGGCGAATTGGTGATCAGCAGGCGGCAAATTAACGAGAGCCAGGGCGGCTCCGATATGTCCGGCATTAGCGATATGATTGCCAGGGTGTTTCATCGCGGCGGCAGTGTGACCAGCGGTGGCGGTTCGGTGTCGGTCAGTCCTTCGGTGTTTGTCAATGCGCCTCGCTATCACAGCGGTGGCATAGCCGGGTTAAAAGCCGATGAGGTGCCTGCTATATTGCAGCGCGGCGAGCTGGTGATCAGCAGGCGGCAAATTAACGAAACTCAGGGCGGCTCCGATATGTCCGGTATTAGCGCCATGATTGCCAAGGTGTTCCATAGCGGTGGCAGTGTGGCAAGCGGTGGCGGTTCGGTGTCGGTCAGTCCTTCGGTATTTGTCAATGCGCCGCGCTATCACAGCGGTGGTGTAGCCGGGCTTAAGCCGTCCCAAACATTAGCTGCCGGGCAAATTATGCAGCCGGTTAACAGTCGCCAGCAAACGTCAACAGTGCAATCCGGCGTGGGTGATATATCGGTCAGTACACAGGTTAATGTAACCGGGTCAGGGCAGGAAGATAATGGCAATATGGCAGCGCTTGGGGGCATTATTAATTCCAAAATCCGCGAAGTCATTGTCACCGAAAAACGGCCTGGAGGGTTGCTGGCATGACGGCTATTCCCTATCCTGAAAAATTACATAATTCTTCAGTTCCGCGTATCAAGGACAGCGTTAATATTATCGAAATGGGCGATAACTATCAGCAGCGCATTGAGGTCGGATTAAATCCTCAGCATGAAGAGTGGTCAATATTATGGCCGTTGCTGACAGCCTCTGAATTTTCGTCTGTTATATCGACTCTGGCAACGGTGCGCTGTGTATTGCCGCTGACATGGACATCGCCCATTGATGGCGTGTCAAAAAAATATGTGGTGGTACCCGATAGTCGGCAGATGATCCCATTGGGTAAAGGTCGATGGTCGGTTTCGTTATCGCTTCGGCAGGTGTTTGATTTATGACATTGATAGCCGATATTCATAAATTGACGCCTACTGCGCTGATGGATTTGTACAGCGTTGACCTTAATTCAATTGGCGTCGGTCAGGTGTACTATTTCTATGCCGGGCAGGACACCGATTGGACGCCGGTAGTTTATCAGGGCAACACGTATTCACCCTGGTATTTGAAAATGACCGGCCTGGAGAAACGCGGCAGCGGATCGGCATCGCGTCCTGTTGCCGAGATTGGTAACGCGGAGCAGGTCATCACCAACTTATGCCGCGTCTATCAGGATATGGCGGGCGCTACAGTACGCAGACGGCGCACGTTAGCCAATTATGTACTCAATAATGTCGGCGAATATTACGACGAATATTATCTGATCGAGCGCAAGGCCGATGAAACCCCGGAAACTGTCAAGTTTGAATTGGCCAGCCCGCTGGATTTTCTGGATAAACAATTGCCCGGTCTGTTGGCATTGGCTAGCGGTTGTCCGCACCGATATAAATCGACGGCAAACGGTTCCGGCTGTTCATGGCCAGGCACCAACCCGGCGTTATGGTTTGATCGTAACGGGGCATCAGTTGGCAGTGTAGGTTTGGATGTCTGCGGCAAACGGTTGTCAGATTGCAAACTGCGGTTTGGCGCCAATAATCCTCTTGATTATGGCGGCAATCCAGGCCTTGGCAGGAGCGGGTGATGGAAGATGATATGAAATGTAAATATAACGGTAGGAAATTAGCGCACCCCGCCACTATTTGTAGGCGGTTAATTTCGTGGCCGTTTTTGCAATTTGCTAGATGCCTATTGTTTTTGGCTGTGTTATCTGGATGGGGGTATTACCATGCTAGACGGGTTTGGAGCGATACCGAATGATGCCTAGCTTAAAATTAATTATCGACCACGCCGCTCGGGTCTTCCCACAAGAAGCGTGCGGTCTGATTTTAAAAACAGGTTACAGCTTGCAGGTTCTGGAATGTGAAAACATCTCTCACGAGCCAGAGCAAGCTTTTTTAATTGATCCTTTACTCTATGCGGCTCATGCCGAGCATATTGCCGCCGTTTATCACAGTCATCCCAACCGGACGCCGGAACCGTCGGCGGCCGATATTGCCAGCGCCGAGCGTTGCAACCTGCCGTTTGTGATCGTCAGTTATCCTGGCGAGGAGCTTTACACCTATACGCCAAAAGGCATTCTGCCGGCACCCTACGAAGGACGAACGTTTGTCTATGGGGTCATGGACTGCCTTAGCTTGGTAGCGGATTATTACCGCAATGAGTTGGGTATTGTCATCGGCGATGGTGATCGTAAGCGCTGGGGATGGTGGCTGGACGCAGCCAATCAGCATGAATTTGTAAATGGGTTTAAACGATCAGGATTTATCGAGGTGGATATTTTACAGCCTAATGATCTGATTATCATGACTCTCGGCGGCGGTCCTTGTCCCAATCATGCGGCTATTTATGTGGGTGACAGCTGCATTTTGCATCATCCCAGCCGCGACACTAATTCCAGAATTGAAATGTACGGCCAATATTGGCGACAAACCACCCATTGTTATTTACGATATGAAAAGAAAACAAACAGAGATTAATTTAAAAGAGGGCTGGTCAAGCAGTAATGAAGCCGAATGGACGCGTTATTATCTTAATATACTGGAGGATAGACTGGCATCATTGGAGCAAAAATTGCCCGCGACAATGCGAGAAATTCGCTTCCACACGTTGAGATTACGTGCGCTGGAAGAAGAAGAGCAGTATTGGCAGCGGTTTATAAAATACTGCCAAACCGGCAAATGAAGGTTTTAATTTAATTAAACAAGGGGAATAACATGACCAAATGGGTACATGCAGACGTTTTGGACAATGGTCCTGCATACATCAAGACAAACTGCAATAAAATTGCAGCTATCAGCGCCTATACGTTAGGTGACTCTTACGCTACAGTAAACACGGCTATCCTCGCTGAAGCAACGATGGCGACTGGCGATTTCACCTTGGCGTCATCAGGGAATAACCGGACACTGACCACAGCGTCAGGCAAACAGGACACGTCAGCCAATGCGACAGGGGGCGGCGCAACTATGCACTTTGCCTTTGTTGATACGGCAAATAGCAAGGTCTTGTGGGTAACCGACGAAACTAGCGATCAAACAATCACATCGGGTAACCCGGTGACTTTCCCGGCTCTTGTTTATACAGCCAATCAACCAACATAAGGTGCAGTCATGACATTAACATCAGAACAGGCGGCGCTTTTTAAATCGGCATTATGGTCGGAATCTGATGCCGTACTGGTTGAGTTACGGACTAACGGTCAGACTGGGTTAATAAGAGATTGGTACAATGCAGTGGCGGCAGCTCAGTTTGTGGTTTGGAAAACCAAAGTCACAAAAACGGAAGCGACGCAAATCAGCGGTTTTGACTGGACGCAGGTTGATAACATGACAGTAGGTCAAGCGCGGATTTGGGACTTGCTATTCGACAATGAGCAAAAGGCGATTGATCCATCAAAGACAAATGTGCGCTCGGGCATTTCCGAATGCTGGAAAGGTACGACTGCTAAAGTTGCAGTGGCAACGGCAGTACTGGAATTTTGTAAAAAACCAGCCAGCAATTTTGAAAAGCTTTTCGCGGTTGGTTTGGGGTCTACTGCGAGTCCGGCAACTGCCGCTACTGTGCAATTGACAGAGTATGATGTAACTCTAGCGCTGGCGATTTAACTATGGCAACGTTTACAGTCAAAAAATCCGGTTATCTAGCGGCTGCGGCAGCAATCACCTGGGCCAGCGGTACCACGTTAACATCATTAGCAGATAACGGGTTCACCAGTTTGTCTGACGAAATTGATAACTCAACCAATGCCTATCTATTGGCCGATCTCTATTTGGAGCTGGGCTCTGCGGTTTTTACCGGTATTGATTCTGCAATTGATATATTTCTGGTGCCATCAGTAGACGGCGCTAATTACCCAAGCTGGGCAACAGGCACAGCAGAAGAGACCGAAAACATGAATCACTTGGTTGGTTCAGTCTTGACCACAGCGTCCACAGCTGCACAAAAAATGGTGCTGCAAAACGTGCCATTACCCAGCGGCAAGTTTAAATTTGCATTTAGGAATCGCGGCAATGTCGGCTTGGCAGCGTCAGGAAATACGATCTACTGGCGCCCTCATAGCGTAATATCTATAAGCGCTTAAAATGGCTCGTATCCCGTTTAATATAGCCGATGCCATTTGGCCTGATGTTGCCAATGCCAGGCAGCCTCAACAGCTACTAAAAATAACCAATGACGAGATAGCGAAAGGCCTTGTCTCGTTTGTTTATCCTATCTCAGGGTATGATGTAGTCAGCAGGCGCAGCCTTGTTTATGGGTCATCTGTTACCAGGGTTTCAGGGCCTAAGGGTCAGTCCTGGCGTGGGGCAGGGACCAATAGCACAATAGACATTGGCGCCAGCGGCGGCATCAGTACCGTATTAGATCAGACTAAGCCCTGGTCATTTGCAGCGCGTATTTATGTCAGTACGTTAGGTGTGGTTAAGTTTTTAGCCGGGGATTATGCGGCTTCTGGAGCTGATAAGGCGTTCCACATATATCTGAATGATAATAATACCTATTATGCGGAAGGTTACCATAGCAACGGATCATTAGCGACATCAGTTACCGGCGGCACGGTAACGGTAGGTTATCACGATCTATTATGTGTATTTTCAGGTGGGACAAATTTTAATGTCAGGTTGTGGGTTGATGGTGTCCTGATTGGTACTGGCGCTAATGCAGGGTTGGACCAGCATGCCGGCAGCAGTTTCAGACTAATGGGGCCGGGCGCTTATAATGCAGCATACGGATTTCAGGATGATTTGGTTTATGCTGCCCTCTGGCAGGGAGATAAGGCAAATTATGCCAGGCAGTTAAGCAGCAATCCTTGGCTATTGCTGGAGTCGCCCGGAAGTGAGTTATTTAATGGCTTGCTGCCGGCATCGGATGTTACATTTTTAACAGGGAGTGATTCAACTCAGGCTAACGCCAGCACCAGTGGCGCTATCAGCCAAACACACATCCTGACCGGAGCTGATGCAGCCCAGGCTAACACTAGCACCAGCGGCGCTATCAGCCAGACTCACATCCTGGCCGGAGCTGATGCAGACCAGGCTAACGCCAGCACCAGCGGCGCTATCAGCCAGACTCACATCCTGGCCGGAGCTGATGCAGCCCAGGCTAACGCCAGCACCAGCGGCGCAATCAGCCAGACTCACATCCTGGCCGGAGCTGATGCAGCCCAGGCTAACGCCAGCACCAGCGGCGCAATCAGCCAGACTCACATCCTGACCGGAGCTGATGCAGCCCAGGCTAACACCAGCACCAGCGGCGCTATTAGCCTGTCGTCCACCATCGTGTTAACGGGGAGTGATGCAGCCCAGGCTAACGCCAGCACCAGTGGCGCTATTATCCAGACACACATCCTGACCGGAGCTGATGCAGCCCAGGCTAACGCCAGCACCAGCGGCGCTATCAGCCAAACACACATCCTGGCCGGAGCTGATGCAGTCCAGGCTAATGCCAGCACCAGCGGCGCTATCAGCTTATTGCCAGATAGCAGCATTGATCTGGCTTGCACCATTATCATCAAAGCGGCGCTGTCAGCCAGTTTAGGGGTTAACCATGTCCACTAGTCAGTTATTCGCAGGTAATAATTCCAATCTTGTTTTTCTGAATAACCTTAAAAACGAAATCGATAATATCGCCATCAATGACGCTGCGGTGTCGGCAACATTAGCTGACTCTGCCGGTGTTGAGGTACCGGGTATGACATGGCCAGCAGTGCTGACAAATGTTTCGGGAAGCGCCGGGGACTACTCGCTAACGCTAAGTAATGCCCTTAACCTGGTCGAGAACGCCTTTTACATTTTGACTGTAACCGCGACCACGACGGGAGGCATGGTTGGACAGTGGCGTACTCAGCTGCGTGCATTGAGTAGAGGATCATGAAAATAATAAAATTATTAGGCGACTTGCAGGCATTCAGAGAAGAATGGGAATTAGATGTCAGAACACCTGGAGAGGCGCTCAGGGCAATCGAGGCTAACCGACCAGGATTTTTAAGCGCCTGCGATGCTGGCGATTATGCGGTTATTCTGGTTGATCAGATTAATCCTGATTTTTCCAGACAAATAACGCTTGTTGAAGCAGAATTACCGTGGGCCGATGAGCTATTGGTGGTTGTGCCCAGGGCGGGCGGTGATATTCCGGCTGCTTTTTTAGTCCCTCTATTTACTTCTATTGGTTTTACAGCTTCGGCTGCCACTATTGCGGCAGGTGTTGCCGTCGCCGTTATTAACATCGGGATTTCGCTCGCTGTTTCTGCTATTGCTAACGCGATTACCAGCGACAAGAAAAAGGTTTCCGCACGCGATCAGGAAGCGCCGGAAAGCAAGCCTTCATTCATTTCCAATGGACCCGTCAACGTGGTCAGGCAGGGGCATCCTTATCCCATCATTGCCGGAGAGTTCCTATGCGGTTCGATCGTTGTTTCCAGTCAAATACACGTTAAAGATATTCCAATATGAGCAAACAAATTGGCGGAGCCAAGGGCGGCGGCGGCGGTAGTCCGCGCGAGCCTATCGATGTACCTGAGTCATTGCAAACACGGGCGATCATCGAGGTTATCGATGTCTGGGGTATAGGAGAGATTGAGGGTTTTCCAAACAACTCAGACCCTCTGAGCTATGTCTATCTAGATGGAACACCGGTAAAATCCAGTGGCGTGCTAAATTTCCAGGGTGTCACCTTTGATTTTCGTACCGGTACGCAATCGCAATCCTATATTCCAGGCTACGTTGATGATACGATTGGCAGTCCAGAAGTAGTTAATGTCTCGGTTACCCATGCAACGCCGCATATTGTCACGATCAATGACCCGTCTACAGATGCCGTGCGGGTGGTGCTGTCATTCCAGGGCCTGTATTACAATAACACGACCAATGGCGACCGCTATGGCGCAGAAGTGTATGTCGAGATCGACGTTAATGCTGATAATGCCGGTTGGGTCGGCATTGATCTTGGCGGGCGAGGGTCTATCATCGATAAGGTTGATTCGCCTTTCCAGCGCTCATACCACATCAATTTGCGGCAGGTCAATGAAAATGCCACCAGTTATCAGGTAAGGGTAAGGCGGGCATCCGCTGACCCGGCGGCTAATGTCCAGAATGCATTCAAGTGGGATAGCATTGTCAAGCTGACCTATGCCAAATTGCGGCGCCCGAATGTCGCGTACTGCCGCATCACCTTTGATGCAAAATATTTCAGTTCGGTGCCGGTGCGCAGTTACAAGTTGCGCGGCTGGCGTATTCAGGTACCGACTGCGGACGTTTATGATCCGGTTGCGCGTACCTATACGGGTGCCGACTGGTCTGGCGGTCTGGTCAAGCGCTGGTGTCGCAATCCGGCGTGGTTTTTATATCATTTGCTGACTACAGCCGGGGCCGGACTAGGCGAGGATATCAACCCGGCGTATCAGGATAAGTGGCAGATTTACACTATTGCCAAGCGCTGCGATGAGCTTGTCCCCGATGGAGCTGGAGGCTATGAGCCGCGTTATTCAATTGACGGTTGGTTTGCCGAATCGGTCAGTGCGCATGATATGGTACAACAACTGGCGGGGATATTTGATGCCATGCCGTTGTGGAATGGCAGTTCTGTCTATTTGACCCAGGATGCGCCCAAAGCAGTATCATCACTGTTTCTACCCGCCAACGTGGTGGACGGGCGCTTTGCCTACAGCGGCACCGGGCGGCAAGTACGCTATACGACCGCATATATACAGTACAATGATCCAACCGATCAATACCGGATCACCACGGAAGCGGTTGAGGATTTTGATGGTATCCAGCGTTATGGCTACCGGCCGAAAACAGAGGTCGCGGTGGGCTGTGTTTCCCGTGGCCAGGCGCACCGGCGCGGTAAGCGCTTGCTGGTGTCCGCGCGTGAAGAGATTGACTCGGTCGTATTTTCGGCGGGCCTTAATGCGCTTAAATGCAGGCCTGGCGATATCGTGCGCGTGGCTGATCCGCTCCGTGCGGTGGGCAATCGTTATGGCGGGCGCATCGCTTCCGATTCAACAGCGTCCAGCATCAACCTTGATGCGCCGGTTATCCTGGCGGGCGGCACCTCGTACCGGCTGAGTATTATCGGCAATGACGGGCTGGTAAAGGATTCAGATATCACTAATGCATCTGGTACGCACTCAGTCATTACCGTTAGTCCGGCGTTTTCGGAAGCGCCGCAAGCCCAGTTGGAATGGATCGTCTATGATCCTCTGGCAATCGGCCAAACGTATCGGATATTAACCATTGTCGAAAACGAGGACAATAAAAACGGCATCTATACCTTGTCGGCGACGCAGTATTCGGCAAGCAAATTTGAGGAAATCGACAGCGTCGCCAATCTTGAGCAAATCCCCGATAACCCCTACATTGTCAATGGCGTTATTCCTCCATCAGGGATCATTACCAATGAGGGTGTCTATGTAAGCCTGGAAGGCATTCTCCGTTATATCGATATCAGCTGGACGGCGTCGAATGATCCGCTGTTGCGCGGCTATGTGTTGCGCATTACGCACAACGGTGCTTTAGTTACCAAGCGTGAAATAACCGGCACCAGTTACCGGATAAGAAATCCGTTAAAAGGCACGTACAAAATAACCCTGGCAGCCATCAATATTGTCGGGCGGACCTCAGTATCGATCACAGTCGATCACATCCTCGGCGATTTTTATCTCATCAGTGCGGTCAGCATTACCGGATTAACGTTAGTACCGTACAGCGCCGCCGGAGAGTTTACCGGTCAGGACGCGCGTTTCGATTGGGATACCAATGCCGACCAGGTGCTGGCATTATCAGACAGCTACGGCATAGGGCCAGGCGGATCGACGCCGTGGTTCCGTGATTTCGAGGTACGTATATTTGATGGTGCGACGCTGGTAGGGACGCATTATTGCACAGAGACGGCGTTTAATTATCAGTTCGGCACCAACATATCCGACGGCGGACCACGGCGGACCTTCACACTGAAGGTACGCGCGCGCGATTATTATGGTCAATACAGCCAGGAGGCGGCGCTGACGGTCACCAATCCGCCGCCGTCAGATTTCGGCGCGGTTGAGTTTACGCCGGGGCCTAATGCCATCTTTGTCAATTATACCAAACCGACCGATTCGGACTACCGTTACACTCGCGTTTATGCCAGCCAGACGCCCGCTTTCAGTCCAAGCCCGTTAAACCTGGTTGGTGAGACAACTGACCGGGTATCATCGTTTCCGATTAATGCGCCGGGTTACTGGTACATCCGTCTACAGGGCGTTGATGCTTTCGGTTTGGCCGGCACCGTTTATTCGACCGAGTTCGCGGTGTTTGTTACCACAGCCTCGATTGACATTACAGCGGCAGTTAATCAAATACTTGAGGACCCCGGCAAGGATGGCGATGTTGTCGTAGAGGCAAGCCGGTTTCTGGTCGTGCAGCCTGGTACATCGACGCCGCAAAAAGCCGTGTTTGGGGTCGGCCAGGTTGATGGTGTGCCATCGGTTGGTATTGCCGGTGATCTGGTACTCGACGGCACGTTTTACGGTCGTTCTGTGGTCGCGCACAGCCTGGCAGCCGATAAGCTGAATATTAACCAGTTGTCAGCCATCACCGCCGATTTCGGCACGATGACGGCCGGTACGATCAAAACCAGCACGGGTACCAGCTGGCGAGTCGAGCTTTCAGATGTCGGCGGCTTTCCGATTTGGTACGGCAGCGGCACAAAAATAGCAGATAATGGCAAATTCTTCCTGGATAATGCGGGTAATGCGTTCTTTGGCGGCGCTATCAATGTTAATAATCTATTCACCGTTGCCGCCAATGGTACAGTAACGATCAGAGATGCCAGCAATAACGTCGTGTTTTCCAGCGGCAGCGGTGCCGATTGGACCTATATGGTCAATAAACCTGATTCGCTATTCGATATTAATAACATTGAATGGGCAAAACTGGACGGTATCAGCGCTGGAGCGACTAAAAACACTATTTTCAGGCAGGGCGGCACAGTTCCTGTCGGCGTAAACGGTGACATTTGGTTTGTTTCCAGTGATACGGCTGGTTATGTAACCGGAGCTACCTACCTATATACGACTTCATGGGGGAAGGTTGCGGACATAACAACTACGCAACTCGCAGGTTCTGGTGTTAACGTGGTTAATCCGCGTTATGCGACCTTTGAAGAAGCCGGGTTACCGCCTATATCAGGTTTGGCAATAGCATCTTTGGATAACACTACCGGTTTTGTCGGTTCAAAATCCATAAAAATAGCTGCGCCTTTAAGTCCTGGGTTAAATTGTTATCTTGGGACATCCTCTACTGATTTTAATTTTCCAATCACCCCAAACAATAAATGGATTGTATCATTTTATGTTAAAAGTTCGGGCGTTAGCTGTGCCTGTCATGTCCGGCTAAGAATTAACAGTCTTACCGGTTTTAACGTTTCTGGAGTTACCTCGGCAACGGCCGACACTTGGACGCGGATTAGTGGCGTTGTCAATTTGTCCAATAATGCATCGACTCAAGCTATGATGCAATTAAACAATGACACGTTTGAAACAACGCCTGCTGATATCTGGTTTGACGGACTCATGGTCGAGGCTCAGTTAGGCGACAAAACAGAGCCAAGCGTATATCACGAGCCGCCAAACTTCCTCACCACTTTTCTGGGCGATCTGGATGCCAATAAAACCAGTGTCTATCGACAAGCCAGTGCTCCTTCTGGAAGCGCGTACACGGTTAATGATTTGTGGTTTGATACCGATGCTGTGCCGCCGACGCTGTATCAATGGAACGGATCAGCGTGGGCCGTGGTTTCTAATACCATTGTCAACACTGACGAACTAATTGACGGGGCCGGGCTCGGCACTAAAGCTATCTGGACTAATATCACCGGTACCGGAAAACCTGCCAACGGCGCTACCGTCAATCATACCTATGTACAGGCAGCACAACCGTCGTCCGGTATGGTGTCCGGTGATATCTGGATTGATACTGACGACAGTAATAAGCTGTATGTGTACAGCGGTACGGCGTGGACTCAATACCGTGATGCGGGCATACAAACGGCTCTGACTAACGCTGCCAATGCCCAGGCGGCGGCAGATGGCAAGATCGACAGCTTTTTCCAAACCGGGGCTCCTGCGTCCGGCATGGCTACCGGAGATTTATGGTTTGATACCGATGACGGTAACAAGCTGTATCGGTATTCAGGCTCGGCTTGGGTTGTTGCACGGGATGACGGCATCAGTATCGCTATAGGAGCGGCCAGCAATGCGCAGGCCACTGCCGATGGCAAAGTAGTCACGTTTTTCAGCACGTCCACACCAACCGGTCAGAATTTAGGCGACCTCTGGTTCAATTCCAGTAATAATCTGTTAAATCGCTGGTCAGGAACGGCCTGGTCGGTAGTGTCGAATAATTACACCAATACCCTGGAGCTTACGGACGGAGCCGGGCTCGGCACTAAAGCCACTTGGACCAATATCACCGGTACTGGCAAACCTGCCGACGGCGCGACCGTTAATCATACCTTTGTGCAAGCATCTCAACCAGCCACTGGCATGGTTGCCGGGGATATCTGGATTGATACCGATGACAGCAACAAGCTGTATGTGTACAGCGGTACGGTGTGGACTCAATACCGTGATGCCGGCATACAAACGGCTCTGACTACCGCCGCTAATGCGCAGGCGGCAGCCGATGGCAAGATCGACAGCTTTTTCCAAACCGGGGCTCCTACATCCGGTATGGCCACCGGTGACTTATGGTTTGATACTGATGACGGCAACAAGCTATATCGGTATTCAGGGTCCACATGGGTTGTCGCTCAGGATGACGGCATCAGTGTCGCTATAGGAGCGGCCAGCAATGCGCAGGCTACCGCCGATGGCAAAGTGGTCACATTTTTTACTACGACGACGCCATTGTTACCATCATTGGGTGACCTCTGGTTCAATTCCAGTAACAATTTATTAAAGCGCTGGTCTGGGTCGGCATGGTCAGTGGTATCGAATAATTACACTGATACCTTGGAGCTTACAGACGGTGCGGAATTGGGGCAAACGGCGTTATGGGCGGGTGTTAGCGGTATCCCCTACGAAACCATTTTTAACAATGATGACGCGGTTGCCTTGGGTTTTAACCCGTCGTTTGCTGATTGGACTGGTACTCTCCCAAAAGGTTGGATCAACACTGCTGGAGCTAACCCCACCAAAGGCACCGTGGTCAGGTCAGGATACCCATGGTCGGTCAAGTTTGTGGCAACCGGGGTTGATCAACGTATCCGCTGCACAGTTAACGCAATATTGCCGGTAGGGACATTCATTTCCGGTTCTATCGATATGTACCTGGAATCAGTAACATCTGGGCTTCCAGGGATTAACGTTGAACTGTTTACCAATGCTGGGCTGACCACCTCAGTTATTACTAGGGCGCAGCCCGTATCGGCTGCGACCGGTGTTTGGATAAGGGTGCCGTTTTCCGCCAGGGTCGGCCTTACTCAGCAAATTTATGGGATACGTGTGGTATTGGGTGCGTCATTATCTAGTTACCCATCCGGTCTGTTTACAGGTGTTGTATATTACGGCAACCTGAAACTGGCCCTGTTTGACAATACGACAGACAACACGACCATTAAATTAAGCGCGGATGGCAGCCTTTCAGGTGGCGGCGGTGGCTCGGTAACGATTACAGGACTTGGCTATACTGGGGATTTGAATGCCACGAACGGTGCCCCAGCTGGAACATTGGTCGGCGGCGTTAGTGCTGATCTGATTGCCCAGGCAACAACAAACTATAACGCGTCTAATGACCGCAACCCAAATGCTATCGCTGCGCCTGTTATCAATAATACAGGTCTGGCAATAGACCACACTACATCGACGAGCGGTGACGCCAATATCAGCTTTGAATGGACATGGAGCGGCGCTGAGGGCGATATAGACGGATTCCAGGTTTTTGTCAGACAACATGCTGTCACTACTTTGACCTTTGATGCAAGTCTTTATGTATCGGATGCAGATGACCACATCTACTTCAGTGCGGGGCACTCCTTCAATACGGGTGTCGCTGTTGTTTATTCAGCAGGAGGTAGCGTCCCTATTCCAGGGTTGACTGACGGGTCAACTTACTATGTTATTAAAGTTGATGCCAATAGGGTAAGGCTAGCTGCGACTTTAGCTAATGCGTTTGCATCATCACCTGTGCTTATAAGCCCTACAGCGGGAGCTAACCATAAAATCACAGGAGGCCGGTCGTTTGTGATCGGGAATGCACCGGCCTTAGAAACGGCATACACTACCACGGCAAATAAGCGTGCCTTTATCCTGTTAGGCGTCCCATCAACGCATTGTTATACGTTTGGAGTTTGCGCATATCGAGTCGTTGATAAAGATGTTAATGCCTCAGGTGTGATCCGATCGGCCATTGTGCAGCCCGTCAACACTGCAACCGTCAGCGAAGACCCTTACCGTCCTGCTACCAATGTTGCCTTTGATGGTGATGTTACCGGCACGGTGTTTGGCGAAATTAGCAGTGGGATCGTGAGGTCAGGCAACAAAATCACCGCCGGTAACGCTTCCACTTTTATTGATAATGCAGCTATCAATCGGGCTCACATTGGGGCTTTGAATGTAGATACAGCAGATATTGTTAATCTTGCCGTAACAACTGCAAAGATTAACAACCTGGCTGTGACAAATGCCAAGATAAACGACTTAAGCGTAAGCACGTTAAAGATACAGAATAATGCAGTCACCGTTCCGGCTGGATCATCTGGACAAGGACCAGGGGCAACGCCAAACGTAACTATGGACGCATTAGGGTCTCCTGTGATAGTTATCGGCACCATGAATATTAAGAATACCGCTATAGGTGCTGTAGAGGTAAAGTTGTTAATGGATGGAGTAGTTCAGCAGAGCATGTTTGCTGGCTACAACGCAAATGCCGGAGAGGTTAACTTTGATAGTGTATCGATTATGCTTAAAATAAATGCCTCATCTGGGGATCATCAATACATGCTAACATCATCTAACACAGCTATGCACCTCGGCTGTGCTATCGTAGCTCTTGGGGTCAAAAAATGACCGAATTTATTATCTATGTTATCACCACAGGCCTGATACGTTATACGGGTACGTGCCAGGAGGAGCTTTTAAACTCTCAGCACCTAGAGACAGGTGAGGCTATCATGGCTGGTTCGGCAAATTTATTTACTGATTACATCCTCGACGGAGTGGTGACGGCTCGGCCCACGAATCCAGCAACAATAGATTCAGAATCTATTGCGGCTGATGGGGTGTCCGCAGTCACCATCAGCAGTATGCCAAATCCGTCTGTCATTTCGTTTTCAGTTCCAAACAGCGTTAATAGTATTCCAGAATATACGGATACCGACGGTGTGCTGCATTTTATTTGTAATACGGTAGGGGTTTATACAATTACCGTCCAGGCGTTCCCATGCCTAGATAAAGTTTTCACGATCACGGCGGCATAATATGGCTACTATCACGGCAACTGATGTAAACGCACCCAACGTTCTCGGATTAACGACTGACGGCGATAAATATATGCCGGGCATCTATTTAAGTTGGAATATGCCAGCATCGGACTTAATGTTTGGGGTAGAAATATGGTCAAGCTATCTTAACAACAGGTCAACGGCTACACTGCTAGCCACTGTTATTGGGACTAATCATTACATTGATTATCCACTGGCTAATGCCGTGCAATATTACTGGATTAGAGGCGTTACCATATTTGGTAAAGCCACCGGTGCCTGGTATCCTTTTGACAACAATGGCGGCATCATTGGTGTAGATTATCAACCATTTGCTACACATAATTTACAGAGCCTGACAACTGATCTTGATTCCGATGGCACCTGGCAGAATGTGCTAGTACTCAATGCCTACAACCCTGGGCCAACGTTAACAGTTACAGCTTCGGTTTCGGTGTCGTTACAATTAGCGTGCGTTGGAAGTTTTTCAAGCCAGTTCAGGTGGAATTATGATGATGCTGTGCCTAATAATTTAATTACCTATGGCTCTATCGTGACGGCAACCAGTTCTCTGGATATTTTGACCTTTGGTTTGCCAATAAATTTGCCAACTGATGTATCATTGGCGACGCCATATATATATAGATTGCAATACCAAGGCCCTGCTGGGGGTCTGGCCACTATTAGCAACAGATCGGCAATGTATTCGTGGGACTATGTGTTTTCAGAGCCGGGTTAGGTCGTAGGTTGGGTTACGGCTAGCGCATAACACAACCTGCGAACTATGCATTATCTTCCTGAATATTGATCCAGTGAGTTGGGTTGCAGGATTACGCAGCGCTTCCTCGTCATCTTTCAAATCGATCTCGTTGTCGAATCTATTTTTATTGTTCATCTCATCGTTCCTTTTTTATTCCGTAGATTGGGTTAGTTATTTCACACATCCACATCTCCTGGATTCAGGTTTGCATACCTTTGCAGCGTTTGCCAGGAGTGATGCAGTGTTATTTGTTGCACCTGGACGATAGATAAGCCGCGTTCAAACAGTCTTGATGTTGCTTCGTGCCTGAGATCATGAAAATGCAGATCGTTAATATCCAGTAATTTACAAGCCCTGGTAAAGTATGCGCTCATGGTTTTACCGTTCACCGGAAACACATAGCGGCTGGTTTCCGGTTGACGCATGATTAACTTATAGGCGCTGATGGGTAATTTGCAACGCCTTTTTACCCCCTTTAAGCGTGGATGTTTCAGATCCCTGAGCACACAGGTTTTATCGGTATGATTGATATCATCCCATTCGATCCGGGTAATTTCAGATTGACGCCTTGCCGAATAAATAGCAAACCACATAAAATGGAGCATAGGCGTATCGTAAAAATGTCTCGATAATGCCCAGAGTTCGGCAGGTGTTGGCCGGCGGTCGCGGTGTTCAGATTTAGCAATGAGGCCATTTGCCCGCAATACTTCTCTAGCAGAATCAAAGATAGACATGTCCACGTCAAGATCAATGACGCCGCGCATAGTTTTAAATATCGTGTTTAGCCAGATTAAATCGTTGGCTGCTGTTTGGGGCTTGCATTCCTGGTTGCGCTCACGGACATGGTTAATCAGGTCTTTAGCCGTCAAGGTGTGGACATTAAGTTTTGCAATATCGCGTCTTAACAGTTTGTTGATGTCCGCGTTTTTCGATCTGCCATACGGTTTAAACTCCTTCAGATAATGTTCTATCAGTTTACAAATTGGCAAACTTTCACGCCTTTTGTAAACTGCAGAATCCTGCAATTCAACCTCTCGCCGCATAGCCCAGTCTTTGGCAAGCTTGGCTTTTAAAAAAGTTTTGCTTTCTCTGTGGATGACAGACCCATCCTTTTTGACCACGATCTCGGCTTTATATATAGTGGTGCCGTCTTTTTTAGTGTATTTCCTGATGTGTGCCATAGTTTAGACCGCATAAATTTTTATGCGGATAATACGCGTACCGTATTGCACAATGCAAACCCTTTTAAACCCTTTTAATCTATTTTATGCATAATAAAATCAATAGTCTGTTTAGCGTTGCACCCATGCTCGATTGGACAGATATAAGCGGTTTCAGTGGGCTTGGGTATTTTTTGCGGACTGTATGCGGACTTATGTTGAGTTACGCTAGCGCTAACCCAACCTACGAGCTACATCTATTCTCTAGTCATTTTCCAGAATTAGTGATATATTCTTTTTGCATTACAAGCAATTTCTTTTTTATCTGTGATATAATTTTAAATTCTTTGTTAGTAAATGACTTTCTTGGTAATTTATTCAAATATGAAAGCAATTGTACTCTAGCTTTGTATTGATCAGTTTCTAGCGTCGTTACACTTGATTGAGCATTAATTTCTCTCAAGTAGTTATCCTTTAATTCGCTAACATCTTTTAATGTCTGTTTCATGTTTTCTTGGACCTGCAACTGGCCTCGATTAAAATCATTCATAATATGGTGTATTCTCCAATTTTATTCACAGTCACTTTAGGTCGATGATAATGTCAATATCACAACCCCTCAACTAGTCTTGCGCAAACCCTGTCAAATTCTTCGTCTGTCGATGTACAAATAGCCGCATAGCAAACCCGCAGCTTGCCTTTTGACTTTCGGCGCAAGGCTTTAAAATAGCGCTTGTGATCTTTATTGCCCGCTTCTTTTCGCAATCCGGCTTCAACGATATGTGACTGCAAAGCTTTTACATGATCCTCGCTGAGTAATAGAACCGCATCGAATAATGTCATGCTTCAAATCTCCTTTACTTTATGTTTTTCCGATAACTCCGGTTTTCTTCTTTGTTTTTTTACATCCACGTTAGATTAAATATTGGTTTGCGCTATCGCTAACCCAACACTAGAATCTGATACGTTATTACAAATCAAGTAATCTGCGCACAACGTCAAGTAATGAGTCGGCTATTTCGCCTTCTTTACCATAGTCTGATGCTAACCGTCTTAATCGTTTATAACAGGCTTCGTCAACCGCATAGTTATCGTCGCGATCTTCACTCAATGCATTAATTAGTTCTTTGTCTGTCATAAACCCTCTTTATGTTATGCTTCATATTTCAAAGCCAGATAATACAAACGGTTTTTTACATTTGAAACACTTATATTCAATTTTAAATCCAGCCCATTTGGCGGCTTCTTTGGTTGTTCCGAATAGCGCTAATCCAAGATCGTCCTCTTCCAGTGAATAATCCGTTGTCTCGTCGTTATATGGGTAGTCATTCAGGTTTAATCTATTGTCGCAATGTGGGCATTCTGTTATCACATCGAACGACACACGACCTATAGCTTGTTTATTCATCATTCATCCTGTTATGTCCGCTCTCGCGATTTTTGGTCAAGCACGTTTGCCAGCTGGTCGATATCTACGAGCCAAGGTGATCCGTTTCCTCGCATCCGGAATGCTCTGATTCCGCCGAGATCATTCCGGTGGGCCATTTTGCTGAGCGTTTTTTTGTCACTGATACCGAGGTAATCGTTACCAATGACGTCAAGTTCAACAAACTTTCTTTTGTATTGCGCAAACAGTGCGTCTACGGTTTTTTGGCTTGCCATAGAATTAAAAATTAGCTTGTAGGTGGACAACGGTTGTTACGGGTTTGGTGTAACTCGATGCTAACTTTTTTAGTTTGTGCCTGCGGATGGCGTCTGGATGGTCATAATCTCCGCGCGCTATTTTCATGAACATATTAACTTTTATCATATGAAGATGATGTTTTTTTCCCCTCCTTTCATCAAGTATCCGTAAGCATAACTCCCTGTTATAGTATTTTCTCCGTTTAATAACGACTACCGGCTTAGGTAGTATCATTAACTGATAGATACGAGAAACTGTAATTTCAGCTAACTCTGCTAATTCCTGAACTGTAATCAAAGCTGATAAGTCCGGTAATTGCGTGAACCTTTCAGTATTTATGCCGGTATCAGAGAGTTTTGATGTTATTGCGGGCATATAACCTCCTTAATTTGTCAATTTCGGCGTATTTGTTCATTAGCCAGGTGATGAAGCGCTGTTTTTTTAGTTTGTTGCGTTTCATAGTGTTGCCGCTAGGCCTGCATTGGTAACGATAATGATCAGGCTGACGACCATCATGACTAAGCCTATGATGGCAGTTATGAGCAAGTTATTAGTTGCTCTTGCTGCATCAAGTTGGTTATTTAACCGGCTGTTTTCAGCGCATGACTTAAGGCACTTTGATCGCTGCTGCCAGGCAGCAATTTGTGCGTAAATTATTTTTTCTGTGGGTTGTGCTGTGCTTTGTTTGCTCATGTCGATCTCCTGGTTGCAAGTTTATGCGCTTCAGTAGTTGATGTTCATGTATATTAAAGCAGCGCTTTATTATTTAGTCAATATAAATTTAAAGCAGCGGTTTATCAGTTATTTTAGGCAATAAAAAACCCGCGAAATGCGGGTTTTATTTGGTGGATTTATATTGATATGTTATTCAGACTGGTTTTGTTGGCGGCATTCTTTGCCGCAATAATGGCAGAGTAAGGCTTTGGATTTTATCAGTTCGGCGCAATAAGGGCAACGTTTTAGCCGTCCTGATTTTAACGCTCTCTTATCGAGCGCTGGCTGATTGGGTCGGTCAAGTGCGGCTATTAATAGTCCTATTAAAGGACTTAGCAGTAGTGAGCCAATAAATACCACGATGCCACTATTGCCTTTATTGGATGCAATGGACGCAGATACAACGCTCAAGAGTACCCAAAATAACAATAATAGGAGTGTGCCCATGTTGATCCTTTGTCATAATATTTTTCTGTTCTAACGCAGAACAGAATACCAAAATACTCTGCCGAGTATTTTTATTTTATCCTCTACATAGCCGGGATAAATCTCGTCCGGATATTCGTTATAATTGTAACTTCGTAATCGTAAACCTCCGTCTGGTTTTTTGTAGATCAGTTTAACGCGTAAATGGCCTTCGTGGATAATGGCATACATTTCGCCATCCACAATTTTAGTATTGCCTGTATCAATGCCAATGGTAGCGTTATTGGGTAATACCGGTTCCATGCAGTTACCGGATATCGTGAGGCAAGCTGCGTTTTCCTCATGCACGCCTTGTTTTTTTAATGTGTATTTGGAAAAGCGCAGTTTTCTTGCAGTATCTTTGATGACTTTGCATTGTCCTGTTCCAGTGTCTATTTCTACCTCCTTAAAAAATAATAGTTCAGCCTCGTCGTCACGCAAGGGTGTTAATTCGTCCCAGGTCTCAAATCCGCCCAGGTATTCAGCATCAGATTGTATAACAGGTTTTGTTGCAAGTTTATAGCCTTTCCCGGTAATTAGCCAGTTTAAGTCATGATGAGACAATTCGGCAACAATTACGAGGTGATCTTTATCAATTCGGCCGGTTTTTAGCCAGCCGTTAACTGCCTGGGGGGTAATGTTACATTTTTCCGCTAACCGTGTTTTTCCGCCTCTGCCAATACTCGAGATAGCCTCGTCTAATCTACGGGCTAATTCTTTTCGTCGGTCTTCGTCGCTGTATAAGTTAAGCATGACTTTATAGTAATTGGGATATCTTGCTGATAACAGCAAGGTATGCTTTGACTTTAATTTAAAGCTGTGCTTTAATTTAGCTATGATTACATCACTCATAAATAGATACCCCAGCAAAGTTGCATTTTGCAAAGAAATTGGCATCAGTTCTCAGTTTCTTACGCAGATTGAAAAAGGAAATCGACCGATACCGCCAAAAGTTGCCATTTTGATCAATAAAAAATTTGGCATACCTTTGAGCGAGTTAAGGCCTGATATTTTTGCAGATGAGCATTTTTCATAACCGCTGGCCGACCGGGTTAATTGTCGCTCTCCTTTAGGCCATTTGCCAGCGCATGTAGTTAGCGCTGACTTTTTTTGAGTCTATAGGTTACGCGGAACGGATGTTTTTGAAAATTGGGCTAAATACCTACGTATTTCTACTTACTTGTGGGGGCGGTGATGAAGATCAAGGCGGAATTGGTTGACCAGGCAAATTTAACGCCGCGCGAGGGCGAGGTTTTGTGCCTGATTTGCGAGGGTGAGGTGGACAAGACGATCGCCAGGAAACTGGCCATCAGCATTAAAACGGTTAATGCGCATATTGAGCATCTTTATGTGAAGCTGGATGTACACAATGCGTCGATTAATTCCCGTTGTTCTGTCATTGCCAAGGCGGTAGTCAGGGGCATGGTCAGGTTGTCATCCACGGCGCTGTGCGTGTGTTTGATGGTTGGCGCTGTGCAGTTGGATGATCAGGCGGTTAGGGTGGTACGGGTTGGTTCTGGTCATGTTCGATTAAAACGGGGGCTGGATGATTAAGGTTATTGGCGGTGCTTTTTGGCTGGGTTTGGGGGTACTGATGATAGGCGTTTTATCTGCTTTGGTGGCTATTGTGTGGATTGTTGATAAGGGTTTGCACGTTGTATCGTCGGCAATCAACAGTTTATTTGATGGCATCTATAAGGATTTATGAAGTGAAAGCTGCATTGTGTGGATGGTTTATTTATTGCTGTGTACCGGCGCTTTGTTGGGTCATGGCGTTTTTTATTTTTGACTGGATTATTCACGCGTTGTTATGAGCAAAATAATTATTGGTTTGGCAGGGCGGAAACAGGTCGGCAAGTCAACGGCTGCTGAATATCTTGTTGATTGTGGGTTTGAGAGACATTCGTTTGCAGCGCCGCTGAAAAACATGGTTAAGTCGTTATTGACGGATTTGGGCTATGGTAATCGGGTTGATTTTCTCATGGATGAAGGCAAAGAATTTCTGTTGCCCTGTGTTTTCAAATCACCGCGCTGGATGATGCAAACGTTGGGGACGGAGTGGGGGCGTACCCTGATTGATCCTGACCTATGGATTGAAGTGGCAAGACGCAATATTTCTAAGAGCCGTTGCAGTGTGGTTTTTGATGATATCAGATTTGAAAATGAAGCTTGGTTAATAAGGAGCATGGGTGGTTTTGTCATTCATATCGATCGTGAGTCTTCGCAGGTTGATAGCCATGTCAGTGAGGCAGGTATTAACAGGGCTAATGATGACAGGGTTGTTGTTAATGCCGGTTCGATAACGGATTTTTTAGCGGATATTAATGCGACGGTTGCCGGGTTTATAGGTTCATGAAGCAATCTAAAAAGTTAAATTTTGATGCGATCAATGGCGCTGCATTAGGCCGGTTTGAATCGCTATTGCGGCAATGGCTGCCGGGCGGTAAAAAGTCCGGCGCTGAATATTCAGTGCTGAATCCGATGCGCAATGATAGCCATGCCGGTTCATTCTCGATCAATATTCACAAGGGTGTCTGGCAGGATTTCGCTACCGGTGACGGGGGCGGCGATCCTGTCTCGCTATTCTCATATCTTTTCCACAATAATGATCAGGGCGCAGCTGCTAAGGAGCTGGCAGAGTTGCTTGGCGTCGGTAATGCGTCTATACCACAGGTACAAGAAAAACCGAAAAAACCAACCAGCGACTGGCGGCCAATTGTGCCGCCTGTTGATGCGCCAGCACCGCATAAAGCGCATATCAAGCGCGGCTTGCCTGAGCAGGTCTGGTGTTATCGGTCCGCAACCGGGCAAGAGCTTGGATATATTTACCGGTTCAGGAATTCATCCGGCGGAAAAGAGGTATTGCCGCTGTCGTGGTGCAGAAATGAGCAAACCGGCGCTGAAGAGTGGCGCTGGATGGCGTTTGCCGAGCCGCGCTGGTTATACGGTCTGGAAAAGCTCTCGGCCATCCCCGATAAAACGGTGCTGCTGGTTGAGGGGGAGAAGTGCGTCGATGCTGTTGATGCACAGTTGCCCGAGCTGGTTGGCGTAACCTGGCCGGGCGGAAGTAAGGCGGTTGACAAGGCGGACTGGTCGCCATTGGCTGGGAGAAAGGTGATTATCTGGCCGGATTGCGATGCCCAGACGGATAAGTCAGGAACGTTGTTGCCTGCTGATAAACAGCCAGGCATGGCGGCGGCGCTGAAAATTGCTGACAAACTGCTGGCGATGGGCTGCAAGGTTTGGTTGCTGGAGATCCCTGAGCCGGGAGAAAAAACCGGTGGCTGGGACATTGCCGATGCGGTTTCCGATGGTTTGAACGGTGATGATCTAGCCGCTTTTATTCGCGGTCATATCCGCTTTCTGGCGCCAGCGGAACTTGGCGACAATGCTGTTCATTCAGACAATGCGCCGCGCCCTGCTAGCGCGGAGCATTATGGCAATATGGGCTTGGAGGAGTGGCAGCTAGGTTTGATCGAGAAAGGGCGGGGAGGTCTTGAGGATTGCCGTGAGAATGTCTTTTTGATCCTGTCCAGGCACCCTGATTGGGTCGGTGTTATCGGGTTTAACGAATTCACTTATAGAGTCGAGAAGCGTAAAACGACGCCGTTCGGCTCACCGCCTGGCGAATGGAAAACCTCAGATGATTACGAGGTAGGTTTGTGGATGGTCAGGCATTGCAAGTTGTTGATCCATTCTGAATCCAGCATTGTGGCTGGAGTCGCGATGGTGGCTGAAAAAAACAAGTTTCATCCGCCAAGGGAATGGCTGGAATCTTTGCCTGCATGGGACGGCGTCAACCGTCTGGATCATTATCTGGTCGATTGTGTCGGCTGCGATAACAGTGTTTATATGCAGATGATCGGGCGTTTTTTTATGATCGGCCTGATTGCAAGACTGTACCGCCCTGGTTGCGCAATGCAGTATATGCCGGTCCTGGAGGGTAATCAGGGCATCGGTAAATCGACGTTATGGCGGGTGCTGGGCGGGGAATGGTTTCAGGAATCGCCATTCAAGTTGGGCGATAAAGACGCCTTCATGCAGATTAATGGGGCGTTGATTTATGAAATCGCCGAGATGGATAGCTTCAACAAGGCCGAAAGTACTCTGGTAAAGGCCTTCATTACTCAACAAAATGACCGCTATCGGGAGCCTTATGCGCGCCGTCCAGTGGACCGTCCACGCCAATGCGTTTTTGTCGGCACGACCAATCACGGCGAATATCTGAAGGATACGACGGGCAACCGGCGTTTTTGGCCTATCAAGGCTAGACATATCAATATTGAGTTGATGGAGCAATTGCGGCCGCTGTTGTTTGCAGAAGCGCTGCACCGGTTTAATGCGGGAGAACGCTGGCATCCTACGCGCGAGGAAGAGAACGCTTATTTTGTACCTGAGCAGGACGCTCGGAGGATCGTCGATCCATGGCTGTATCCATTGCAGGATTGGCTGGATGATACCGACCAGCGATTTATCAACGAATTTACAACGGCTGATATTTTGTGTGGCTGTTTTAAGGTCGAGATATCAAAAATTGACGGCAATCGAGGCATGGCCATGAGAATTGGCAATCTGATAGCGGAAATTGACGGCTGGGAGCGTAAACGCAGGGCAAGTGGACGGCGCGAATGGGTCTACGTGCGTCCTAATAAGGCGAGGGTTAGTCGCAGTGTCGAGTCATATTAAATGTTAGTGTTTTTTATATTCAGCAGGTCTGTCCAGGGATCGGCGAGCAATATTTGTTCGACCGGAAAAGGGCAGCTGTCTGGTGATTTTTTATGTAATCCGTCCTACTTCGTCCCACTTCGTCCAACCTGTTTTTTGACCAAGTGGGACGGCTACAGGCCTCGTCTGTTGTGGCTTAAGGCTAATCCGTCCCACCGTCCCACCTGTAATCCTCGCGCGCATACATACGTGCGTACATACACGCGCGCGCGCAATGACCTGTCAATTCCACAAAATGTTTATTTTTGTGGTGGACGAAGTGGGACGGTGGGACAAGGCACGGCTATCAATGGCTGCAGCCGTCCAACCTGTTGTCAATCCGTCCCACTTAGGTAGGACGGATGAGTGAAGAAAAACGCAAACAGTGGGAGTTGATAAAGGCTGAAGCGCCTGATGTTGCTGAGTTTCTGGCTAATCTGTCGGAACAATTTGGCAAACCTGAGGCAATTTTGGTGGAGTTAAAATCGGGTAAAGTTATTGAGTCCGGGGAGTTTGACGGTACCCGGTTGGATTGGGATGGTAAACTGAGGAGTCGAGGTTATGGCAAGCATTGAGGTGATTGGGTTGTTATGTGCAGGCACTACCCGCTATCATGAGCCTGGTTGTAGTAGCCGGGCATCGGGGAATGATTTAACCAGGGCGGAGTTGGCCGGGTTGCTGGCTGGGTTGTCCACGGCGCAAATGGCTCTTGCGCTGGCCAAGTACGGTGATGATGTGGATTCGGAACGGGCATTGATTGCTCATGTGCGTGTTTGGGCTGCGGGGGTTGCTGTCCGTAATGGTTGGCAGGTTGTCAAGGGCAGGCCAACGATTACCAATATGGCGGCTCTTGCGGTGTTTGATGTGGTCAGGCCTAACCGCTGCAGTCATTGTCATGGCACTGAGATGGTCGGGCATAGGGTGTGCAGGGTGTGTTCGGGTACTGGTTATAAGCCGTTGTCTGGGCGCCGCATTGCTGAGGCTATCGGGGTCGATGAATGCAATTACCGACGGACATGGAAGGCACGGTATGAGTCGATCATGGCGTATGTACAGAGTATTGATTTTGATATCTGCATGGCTTTGAGATCGGCTGATAAAGTTCAGCAGTTGCACTGTTGCTGAAAGTATTTGCAACCGCCGCAAAAATGCAGTATATTTTCCCATAATACAGAGTAACTCCGACCATTCATTTGATCGGGGTTTTTTTTTGCCAATCCAAAGGGATTTCATGGTGCCAGTTGACAAAATTGATCAGACTTTTAATTTTAGCGCATTTGGAGCACCTGGGTTGGTGATCGGTGCGTTGTTTACGTTTATCTATTTCTTGATACGCGAGCACAAGTCCGAGCGCAAGGATTGGATCGAAGCCTATCGCGAGCAATCGCAGATGATGGACGATAGACAAAAAGAGACTAACAATGTAATTCGTGAGCTTGTTACTGTAGTCAGGGAAGCAAACGTCAGGCAACAGGTTAGGTAGTGCCAAGACGTGCGCAATCTCCATGCAGGCAATCAGGGTGTGTTGCTCTGGTTGATAAACCGGGATTTTGTGATCGGCATCGTAAAGAAGTTTATAGGGTTCAAAAGCAAGCGGTAACAGAAGATTACAAGGACCGTAACCGATTCTATCAGCGCAAGGTATGGAAAAATGTCAGATCGTTGCAATTACAGCTTGAGCCGTTGTGCAGACGGTGCAGAAAGGACGGCAAATTTGTTGCTGCTGAGGTAGTTGATCACATTATCCCTATAAGTAGCGGAGGTTCTGAGCTTGAGCACAGTAATTTGCAATCTTTATGTAAGAGTTGTCACAACGCAAAAACACGCAGCGATTCTCGATGATGTAATGGGGGGGGGTGTAAATCTCTATAGGAAACAGCTTCCTTTGCGTCGCCCTAGTTTTGTGAGTGCGGTTGAGAAATTAAATAGAGAAAGCCCAAGGAGATTATATGAGTAAGGGTAGGAAGCCTCAATTAGTAACTGATGGTAAATTCGCGGCTTTGCCGCTTTATGATGATCCGCAGTCGATACATTTTGCCCGCGCCAATGCGTTGCGTCCTGGCGATGATTTGTCAGCTGATGAACTGAAGGTCTGGGATCGCGTTGCGCCCCATTTGGCAATGCTGGGCAGATTAAAACCACACTTTGTAGATGCGCTGGCCGAATATTGCCGAGTTGTTCGTCGCCTGGCTGATGCCAGAAAGTATTTGGATGAGTCAGAATGGACATACATCACCAGTGGGCGTAATGGCCAGCAGTTTAAAAGCCGTCCAGAGGTTGCCCAACTCAATGATGACTGGCGCAAGTGGCGGTCACTGGTCGGCGAGTTCGGTCTTGCTCCAGCTGCTGAACGCGGTATGCAATCCGGGCAGGGCGATCTGTTCGACGATTTCGACGCGTTTTGATTGACGACCCTCTCGAAAAAGCCGCCCGCTACGAGCGCGATGTCTTAACCGGAAAGATCATTACAGGAAAACTCACCAAGCTGGCCGTGCAACGCCAGGAACGAGATTTAAAAAAAGGCCCCGATAGAGGGCTTTTTTTTTGCGAGGATTCCGCGCGGCGTCCGTTGATCCTATTCCGGGATTATCTACGGCACAGCAAGGGCGAATGGTCAGGGCAGACAATTGATCTGGAGCCGTGGCAGTGCTGGATTATCGCCTGCGTGTTCGGGTGGAAGAACCAGGATACCGACAAACGCAGGTTTCGCACAATCTATGATGAAGTGGCTCGCAAAAATGGCAAAACCACCCGGCTATCAGGCATAGGCAATTATGGTCTGACCAAGGACGATGAAGGCGGTCCGGAGATTTACGCCGCCGCTACCAAGCGCGAGCAAAGCCGCATCCTTTTTGATGAGGCTTGCCGCATGATAAAACAGTCCAGACCGTTACGCAAACGCCTGGATGTGCAGCAGCATTGCATCATAAACCCGGCTAATTTCGGAAAGTTTGTGCCATTGAGTTCCGACGGGCAAACAATGGACGGTTTAAATCCCCATTTTGCACTGGTAGACGAATTACACGCCCATAAAACATCAGAAGTATGGGATGTTTTAAAGTCGGCCTTGGGCGCACGCTCACAGCCACTATTGTGGGCAATTACCACGGCGGGGTTTAATAAAAACGGCATCTGCTACGAGGTCCGCGATTACGCCATCAAAGTGCTGACCGGAGTCATCGATGACGACAGCTTTTTCAGCATAATTTACACGCTTGATGACGGCGACAACTGGCAGGACGAAAGCAACTGGATCAAGGCAAATCCTAACCTTGGCGTATCAGTCAGTCTTGACTATTTGCGCGAGCAGTCACGGCAAGCCGCGGTAATGCCGACGGCGAAAATAAACTTTTTTACCAAGCACCTGAATATCTGGGTAACAGGCGCAACAGCTTGGTGTAACCTTGAGCTTTGGCTAGCCTGTAGCGCTGATTACAAAGCGGACGAGATAACCGAGCCGGTTGCTGTTTATCTGGGGCTTGATTTGGCCAGTGTATCCGACATTGCCAGCATAGGCGGCGTGGCTGTAATGCCAGATGGCCGCTGGCTGACGTTTGGAAAACATTATCTGCCAGAAGAGGCGGTTGATAACAACATCCGCAAGAGTACTGTGCCCTTCAGGCAATGGCATGAACAAGGCTGGCTAACGCTTACACCAGGCAATGTCATCGATTACAACTGGATCAAGGCCGACATTCTGAGCTTGATGGAGCAGTTTCCGGTTAAAGAGATAGCGTTTGACCGCTGGAACAGTTCCCAATTGGTTAATGATATGCTCGAAGTAAATGCGCCGATGGTCGCTTTCGGAATGGGTTATGCCTCGATGAACGCACCCATGAAAGAACTAGAACGCCGTTACCTGGCAAAAGAGATAACGCATCAGAATGATCCAGTGCTTAATTGGGCCATGAGTAATGTCGTAGCCGACCAGGACCCAGCCGGAAACATCAAACCGGCAAAAAACAAATCAAACGAAAAAATCGACCCTGCAGTAGCATTAATGATGGCCATAGGACGCGCAATGTTGGTACAAACAGAAGAAATATCCGTAGGCTGTGAGTTCTGGTAATGGCAGTATTCGGACTTTTCAAGAAAAAACCGGCCAGCATCGAGCAAAAAAGCGCTACAGTCGGACCTGCAATTGATGCCAACGAATTCTGGGCGCAGCTGCTTGGTCAGGCCGCGTCTAAATCAGGCATCCAGGTCGATTGGAAAACTGCACTACAGTATTCAACAGCCCAGGCTTGTGTGCGGATCATTGCCGAGGATATCGCACAGCTGCCGTTTGCTACTTACCGGAAAAATGACGGGAAAAGCGAGGAAATCAGCGCCCATCCTACGCACAAACTGCTGAAAACCAAGCCGAACGAGGACCAAACCGCGTTTGAGATGCGTGAACAGTTAGGCCTGCACCTGGTACTGACCAATAACGCCTATGTACACAAGAACATCATACGTGGCCAGGTCGTTGAACTGGTCCCGTATGCGCCGCATCTGGTGCAAGTAACCCGCAAAAATGGCGAGCTGCGTTACCGATTAACCCTTGATGGCGGCAACATCGAAGAGGTTCCGAAGGCTGAAATCTGGCATTTACGCGGTCCATCCTGGAACGGCTGGCAAGGACTGGACGGCATCCGCCTGATGCGCGATACCATCGGACTGGCCCTGGCATTGGAAAACCACGGCTCCAAAATGTTTGCAAATGGTGCAACGGTCGGAGGTGTACTGTCTACCGATGCCAATCTTACTCCAGACCAGGCCAAAGCGCTCCGGGAAAGTTGGGAAATGCGCCAGTCAGGCGGAGAAAACGCCTACAAAACAGCGGTTATGTGGGGCGGTATGAAGTGGTCGCCAATGGCAACGCCAAACGATTCCGCGCAATTCCTGGAATCACGGCGTTTCCAGGTTGAAGAAGCCTGCCGACATTTCAAAGTCTTGCCGATTATGGTCGGCCATGCTGACAAAACGACGACCTACGCCAGCGCCGAGCAGATGGTTTTGATCCATTTGCGGCAAACCCTCGGCCCATGGCTAACCCGGATCGAGCAGTCAGCCAACTGCAATCTGCTGACCGATGAAGAACTGGCCTCAGGGTATTACACAAAATTTACGCGTAACGCGCTGCTGGCGATGACGGCCCAGGATCGCGGCGAATTTTATTCAAAAATGTACGGCATCGGCGTACTGTGCCCCAATGAAATCCGTGAACTTGAGGACCTGAACCCATACGCAGGCGGAGAAAAGTATCGAGTACCGCTTAATATGATCGACCCTGCCGCCGATCCAACGCAACCTTCAGACGGTAACAAAAACAATGATAATCAAGACCAAACAAACTGAGCAGCCCGGCGGCCTGGAGGTTAAACGCCTCAACGTCGCCCAGTGCAAACTCGCGCCGACCGATACGGCCGCCGATACGATGGAGTTTTCTGGCTATGGCGCTGCATTCGGGAATGTTGACGCCTACGGAGACATGATCGAAAAGGGCGCATTTTCAGCCTACCTGGCCGATGTTAAATCAGGCAAGCAGGAATGGCCGTCCATGCTGCAACAGCATGGCGGTTGGGGCATGTCGGCAGCAGATTTCAAACCCGTCGGTGTTTATACAGACCTAAAAGAGGATGATTTCGGCCTAAAAACCAGCGGCATTCTAGCCGATACAACGGACGGTATTGACCTCTATAAGCTCATGAAAATGCAGCCGAGGCCCGCTATTTCCGGTCTGTCTATCGGTTATTACGTCCGCGATGAAGTATATGGCGGCAAAAATGACCCCTATGACCGCCTAATCAAGCAAATCGACCTGGTAGAAATCAGTATTGTGACCTTTCCTGCCAACGACAAGGCCAGGATCGGCGGTGTTAAGTCATTCCATGACTTAACCGACAGAGAACTTGAACGGACCTTACGAGATGTCTTAGGTCTGAGCCAAAAGGAAGCCAAAACGGTCATTTCCCGTGGTTTCCGCGCCTTGCGAACCGACGCCGATGCCGGCAGCGAGGAATTGAAACAAATGGCCGCGCTACTGGAGCGCAACGCCGCAATTTTCCAAAACCAACAAGGATAAATCCATGAAACTACCAAAAATTACCCCCCGCGTCGGCTGGTCGCTGCTCGCGATCGTCGGCATATTAATCGCGCAGGCAATTGGCTATACCGCATCGGCTGAAGAAATGGCCGCTGGCGGTCTGATGCTGGCCGGTATTGGCGATATCGACATTAAAGAGATCAACAATCTGCTCGAAAAACAGGGTCGCGCGTTTGAAGAATTCAAGTCTGCCAACGACAAGCGCCTGGAAGCCGTCGAGAAAAAGGGTTATGCGCCCGCTGATACGGTCGAAAAAGTCGAGAATATCAACACCGAATTGACCAAGCTCTCGAAAGAAATCGGCGAATTGATGAAAAAATCGAACCGCCGCAACGCTGGCGGATCGGATGACGAACTCTCGCAGGATCAGGCCGAGCACAAGTCGGCATTTGCCGAATATTTCCGCAAAGGCCGCGACAACAACTTGCACGACCTGGAACGAAAAGCGCTGAATACCGGCAGCGATCCGGACGGCGGCTATCTGGTGCCGACCGAAATCGAAACGATGATCGATCGCGTGGCGACTGCAGAAGTGTCTATGCGCCGCCTTGCTACCGTCCGTCAAATAGGTGGGCCCAGCTACAAAAAACCGGTTGTAACCACTGGCGCTGCTGGCGGCTGGCTCGGTGAAACCGAAGATTCGGTAGAAACTGCAACGCAGAAACTGTCAGAACTTGATTTCGTATTTGGCAAGCTTTACGCCTATCCATGGGCGACTAACGACATGCTAGAAGATGGTGTCATCGACATCGAGCAATGGTTGACGCAAGAAGTCGAAGAAATCTTCGTCGAGAAGGAGGGCGAAGCTTTCATAACCGGAACCGGCATCAAAAAACCGCGTGGGATCCTCGATTAT
>Ga0208508_1000053_pt1 | contig 37911 bp, 54 predicted proteins | sample LakWasMeta1_LOW4_2_FD_183853 | JGI IMG/M metagenome (GOLD analysis project Ga0208508, IMG submission 183853) | Freshwater sediment methanotrophic microbial communities from Lake Washington under simulated oxygen tension - Sediment Metagenome... | ecosystem: Environmental > Aquatic > Freshwater >...
ATTTGTAGTTCTTTTATTTTGTCTTTGTCTCCTTTTTTTTTATACCATTCCATTATTTCGGCTTTGTCATAAGTTGGGTTATTCGTCCATGTTTTTTTGCTGATTGGTTTCGGGAAGTTGGTTTGCTCTCTTACTGAATTACTTAGAAGAGACCGATTCAGTCCAAGCATTTTAAAGGCGTCTGAAAGGGTGATATGTTCCTCCATTATGCTATTGCAACCCTGAATGATTCCGCGCGGGTTATCCAGCCGTTTAAAAAATCGGCTTGGCTCCTATCGTTCTCAACGATGCTTTTGTAATAGTTGATACGGCGTGTGATGATGGTGTTGATAAGATCGTTTCCTAATAAATTAAACGCGCATTGGGCCGCTTCCAATGTGAGGAATCCGATTATTCCATCAACCTTGCCGACGTTTTTGCCATGTGCCAATAATACTTCCTGTAAGAGTTTTATGGCTTTTTCGGGGCCATGGTTTACGGCCATGTCCAGCACGATAGGTTGTATCTGTGCCGGTAGTTTATTTATTTTAGGTTCATTAAAGTACATGTGTTCATAAATTATAAGCGCAGTAGCTTTTTTAAGAGATTTAACGTCATCTGCTGTGCATTTTTTTCCAGTCCATGCGCTTAGTGTTTTAATAGTTATGCCGTATTTTGTTGGGCCCCCTCTATCTTTTGGGTGGTTAACATGTCCGCCTTCGATTTCTATGATCTCGCTTATCATAGACCTGATAGTTTTGTTGGAGCCTGTAGTTTGCATTATTATGGCCTTATTTCAGGGTTTTTAATGTGTTTATTAGGGCAGTCATTTTTTGGCCTTCTCTTGCGCCAAGATAAATGGCCATGTTTTCTGACCTATTGTTAAATAGTTCATTTACAGCGGTTTGTGCAGCGTGTTGTTGAGCCATTGGGCAGCCGTTGGCGTTTTTTACGTTTGCTATGGACTGAAACTGGACGCGTATAAGTTGCCGTGCCAGTTTTTCAGTTAGGTCCTTTATCCAGCTTTTTTCTAGGGCGTCCATGGGACCACTCTTTTACTAAATGGAAGTTTTTCTGGTTTGTAAGGCATTCTTTGATATTTTTTTTTGGCTCCTCTTTGCCGAATACGTGCCAAATTGATGCGGTTTTGCAATGCCGCGTCTATTTTTGTGTCGGGTATAAGGATGCTTTTTTGGTTGTCCATAAAGTTACCTCGTTGTTTAAATAATGATGGTGTTGTGCTTTACTTAAAATGTCTCACTCTACTGCACCGGCCTTTTTCTGGAGCCGGAGGACTCCAACAACACCATCACGAAACCGGTTCCAGGTGCTCATCTCCTGGTTGCTTTACTCCTTGTCGGCGTTCCGGCATCAACAGCGTGCTGTTTTATCCGATATGGTCGTATCTAACGCTGTGTATTAGCTTACACATTAACCGGTTTCGTGATAATTCCGGTTACAAGTCCGGATCCGCGACAAGGTGCGGCTGAAAAGGCTCTTTTAATCCATGGTTCCTGTATATATTTTGGGGCCGTCTAAAAGGTTTTCTAGCAAAGTTTTAAATTCAAGGCCTACGTTGTTTATTGTTTGATCGAGTAAGGCTATACGGTATTTAAAATCCACGGTTTTTTCTTTCGCAATTGCCCGAATTTGGCAAGTGAGCGTTAATGGTTTTAACGAGTCGTATGGCCTACAAATAAACTTGAAGCTATAGGGTGGTTTTGTGCCGCCTGCTTTGATTTCAATTGCGTCAAGTGCTGAATTTGATGATGAAAAATTGTTTATTTCGATGTCGTTATTTTTTGTTTCAGTAATGCTTAATTTTCTTATCGCGCTAATTGATGGGCGAAAATCAATAGCCTCATCATTTTCGTTGAAGAATTTCATATTTAGATAATGGTCGTTGCAAAAATCAATAAATTCTTCTTGTGAAAGATGCACGTTATTTAGTGCAATTAATTTTTTGAATTCTGGTGATGGTTTTAGTTTCAACTGTGCAACATGATCACGCCATAAGGGTTTCTCATGTGTTCCAAAGTCTATAATTCCATGAGCGATTTCTTTTTCAGGATCAATAAACACGGCTGACGTATTGATTTCGCAATTTTTATTGATATAGCTTACAAACTCCTTGATCAAGCTGGTTTTAAAGGTTCCGCGAAATCGAAAAGGGTGATTTTCGTATTTCTCAAGAGCAACAACTTGATGATTATCTGGAATAACTATGATTGGTAAATCCGTATCATTTGCACTATGTATGATAGCCATGTCGCGGATGGTTTGAATTGCTGAACTGTCCATTATTTCACCTCTCTGATGTGTGATACTGGGTTGCTGTTGTTAAATAGGTCGTTTTGCGATTGTTGATTGATTGATAATTCGCCCATACGGTTAACGTGCATAGGTGTTGTTGTGGTGTTGTCTTCTGTCAGTTTGCCGCGCTTTGTCGGCTGAGAGTATTTGACTGTATGTTTGATTTTTACCGAGTCGGTGTCACCTATTCGTTCAATTTCGAGATTGATTGTCACTACTCCTTTTTTGTTGTGGTTGACGACTCCGAGCGCCACTTGTTTTAGTGACTCTTGTACTTTGTTGACGAATATGCCAGCATCAAGCTCTTGCAGCACATCATCAAAACTTCTTTGTTCTTTGCTCATATTATTCTCCAGACTTATTTGATAATTTAACGCGTCTCGTGCGTTACTCGGTCAATGCTCAGGGCTTTTTAAGGTGTTCCCGGGTTGGCTGTGGGTATTTGTCCCTACTGCTCAACGCACGCTGGAGCTGGCCTATTAGTCTATAAGCGGGATATTCCCGGCTATGATTCTGATGGTTTTTGCCCCGGCTTCGTAGGCTGATGCTGGGCTTGATCCGTGGTCAAGCATGGCTAATGCCAACCTGATTACGGCGTTTATGTCTTGATAGGCCAGTTTGAATTCTTGGCCTAAGTAATAAATGAATGCGGCTACGTGGGTGCATTTATCTTCGTGGTTTTGGGTGTTTGCAGTTGTCATGATTTTCTCCAGTCTATACTTCAAGTTTTATCAATTAATAGGTGAGATATGACGTATTTCTATGAAACAAAAGCCGGTACTTTTTTTATCATTTCCAAGGACTTGAAATGGCGGATAATCTATCAAGATGTTTGTCTTGGCAGTTATCGATCTCCTCAGCAAGCCGTTGATGATTTGGTCGGTGGTCATACGTTTTCACCGTCTAATGGTGTTGATACATCTTTGTTGGATATATCTGATGAATTGGGTGATTGGTCGGTGCTTAAAAATTCATGAAGCGTTTCTTTTAAGTGCTTTGCGCTTTCCAGTGAGATTGATAGCCTGATGATTTCCCCGGTTGATAAATCAAACCCAATACCTATCCTTTGGGTTTTTTCATCCTTTGGCGTCGTGTTGCGCCATTCGGCTTGTGCGTAATCTTTTGGAATCATGTCAATCACCTTAGTTATTGTTATTTGATGGCCCCAAAAAGAGCCCCCTTGCGAGGGCTTTAGGATGGGCTGCTTTGTTGGATACTAGATTAGAACTAATAGTCCTATATGTCAAGAACTGAAAGTCATTTTTTTTACACTAAGCTTTTTTTATTTGCGGAGGTATTTATGGCTTGGGGAAAAATTATTTTATTGTTGTGTTTATCGGTGTGGATCGTCTGTGCTGATGCACATCAGGGGCGGACCGATAAAAACGGGTGTCATATGGATAAACGAATAGGTACACGGCATTGTCATTGATTTTTTGGAGGGAATATGCGATTTAGAAAGCCAAGCTTAAAGTCGGCTATTGGACTCACAAAAGCTAAAAGAAGGATAAAAAAAGCAGCGGGTATTTATACTGTTACCCGTGTAACAAGGACGCCTGTTAATATAAAACGTAAAGCCTTGTCACGAGTTAACTATTATTCTTTGCCGCTTAAGGTTTTTAGATTGTTAGGCAGGCTATTTAAGCGGAAAGATTAGTTTTTTTTGAAGTTAGCAGGCTATATGGTCTGCTTTTATCTGAATTTATGAACGGCTTCACGTACCACGCCAATGATTTTTGAATTGCTAAGTGGTTTGATGGGGTATCGTTCATTCAGCGGCTTTAAATAGTAATCCTGCCCGTCTTTTATGAGCTGCTTAAAGGTGGCTTCGTTGCCGTTTTTAGCAATAATATAGTCACCCGGCAGGGCTTCAAAGTCGGGTTCTATAATAATCAGCATCCCCTCGGTAAATAAAGGCTCCATTGAGTCGCCTTTTATGCGCAATGCAAAGGTGTGTGTGTTTGGTTTTGTGGTGGTTCCTACCCATTCCTGTGCTTCATTTTGCCAGGTGTTATCCACGCATTCGGTAAATTCTCCCGCTTTTACCCAGTTAATAATGGGTATTTTCCAAGCAGGCATTTCCATTTTTTTGATTTTATAAGTTCCCTGGGTTTCAAGAATTGCAGTTTTAAATGGTGATAGCTCAGGATTACCGGATAGTAACCATTCAACGGTTACGCCGGTTTTTTTGTATTTCTCCACTATTTTCAGCAGTTTTTCATATCGCGGTATGGATTCGCCTTGAATCCATTTTCGTGCGCCTTTGTCGCTTACTTTGAGTAAGTCTTTTAGTACGCCTTGCCTTCCATCCCCTATCTTTACTACGCCCGCAGCATCGAGCACGGCGTTAAGCCGATCTGAGAAACCCTGTTTGTCATTATTATCAGTAACCATACGTTCCATAGTACGAAAATAATATTGTACTTTCAGTTCTTGACTTAAAATACTTTTGGTCCTATAGTTTTCAATCATGAATACATACCAAGAAAAATTATTAGAAGCTAAAACCATTTTGGGCAGTTATGCCAAGCTTGCGAAAGTTTGCGGGCTTAGCGGTAAAGCTGTCATGAAGTGGGTCATTGCTGGCAAACCACCCCGGACGGAATACACCGGAGAGACAAACTACGCTGAGTTGATCTCTGAATCGGTTAATGGCCTTGTAAGTAAAGATGATCTTATTCCTTCCGTTGATCGTGTATCCACCGTTGACCAGCACGAAAGGCGATCTAGGGATAGAAGAGCCGGCATTGATCATAAAAGTTTGATGAATCATGACTGATTTTTTAATTAAAAAAATCAGTGCAACAACCTACTTTTTTACCTGGAAAAAAAAGGTGCTGTTATGGAATTGAAGGCTGAAATTTTGAACGCTGATAATCTGACGCCGCGCGAGGCCCAGGTCATGAGGTTAATGGCTGAGGGTCACGCTGACAAGTGTATTGCCAAGTTATTAAATCTGAGTTATCGCACTGTGCAGGCGCACTCGAGCAGCATTTATCAAAAGCTTGGCGTTCATCAGGATTCAATTAGCGTTAACGCGGCGGCGATCAACCATCGCTGTTATGCGGTGGCGCTGATGATAGCCAGGGGAATGGTTAACGTGTCGCTGAAGTCTATGGTTGCTGTGCTGATTTTTGGCGCTGTGCATATGAATGATTCATCACTTCGCGCTCGTAATGTGCGGGTGCGTGTACGGGTTCAATCGGCACAAGTACGCAGGGTTTCTGATGCGTAATTTGTTGGGCTTTTTGATCCTGATTTTTTCGGTTCTAAAGCTGATTTTCAACACCACCCTACTTGTTCATGTGATGTTTGTTGATTACATCACAGGATTGATCAATAAGAAGTTTTCGGAATTATTCCATGATTTTTAGGTTTCTTTTGTGGTCGTTTTTTACGCTAGTTCTGTTGGTTATTATTGTTGGTATTGGTGTTTATTATCTTCCAATATCGGCATACAGTTGGGTTAAAAACCTGTTCGAATCAACCTAACTTCGATTGCAAGTTTAACTTTCCCCGTCTCCCCATTTTTTTGTAAAGGATTTTGCCTGATGTTTGATTCATATTTGTTTAGTAATCAGATCGTAAGCCGGTTGTTGGGTCCCTCTATAAAAGGTAAATGAGGGTGCAAAAGCTCGCGTTTTGTGTGTAGTTAGTTGGGTTGTAAGTTACTAAACATTGGTGGGGTTGGCATGGAAATAATAAATATAAATCTGGGAAACTGTCTATGAGAACTCCTGTGGGTGACTATCGAATTGATTTCTATAACCGCTATGGCGAAAGGCTGGCGGGGCATTCGGTTTTAGCTAGATCGTTGATGTCAGCTCTCGAGTCTGCTAAGGAGAACATGGAATCAGAATCAGGTGAAGCTGTCAGTTACACCATAGCCCGCTGTCTGTTCAACTCGCTGGATCACGATTCAGCACACAACCTGCATTCAAGATAAGCCATGCAAGCAAATTTTGATGCAGTAATTGACGCCATGAACGCTTACGGTATTGATGTAGGCGAATTGAGAATATCCGGCAGAATCATCCGCAGGCCAATGATCAATAAAGGCAGGTCCGATGATTCAGGAAGATATAAGCTTTACGAATACAAAGCGAATGACGGCCAAATCTACATAACAGGATATTACGGAAGCTGGATAGGAAACGAGTTTGACTCACATAATATCAAACTAAATCTTGAGTTTTCCCCAGAAGAAAAGAAAGAATTTGCAAAAAAACGCGCAGACGACAAGCGCAACGCTGAAGCCTACGAAAAAGCCATTAATGAAAAAGCGGCGATAAGAGCGGAACAGGCTTGGAATAAACTTCTGCTCGAAGGCGAAAGCGATTACCTAATTAAAAAAGGCGTTAAAGCCTATGGCTTACGCTTCACGGAAAAAGGGTCTATAGCCATTCCGATGCGCAACAAAGACCAACGCATCATAGGGCTGCATTTCATTTTCTCAAAAGCCACAAATGATGCGCTTGCAAAAACAAAACGAGATAGAAACAAGGAATTTTGGCCCAAAGGCGTTGCCAAAAAAGCATCATTTCATCTTATCGGGGGGATACCTGACCAAGCAGCCATCATCGTGGAAGGTTACGCCACAGGAGCCACAATATACGACGCGCTGAATCATAAAATACCGGTTATAGTCGCCTTTGATGCTAACAATATCGGTCCCGTTATCGATGTTTTTGAAAAAAAATACCCTGGCACTAAGATAGTCATTGCCGCCGATGATGACCGCTACAGTAAATGTGGCAGTTGCCAGGCTCCGATCGACATCAGCGAACATCCCATAGACTGTCCTGCCTGCAAAACCCCGCATAAGCGCAAAAATACAGGTGTAACAGTCGCACAAACGCTGTCTATTCGCTCGAATGTCAGCTACATATCGCCTATATTTGCAGATAATGAAGCTAGATTTCAACATTTTGTCTCGAACAAGGGCAAATTATCCGATTTTAACGACCTTTTTATAACCGAATCCCTCAGTCCGGTATCTCAGCAATTAATTGATCACTTGGATAGCCTGGGATGCTGGAAAACAACAAAAACGCTGGCCGATATTACGCAGGGGGGCGGGGAAAGTAATACACTCAAGCCAATCGATACCGCCGATGAACTGCTGGAGCGCTTCAGCCTGGTATATGCAAAAGGCGGCATGGTGTTTGATCATCAAGAGCACTTATTGCTCACGCTGTCAGATATGCGCGATTCCTGCCAAACTCGTGATATACACCGCCGTTGGCAGGAATCGCCACAACGCAGCATAGTCCGTTGTGAAAATGTCGGGTTTGATCCGGCTGGCGAGGATAAAAACATTACTTGCAATCTCTGGGCAGGCTGGCCGACAGCTAGCAAGCAAGGGGATTGTGATAAGTTATTAGGCCTGCTGTATCACATGTGCAGCGGTGAACAAAACTCGATGGATTTGGCAATCTGGGTCATTAAATGGCTGGCTTATCCGATCCAGCATCCCGGCTCTAAAATGCGCACAACCTTGGTTTTACATGGTCCGCAAGGCACCGGTAAAAACCTATTTTTTGAAGCGATCATGGACATATACGGCCACTATGGACGGATAATCGATCAATCCGCTATCGAGGATAAATTCAACGATTGGGCAAGCCGTAAGCTGTTTTTAATTGCCGATGAAGTAGTGGCAAGGTCCGACCTGTACCACGTCAAAAACAAGCTGAAAGCTTTTATTACCGGCGAATGGATACGGGTTAACCCAAAGAATATGGCTGCGTATGAAGAAAAGAACCACGTCAACCTGGTATTTTTATCAAACGAACGGATGCCGGTAGTTATCGAAGAAGACGACCGCCGTCACTGCGTGATTTGGACACCGCCAAAAAAAGAAGCCGATTTTTATAAACAGGTTTACACCGAGATCAAAAACGGTGGTATCGCTGCCTTACATCATTATTTACTCAGTATTGACCTTGGCGACTTTGACGAACACGCCAAACCGCCGATGACCAATGCCAAGGCCGAATTGCTGGAACTCAGTAAAGACAACATTCTCCGCTTTTACGAGTGCTGGCAGGCTGGCGATATTGACGGCGTTCCCAATGTGCCAGTGCTGTCCGATGATATTTACGATCTATACAAGCACTGGTGCGGGCGGCAAGGCGTCAAGCCATCTCCGATGAATCGGGCTATCGACCATCTGGCCAAAAAGGCCAGTATGAACAAAGAACGCAAGCGCTTTTTGAACGGATCAAAGCAAAGCAACCCGAAAACATTCCTATATGCGCATCGATGCGAGGAAATGAACCCCGGCAACAGCGAGTCAGCCTGGTTGGGTCAGTGTGTCGAAACCTTCCGCGATGCCGTAAAAGAATACAAAGGCGGTGTTTATGACTGATTATAAACTGTCAGTTAATAATACTGTGCAGGGTGTGCAGGGTGTGCAGGGTACAAAACGACCTACCATGCACAGCTGCAAGCCACGACGCGCGCGGCCTTGCGCCTTGTTGTGCAGGGTGTGCAGGGTCTCTCTATATACACGCGCGAGAATATCAGTTCTACAGTTTTCTATACTGCGTGCACGTCTCGCGCGTATATACCCCCCTGCACACCCTGCACACCCTGCACACGCCTTGATACTCATGGTGTGCAGCTGTGCATGGTATTTTTCGCACCCCTGCACACCCTGCACAATCCATTTATTTTTAAAAAAAATGCAGAAGATAATTTGTGGAAAAGAAAACCTGAAAGAATTTACAGCTGAATTTAAAGCCACTGTCCCGGTTTTTTATGATGCAGTGAAGGAACTCTATGCTTCCGGATTAGTTCCAGGCTTACGCGGCGCTACGCTCGAATATTTTCCGTTATCAGAGCCAATCCATGAATCAACTCCGGAATTAACTCCAGAATATCAATGCCAACAATGCCAGCAATGGTTAAGAGATGTCCTAGGAGATGGCCTGGGCATAGGCCAATGTTTAATAAACAGCCGCTCTGACCAGCTCAAATGGCCCAAACAAACCGCTTGTAAACAATTCACCGCAATCTGAAAGGAAAAAAATGAAGCCGACAACAATAATTTTGCATGAATCCCTAATCAGGCTGGCCAAAGGCATGATCAAAGCCTGGGAGACCTGGTTAGAAGCCGCTAAAAAACAGGCATAAACAGGAAAACCGCCATGTCGTTAATGAATCAATCCGAATTTGCTCGACACATAAATGCTGATCGTAGTTATGTTACTCAGCTTAAAACTGCTGGACGGTTGATCATGCAAGAAGGCAAGGTAGACGTTGAAGCTTCAATCAAAAAAATCGAGGAAACCAAAGACCCCAGCAAAGCCGGTGTAGCTGAACGCCATGCAAAAGAGCGCCAAACCATAAAAGCAAAGCCTGAAGCCGATAACGCCAAGGAAATCGACAGCTACCAAAGCTCACGGTCAAAAAAGGAAAAATATGCCGCTTTACAGGCTCAAATAGCCTATGAAAAAGAAATAGGCTTGTTGTTGGTCACGCAAGAGGCAAAATCCGCTGTAGCCGATGGTGACGCGATTATACGAAACCGGCTGGAATCGCTGCCTGATCTTCTTGCTCCACAACTGGCCGCCGAAAGCGATGAGCAAAAAATAAGGGCGATGCTGATTGATCAAGTTGAACAATTGCTTGGTGATCTGTCACGCAGTTTTCACCAGTTAGCCAGGTAAACGTAAAATGTATGAAAATTCAGCCCATATCATCAACGCCACCCGCGCGCGCTCATTCGCTCCGCGTAAAATGATAACCGTATCTGAATGGGCCGATGCCGAACGCCGCTTGTCAAAAAAAGGCAGCGCCGAACCGGGGCCATGGCGCACCGACCGCAACCCTCCACTGCGTGAGCCGATGGATTGTTTGTCCGCACGATCAACGGTCCGCGATATTGTCATGCAGTTCCCGATTCAATTCGGAAAAACTGAGGTAGCCGTTAACGCCATCGGCTACATCATGGACTATAGCCCCGGTCCTATCATGGTCTGTTTACCGGGTGAAGTCTCTCAAAAAAAATGGATCAACCAGAAGCTTAACCCGATGATTGAAGAAACCGCCGCCGTACAGCGGGCTTTAACATCGATCAACAGCCGCGATTCCAGCAATACCAAAGACTTTAAAGATTTCATCGGCGGCCAGCTCTACATCGAGCACGCAGGCAGTCCAGCGCGGCTGAAATCCACGACGGTAAAATATTTGATTGTTGACGAGCTTACCGAATTTTCCGCTAACCTGATCACAGGCGATGATCCGTTGATGATGCTTGAAGATAGAACCTCAGCTTTTCCGGCTACCTACAAACGCCTGTACATTTCAAGCCCAGGAATAAAAGGCATTTGCCGCACTGATGAGCTTTACCAGAAGTCGGACCAGCGTAAATATTACATGCCCTGCCCGCATTGCGGAGGTGAAATCCTGTTCGAATGGGCCGGTCTGCACTGGAGCCACGGCGGCAAGGACATTCGCTATGTCTGCCCAGAATGCGGCGCTGAATTCCAGGAGCATTATAAAACCGACATGATCCGCGCGGGGCGCTGGATACCGCAAAACCCAGGTGTACCGATGCGCGGCTATAACATCAACGCCCTGTATTATCAGATTGGCCTTGGGCCTCGCTGGGAAACGCTCGTTGATATGTGGCTGCAATCGCACACCGACCCGGCAAGGCTAAAAGTATTCCTCAACAGCCGTCTTGCTGAAGCCTTTGAAGATCCATCAATGCGCGCTGTAAAACTCAATGTGATAGCCGACCGCGCGGAAAACTACCGCTTGCGGGTTGCGCCGTTGGGTGTTTGTGCCATTACAGCTGGCGTCGATACGCAGGATAACCGCCTCGAAGTCCAAATTATCGGATGGGGTAAAGGTATGGCCTGCTGGGTGCTGGATTATGCCGTGCTAATGGGTGACCCAGCCGACGATGCTGTTTGGCTGGCCTTGGCCGAACTGCTCAACCGTCCAATCGAGCATATCAACGGTCATCAATTGCCAGTTTTATCAACCGCCATTGACGCAGGCGGCCACCGAACCGAAGCGGTTAAGGACTTTGTACGCCGGCGCCTGATTCGCCGCCCAATGGCGATCTTTGGCGCAGTGCCAAACAATGCCCCGATCCTATCAAAACCAAAGGCGCAAGACGTAGATTGGCGAGGCCGCTATGACAAACGCGGCGTGATGATTCAGCACGTTGGCACTGTTGGCATAAAAAACAAACTGTTTGGCCGCATGGCCACCGATGGCGACAAGCCAATCGAACAACGCCTGTTGCACTTCTCCGATGAATTGCCACAAGAATATTTTACTGGCATCGTCTCGGAAACATTTAACCCGAGGACAAACCGTTTCGAGAAAAAGCGTGGAGCCCGTAACGAATCACTGGACACGCTTGTTTACGCCTACGCCGCCGCACACCATCAAGAAGTACGTTTGCACATGCTTACGCAGGCCCAATGGGATGCGCGGGTAGCAGAGTATCAATCAGCAGTGGCTGATCCAATTCAGGCAAGATTTGAAGCTTTACAGCCGGCAGCAGTCGAAATACCAAAGCCAGCAAAAACGGCAAACCCTAACCCTTTTACCACTGATACATGGAGTGGGCGACTATGAGTCAAGCAAATAATAAACACATAAAACAAACAGGAGAATTAAATGAGCTGGCACTTTTCGCAGGCGCTGGAGGTGGAATACTTGGGGGGAAACTGCTTGGATGGAATACAGTGTGCGCAGTGGAAATCAATGCCTATCGTGCACGACGACTCATGCAGCGACAAAATGAAGGATTCCTTCCACCGTTCCCCGTTTGGGATGATGTATGTACTTTCGACGGACGCGCATGGCACGGAATTGTTGACGTTATTTCTGGAGGATTCCCGTGCCAGGACATCAGTTCGGCAGGCAAAGGAGCCGGAATTGACGGAGACAGAAGCGGATTATGGAAGGAAATGGCAAGGATCATTTGCGAAGTTAGACCTCGGTATGTTTTCGTGGAAAACAGCCCAATTCTCACTGTTAGAGGACTTGGAACCATCCTTAGAGATTTGGCCAAAATGGGGTTTGATGCTCGATGGGGAGTGTTGGGAGCTGCTCATGCCGGATATGATCACCAAAGAAACCGCATCTGGATTATTGCCGACTCCTCTGAAATCGGACGGAAAAGGTGGAAGCAAGGCACCATTCAGGATGAGCGACGGACGATTAAGAAACGAATGGAAACATTATGTAAATCAACAATTCGGGCTGACATACCCGCACCCGATACATTCGGAAATCCGCTTGGGCTGGCCTATAGGATGGACCGATTGCAAGCCATTGGAGATGGACAGGTTCCAGCAGTGGCTGCAATGGCATGGAAAATATTAAGTAATGATAACTGATACATCATGTTTATTGATAAAGGATAAAGCAATGATTTTAGAAATACTGAAAGCAGCCATCACCGGAGCCACAAGCCCAGATGAGGCGGTTAAAAACATCCAGAAATCACTAGGTGGTTGTGAGGTTTACATACCGGTTAATGATGTCTCAACCCGCAACAAAGAAATACTCATGATGTACAACGGCAGAAACCATGCGGAAGTTTGCCGGAAATACAGCATCAGCCTTCGCACTTTATACCGGGTAATCAATTAATGAAAAACAGGCTCAAAACAATACTTTTATCCGCCTTGCTACTATCCGCTTGCAGCGTCATCACCTACGAGGCCAAACCGGACGGCAGCACAACAGCCAAAGGCTTCGAGCTAGGCACAACAACCGCCCTGACCGGTGCACAATTTTCCACCGATGGCAAAGGCTCAAGATCACTAACTATCAACGGCTTCAATTCTGACCAAGTTGAAGGCCTGAAACAGATTAATCAAGGCCTAAGCCTGATTATTGAAGGTGCTGTAAAAGGGGCTAAATAATGTCGGTAGAAGACACACAGGTCGGCGGAAGCCACTACGTAAGCAAGAAGGTGCAGCCTTGGCACGCAATGGAGGCATGGATGACGCGCGATCAATTCGCCGGATTCCTGCGCGGCAACGCGATCAAATACCTCGCTCGATGCAATGACAAGGGCGGCGTCGAAGACCTTAAGAAAGCACGCCACTACCTAGATAAGCTGATCGAGTTCAACGAGTGCTCTAACTTATAAATCTATTTTTGATCGTAATGAATTAATTTCATCAGCCATCAACAGTATCAAATCGGTTGTGCTTGTGGCTCTATAAGTTTTCATCAGCTCATTCAATTTTATTTGATTCGATCTGTGCAATTTATAGCTGTCGCAAGCATTCACGCCGCCTTCGCGTATGCCCGGATCATCACCGCAAAAGTTAAGGCATTCACAATTTTTCATTACGCCTCGCTAATGCTTCAATACAAAATTGCACCGGATAAGTACAAGCTTGCGACGATTTAGATGTCCTATCGGCAATGTACATCCTGAACAATCGCTCATTAATCCCAAGACGACGAGCGGCTTCACGCTGGCTAATGCCCGCCTTAACAATCAAGCTCTTCAAATAATCAGGATCGGGATTATAGTTTTTTATATCCGGAATCATTTACCCAGCACCCATGTTTCTATTTTATTGATCAACTCATAAGGCTTGGACTGCATCCACTGAGCCATTATTCCCGCTTCAAGCGCTTTTTTTATGCGATCAATCAGGGTGTAATGTTTGTCGGTAAGCATGAAATAAAAATAATCTGATTCTGTAAATCCTTTGTAAATATCAAGCGACCATTGCTTAAGGCTTCTTTTTATATCAATTGCTTTATCTACAATCGCTTTATCTTCTGAAAGAATCTTCAGGTTATCGGAAAAATAGCAAATATTGATTAGATCAATAGCTTTTTTGCACTCATCAACAGATTGATAGCATTTGCTTAATTCAAGCATTTCGTTGTCGATGTGTAAGTATCCATCAATTATTGATTGATAGGGTCTGCCTGGTTCAGATTCTATGCTTAGATGTACTATTGAAGGTTCGTCAATATGTACTCTTATTGTTGCTTTCCTGCCACCGTTAAAAATACATGGAATACAAAGGCGACCTTTACCGGATTTGATTTTATTTAGTGAGCTCATTTTTTTTATCCTCTTAACGTTGTTAATGGTTTAGTGCCTCGCATTTCTGCTGGCTCGTCATTAGTGCATGAAATTATTTCATACCTATCAACCTAATTTATAAATTTTTTAGCGAAAGAAAAATTTTGCCATTTTCCCCCTAAAAATGTCATAAAAAGCCCGATATACTTCACCTCTATGAAAATAATCATCCAAAACCTGAACCTATCCATTGCCGCTTTCCCTGCGGACTTGCTTGATTTGCTCAATACCCAAACCACAACACTAGGAACCTTGCTAATGAAAATCGAAGAAGTAAAAGCCCAGCTTGACGAAACCAATGCGATTCTTGAAAACGCGGTTAGCGTTTTGAATAAGGTGCAAACTGAAGTTGTAGCAGTCGCATCTGTCCAGGCTCAAACCATTGCAGACTTACAAGCTAAGTTGGAAGCGGTTGATACTGTTCCAGCTGATGTACAAGCATCAATCGACACGTTAAACAGTACCGTCGGCACCCTGATCACAATCGCGCAGAATCTTGATGCCATCAATCCAGATGCAATTGAACCGGCACCCGAAACGCCAGTTGAAGAGCCTGCACCCGAAACGCCCGTTGAAGGAACAGACATACCCGCTGTATAAACCCATGTACGGGATGATTACAGCATTTTGTATAACGCTAATCATCCTGATAACCGCTACTTTGATTATTATCTGATATTGCCCCATGACAACATCATCCGAAATGCTTGATAAATATATCAGCGCCGAGGCCGCCATTCTGGAAGGCCAAAGCGTGCGTTTCGGTGATCGTATGCTTACGCGGGCAAATCTGATCGAAGTACAACAAGGCCGCCGGGATTGGGAGCGTCGCGTCAACGCGGAAGCACGTATTATCACCGGCGGCACATCTCCGCGCTACCAAACACCGGATTTTAGTTAATGAACTGGCTGGATTCCGCTATTGCTGCAATCTCCCCAGAGCGGGCGGTCCGTCGTATGCAAGCCAGAAACGTTTTAGCCGCCTATGAAGCGGCTAAGCCCACCGTTTTGCGCAAGCAAAGCCGGGATTCAGGCAGCGGCAATCAATGGGTTTCTCAAGCCGGTCCTAATCTGCGCAATCAAGCACGGTTTCTGGATGGCAATCACGATTTAGCCAAGGGCGTTTTGAATGCTTTGGTTAATAACGTTGTAGGCGCTAATGGTATTGGCATAGAGCCACAGCCGCGTACCTTTGGCGGCGAGATTCATGACGAATTGGCTGATGCATTATCTCGGTACTGGAAAAACTGGATCAGAAAGCCTGAATGTACCTTCACAATGGACTGGCCATCTGCACAGCGTTTGTTATGCCGGTCCTGGGTACGTGACGGCGAAGTTCTGGCAAAGAATTTAACCGGTGTTATCCCGTTTTTCGAGCATGGCACAGAGGTTAAATTCTCACTGGAACTGCTGGAAGCGGATATGTGTCCGCTGATCTATGACGATCCAGGCAACAGAATTATTCAGGGTATCCAGCGCAACGGTTGGGGTAAGCCTATCAATTATTATTTATATCGCGAGCATCCAGGCGATATCAACGTTTTCAACACAACGTCGTTAAATTTAACGCCTGTCAGTGCTGATCGAATTAACCATTTGCGCATCCGTGAACGCATTAGCCAGATGCGCGGCGTATCAGTATTTGCGGCGGTCATGACTCGCCTTGATGATGTCAAAGACTACGAAGAATCAGAACGCATTGCGGCCAAAATAGCCGCATCGATGGCCGCATTTATCAAAAAAGGCCAGCCGGATATGTACGAGCCTAGCGCGGATGGTTCCGCACGATCACTGCGTTTTTCTCCCGGTATGGTCTTTGATGATCTTATGCCAGGTGAAGAAATCGGCATGATCGACACTAACCGCCCAAACCCGCAATTGATCGAATACCGCAAAGGCCAATTAAGAGCCGTTGCCGCCGGTACCGGCGTTAATTATTCGACCATTGCCCGTGATTATGACGGCAGTTATTCCAGCCAACGGCAGGAACTGGTAGAAGGCTGGGCAAATTACAGCGTACTGACCAATGAATTCATCAGCGGCATGGTACAGCCGGTTTGGGAAACATTCGTCAAAATGGCTGTGCTTGATGGCCTGGTTAAGGTTCCAGCCGATATTGACCCTATGTCGATTGACGACGCGCTCTTTATCGGTCCGTCAATGCCTTGGATTGACCCATTGAAAGAAATCAAGGGTAACAGTGAAGGCGAGCGTTCAGGCTATATTGCCGGTCCTGAAATCATCCGCAAACGCGGTGGCAATCCACGCGATGTACTGGAGCAGGAAGCCCGCTGGCGCAGACAATTAAAAGCCGCCGGTCTGGTGAGTTCCAGCGATCCGGCCAATGATACTATGGGAAATAACAGTAATGGATAAAGTAACAGCATCCCCAATGCCTGATAACAAATTCAGTCTGGTTGAAATTAAAACCATCAATTGTGGTGATTTTGACTGGTATGGAAAGAATGGCCCACAAGTCCGTATCCATTTATCAGGATGGTTAGCAAAAGCATTTTTATGGATATGCAGGAGTAAATAATGAATTGGTATCAGATAAAAGCCAAAGGCAACAAATCAGCCGAAATAATCATTTACGGCGATATCGGCGAAAGCTGGTGGGGCGATTCAGTTACTGCAAAACAATTTGTGCAAGACCTGGCTGCTCTTGATGTTGACGCGCTGACTGTGCGCATCAACAGTTACGGCGGTTCAGTATCCGACGGCATCGCCATCTATAATGCCATCAAACGCCACAAAGCCGAAACCACTGTTGCCATTGACGGTGTGGCGGTCAGTATTGCCTCATTGATTGCCATGGCAGGCGATAAAGTAGAGATGGCCGACAATGCTTTGATGATGATTCATGCCCCCTGGGGCGGTTCAGTCGGAAACGCCAAAGATATGCGTGATATGGCCGACACGCTGGATAAATTCGCGCAAGCCATGAGTACCGGTTACGCCGATAAAACCGGCAAAACCATTGATGCTGTCATTAGCTGGTTAACCGATGGCGTTGATCACTGGTTCACCGCCGCTGAAGCCTCCGCCGAAGGTCTGGTTGATGCCATCACCGCCGCTATGCCGGTCTCAGCGCATTTTGATTTGAATACACGCTATAAAACCATTCCGGCAGCCGCCGGGATATTTACCCAACCTCCAACCAAGGAGATCATCATGCCAGATAATCAGGCAACTAAACCGGCGGCGTCCGTACCACAAACCGTCATTCCCCAAGTACCCGTTGCTCAGCCACAAGCGACAGCAACTCAACTGAGTGCTGATGAAATCAGGGCGCAAGTATTGGCCTCTGAAAATCAGCGCCGTGTTGATATCCGGGCAAAGTTTACCCCGTTTGCAAAAATGAACGGTGTGTCAGAACTCATGGCGCAATGTCTTGATGATAGCAATATCAACGTGCAAGCCGCTGTTGACAAGCTGCATCTGAAACTTGGCGAAGGCCTGGAGCCAACCGCCGGGCATTTTGTTCATCGTGTCGATACCGGCGAAAGCGACATTGAAAAATTTGCGCGTGGTGTAGGCCAAGCCATTATGGCACGCAGCGGAAAAGACAAGCACGATCCGCAAAACGAATTCAGAAATTATCGTCTTGAAGAGGTCGCCAGGGCCTGTCTGGAGCGTTCAGGTAGAAACATTAAAGGCATGGGCCGCATTCAAATTGTTGAAGCCGCTCTGGCCATGCGTCCTTATGCGTCCGGTTATGGACAATCAACCAGTGACTTTCCGGTATTGATGGAAAACGTCATGCATAAGCAGGTATTGACAGCGTTTCAAGCAACGCCTGATACCTGGTCAAAGTTCTGCAAAATCGGCACTGTGACAGACTTCCGTGAATGGTTGCGTCTGCGTACCGGCTTTATCGGTGATATTGACACCGTAAACGAAGCGGGCGAATACAAACGCAAAGATATCCCAGACGCAGCGAAAGAAGGCATTACCGCTGTTCGTAGAGGTAACATTATCGGTATTACGCCTGAAGTCATCATAAATGATGATATTGGCTTTATCGCTGATTTGACCACTAATCTTGGCCGTGCAGCAAAACGCACAATAGAAAACAAGGTTTTTGCTTTGTTGGCAGCTAACCCGACCATGAAAGACGGTTTTGCCTTGTTTTCAACTGACCATAACAACTATCAAGGCACTGGTGCGGTTCCATCGGTTGATACACTTGATGCGGCCCGTGTGGCGATGGCTAAGCAAAAAGATGTTGGTGGCAACGAATACCTGGATATTCGCCCCAATATCTGGCTTGGTCCTATTGGCAAAGGTGGCGATGTCCGCGTTATTGTTGGCGCCCAATACGATCCTGATACCGCCAACAAATTGCAACGTCCAAACAAGGTTAATGGCCTGGTACAAGAAATTGTTGATACCCCACGCATCACCGGCACTGAATGGTATCTATTCGCTGATCCAAACCAAGCGGCTGTTATCGAAGTCGGCTTTCTGGACGGCCAAACCGAGCCAAGACTGGCAATGGAAGAAAACTTTACCACTGCCGGCATCAGCTATCGCGTAGAACTGCCGTTTGGCGTTGGCGCCGTGGGCTACGAAGGCGCTTACAAGAACGCAGGCGCTGCCTGATAGTCACACAGAGACAGCCTAGGCTGTCTCTAGTGCAACCTTTTTAAGAGATTATTATTATGTCAAACAAATATGTAAAGCCTGGAGATGTGATCGACTGGACAAACGGCACAGGTTCAGCAGTCGTCAGTGGCCAGCCTGTTGTTATCGGCAAGCAGCAAATGGGAATCGCATTAGCAGCTATTGCTAGCCTTGCTGTGGGTTCTGTTGCAAAAGAAGGCGTGTTCCAGTTGGCAAAAGATACCGGCATGGCAGTCACTCAAGGCCAACGCTTATTCTGGGATGCTTCAGCCGCAAAAGTTGTTAACGCTGCTGCAATCAATACCTATTTTATTGGTTTTGCCGATCAAGCAGAACTTGCCGCGACGGCGACCGTGCTGGTTGATCTGGAGGAATTCTGCGAAGAAGGTCCGCGCACATTAACGCTTGCCGCTACAGGTGCGCAAACGCTAAACCTGGGCGACTTTGGCGGTAAAGATTTAATCATTTTTGCACCCAACACAGCAGCGCAAACAATCAATTTACCGGCGGTTGCCAGTATTCCAACCGGTTCAAAGCTTTTTGTGAAAAAAACCGACGCTACTGCGCAGGCTATCACGCTTGACCCTAACGCTTCTGAAACCATCGCAGGCGGAGCAACCTTTGCGACTCAGGACGCCAACAACGATCTGGCGCAGTTCATTAATAATGGCACTGCCTGGATTTTGATGCATTCAACTATCGCTTAATACGTGCTACGGATGATTGATAAAGACCCCGCTGCTTATGAGCTCGCTACCTGGTTATGGGTCATTATTTTATCCGCTTGGGGCGGTATTGCCAGCTACGTTCGAAAGGTGCGTTGTGGAATTATCGCCCGGTTTTCCCTGGTTGAAATTGTGGGCGACATTGTTATTTCTGCATTTGTCGGTGTAATTACATTTTTATTGTGTGAATCGGCTGCTATACCGCAAGGATTAGCCGCCGCCATTATCGGCGTATCTGCGCACATGGGCAGCCGGGCAATTTTTGCGTTTGAACTAGCCGCTGATCGTGCTTTTAGAAAATGGCTGGATGAAAAGAGCCAATTTGGAGACAAAGAAATATGATTTATAGCTTGCTAGGCCGTATTATTCAGGCGCTAACTATTTTAGTACTCCTGGTTTTATTGATCTTTCTGCTATTGGCATCTATCGAAGCGATGGCTGAAGAAAAGCCGACAACCTTCGCGTCCGATCTAGTTTGCCAAAACTACAGCGCCCAATCAACAGCTGATCTGGACCGCTGTTTAAAATGTGTTCAGCTGTCCGGGTTTTGGAGTTTCGGCCTTGAGCCGGTGCATAACACTACTTTTTTCGTGCATGGCGTTTCGAAAATAAACGAACTGCATGATATGGGAATAACTCATGGTGTCCCTGTGATGCTGGAACGATGCACGATCATATTGGAAAAAGATTTTAACTCACTGGGTGGCAATATGCCGCCTACCAATAAATTGCAATAACAGTTTTAACTGAAATGGAACCGTCATGAGCAAGATTAAACGAACATTATTGGCCGGTGAAACCAGCGTCGTGATTGATTGCAATGCTATCAAATACCCGGCATCGCTTACTTTAACATCAGCTGATGCGACCCGGAAAATAGAGTTATCAACGAATGACGGTTTAGAATATTTTAACCCTGAAATCGATATAACATCAGCAACAATGCTGATTGTCACGGTTAATGTTGGTATCACTCATGCAAGATTTACCGGCATTGCTGGAGATCTTATCAATATAGGATACTAAGATGGGCTTTCCTATTAATAGATTTGAGAGTCTTACTAATCCAAGTAGCGATATATCAGGCCTGGATTGGTTGGTTACGCAACGAGACATAGAATCATCCGCGCGTAATTATAAAGTAAATTACCGAGATCTAATCGCCGCCCCTTCTACGACAAGCAAGCGTCTTTATCCGTCGTTCGCAATTGCCGCAGCTGTTACCGGGTCAGATGATTGGAACGGCGTAGCTACTAAAACATTCACGTCGGCATCGTTTGTTTTACAGCACATTTTGTTGGATACGCACGCCAAAGTAAATTTAATCACCATGACCACGCTCAAGACAAATTTGGGTGTAGCTATAGCCGATCCGGAGTTGCGCTCTATCAAAATGATTGCAGATGGTGTTTTGGCGATTGAAATAAGATCAACAGCAAGTCAACTTTCATATCTTTATCGATCCTTGGATGGCGGTGTCCATTTTGGCAATAATGCTACAGCTGACAATCTACTTCCAGTATTATCAATAGGACATACCGGCACTACCCATCAAGCAAGTTGTAGTCTTTTGTCGGGAGAGAACCTGTGCCCTGTCACTATTGAAGGAAAGCCTGCGGTAATTGCAGCCTGGTATAATACGTTAACAGGTGGCACAAACACCTTGGCGTATCAGATAAGCTATAACGCGGGGTTGACGTGGAGTACATTAGGTATAAGCAATGCTTTCTCGCGTCATACACACTTAGTTAAGCAAGACCCATACTCAGGATATATCTACTTTGGACATGGTGATAATGCCGCTGATTGCTGTATTCTGCGATGGGATGGTATATCTACATGGCCGACAGGAAACTTTACTCATGCAACGATGGCTACTCAGGAAGGATTCGATATTCTTCGTAGTGCAGATCATAGACGTTATCGGCCATTGTCATTATTCTTTAGTGCGTCAAAAGTTTATTGGACATCTGATAATAGAGGCAGCAATGCCCCAACTGAGACCGGTATTTGGTCAGTTGACAAGAATTTAAACGCCGATACTGTTGTAAAGGTATCGACTGTTAATGCTAAAAAAGCCAATTTGTCAGGCGGAACAGGAATAACTAGCAAATCCGGCGCTTTCTACTGCGTGGAATTTGCGGAAAATGAAAACACTGACTTGCGTAGGCAGGTTTTTGCATCTTTTGATCAAGGCGCAACTTGGAAAACGATTGGCATCGTGCAACTAAGAGCATCTGGCGACGCTACAACCAGATTGACTATGTTTAATGTTGGTAGTAGGGTTTGTATCTCACATTATCAAGTCGCCGGTAGTGCGGGGAAAACATATTTTTATGATGAAAAAATAGGAGAGATAGATGAACCGGATGCACTCGCACCGGTATTTTGGGTTGACGCATCAGCCACTAATGCGCTTGATGATGTGGCAGCGGTTGTCGCGGCCAACAATCTAAATCAGGGTGGCTCTCCTGATTACCCTTGGGCTACTCCACGCTACGCATATTCATCAAGCCATCTCACACATGGTAGCAGGCTGATGATTAAACCCGGCGCTTACGAGCAGCTATCTGTTGGGCCTCTCTGGACAAGCGCAACTAATCCTGCTACGGCTGGCGAAGTAACCCACACTACACCATCAACTATCGATGGCCGTGTAGAGCTTAGAAAGTCAGCAGCCGAGGCTCGTGTTTTTTATTTTGCTACAAATAATAATAACGTCGGTCGATACGAGCGTATAGACTTTGAAGCAGCGGATAATACTGGGTCATTGCTAGAAGGTAATGTAACTGGTGGAACTGGATCAACTCAAACTTTTGATAGATGTACATTTAACAAAAGCTTGATGTTGGGTAGTGCTACAGCTCGAACAGTAGTACAAGCTAGAACTGCTCCATTAGTATTCAAGCGTAGTAAGATATTCGGCACAACAGCTACCACGCTTGTTAATGCGAATACTTATGCGCCTAATCTGACATTTATCATGTCAGCACTTATTGGCGGTGTTAATGGCATAGTGTCAGCAGCTACTACTGCTGTCACACTGAAAAATAGTATTGTGACTGGACAAACAACGGTGTGTGTAAAATCTACCGATCCAGTCAAGTTCGTTATTAATAACTCATTTATTGATTCCATTGAACAAGCTTCTCCTGCTACCCCATACACTAATGCAGATATTGATTACAGTGTCATCAACACAGTAACCGGATTTAGCTCTGATATATTCAATACGCATGGGAAAGCATACAGTGCAACCGTGTTTCCAGCCGTTGTTTTAAATGACTTTTCACCAAGGGATAAATCCTATTTAACAGCAGGCTGCACAGTGTCAACAGGATATGATATTAACTTGCAACCAATTTCCGATAATTTTATCGGAGTAATGGGACAATAAACAATGTCCTTCTTAGGCCTATTCCCCAACAAAGCCATCATCGATACCCTGGGCGATGATGTAACCTATACGGCCTTGGGTGGCAGTCCATCCAGTATTAAAGCGATTATTAGCTATGGCGTACAACAAACCTGGGCGATAGACGCCTATGTTCCCGAACGGCAAGTAACAATAGAAACACTGAAAATAGAAACACCGGCCATCGCAAAAAACGACACTTTCATCCACAACAGCAAAACCTTAACGGTTGATGCGGTGCTGGACGATGATGGTTATATTATTAAATCTGTGGTGCATTAATGGCCACAAGAATTCGAATTAATGAGCGGCAAGTACAAGACATCCGCAATCTGTTGGGCGATATCAGCAACGGCGCTGAACGGGCCATGCGCACTGCGTTAAACCGCACGCTGGATGGGGCTGTAACATTGACCGCAAAACGCATTGGCGAAACAGTGACGCTGAAATCGGCGCTGATTAAAAGCAACATCACCAAGGAGCGGGCAACCAATTATGAATTGGGCGCAATGATGCGCATGAGAAGTAAAAGGATTCCATTAGCCGCGTTTAGCACAAACCCGAGCGTCGCTGCATCACAAACGCGCGATTCAGGAAATGGCGTGTCGGTCAAGGTTTGGAAAACCCGCCCGACTGTGCGCTTTAGACACGCTTTTTTTGCCCGCATGCCGAATGGCTATATAGGCCTGTTCGAGCGGCAAGGTACAAAGCGCTTGCCCATCGACGAATTAGTTGGGCCTTATCTGGCCTCGGTCTATGAAAATACGCCAGGCCTGGGCGCAGAGGTTGAGCAAACTTCAGCCGAGCGCTTGCAGCGTGAGCTGGATCATCAAGTCACATTTTTATTAGGATTGAACAGTGAGTAATACCATCAGGGAACGCATTATTGCCGCTTTTACCACCCGCGCGGCGGCCTTATCGACGATGTCTGTATTGCGAGCGCAACGCTCGATTGGGGAGAGTGATGCAAAATTCGTGTCGATTTGGGACGGTGAAGAACAGGCCCACGCCCCCTATTTTGGCGAACAAAAAATAACGTTTCCGATTGCGGTCGAATGCATATGGAAGCATGGCGCTACCAATCCCAGTATATCGGCCAACGCCTTGCTTGGTACTGTGATCACCACGTTTGTGGGCGCGGCAACAGACAAAACATTTGGCGGGTTGGTAGATAATATCGTCCTATCATCTGCTACGCCAAGCTATCCGCAAGATGGAGGCAATTACACCACGTTAACGGCTATTTTTACGATTACCTACAACATAGTAACCGGCGATCCTTACACGATGCCAAGCTAAAAATATTTAATAAATCCCATGAGCACGCGATAGGCCGCACTTGTAAACGCCTGTCATAGCCGCCTCTAACCACACCCACGAGGCGGACAATGAATAACGAAAACAGTTTAATACAGTACGAATCAGGCGTTACTCCTTTTGCCATGTCGGCTTTAACCGATTCAGGCGACCACAAAGTCTTTAACTCTTCAGCCGATATTTTCTCGGATTCAACCGGGCATTCACCCGATGTGCGGCCAAATGGAGTGATCACCGGCGGCGATGTCACTATCGCTGTGTCGGCAATAAATAATGGGGTCGATGTCGCGGCGCTTAGCTGTTATCTGGCAGGCGTTAAAACAGCTGTTTCAGCCGGTACTGACAAGACTATTACCCGTCCGGCAACAGCCGTTGCTAAAGTCAATTCAATTACCATCACATCAGCTGGAGCCATTGCGGTTATTGCCGGTACGGATGGCACAACAACAGCATTTACAGAGACACGTGCAGCTGCTGGCGGCCCACCTCTAATTCCGGTCGGAAGCATCGAAATTGCTCAGGTGCGCGTAACATCAAACACCGCCGCACCGATTACCAGTGATCAAATATTTCAGGCGGTCGGAACACATCTTGAGCGTTACGATTACCCGATTTATGAGACTGATAACGCCAATGGCACGGTCGTATTTGACGCGGCATTGCCGTTGATTCATACCGGTGCAATCCCAAAAGCCGTTTATGCATCGTATGCCGAGCCAATATTTAGTAAACAGGCGTTTGCCAATGATTTTGTGCCGGCTGAAACCACACATTCGGTTTCTTCATCCGTAGTTTATGGCGGCGTTGTAGGTAGCTCTTCAAAATCACTTGGCCAGGGTTCTTTTACCGCGATTCTTAAGGATGGCGTAACCGACCCTATTTTGTCGGCAGCCAACGACACCCGCTGGATTCGTTATTATCAGGATGCTAATAAAGCGCCTTACATCCTTACCCAAGGAAAGATTGGCGTTAGCCGCACCTTTGGCGCTGCTGATCATCCCAAAGTGAACGTGACCATTTCAGCATCAGCGGCCAGCGTTAATAGGGCTAGCTAATGTTTGACGATAAGGCATTCATGCGGGCCAAGTTTCAGCCGCGCATCGATGAGGTTCATGTCCCGGCGCTGAAAGCTTTTTTTGACGGTGATAGCGCCTGTATTTGGCGAGTTCGGAACCTGACCGGTGATGAGCTAGCCAAAACAATGGAAGCATCGTCTCGGCAAAAAAACGTTGATACCATCATCAAGGCCCTGTCCAGCCAAAGCGCACAAATTGACGAGATCCGCGCGGCATTGGGCATTGGTGATGATGTCTCGGCAGAACTGGCCAAGCGCCTTGAGCAGCTAGTTATCGCTTCGGTTGATCCGGTTATTGAAAAGTCACTGGCGGTCAAGCTAGCTGAAAACTACCCGATTGAGTTCTACCAGCTGACCAACAAAATAATAGAGCTAACCGGGCTTGGCGCTGATATAAAAAAGTAGCCAGGCTGTGGAACGATGAAACATTCCGCAGCCGAATGGTTTTGTGTGATTTGAGGGGTAAACTGCTTTATGAAGTTTGTCCATCATTATTCCCTTATGGCGAATTGAGCGAAACTGAAGTGATGCTTTGGGAGCTTTATTACGAGGATAAAAATAAGCGTTAATAGAGTAAAAAGAACTAAAACTATTGATGGATTTTATGAGTGTCGCTTGGATATTGGTGTTTTTTTCAATTCAATTAGTTAAGGAATCTGTCGAAGTTTCCGTTATCAAACCATCACAAGGATTTTATATGAGTAATTCTGAACAAATTTGTAATAGGGTAAAAAACGGCATGATTGATCTCTCAAAAGCGCATCATATCAGTGCTGTTTGCTTGCCTGTTTACCTGGATAAATAAAGGATAAGTTGTGTTAACGGAATTCAATAAAAGTTACGAAATCATCGAAGCCAACACCGATAAGTTGATACTTGAGTGTTTCAGGCTAAGACATAAGTCTTACTACAAAGAAAGCGGCATTAATACGGAAAATAGCAACCGGTTTTCACTGGAATTCGACAAAGATGATATGCGCTCCGTGCATTATCTGATACTTCATCGTGGGCGCCACGAATATGCGGCAACGATAAGGGTCATATTGCCGGACGAGGAAAACCCGGACAAGCAATTTCCGCTTGAGCAATTCCTGCAAGTAGACCATGAAAAACACCCTGATCTAAAAAACCGTTTGACCATGGCGGAGGCGTCAAGAGTGTGTGTACTGGATGAATACAAGAATACTGCAACAAACTGCTTAAGCAAATATCCCTGGTTGCTGTTGCTGGCTCTGTTGGCTTGTAGCGTTAAAACCGCCCAGCAATGCGGAAAAAAATATTTACTGGTTGCGTCTAATAAAGTGATGTTTCGGTTTTGTAACAGTATGGGGATGAATTTTGTACCGGTTAGCAATCCTGTGCGGTTTACATCAGGCCTGCCTCGATTTGCAAACCTCGTTGATATTGATTCTGCGCTTGCTAGCATGGCGCTTAAAAATCCCGAAGTATCCGACTATTTCAACGCAATAATCAAGCAAACACCTTACCATGACGCCTATCAATAAAGATATTATTACCAATAAAAACGGCTATGTTGACTCTGGTTTTTTGGTCTCAACATCCGGCATATTTTCCGAGATTAAATCTGCATCCTATGATTTGATGGGTATATTTTCCGGAAACACTGTTTTGGACGTAGGTTGTGGCATTGGCGTTGATACGCTGATGTTAGCCTCGCAAGTGGGTCGTATGGGTGCTGTCATCGGCGTTGATTACGATCAGGATATGGTTAAGGAGGCTAACCAACGCGCTATTGAGAAATCATGTGACGCTTGGGTAAAACATTTGCACGCTGATGCTGACGATTTGCCATTCAATGATAATCAGTTCAGCTCTGTGCGCTGTGAGCGGTTATTCCAGCATTTATCATGCCCGGACAAGGCTTTTTCAGAAATGCTAAGGGTGGCTCAATTGAACGGCAAAATAGTTGTCGTCGATACTGATTGGGGAACATTATCAATCAACAGCGAAGAAATCGAAATTGAACGCAAATTGAGCAACCATGCAGCCACAAAGTTTTGTCAGAATGGCTTTTCAGGTCGTAGGTTACATGGGCTTTTTCAACAGCATCAGCTGAAAAATATCAATGTGCATATTTTCCCAGTAGCGACAACCAGTTATGAAATGGCCAGATTCGGCGCTCAATTGCAGAAGCTGGAAGAATCAGCCAGCAAAGCCGGTATTCTGAATGACGAGGAACTGCAACAATGGCGGGATAGCAACGAGCGCTTATCTAATGCCGGGCAATTTTTTGCTAGTGTCAATGTGGTGATGCTGTCCGGTTGTAAAACAAATCTATAGGGCTTATTGATGGCGGATTTACAGCGTACAGTTGAGATAATCTTTGGGGCGATTGATAACACCGGCGGCGGGTTGGCGAGTGTTGCAAGCGGACTAGAAAGCACGGTTGATAAGGTATCCGGTGTTACCGAGCCGCTCGCCGATATTGCTCAAAAAGCCTTGGTTGCTGAGAGCGCTATTATTGCGCTGGGCTCTGCATTTTTAACAGTAGCGGTTAATGAGGCTTCACGTTTTGGCGAAAAAGTAGAAGAGATTGGCTCGTTAGTTAATGCCACGCCTGCTGATGTTGACAAGCTGAAGTCGTCTATCCAGGATTTCGCGGTTAACTCGGTCAGTAATTTCGATCAAATCAATCAGGCAATATATATCGCCACGTCGAACCTTGGCAGTACATCCAAAGCGCTTGATATTCTTGCCGTTGCTGAAAAGGGTAGCCAGGTCGGAGCTACCGATCTTGAGTCATCTACCGCCTTACTTACCCGGACTATGAACGCCTATGGGTTAGTTACCAGCGACAGCGCCACCAATACTACCAATGCCGAGCGCGTGATGGCAGCCATGTTCACGACCGTGCAAAACGGCGACATCACGATGACCATGCTTGCAGACAACCTCGGTAAAGTGTCGTCAACCGCCGCCGCCGCTAATATTCCAATCGAAACGGTTGGCGCAGCTATTGCCGCGATCACCGGCGCGGGTGTCGGTGCTGATCAAAGCATGACGTTGCTAAATGCAGTCATTAAAGAGTTATTAGCGCCATCGGATGATTTAGCCAAAGCTTTAGGCGGTTTATCGGTTACGACCGATGGCCTGCCAGCCGTCATGGATAGATTGAAAGAATCGACCGGAGGCAGCGCAGACAAAATTTATAGCCTGTTTAGCAGTTCTGAAGCAGCGAAAGGCGCTTTAATTCTTGCCAATGACAGCGCAGGAAAATTTGATAATACGCTGTCGGCTATGTCTTCCAGTGTGCAGGATTTTAACCGCAACTATACCAATATGGTTGGTGGCGTTGCCGATTCCTCACAGCAGTTAGCCAACAGCACACAAGTATTATTGCAAAAGGTTGGCGATCCATTGCAGGATAGTTGGGCAGGGATTCTTGACGGGCTTAAATCAATTATGCAAGGTTTTTCCTTATCGATTGATGAAGGGGCATTTGATCCGGTATTTTCCGCGTTTGAAGGTTTCGGCGGCGATATAACCGAACTGTTGCGGAAAATAGGCCAAAACTTGCCAGAAGCCTTGTCACAGGTTGATTTTAGCGGATTGATCACGGCGCTTCAGGATTTGGGATTTGAACTGGGCGATATTTTCAGCGGTGTTGATCTTTCGACGCCTGAAGGGTTGGCTAGTGCTATTCAGTTTGTTGTGGATTCATTTGAATCGCTGACGCGTGTTGTTTCCGGTATCGTGGATGTTTGGGGTCCGGTTTTGCAAAGCTTTATGGCTGGTGTCCAGGCGTTTAACGATTTGGATGATAGCAGCAAAAAAACAGCCGGGAGTTTGCTGGGCATCTCGCAAGTTTTTGAAACGCTAAAAGGCACATTAACAAGTGGCGCTAGTGCGCTTGAAACAATCGGCGGCGCTTTACAAGCTATCGCGGGTATCCAGACCGCGCAAACTTTTATCTCGCTAAGTGGCGCAATTGGCACGGCTTCAACCGCAGTTGTCGGCGCTTTGGGGCCGTTTGGTGTGGTGGTTGCATCTTTGACGGCAATAGGCGTTAGCATAGCGGCCAATATATCTGCATGGGATGATTACAAAACCCGTCAAAATACCGTTGCCGATTCATCCGGTCATTTGATCGAAACACAGGCGGCTATTAAATCCCGCCTGCAAGAAATCAGTGAGAGAACAGGCGTAACTGTTACCAACATGGAAGCGTTGAATAAAGCGGTTGACGAAGGCCGTTTAAAATTTAACGAAGCCACGGGCGCTTATGAAGCCGCTGGTACTGGTGTGCGGGATTATGACGCGGAAGTGGCCGCAGCGTCAAAAGGCGGGTTTGATTTTGCCAGGATGGTTAATGATGTCGCTTCCGGGCTTGGTATTGTTGGCGATAAAGCAGGCGATGTGGTTAGTCGGTTTTCAACGCTGGAAGAGGCGGAAAAGGCAGTTTGGGAAGAGTTTAACAAGGGCAACACAGCATCGATCAGTTTTTCCGATGGGCTTTATCTAGTCCATAGCACCCAAAAAACAGCAACTGAATCATCCGATAAACTGGCTGAATCGACCAAAAACACCGCTGAAGCGGCAAAAGTTGGATCAAAGGAATGGAAGGCTGTGCAGGATGTTTTGCTCGAAACACAGAAACAGACCGATGATTTCAGCGTAAAAATGGCGCAATTAAGCAATGAACGATTTGAAATATCAGTCAAGGCAGACGTTGATCTTAAAGTTGCGCAAATACAAGCCGACACGGCACGCATTACCGCTGCCTTTCAGGCTTCATCGGAAGCCATAAACGCGCTGACAAAAGGCGCTACAGATTTATGGGTGGCGGCTGGCAGCAGAGAGACAACGGGCTGGAATAGGCTTGATCTACAGCACGCCGCAGAAAGAATGGAAGCAAGGCTTGACGAAGAGCTTGCATTGAAACGCGAGTTAACGAACTCCGTTATGAGTCAATCAATCGCCACGTCAAACCGGCTGAATTCAGGCGCTCCATTAATCAGTATCGACGCCGGAACGCTGGCCCCTGAATTAGAACTGATCTTTGATAAAATCCTAAAATTCACGCAGATCAAAGCGACTCAAGAAGGTTTATCCTTGTTGGTGGGCTTATGAATATCAGTTTATGCAGTTTTTTATTCGATTACTCAGGCGATCACAGGCTTAACGCTGATCTGGATAAAAGCGATTTTTCGTTATTGTCTCGTCGAGTTTCCAGGACCGCCACGCTGGACGGTGGCGCTTTGATTGTTGACAATGGTTACAGCGTCAGTGATGCCACGTTTTCAATCAGCGTTAGCAATCTTACCTTGGCTGATCGTGCGGCTATTCTGGCAACACTACAGCAACACAGTTTAATCATCTTATCATGCAAAACCGGCTGTTTCCTGGGCGTTGTTGAACGTGTGGACGAATCGCAGGGTTTTAAACTCAGTTTTTTAGTTAAATCACAACTCAATTAGGTTCTATTATGCCAGTCGGAACAGTTACAAAATACAACAGCCTCGAAAAAACGTTAATGGCTGACGCAAACAGGCAGTGGGATGATGCCACAGCCGGAAATATTATGTTTGTGCTGGCTGGTGCAGGTTATACGCCTTCAGCCACACATGATGAAACCGCCGATTTGACCAATGTCATTACCTCCGGTGATGGAGCCCCCATTGCCGCTACGGCCTTGGCTATCGATAACACCACCACGCCGGGGACAACCTATTATGATTCGGCTGATGCCAACTTCGGTGCGGCGGTGACGATTACCGCAAAGTATCTCATTGCCATTCAGCCTGCAACGGCGGGAACTTATAACGCATCGACCGGAAAGCTGTTATTTTATGTTGACCTGGATACCACGGGCGGCAGCGCTACCGTGTCCAGCACCGCGTCTGATTTTATCGTCTATGCGCCTGCAAACGGCTGGTTTAAAACGGTTTAATTATGACACTCAAAACCTTTCGCTCAACAGATTCAGGTGCTTCAGGGCTTACGCTAAATAACACGGCGGGAAATCTAATTGCCGTGCTGGATGCTGTGCTGGTTAATGGCTATAGTTTGGGGGCCGTTTCAAGCATTACCCGAAGCGGCGCCACTGCAACGGTCACGATGTCTGTTGCTCACGGACTTGCGAATAAAGGCAACATGGTGACTATTTCCGGCTGTACGGAGACGGAATATAACGGCGAGTTTGCTGCAGTCGTGACGGGCACAACCACATTTACTTATACCGTATCAGGCACGCCGGCCACACCTGCAACGGGTTCACCAGCGGCAGCGAAAGCCGGTGCAGGCTGGACCAAACCGTATTCAGGAACCAATCTGGCGGCTTATAAACAAGGATCAGGCAGCAACGGCTTTTATTTGTACGTGGATGATACCGGCACTACGGCGGCAAGGGCTGTTGGCTATGAAACCATGTCCAGCATCAGCGATACAACTGGAAATGCATTCCCGACCGCTGCACAAGTGACGGGCGGGTTGTATTTGCCAAAATCAAATGGCGCAACCAATCGCGCGTGGATTGTGGTAGCCACTGAAAAGGACTTTTATTTGTGGGTGGATTACACGGGAACGGTCACGGCGGCACCGATTAGTTTTTTTGGTGATTTTCCTAGTTATGTTTCAAGTACGGATGTTTACAATACGGCATGTCTAGCGGGCACAGCCGCCGCATTTGCCAATGGCAATGGGGCGGCTGGTATTGGTCCAGGCGGAATGAATAGCTCTATTCCAGGGAATTATGCAGCACGTAGCTATACTCAGGTAGGCTCATCGATTGCCTTGCAAAAATCGTCAGATGTGGCCTATCAAGCAATTAACTATACTCCTGGATCAGCGGGTGAAACCTATCCGTCTCCAGTCACGGGTGGGCTTTTATTTACGCCAATTTACGTTAATGAACAGTCAGCCTTTGTAAGGCGTGGATATATGCCAGGGTGTTTGTGTCCGTTGCATAATAAGCCTTTGACTCATCTTGATACTTTCGACGGTGCGGGCGATTATGCGGGTAAAACGTTTTTGGCTCTGACGTGCTATAACTCAGGGCAGATTTTTTTAGAAGTCTCAAATACCCGGTAAAAACCCATGTCGCACGTTACCCCATCTGCGCAAAGAGAATATAAACTTTATGTAAATAGGCCCTGTTCCTGGTTCAAGAACTGGAATTCATTGGCAGAAGCTTTACGCCCGGTTTTGTCGGATAGCATAACGGTGCATGTTTATCTTGATTCAGTGGCGCAAATAAACGCGGTTGTGTATTTGTATTATAGAAAGAACGGTAAGTTGATTGGTCGTCGATTAACCGATAAAAACGGCCAGGTTGTTTTTACCGGGCTTGATAGCGCGGATACGTCCGCTTATTTTGCCGTCGCTAACATTGACAGCTCACTGAACGCGTTGATTCTCGATAAATTATGAGTTACACGCCGCCAGCCCGTTCCTTGGTTGATTTCAATTTTGCTTCAGCCGACACCTATTCGGCCCCTTCTCGAAGCGATATTGATTTTAATTTCTCGAATCTGAAGGTTGCCGTAATTGGGCAGGTCACGCTGTCAGGACAAGTTGCCTCGGTTGGTGCCGGAGCGGCATTGTACCCGGGAATCGGCCAGCTTACCTTAACTGGGATGAAGGCATCATTTAGCAATGATGCTATTCATGCCCTGCCCGCTCAAGGCGGCATTGATTTATCCGGGCAATTTCCATCACTGGCCAAGGGCTTTGTTGATTCTGCGCATCAGGGCGATGTCGCGGTGTTGGGACAGGTGCCTGCATTAGCCAATGGCTTTTCAGGGATTAGCGTTCATGGTAGTCTTGCCATTATCGGCGGTAATGCCAAGCATTCAAGTTATGCGTTCTTCGGTTCCCCCGGTCAAGCAGATATTTCAGTTGTCGGGCAGTCCGCGTCATTGGCGCTTGGGTCCGCGCGTCTGCCCATTCAATCATGCATTAACCTTACTGGCCAGGCTCCCGTGTTCGCTGACAGGGTTTTGGTCGATATTCCTTCCATATGGTTGGCGACACAGTATCGATGCTATCTGACGGGCACTGAAAATGGGCTTTCTGATCTGGAGCTACCTATAAGCTCATTTCAAACCCGTATCAATAGTGAAAGCACGTCTTATTTGTCGGTTGTTCTGAAAGGCGCTGATCATTATGTTGATGAAATCGCTTTACGCGATCTTGGTCGGTTGAGAATATGGAGGATTTATGTGCTTGCCGACGGCTCAACGTCTAACTATCTAATGGCTGATGTGCTATTTGAGGAAATGAATTTGTCATTGGGCGGAAGATCCGGAATGACAGCACAAATCACCGGGACCGATGATATGGTGCCCTATACCGCGCAATCCATAACGCTTTATAATCCCTCTTATTATGCATTAAGCGGCGGCAAGCGCCGCTATCGATGCGAAATTGACCCTCGCTTGAGGCCGGGTGATACGGTAGCAATCAATAATGAATCGTTTATTGTCGGCGGTATTACGCACATTGTTGACACCAGCTTTGCCTCGATGGAAATTGCCGAGGCTTGAATGGGTAGCGTTACAATTTTATCGAGCCTTGGAGCCGGGCATTATCAAATACGTGTGAATTTCGACAATACGCGAGTAGAAGCCAGAAAAGCATTTATTACTGAAGCAATTGCTGAGTCAACAAGCGGTCTGTCCGAGTTGGAAACCAAAAAAGAGCCGCTTGTTAGTGATTTGTACGCAGCGCGCGATGCTTTTAATGCATATATTAATGGAGCCCCTGAAGAAGGCTTTGCTGATACAGCTCAGTTAATATCGCTTTCAAAAGCGGTTTTTTTGGCACAAGCTGCTGTTGAGATGGTTAATCGTGAGATAAGACTTCTCAAGCTGAAAAAAACATCGCTGGAAAAAGAGCGGGTCTATTTTAATAAATATTGCCCGGCAACCATTGATACTTATGCCTGGTGTGTAGAGTTTAACGAGGATTTGACCGGCACGATGGAAAGCATCGAGGTCGATTATTATTTGCGTCGGGACAACATAACCAATCAGATTCGTGATCAAACCGGATTTTGGCTGCCAGGCGCTGCAAAAACTCCAACAAACATTTTGCAACATCCTTTTGGGACATCTGTCTACGCCAACTGGTTCAACGTGTGCATGTTGCCAGCTGCACAGCGTTATAAAGGTCGGTATCGGGTAGCTACGATCATCAGAATCGATTACGACACGGATACATGCGATTTTTATCTGGATTCGCGCTATAACGTCGATAGGTTTAACAGCAAGTTGCTGGATAAAGAGCCTATAGTCCCTCGTTTTGACTTGTACGGAGCCCAGCAAATTGAATATAGAGATGCGCCAATCATTTATATGGGCGGTGGTGCGGAAACTTTTTTAGTGGGCGATAAAGTGATAGTTGATCTTCATGCCGGTGTGGGTGTGCCTACAGTTATCGGATATTTTAGCGACCCGAGACCTGGAGCATTAATATATTTGTTTTCAGATGCTGTTAATTACCCTTTTTATTTTCCAACGTTTGGTTATACACGGTTAAATCTATCTGGTAAATTATCGGAGTCAACACCATTGCTCACTAATATTGCTGATTATACAATAGGTTTTAATAACGGTACGGTTGTAAGTGCTGAGGATTTTATAAATGGTACCGGTAAACGATGGGGTACTGTCGATGGTAGTTTTTTCATATATACTGACATATTATTAGAGGGTAAATATGCATGCTTACTTGTTATGAAGGGTTTACCTTATGCGGATCCTTTAACAACATCTATGCAGATTTATAAGTTAGGTATTCTTATTTCTGATGTAACGTTTTTGGCGTCTGGTTATACCGGTGTTGTAAGCCCTCACCACGTCAATATACATCAAGTTACAGGTAATATATTCGGCGTGATAAAAAACGGTAATGAAGGTTATTTTTCAGGTGATATTTAATCGGTTTTATGGTTGCAATAGATTTTTAAGTTATTGATAAATAAGTGCGTCAAATGCCTATCTAGTTGCAATAAAATATCATTATGCTATTGATTTTTATAAATTGTAAATATAATTGTGATTCCGGTTGTCGCGGGTTCGAGCCCCGTCGTTCACCCCAAATAAATCAATAGTTTAATTTATTTTTAACTTGTAAGTAATACTTACAAGTTGCAATTGTGGTTGCAATTAAATATAGATAGGCAGCTTTTTAGGTGTATATTATGCGTTATACGTCATGCTCTGAATGCCAAGCCTGAAAGAGTTCCAGTTTCATCGCCGCCCGGCGTTTCACGTTCTCGCTGCTCGCACCGTGTGTCTGCGCAACAAAGGTCAGAGCAGCCGTTACGTCTGCGCTCTCCTCCTCGAATCTTGCAAGCATGCTCTCAGTTCCATCAGGGTGCGCGCCTGTCCCGTAGGCCATCATCTTTCCTACCACCTGCTGCAATTCGCCAAGCTCTTCGGCCAACTTAGCCAGGCCATTCAACGCCATCGTCATGGGTGTCCTTTTACGTATAACTGTGCGTTCAAGCGGAAAAGCCGCCTGAAGCTCGTTTGTTTATTAAATTTCCGTGAGCGGCTTTCCGCTTAACACGGCGTTATACATCACTCAGATTAATTCATATTATCGCCTTTTAAAATAACCTAATTTTTTGTTGGTTTAACAATATCCGGTTTAACATCATACACTTTCATCATGGCGTCGGACCTATGGCCTGCTGAAGCTTTGCGTTCGTTTGCCGTGGTGTCTGATATGCCCTTTCTTTTCAGGTCGTGAAAAGTGAACTCGTGGAATTCGACGCCGTCTTTTTCTGCTTGTTCTTTAGCTTCTGCTTTTATGCGCTGCATTGCTGTTTTTAATGAGCTGATCACGATTTTATCACCGGTGCGTTCGCTGATGAACAGGTGGCGCTGATCTGCTTTGATGGGATGCGGTTGTTTGCGCTCTGCCAGTATGGCGTTGCGTTTTTGTTTGAGTTCGTCCCAGATCATGCGTAGTCTGGGTTGCCATTCAGTAATGTTGGTTTTGCTACCTTTGCGGCGATAAATGATCAAGCCGGTTTCAAGTTCATTAGCGTCTGTCAGATCTAGGACTTCTGACATTCGCATCCGGCAGAGATAAGCGAGCTCCATCGCATACGGTGCGTACCAATAACCTGATTTTTTGGCGATGTTGAGCAGATAGTGATAATCGAGATCTTCAGCGTAGTGTTGCCGGGGCTGGATGCTTAGCTTTTTTATGCCGGTTGACGGGTTTGATGGTACTTTTTCATATTCGTAAGCCCAGCTGTAGACGCGCTTTATGTAGCTGAGGTCTTTGTTTGCCCGGCTTTCGGATTCTTCCGCACGTTTATCCCGGTACCGCCTTATCAATCCTACTGTCCATTGTTTGATGGGGATATCGCCTAGTTTTCCTGTGCTGGTTAGACGGTTTACGATGGCATGATGGCATCCGCGATAATCGGCTTGTGTTGATAGGCTGAGTTTGTTCCAGGCGTGTGTTTGCTGGAATTCTAGCGATAGCGTGGTAAAGGTGGTGATGGTTTTTTCTTGTTGGGCTTCGACAGCTTGCCATATTTGGGCAAGTGTCGCTTCAGGTCCGCATAGGCGTTTTGTTTTGCGCTGGTGCAGCTCATTGTAAAAGTTGAGCATCCATTTTCCAGCGCCGGATTTGTTAAACCAGACGCGCTCAGGCAATTTCTCGGTGTTGATGTGCGCCGGGGTGTTTTTACTGAAGCGTTTTCGGCCTGGAGTTTTCATACAACAAATTTCAGTTTTTTTAAATGTTGTTCCCATTCATCTATTGTTCTCGCTCTTACTGCAAAAAATTCTTCAATTCTTTTTATGTCTTCATCGCTTAGTTTCATAATATTTCAATCTCCTGATTGTTGTTAGTTTGCTGTTCTTTTAGTAATCCCATCGCGGCATTAAGTGCATCAACAGTTGTATAAATACCGGTTTTGCCATACAAAAACCGCACGCCATTTTTGCGTAGACACCTTTCAACACCGCCAGCGCTATCATAGCCGGTGGCGGCTTTGAGTTGGTCAAGGGTTATGATGTTGGGCGATGGGTTCATGTTTACCACTCTTGTTTTAATCTAACTTTTTGCGTTTTTGGGCTTCTGTGCAATGCATTGTATTTTTTTGTTTCGTACTCAATCCGTTTTTCAATCGGGTCAAATGCGCCGCGCAAGAACATATGGCACTTTTGGTTATCAATGGTTGATTTTATGTGGGAATTGATTCTTGCCGCTTCTGTTCTTCGTTCGATTAGCATCATTTGTAGTTCTTTTATTTTGTCTTTGACTCCTTTTTTTTTATACCATTCCATTATTTCGGCTTTGTCATAAGTTGGGTTATTCGTCCATGTTTTTTTGCTGATTGGTTTCGGGAAGTTGGTTTGCTCTCTTACTGAATTACTTAGAAGAGACC
>Ga0208508_1000056_pt1 | contig 36208 bp, 49 predicted proteins | sample LakWasMeta1_LOW4_2_FD_183853 | JGI IMG/M metagenome (GOLD analysis project Ga0208508, IMG submission 183853) | Freshwater sediment methanotrophic microbial communities from Lake Washington under simulated oxygen tension - Sediment Metagenome... | ecosystem: Environmental > Aquatic > Freshwater >...
ATATCTGCGATACTGGGTCATGGTTTGCATCTGCCATGATGATGTGCAAAGTCTGGTGTTTGGTTAGCAGCATATCTATGATTTGACGCAATACACGGATAGCAGATCGCACCAGCTTAGAGAATCTCGTGTCAACGTCTAGCAGGTGTTTAGATGCTGGCGTTACTGCATCCATCCCATCAAAGTGCAGAAAGTCAGATAATTGTGCAAATACTGCATGATTTGAATCTGGTGATTGTGCTATGGCCTGCTTGAACCATTTAACGATTAAATCTTCTGCTATCTTAATATCCCAGTTCTCGCCTGCTTCTTCATCCCATGCAAGCATACCCATGTGGTAATCGGTGATCACGTAACAGTTGCATAAGTTATCATTACCTAATGGCGGTGGATGCATCAGCGTAAGGCGCGGGATATCCTCTTTAATAGCCTCAATAGCTTCAAGCATAATTTTCTGATACCTATCATTATCAATGCTTGACTTCACCCACTGACCTGATGGCTTCCCGTCTTTATTGTAGTAGGTTGATACGCCTTTCACCCTGTACATTTCAGGTACGGTTCTGGTCATATCATGCGTAGGTGAATAACCCTGTACTGATGCCCTTCTGCGTATCTTCTTTAATGCTTCCTGTACAGTCTGGCGCGGTACGTTTAAAAGCCTTGCGCCGCCCATGATACTGCCTGACTTGTTTACTGCATCAATGTATTGTTTCTGTCTATCTGTTGCAAAATCTTTTAATACTTCGTCAACGATATTGGTCATTAGATTATCTCGATAGTGATAACGTCTTTAGCTCTAATTTCATTGATTCTTTTCATTAACGCTTGGAATGTATCGCGTGATTTTGTGATAAAGCCTTCATGCAGATATTTACCAACAAGAATGCAGCCTTCGGTATCTTTATCAGTGTTTCCGTTATGAATCCTTACGCCTTCAAAATTAGGAACGTTATGTATCAATGGCATGAATCTTTTGAATCTGATGCTCATATCCACCGTGACTTTGTAATGCCCACATGGGATAGCTGTTTCACCTTTTATCTTTTCAGCACGTTCTTGGTCTTCAAGCGTGTCGCAAAAATAAACGCCATCAATTGATAGCGTTCCGTGGGTATGTCCTATAGTTCCATGCTTGCGCTGTAGTGTTAGCTTCATTGGTCTGCACTCCTGCGCTTAGGCTTTGTGCAATAAGCCGTGCATAGATTAGCTACCAGATACGTGAGAATCCCTATCTCAACGAATAACGAGTGTCTACCTGCAAACTCCACCAGAGCACCTACCGCTATAAATCCAATTGCTATCTTTTTCAAGATATTATCTGTGTGTATCTTTGGGCTTAGTTCAACTGCTATACACGCCCCAAACAAAGCGAGATATAACATTATGATGTCCATTTCTTACGCAATCCCTCTACTGCTAGGGGTATCTGCGTCATGATGTTGGTAATGGTCGCCATACCTAAAAGGCCAATAGTCAGCTTGATAGCATCTGCAATCAGTCCGTGTGGGTCAATCTTGCTGTACTCAATCGCAGCACCTCCCAAGTAATGAGCCAAAGCAATGCCAGAGATAAACACAAAGAACAGTTCCCAACGCTTCATGGCTGCTGTTTTTTCTTTTGAAACATAGAGCGAGAGTAGAGAGCCGATTGCTGCTGGAATGGTTGCCCCTATCCATCCTTTTAAAGCGATTAATGCTTCCATTGGTGGCCTTTCATGGTCATGATTTATAGTTATTACTTGCCGCAATTAGATGCGGTCATTTTTTTATCTAAACACTGAAACTGTGCATCTTGCTGTATCAAATGCTATTGATGAGGAAAATGCTTTAACCTCTAGCGTTGATGCGGTTTGAGCACTGTTATTTGCGATACCTAAATAGCTATCGCCTGTAGTTGAGTTATCCTCTACAACACCGCTAAATGCATAGTTTGCATCTGGCAGTGCTGTAGTGAATGTGATTGTGTAACTTCCAGTAGCATTTTTGAGTACGCTTGTGACGTTGCCACTGGCACGGATAAACCTGTTTGTATTGGCTGAATCAGTACCGCCTGATGCATTGCGAGTTGCGTCAAAATTCACCCATGCCCTGCAAGCAAACATAGGCGCTGCGCCTTGAGCATTCATTACAGTTGATACTGATGCAGTACCACCAGAGCCTTGAATAGTGCTAGGTGCTGTTGCCCATGTGCCTGCCGTTGCCTGTGTGCTTTCAACATAGCCTACAATGCGGAATGGAACGCTTGCCCTTGCAGTCGTTGAGTAGATGACATTTGCACTATCAGCCGCCCCAGCACCGCCTTCTGCTGTGGTACTGATAAGCGCAGTTTCATCCAGTAATAACCCACTAGAAGCATTGACTACAGCCAATTCAACCGTGCCAGCATTATCAATAGCCAATACAGCAAGCCTTGATTGTGTCGCACTTACAGTGCCTAATGTAGAACCGCTTGAAACTACTACGCTGATAGGGCTGGCAATCTGACGTGTATTGACTGTACCGCTGCCAAGTGTTGCAGACCTGAAATCAAGATTAGTCGCATTTAGCGTGATAGTCAGAGCACTAGAGCCAACACTTGCAGTAATAGGCTGAATCTTGCTTGAGATGATTTGCTGATTGATTGCATAGCCATCAGCTTTCTTGATTGATACGGTAAAAGTGGACGTAGTGACAGCGGTGATTGTTAGCTCATCTCCTGCCGCTGTGGTGTAGTTAGCTGCGCCCTGTACACTGATATTGCCGCCATGTGTGATGATAGTGCCAGCCGCAGGATAAACAACACGCTGTGAGCCTGCCTGTGATGCCGCAGGAAATGCTGTAATCGTTGGTGTACCTGTCCAGTCCTGTACATTGGTACTAGCCCATAAAGGTGTAGCTGTAGCAGTAGCCGCAACAGTCATGCGTGAATAATTTATTGTAGGCAATGAGCCGTTGACTGATGTAATCAGGCCAATACTTACCTGACTAATACCTGCATCAATCGCGCCTGAATCGGTCTTGACGGTGATAGTCGTTACCGCACCATAAGCACTGGCTGTAATCGTGCCGTATATCGTACCGGAAGAAACAAGCAGTTTAATCCTGCGCCCTACATGAAAGGCTGTAGTCTGGTCTCCGACTAAAGTAAACTGTGTTGCACTCACATAAGTAGGTGTAAGGCCGCTAACAAGCCACTGGTCAACTGATGATGATGTGTCATTGATGCCGCGTATGTTATCTTCGGTGATGACTACCGCACCTAAGTCAGTAGTCAGTACCAGCTTATAGCCAGCCCCTGATGTTAACCATATCTGGCTTGCAGGTTCACCGCGTGAATTAAGCACAATCGGGTTGGCTTGCGGTACGTCACCTAACGATGTAGTATAAGTGGCTAACGGAGTGCTTGAACCTTCTGCATAAGTGTATATCTTATAGCCAGAGGCCAGCGTTCCGTCACTCTTGAATTGCGTACCGTTAAATATCGGTGATAGATTTACTGACATATTTTATCCAATAAAAAAGCCTCACTAGGAGGCTTGAGGGTTGCTATGGAATTTACTGAAATGGTATTACAGGCACTCGCCCCGATTGTAGGCGTGGCCTTTTACGGCTTTTTATTGTCGTACAGCCCCAGACGTAAATCCAAGAGTGCCACCAACAAGCAACTTGGAAAGCGCATTAGATATTTTAGGGTTAACAGTCGCAGCAGTAGTCGGAACATTAGCCGCCAGCGCAGACTTGACAGCACTGCCATTATTGATGGTAGTTTTAGCCGCATCAGCGAGTGAAACAACGGCAGGAACGCCAGGAATCTTTTTAAGCAAATTAACCAATGCAGCCGATGTGCCAGAGTAATTAACAGGTGCATTTGATGGCGTACTACCTCGATAGGCTGCAACACGTTCAATAGTCTTTAACTGTGCGATTTCATCTTTAGTGAAGAATGCTGCCAGCTTATCTGAACCGAACTTGTTTAATTCACTTCCGAACCGTTCAGCAGCAATCGCCTTATCACCAGCCGCATTATTACCGAAAGCAGCTTTATACAGCGATGCACCTATCTGCGCCCTTGCTTGGTCATAAGCTGTTTTGTCTGTAGTCTTGAGTAAAGAAGCCAGTTTATTAACTTCTTCCGTCTTGCCATTCACAATGAACTTTTGCACAAAGTCATCAGGTGCTATATCACCATTTGAAGCAGCTTTCAATGCAGGGATAGCATCTTGAAGCCTGAAACGTTCTGCGGCTGCTTTCACAGCCGGGGCATATGGGCCACCTGATGAATCTACGCTTAATACTGCATTCTTGATGGATTGAGACAATTTATCAAGAGCAAGATTAGTAGCCCTATCTGTTCCCCTGTTATCGCTGATAACTTTTAGAATCCTGTCTGCACCTTCAATGGTAAATGGTTTTAATTGTTGACCGCCTTCAAGCCCTAACTGTTTAAACTGGTTACGAACGCCAGCAGGAACTTTGTCTGCGAAGTTATCCAGTACATTGGTATAGTCTTGCGCCAGTCCTTGCAGTGGCACGTCTAAATCTTTGCCAGCAGAGTTACGCGCTTGCGTGTATAGGTTAGTAACGTTCTTTCTCAATGTTTCATCGGTATTAGCTAGGGTAGTCGCTAATTGTTTACCAGCAGGATATGCCTCTTGAGCACCATCTTTAAGAGCACCTACCTTGTTTTGCAAGATTTGTGCTTGCTGGTCGAATCGCATTTGGATTGGTTCACCTACCCCATTGACACCGCGCAAATTCATTTCACGCGCAAACTTGATAGGGTCTCTGGTAATCTGTCCTTCCGTACCTTGCATGCCTAACGCATCAAAATCAGCTTTACGGAATGCAGAGGCAACGTCTAGATTCTTGCCACCGCGCAAGCTATCTGTTACTTGCTGACGGATATTTTGCAGAATGGATGGGTCAATATCATTGATGTTCTGCTTAACCTCTGATAGTGCATTAGTGATGGCTTTATCAACATCAGCCTGACTTACATTGGCTGTATTAGACAATTTAATCTTATTCAGAGCGTTCCCTACCACATCGCCAATCTTGCCAGCTACAGGGGCCATTACACCCCCGACAGCAGCACCTCCAACAGTTTGAAGTGCCTTAGTGCCTGCGTAGTTATCACCGCTAGTGACAGGGGCAGTCAGGCCACCAATCGCGCCTACTTGTAACCCTTGCAACGCTCTTGCACCAGTAGTCGCAACAGGCGCAAATCTTGATGCCATTATCAGGTTTGCAGGGCTTGCAACGTTACCGAGTAAACGATAACCATCCATGCCACCCCTGCCAACTGAATTACGCTCATTGTTGATTTCAGTTTCTTTGTTGGCAATAGCTTTATTTACCTTGTCACCTTGACCGATGATATTAGCCCCTAACTGGAATGCGCCAACGCTAGGGTCTGCCATACCAGCAACAAAGCTACGCACCTTACTTTCTGTTTCAGGTGATACGATGTTAGGAAGTTTAGCTATCTTGTCTTCTAGCCAGTTAGGGGATGACAATGGCTGTTTAGGTTTTGCAGGAGCCGCTTGCTCTGGCTTATGCTGGCTTTGAGCATATGAGATTAACTGTTCTTCTGTAGCATCATCAGGCGCAGTGATTTCATAGTTAGTGCCATCAGGTGATGTGATTCTGAATTTTGCCATTATTGAACCTTTTTAATTGACCACCCTGAATTGTTTGAAGGCATAGGCGTATTAGACGGCATGATGTTTTGCTTGCCACTATCCTTGCCGGTAGCTGTTAAAAGCCCTTCAAGCTCTTTCTGCCTGTTTGCCGCTTTCTGCTGAATAGTTTTTACTGAATCGCCAACAGTCGGGAAGTATTGTTTATAGGCATTCTCAAACTCGCTAGGGCTTATAGATGCGCCTGATTCCTTACGCAATACAGCATTCACAAAGTCGCGCTGTGCCTGTTCCACTTGTTGCTCGTTATCACCAAGCATGGTGTTACCTGCCGCACCTAATGCCCCACCAATACCCCATAAACTCTCAGCACCACGTTTAGCGCCAAGTTTGGTAACAGAGTATTTACCTTGTAAGTCATTCAATATCTTGTTTGATTCATTTGCTCTGCCATAAAATATATTGGCATTAGATTGAGATTCATTCATGTTTTTTGCTTTGTCAGCAGGGCCGCCAGGAATAGGGATCAGGCTTGAACCGTCTGCACTCCACTGATAGCCATTAGGGGCCTTGCCCATTTGATTAGTCTCTTTAGCACGCTCATTAACAAGGTTCTGACCGCGAATCTGAATCGCACGACTTGCCGCATTATCCGCAGCCTGACGCGCATTAGACGCGATACTGTCAGGGCTTTGCGTGTTCTGCATAGTATTGAGTACGCTGACTTTACCTGTCACTGGGTCTACTGATTGCGTTACATGAGCACCGCCAAGATTCTGCGTATCAATCTTAGGCAACTGGTCTTTCGCTGCCAAAGCAGATACATAGTGCTGCTGCGCCCATGATGCAATGCCTGCTGAATCTTTCGGCACTGACATATGCGCCTGCTGTGCTTCTTCTGGGCTTAATGCACCGATACTGGCTAACTGGTCAATCGCGCCATGAGCATTTTCAGGTGTAGGGTTATTCTTTACATAGCCAGCAGCCTGACCGAACAAATCAGCCTTTTTGTGTGCCGTCTCGATAGCTTTAGCCTGAATCTCGCTCTGGTTCTTTGCCTGTTCACCTTTGAACTTATCAGCCTCAAAGCCCTGTTTAACATAGCCTTGACCACGTAACTGCTCACCTGTGGCATTTGGATTAGTCCGGTAGAACTCGCGTAAAGCATCTTCATCCGCACGTTGGCGCTGATATTCCTGCATTTTCATCTGCGCTTCCTGATTGCCTAGCAGTAAAGACTGTAGTTTTGAGGCATTCGCAGCACGTTCATCACCGCTGATGATTTTAGGAGCCTGCCCACCTAATATGATATTTGCATCAAGAGCCATTATTTTTCCTTAATTCCAGATTATGCCAGTGCCGCCTGCGCCATTCGTGCCCACTGGTCCACTACCGTATACATTAGGTGTATATCCCCAGTTCTGATTAGCTACGCCTGCCATTGCATTAGCCCATGCGTTATTAGAGCCGATGATGCCAGCACTGCGAGCGTTACCGGCTGATTGCAGGATATTTGATATGTTATTCGCAGATTGCTGCCCAGCCTGTACGCCTGTATTGGTTGCTGTCTGCCCTACGCCTGCAATGCCAGCCAGTTTGTTATAGATGCCGTTATTGTCAGAAGTGTAGCGATTGTAAGAATCGTTAGCCTTAGTCGTGCCGTAGTCATTCGCGTAACGTGTAAGCTCTTTCAAGACTGCACCGCTATCACTTGATCCGCTAGCTCTTGCCCTTGAATCAATCGCGCCTGTGCCTTGGTCTAAGCCAAATTTAAGGCCGTTCTGATAAACAACGTCATTATTCAAGTCGTTCTGGTCAAACTTCTTGAGCAATGAGCCAAATGTGCTATCACGAGGCGCAGTATTCACTGCCTTATGTGATGCGTTGTATTTATCTAGGTATTGCTGATAGGTTTCGTTTGATGCGCCAGTTCTGGTAACAGGTCTATCCTGAAAGCCAAATAAGCGATGGTCAATCGGTGAAGTGCCAATATCAGGATTAGCACGCCAGTTCCATGTATTATTTGAAGCATTTTGTGCTTGCCATTCCTGCTGCGTTAATGGCTTGTCTGCGCTACTGCCTGATGATGTGCTATTTGTTGGAGTATCAAGCCCTAACAGGTAAGCCAGTTTATTGACACCTGATGCCCCAGCCTCACGGTATGGCTGCAAGTCCTGACGGTTAAGGTCATATTCTCGCTTTTGTTCTTCCTGCGCTGCTGCCGCTGATGCTGCTTGAGCGTCTGCCGCGTCACTTGCCGCACTAGAACCCATTGCACCGCCTACAATACTTCCTACCGCGCCTACGATGCTCCCTACTCCGTTATAACCTGGATGCTTTAACACACCTATACTTTTACCGAACATATTTAACCTCTATCTGATAACGGTTGCAGAAATGCACCACTGATTTATGTACTTTGTCAGATGCAATAGTAATCGTTGTAAATAATCCACCACGCTTTGTTTTTTCATCCAACATTATTTTTATGAATTTCTTATTCATCCATTTACTTCTAAACTCTGGCAATATTGCTGCATGAAACTCATTGCCGCTAAACATGAATGCCCCGATAGGAACGCCATCAACAAATACACCTAAAATATCAAAGTTTCTAAGTCTTTCCAGTGTGTTTGCTTCATTCCCCATTAGGTGACTAACTTCTGGCGTTAATATGCAAGCATCGTGTATAGCTTTATAAACTCTTGATGGCTTGCACCATTCATAAGTAATCACACAGCTACCCCTGCCGCGTTATGCCACACTACCGGACTTACACTATGCACGAATACCGGATAACCTAGCGTAGTGTCGTAATACTGCTGGCCTATCATCAAAAACTGTGTTGGCCTGTTAGCAGTAGTCCCACTTTGGGAGTTCCAGTTGATATAGTTACGAACATTAACAAAGAACGTGTACCAGTTACGGTCTATTGAATCGCCGTTCTGTACCGGCTGATTCTGTGTAGGCTGGGTGATGTTCATTGCATATCTACCCATGCACCGATAATGACGACTTTCACTGGGTCTGTAATACGTGCAGTTACCACAAAATCACGCGAAGCACCGAGCCTGTTCCAAATCACACGAGCAATATAAGAGCCAATCCTGCCTAATGCTGCCCACCGTTCAACTGGTGTTGTCCTGCCGCCGTTCTTTGATATTTTCAGCATGACTTGAGGATTAGAGCCTTGACCGTTCACAAGCCCTACGCCTGTTTCCATATCCAGCCAGATACGGCCTATAGTGTGATACTTTTCATCAAAAATATGACGTGATGACATTTCACGCACAATCGGCGTGCCGTTGTCGGTGTAAGTGTTGGCATTGATAGTGTAGATATTGCCGTTAGCATAGTCATAAACCAGCACCTTGCTCACTACAGTGAACGTATTGGCAAAATTGCCTAGATACTGGGTCTGTGTTAATCCGCTGCTGAGTTTTGACCATAGATTTGTAGAGCCATCGTATAGCCATGACTTGCCCACTGTAGGAAAGTTAAGCACGTACATTGGATGACCGCCCAGCATATATGAATAGCCGGATGCATTTGAAATATCACCATAGCCATCAAAGGTGTTGCTAATCTCTTGGTTAGATACCTCTTGCGGCGTATAGCCATTCAATACCAGCACCTGAGTTTTCCCCATGCGATTGCGGCCTAGATAAATGATAGAGCCGTTCATCTTCGCTACTGAGTTGACCGCAGCTAATCCCCACTCAATCACTGACTGGCGTACAAATGGCAGGTCTAATGCGCCTGAGTTAGAGTGAAACTCAGTAGTCACTTCACCGAATAAAACCAGTTCACGGTTATCGTTGTACACTCGCACGATTTTGTCAGGGTTAGCTTCTGCTGATGCAAAGTCCAATGCGTTATAAGTCAGGCCATCGGTTGACCATGAATAACGGCCCCACTTGGTTTTATCTGTTGAGCCGCGCTGGTCTGTGATGAAATAGCCATCAATCCATGTGTTAGTTTGAGCCGGTACAAAATCAGCATCTGTAATCTTGGTGAATACATTAGTCGTTGTGTTGTAGGTATAGCCATAAGTGCCATCAACGATTTGCAGAGTATTGCCGTTATTAGCCATGCTCACGCGGCCTGATGTAGTGTCTAATGTGCCTCTATTCACCGCTACAGCCGCATTATTCACTTCCCACAAAGTGCCGCGATGCACTACATAGTTATAGTCACCCAATTCCATGCCACCGCGTACAGGCGTATCGCCAAATGAGGTGAAAAGGTCAAGACCTGGCGTACCATAGGCAATCACCTTGCTTTTATCTTCATCGGTGACAAACTCAAGATACATATTTGTTCTCTGTTCAGCAGTCACCATCACTGATTTGCTGGTTTGACCGATGCCGAATAACGGATAGCGCATTAGTAACCACCTATGAATGCTGCGATATTGCCGCCATGACGGTTTAAAAGCATGCCGTCAACACTGAGTAATTGGATGACGTTATTAGTGCGTTGTAGGGCTTTAAATGAAGTTCTAGCCGCATTAATAGTGATGGGGGAAACAACAATGCCAGGATATTGAGGCGCGATATTAACCGCCAGATTCTTGATTAACGCTTCTTCATAGCCAGGCGGCATGATGACTGTAGTAGCTAACGTTGCAAAGCTGTTTACAATGTTCAATACACGCATATTCAGCGTACAGTTAGAGGCCAGAGGCCATGTGTAAACTGTACCGTTAGGCATCGTGCCAGCGTAGTAAATAAACGTAGGATATGATCCAAATGCGCCCTTGTAGGTGATGCTGTCATATTCCTGATTGCTGATGACTTTTACAGGATAAGTGATGCCGTTCAGGTCAACGGTTGCTGTCTCGATGTCAATCGGCCTGTCGGTGATTTCATCCCCTGATGGGCCAATGGTGAAACTAGCTGCAGTCGTCATGGCATGAGATACTGAGCTTGCTACATAAGCAAAGGCTTGGTCATTACTCCACAATTCCATCAAGCGATTCAATGCGCGTAAGGCATCGTCAGCCATTGATGCTGATGGTGTTTCATCCTCACCGAGCACGCCAATCTCTTTTAGCGCGTCATAAATAATGGTTTGTGCAGTTGCCATATACCCTCCAATAGTCTTTATGACAGAGCCTCTTGCGAAGCCCTGTTAAAAAACTACTAAGCCTTAGCCGTTACTAAGCCTGATGGATTGAGAATGCTCCAATCCACATAAGTATCAGCAGTTGCATTAGCTGTGCCGTAGATGGTGAATGAACCAGCAGCAGGCACGATACGCTCAACACGCAGCAAAGTACCGTCAGCCGCAGCTTGCGCCACTACTGCAAAGATTTTGCTGTTAGCGTCAACTTGGCTATTGGTTACTACAACAGATGAAGCACCAGCAGCGATAGCCACAGTGCCAGAGTTAAGGTTGTTGGTCTGAGCGCCATTGGTCAATGCAGCACTTGAAGTCGTTGCAAAACCCTGCGCGATTAAAGCAGCCTCTACCTGAGTAGAGAGCTTGACTACTGAACCGGCAGCTAGGCCAGCGTAGCCTTTTGATAAAGCGATGGTCATATTGATTCCTTAAAAAAGAAAAGCCCCCAGTTAAGGGGCTAATTGATTACAGAGCGTATTTTACAGCTAGCTCCGGGTATGTAGCAGCCCAGCCAAAAAGAATGTCGATACGCATGATGCTGTTGTCATTCACACCATCGTAGAACTCTGTCACTTTCAGGTTCAAGCCTTTATAGCTTTCCTGTGCCACGTCAATTACACCTTTACCGCCTGGAGGTGCCCACAATGGCACTGATGCCAGAGTGAATGCATCTTTGTGGTAGCCTACTGATGTGCTGTAGCTAGTTGATGCTGCACCGAAGATAACGAATGGCTGACCAGTTGTAGGTGATGCTGTTACGTTCTGGAATGCGCCAGATGTTACGATAGCTGGACTAATAGGCAGTGATGTTGCACCTTGAGCCACGTCAGCAGTGATGACAAACTGAGCCAATACGCCGGTAGATTGACGTGATTGTGGATTAACGGCATACACGCCAGGCAATGTGATAACTGTGCCCTTAGTGATAGTACCTGCACCAGTTGCCGCTACTGTGATAGTGGCGCCAGTCTGGTTTGCACCGTTCACGTTTGAAGCTGTACCAGCACCGTTTGAGTGTGTTGCCACGTTCTGATCCATTGCATAGCTCAAGCCCAGTGAATCAACCATCACGCCAGAGCCAAACTGCTTGCTGATTTGTGATTGACCATTGAACAGACCAGCAAAGCCGGTGACGAAGTTAGCATTCAATGCTGGTGATAGAGCCAGTGAACGTTGACGGTCACGAGGTGCGCCCATCTCATCAAGTCTACGGTTAATATCAGTTACAGCACCGATAGCCAGAGCTTGTGTGTTTGGTGATGCATAGGTTGAGTTCAATGCGTTAAACACTGAAGTACGAGCTAAATCCAAACCTTGGCGGTCAATCTCGTTGGCTACGGTTGCCATTGCCGCTTGAAGTTTTGATTCAAGTTTAGTCAATGACAAAGTACGCTCTGCACTTGTAAAGTTCAAGTCAGTACCGCCTTGAGACAGTGTTAATGGGATGGTGCTTTCAGTAGTTGACTGAGGCACTGCCACACGGCCTGCACGATATGTGTAGCGTGGTGGTTTTTTGATGTTGATGGTAGAACCAGGCGCATAGCCACGTGACATATTGCCAGTGAACTCGTCTTCCCAGTCGCGGTTTACGTTGGCAGAAAAGCCCAACATGTTTTCTAAAATTGCCAGTGATTCTTTTGCAACCACTGAGCAGGTGACTAAACTATTAGACATATTATTTCCTTTGGCGCTTCACAGCGTTAAAAATGAAGGGTGCTCGGCGCTTCACAGCGTTAGAGCGTTAAACTATCGTGCCCACTGTGCCCCTTGTTGCTTACGGTATGCTGCGTATTCTTCCATTGACATTTTGCTTACGTCATTATTGGTTGAACCGCCGCGTGTACCGATAGGCTTGATAGGTGCTGGGGCATTACTTACTTTTGGTGCAGAAGCTAACTTGTCTTCAATCTTGCCAATCTCTACAGCTTGGCGTGTCGGACTAAGTGCTGCGATTCTGTCCACTTCTTCCGGATGGGCTGAAAGGTGCGCCATCAACTTAGCAGGAACTTCACTTTCTATCAGAGCTTCCGCAATGGTCTTGGTTAGCGGTAACTCGTCAAAGGCCTCACGGTCAAAGCCTGCTATTTTCTCTGCTTCCGCATAGATGGATTCAGTCTTCTGGGTGATCGTCTTGTGTTGTTCTTGTTGCTGTTGTTGCTGGAATGCCTTGTTTGCCTGTCCTAGTTTCCATTCAGTCATGGCTTCAACGTAGTCATCCACATTGGCAAATTCTGCTTGTGTTGGTCTATCGCTGGCTTTACGTTCTGGTTGCTGTGGCTGAGGTGGCGCGAATCGTTCTAAGGTTTCACGATAGGCTTTTAATGCCCTGCGCTCTGCCTTTGCTTCTGCCTTCGCTTTCTCTTTCTGAATGATTTCGTTGAGTTCCGCTTGCGTGAACTTCTTATCATCAGCCTGACTAGATTCATCCTTCGGAGTGTCAGTGCCTTCCGTTGGAGCCGCTAAGTTTTCTGGATTAGCTTCCAGTGGTTGAGCTTCATTGTTTACAATAGCCGTGTCTTGGCCTGTCTCTAATTCTGACATCGTGTGTTTCCTTTCAGCGCATCACTGCGTATGAAGACCAGGGTAAAAGCCACCCAGTAGGCTTTACTGCTAAAGTTGCTTCCAGTTCCTATACATAAAGAAACCGTATAAGGTTGTTAGGAATACCAAGAACGGCATTGATATAAATCCAATGTGATAACCAACATAAAAAGCCAATGCTGCTTTGCCGGCCAGATACACATCAAGATTGATGAATCGAAGCACGAAAGCAGTAAACTTGTTATCCTCTGTACCACCTGCTTTCAATACAGTGCGTGTCGTGTACCAATCACCAAGCTGTAATAAGCCTAGTAATACAGTCAATATAACGATAATCGTATGTTCACTCATGCCCATGTCCTATATGGTGTTGATGGGTCTGGTGTCGCCTTATAAGCATCAAACTGCTCTGTATCAGCCCCTCGTAAATTAACGTGCCAACCTGTCACTGCAACTTCGTTCTTATAAATCAGACCAATCACATCAATGGAGTAGTCTTGTAAATCTGCCAATACAGTATTAGCCTCAGCTTCGTCAGCGAATTTTAGGTAAAAGTCGGTCATGCTGTTAATCCTTTGAGTGTTGCATCTGCTAGGCGGGTGTTGTAGTAGGATATTTGTTTGATATGCCCATTCCAATAGTTTGTATTGTTATACAATCTACCTAAAGTTACTTCATCTATAATAGGAGTAATGCCAGATGTATCTGCTGTACCTAGTGTATTGTTTACAGCAAATTGAAAGTCATTAACTTTATAAGTACCGACCATTTTATTTAATGCAGGTTTAGCAGTTCCAGCAATAGTAATAGATGCTTGTGAAACAGTATTTGCTAAAATATCCCATGACAAATTGGTATTGCTATTTAAGTAAATAAGCGACATTTGATTGTTGCTAAGATTTGTTATTCTAAAGTTTACACAAGCTGGAAATGTACTTGCTGTTGTAGTTCCTGAACTGGCATTTGCAAAAATGCTACCCTCATTCTGGTTATACCAACTATAGAAATTACTCCCCTGTATAGTAGCCACATCAGCCGTGCGTGTTACTTGGCTTGCACCTGTTGGGATATAGCTAGTAGCGAATGAACCTGCTTCTAGTTGAGCACCCCATAAATACATTCCAGATGTTTCATCTGATGTATAACTAAATACACCATTAGATTGTGCAACAAAACAAGCTACCGCCTCTGATGTAGAGGCTGTTGTTCTTGTAATAGAGCATCGGTAAAACCCATTAGCAACTTTAGTAATTGTTGCAGTAACACCACTAGATACTGTTCCAATAACGCCATTTGCTACATCAAAATATGCACCTAATGAGGCAGTATTTGACCATAGTAATATCCATGTATATCCTGCTGGTTTTGCATAAATAGTAGTAGTGTAAGATGCTCCACTAGCTACTGTAGCTGTTTGAATTGCATAATGAGCGCTTCCTGCTGTTGGTGTAATTAAATCTGCTGATACAGTTCCATCAGGAGAAGTTGTTGCATTTATAGTTGAACCACTACCAAATGCCTTACACCCTGATAAAGTCCATGTAGTAGCAAAGTTTTCACTCTGCACTAATAAATTACTGCGCTGTTCCTCTATCAATAACCCTTTAGGCTGTAGCGTTACAGGGTCATAGTCAAATCGTGCGCCATAATAGGCTGCTGCTGTAGGGGATACCGCTGCGTTTAAAACATAAGGGTCTAGTGATGCTGAGTCTGATAGTTGTGCACCGAAGATGTAGATGCCTGATATGCCGTCACCTGTGTAGCTTAATGTAGCTGCGTCTGGCATTAGGTATAAATAAACACCAGAAGACGCGGATGCAGATGTGAATTTAAAGCCACATCTATAATAACCATTTCCTACACTAGCAATAGATAAATTTGTTGGAGTTCCTGCCACTGCTGTAGCTGTAACCGCTGTTAAGTTAAAAGTTACAGTATGTGTTACACCATCAGAAATTCTAAAGATGTTACGCTCACCTGCTTTAACATAAAACGATATATATCTACTTCCACCAATAGCAGTTAAGTTTGCAATTAATATGCTATGAAATCCATTAACTGTATCCTCAACTAACTTCTCAGCACACACCACGCCATTATGGTTAGCGTAATAGATGGGTAATGCTGCGGCATCGGTACGGCGATAGTCACCAGCTGTAGAGCCTTGTACTAGTTGTGCGCCCCAGATGTATACTGTACCTGTACCTAATCCTGTATAACTAGCAGCATCCGAGCCATTAGCTGAAAGCATTACTTGAGCATAATTAGCTGCTGCTGTAAGAAGCGTAGTGACAGAACATCTGTACCAACCATTCCCTACATTTTCTATTACACCAGTAAATCCAGCATCTTCTGTACCTTTAGCACCCGTAGCTAAATTAAAGTAAACACCGTTTGTTCCAGTAGCTGCAATGCCAACCTTTACATAGTTTAATGTTCCAGCTTTAGCATATATAGAAAAAGTGTAAGTTAACGCAGAAGTTGTATAGGCTTCAAAGATAGAATGTCTAGATGTAGCAGCAGTATCAATTAATGTATCAGCTGTTTGATAACCATTTGGGGCTATTACAGTATTTGCTGATTTAGTTGCTGCTAAAGTTGCCCACGCTGCATTATCAAACTGCTCTGAGTAAGTCAGCAGATTAGTCTGCACAAAGCTATTGGATTTAGTCCATGCGGCGTTGTCGAATAGTTCTGAGTAACCGAGTAGGTTTTTAACTGTGGTGGAGTTGTATGTTGTAGCGGTTGTGCCGATTTCTAGTTGAGCACCAAACGCATATACTTCGTCACCGTTAGTCGCAATCCTTATTCCTGGTGTTCTTGTTCCGGCAGTAGGAACGATTGCTGTTTCATAGCGTACCCATGATGTTGTAATCGCTTTTGTTACATAAGTTGTGCCATCAGCAGTAATATCAATGTTGCCAGTGCCTGTTTTACGTCTTAACCAAACACTGAATACATAAGATTGTGCAATTGCAGTATATGAGTGCAATACAGTTGAATTAGCACCACCTGCGGTTAATGTGTCTGCCGTTGTATTGCCATCAGGGGAAATTAGTGAATTGGCTGTAATTGTGGTGGTTGTTTTAGTCCAAGCCGCATTATCAAACTGCTCACTATAAGTCAGTAAGTTATGTGGTGCATAGGCAATAGTTCCCAACGAGTTGGTTACTGTGGCGTTAGAGGTGCGTGAGAAGTTAATGCGGGGGTCTAGGATGCCAGATGTAAAGTCAGCATAAAACTTGCGCCCACGAGTGAAGATGCTGCCCACACTCCTGCGTAATCCTGCATTAACTATCATTATGCAAATGGCGTAACGTAAAGAGTGCCACCAGATGCAACCTGAATGGCTGAAACCTTGACACCAGCACCTACTTGGAAATACTCAGCCACAAACGCAGGCAAATACAATCCTGTATTAGCAACCGCAGTAGGATTCACGCCGATCTCGATAAAGCAATCAGTAGTGCTAAACACACGCACGGCATTTGTGCCTGCTGGCATAGCTGCTGTCGTTCCTGCTGTGCCTGTATAGGCTACCGTGACAGATGCGGCAGGAGTTGGCGTGCCGTAGGTTTGGGATGGGTTCATTGTTCATTTCCTTCAGGCGTAAAAAAACCACCATCAGGTGGCTGTTCTTGTTGCTCAATAATGGGCGGTTCGTTTAGTTCCTGCTCAAGCGGTGGCGCGTTCATCATGTCTTGTATGGTCTGCATGACTAATGCTTGCACTTGTTCAGGGGTGATAGCGTTCTGCAATACGTTCATGCGCTCTGTTTCAGCCTTGAATGCTTCTACTGCGTATTTATTCTCTTCGCTTTCACGTTTAAGCTCTGCATCACGTTCTGCACTCTCAGCACTGGCTTTAACTTCCAGCAACTTGGCATTACGCTCCTGCTCTAGCTGTGCTTTCTCTTGATTAAGCTGCTGAATCTGAGCATCCATTTCCTGCATGACTTGCTCGGCATGGCTTAACTGCTGCTGTACCTCTGGAGGCACTTGAGCGCCCTTCTGCTCTTGCAGGTTAGGCGGTAATGCTTTAGTTAGGCGTTCAGCTAACTTGTCAGCCATTGGGAAGTCGGCAGCTCTCATGATAATGTCACCGGCTATCTGCATAAATGCAGGGTTGCGGCTGGCTAACTCGGTCAATGATGCAAAGGCTTCTTGTCTTTGTGTCTGATAGCTAGGGCCAGTATCAATCACCACGTCATAACGGCCTACTTGTGGATTGAATATCTGCTGAATCTCGCCTACTTCATCCTGTACTTCCTGATGTGGCTGTTCCATCTCTGGATTCAATACCGCATTCTGTTCCTGTCCATCCAATCCCAAGATGCGCACAACGCGCTGTGTGTCATAATACTTCTGTATCAGGTCAATCAGCACTTTAGCCTCATAGCGTAAAGCGCGTGCCAAGTTATCAGGAAAGTGAAATGTTGCAGTTTCACCCTGTACCTTTAAGCGTTGAATGCCTACGCCGCTGGATGCCTCAGACTTGATGCCAAAGTTAGCATTCTGCTGGCCCGATGCTGCTCGCATCTGCTCGGTAGATAGCTGTAACAGCTGAACCTGTGCAGCAGGCATCACAGCAGGCGCTTGACGCTCTGGCCTTGGCAGTGGATTGCCTGATTCATCAAAGGCGTTATACGGTAAATAAGCGCGTGTCTCGTTATTTGCTGCGCCCCATATCGTCTCATAGCCCTCTATCGCTTCAGCAGAGGCCATATAAGGCACTTTATTCTGCAAGGCTAGGGTTTGCACTGTCTCAGAGTATGAGAAGTTCACCATACGCGCTGGGTCTTTTAAATCACGTACGATGCCCTTGCGTACAATATCACCGTTGACGTTGACCTCTTTACCTACTACTGAGATGATAGGCAGGTAATCACCAAGCCAATCTGTCTCATCAATCGGTGCATCATGGCCTCCAACGAGCTTGCACCATTTCCACTTCTTAACCTGTGTCTCACGCTCTTTAACGATGATTTCGTTGCCTTGCAGCTTAGACTTTAATACGGTTGAGCCATCAGACAGCAGGCAGGCTGTGTCTTTTTCATACGTGCAATAGAAATACTCTGCACGCCTGAATGTCTCGTCTTTCTCCCACTCGTTCTTTTTACTTTCATCACCCCATGATGCAGGGTCAATCTCTGGGTGCTCACGCTTGGCCTGTTCTTTGCTAATATCCTCAAACACAAAGCCCCATTCAGCATCTGACTTGTCCAGCTCTTTACAGTCAGGGTCAATGTAAACAAGGTTAGGATTAGGGCAAGCCTTAATAGTGATTACCTGGTTAAAGCTCGTTGGGCTTTCGTACTCGGTGATAATCCTCCAATAACCTTCACCGCCATAGACAGAGTGCTCTGCTGCCGTGTCATGTGCGTCATCGCTGGCACTTGATACCTGAATGTTACGAATCAAGCCTGATAGTATCTCTGCTGTCTTCTTATCCGCCCTATCATCAGCCGGTGAAACTTTAACTGCTGGCCTGTTCTGACGGATATTGTTGATGATCTGGTTGCAATGCTGCGCGGTCATGTTCACAGTCAGGCATACTCGCTTATCCAGCTTACGAGTGCTGCGTATATCCTCAGGCCATTGCCAGCCATTGTCACTGTCACCCATCGCAAAACGTGTGTCTTCAACGGCTAACAGACGTGATGAGCTGAAAGCCTGTTTAGCACGCTCAAAACGCTTTTTAGCCTCGGCTACTATCTCGCTAGGCGTTGTTGGTTTTTCGTCTTTCACTCAAATTTTCCCTTAGGCGGTCTAGCCATTAAAATAACTGGCTTCTCCTGTAAGGTTAGAAAGCCGTGTTTTGTGTACCATGTCTTTAATTCTTCCGTGTCAGGCATCAGCAACAAACCAACACCCACATCATCAGCTTCATCACATATCTTGTTAAGCAGCTTTGTAGCCCATCCTTTGCGCCGGTGATGCTCATTGGTATGCAGAGAGTTAATCTCAATCAGTCGCATATTAGGGATAGCTTGGCTGACTAATAGCTTGCATGTTGCATAGCCTAGAACTCTATTGCCTAGATTCATTAACCCATCCATCCCAAGTCATGATGCATATTGTGTACATCTGACTTGTTTTCCTGTTTTTTCTTAGGTGATTTAACGATTGCAGGAAATAAAGCAGCCAATGCCCATATCAGCGCATCTGCTCTATTAGGACTGTTAGCCCCTGTATATCCATAGGTAGAGAATGCCGTTAGCTCGTCTTCAAGCTCATTCAGCCTGCCTACGTGCCTAATTTTGCCCTGCTCATACAAAGCACTAAAAGGCTCTGCTCTTTGCGCCTTGCCTCTTGATGCTGTCACCATGATAAAGTTAGTTCTAGCGCGGCATGTCCTGATGACATACTCAACCATTGCACCGCCAAAGTTACTCTCGCCAATGATTGCATCAGCGTTGTACCTGTCGTAAGCGTCAGTTGCTATCTTGCCCCATGTTGCAGGGCCAGCTTTAACCGTTAAATCTTCTAATGGGTATGCATTGCCATCAGTTCCAAGGCCTACAACACATATGCCAATTGCATCATTGTCTGCATTGTCTTCATCACCACTGCCGGAAGGGTCAACCGCAATTACAACACGTACAAAGTCAGGAACGCTGCCATCAATGACACGCCATCTGTCTATGTTCTCTTCTGGGAATAATGCATTTGGTGTTGCATCAGCAAAATCACCATCCATAAAGCGTTTACGTGCTCGGCTGCTTAATGCCTTGAGTGTGTCCAGATAGCCATCAGTAAGATTGTCTGTGTTGTCTAATGGGTTAATCTGCATCGAGACATAATCATCAGGCTTTGCAAGATTCTCTTTAGTCTCAGGATGGCGCTTTTCTTTGAATATCCTGTAAGTCCAGTGCGCTTTACTTGGTGGATTGCAGTCGTAATATACCTTTGGCCTTAACTGTTGCGCTGGCAAATCATCAATCGCCATTTGTTCGGCCTTTTGTGCCAGGCGCGTGATAGCTGTTTCAATAGAGCCGTAAGGTATCTGCGAGCACTCGTTAAAATAGAGAGTTACAAACTCCATACCCAGAATCTTCTCAGTACGCTCTTTGTCATCCAGACCAGCAAACCATATCTGTGAGCCGTTATCAAACTCAACATACCAATCTGATTTATTGATGTGATAATTAACGCCAGGAAAGCATAACTCCATCACCTTCGGGAAAGTATCAAGCACAACAGAGTTTTTTACCGCATTGAACCTGAACCGCAATATAGCGTGTCTGCTCTTAGGTGCTTTTAACGCCCTTAATGATACTGCCCTGACTAATGTAAACGTCTTACCGCTGCGTGAACCTCCAAACAGCATGATGTGCGTTACTATTTGCGCTAATAGGTTATTTGCCTCCGATTGCTTATCGGTTAGCTTAAAGGGCTGCATCTGCTTTCGATATGTGAAAGGCTACTGGATTGCCTGCGTCACCTGTTAATTCAACACTTTGCAAATCAGGCAAGGCTTTATTTAGTAACAATTTGATTGCATTCAATCTATTTGAGCTAACGTCTGCATCATCAAGTTCACCTAATGCGTATGATTGAACACGATTAATAAGCTCTGTTACTTTTATTTTTAGTCTTACATCATCCTGATGAGTTTTGCGAAGTCTTGCTGCCATGTTGATTCCTTACCTGCTCATATAGAGCGACCTGAGAGCATCTCAGTCTGTTTTGTTAAATCCGAGTTGGTCATCTTTCAGTAGATGATTGAAGTGGTCTGTGTCTAGCTTTACGCTAAAATCAATCTTGTCATAATTGTCTGCATAGGTCTTACTACGCTTTGTTGCAATACGGTCATTCGTAATGTCATTGGTTGCTGTGTTGTCTGTCATTTTGCAGGCTTCCCATTTATGGCTTTTGCAAATAGCGAGCCAGGTTTTAATCCAGCCTTCTTACAGTGTTTAGCTTCTACCTTTATTACATACTTAGCCATTTGCTTTAATGTGATTAATTGATTAGACATAGTGTCACCTGAATAGATAAGAGCTTTACGCCACCCTAGCAGCTCTGACTAGGTGAAGCTGGCCTTGCTTCCTGTTGATGGCTATCATCCATGATGACCGCGTACAGTCGGATGAATCTTTGAACATATACGGCTGATGACTATCCGGCTCAGTATTTCGCACGTCTGCAAACATATGAGTTATTCCGCGCTCTAGTCATCATGCGTATAGGTTGCAGTTTTTATTGTGGTCTGCAAACACAATGCCTCTGTGGGCATAAATACCGCAATAGCGGATTCTTAGACGATTAAGCTAATGATGACCTAAATGGATTTTTAAATTCTCTTGGCAACCATCCATCTTCATCATCTTCTCTTGTTTCTTTTTGAAATCCAACCCATGATTTCTGAACTTCTTTTATTTTTTTATCAAAGTTAACAATTTTTCTAGTATTTGCATTGCCTTGAACAGTATCAATTCTAACGTTACCAACTTCATATGCACCTTTATCCATAGTCCTGCACATACAAAATTGACCAACTTTAGAGCCTCTATTATGGTAGTGAGGCTTCCATATATCCCACCATTCATCAAATGTAAGTTTGAATTCAATGCCTCTATGTTTTGCCTTACTTTTATGGCAAGAGTAAGCAATTTTCTGCAATCTTAAATCTTCCACTTGAACTCCAAATGAAAAAACCGCAATTAAGCGGTCTTATAAAAGCAAAAACCCGCAATTAAGCGGGTTGTAAATTACGTTTCTTTTGGGTAGGCTCTGCCCAATGAAAAAATTTTACTACTACATGATGTGCATGTCAATACATATTTTACAATATATTGTATATTTTTGTTAATTATTGAAATAAAAATGATATGCCAAATATAACCAATATAAACATACCTATTGCAAATACTGCCATGATTGAATAAAGGATTGATAGAAGGAATATTTCACCAATACTCGCATATCCTGTTTCCCATTCTTTCCATGCCCCTGCAATAGCTGATATAAGCATTATCACAATAATAACTTTAATAAAAATTACCGCCTCATGTGATAACGGAACACCATCCCCATGAATCCGATAAACACATCCTGCATATTCTCTCTGCTCTGCTATCGTTGGACTTTTTAAGCTGTTATAAGTATTTAGTGTAACTTTGCACTCTGCATCTTTTGCTATTTGTATGGCTGTATTTGATTGTGCCAGTGCTGCTGATGATATTGCTATTGATGCAGTCATTATTGCAATCCCCTCTTATTAGCCAATCTCAATATGCTTTCTATCGCTTCCTCGTAGTCCATAGACTGCGTTGGATAGTGATGTGATACCTTTAGCCATACATGATTGATTGATGTCCTCTGTGGCTGGCTGATGCTGTCTATGATGCTGTCCATAGCTTGAGCGCATTTAGTGTCTACTTCATCGCACATGATTTCAAATTCATCTTCACCGCTTGCGCCGCCAGAACTCATGCATAAACTCTTTGACGGATAGCCCAGCTTAGATGATGGCTGTTTCATGTAATCTGCCCAGTTACCCAGCAGCCAGTCAAGACGTTCTAAAGTAATCATTTTGCCCCCTTGCCATAGATTCTATTTGCGATATTGCATACTGTTTCAAAGTCATCTTTACCTAGATTTGCCTGCTGCTCTTTCGTGAGTACCAGTGTCCTGTCATCAGTCCATGCTTTCTGCTTCATCCTGAATCTCTCCTGCTCGTTTGTTGGTGTTGGTTGTCTGCATTCAAAAGATTTAGCGCGTAGTGTCATTTCTTATCTCGCTTATAATCCGGATAACATCATCAACCGTGTAGACTATCTCTATCCACCCCTGCCATTCATCATGAAACTTAGCCTCGTCAGTAGTCAATAAACGTGCGCTAGGTGGCTTAGAACCGTCTTTTATCTCTATAGCTACGTTATGCCCTTGATAACCTATTAAAATGTCAGGAGCGCCTTTACCTAGCTGTGCCGTGTCCAATACGCTTGCACCTAGTTCCCTGAAGTTTTTCACTATCTCGGTATGGTTTGCATCTTTACGTGCTCTTACTCGCATTACCACACCATCCCTGCTGATGTACCAGCGTAGTTCTTAGGTGATTTTTTCTCTTTTGAATCTTGCTTGTTTGATTCTTTTATCTTCTGGATAAAGTAATTGCTAGGATTTGTGTTTAGTCTATAGATGCCTTGTTGCTCTTGCTGTCTTAACTCTTTTTGAACCTGCGCTGAATAGTTCATTCCTTGCGCCTTTAACAATTCATCTGCTTTAATCCTAAAACGTTCTTTATGATCTTTATTGGATTTACTGATCATAGATAGCAGTAATGTAATTTCATTGTCTGTCAGTTCCGTTTTAATTGAGTACCACACGCTTTTGTATGGTTTTCCCCTTACATTTGTTTTTACTTGCTCACATCGCAGTATCCCTGCATTAACCATGTTCTTTAGGTATCTTCTGGAAGTCATGCAGGTAGCATTTATTGCTTCTGCTGCTTCCCATGCCTCAGTGCCTAAAGAACATAAACGTGCAATTATTCTTAGGTTGTCTGCCATTGCTTTATTCATTGATTAGCCCCTTTTTAATGAGTTTTATCTGCGTTTCTATTACTGCTTCAAGATGTGCGAGTTTTAGAAAGTCTTTATCAAAGTTTTTGTGCGTTCTTCCATCCAGTGCGTCATGGCAATTTGAGCAGCAGTAAGCACCATGTAAATCTGAAACTTTGCGCCCTACTCCATGACCGAACCGAACACCATTAATATGTGCCAGCACGGTAGTTTCTTGATTGCCATTGCATACATTAGGAAGGCGGACAGTGCATACTTCACCCTGTGCTGATTTTGTTATCTTGCTCATGCTTCCCCCTCAAATACATATCCAATATTCTCAGCCGCCCATTGATGCGTATATGTGATTAGCTCTGCATATTCTTCACGCTCTGCCTGCTCGCTTGGTCTCACATTCCGGTACCACTTATTACCGATTTTGTATTCTTCAATACCGAAAAAATCTTCCTTGATTGCTGCTTTAATCTTTCCTGGCGTTTCACCAATAAACTTTCCCAACTCTCTGCACATCGCATGGAATTTATTGCGCTGCTCATTAGTCTTTGGCTTTTCTCTGCCGCAAGTAGGACACTTAGCCATGCAACTTACCTTTCTTTGCAAATACAATGCTGTCTGGCATTTCTTTCATGCGGTCTGTATTAGTCATTCCGCCATGATGTTTTTTAACTTCACCGTTTTCTATTAGCGTCATTCCTGAATTTTTTGAGTTGTTCAAGTTAAATTCCTTCCAAAACTCCCTAGCTACATTTAGCCCATCAGACATAATCAGCCCAATCTGTATTTATCTTTTCAGCAACATGGATCACTGAAATATCCTTGTATCGTTTACTCAATACATCAGCAGCCCTTTGGCCTGTACCGTTCAAGTCGTTATCCGCAAATATGTGAAGCTCTGTTACGCCATTAGGAACGATGAATTTTTCTAAGCCATTCGCACAAACTGCCGCCCATGTAGGAATCCCGAATAACTGTGTAGCCGCGCAAGCTGTTTCAATACCTTCTGCAATTCCTAACACTCCGCTATGCTTGAATAACCTTATTGCGCCGCCGCTGATGGACTTGATTGCACTTGTCATCTTCTTAACTTCTGGCACGTTAGCCTTTGTGCCCTCTCTCGTAAGGTAAGTACGATGCGCCGCAATGGCTTCACCTTCTGCGCTACTGACTACCCCTATCATTCCGTAGTGAAATGATTTTTTACCTTCATCAAAATGCATCATGTATTGGTGATACCAAACGTCAGGCTTAACCGTGATGCCTCTATTTTCAAGATATGGCGTGATTACTTCGCGTGTTGCGTCTTTAAACAATGCTTTCAGGTTAGCCATAATCTTTGCTGTATCTACTGGCTTAACTTCTACTGGCTGGATATGTCCTATCAATGGCTTCACTATTTCCAATGCCTGTTTAAAATCAATATTGTCTAATCGCATAATTAAGTCGATGCCGTTACCATTACCGCATTGGTTACAAATCCATTCACCGTTACCGCGATAATCTGTCAACCTGAATCTGTCTTTACCGCCACATATCGGGCAGCTTGTATGCTTTTTAGAAAGCTGTTTATCGTTCAGGCCATAAGTTGCAAGTATTGAATGCCATTTGCCGTTTGCCTCTTTGTGAATATCAAGCCGCATGTTTTTTACCTTTCGACTTGATATATTTGATTAGCAAGTGCTGAACGTAAGCCAATGTTTCCTGTGTCGGCTGCTTTCTAACTTCCTGTAAGCCTTTAGGCCATACACCGAAAGCCTGTTTGTAAGTGTTAGCAACCCATCCATGTGAGTGATGGCGTTCATGTGCAACAAATAGCAACTCTGAATAAAAATCCTGCTTGTGGCGTTTCTGTTTACTACGCACTACAAATTCAAGCTCTCCATCATCAACCTCTACGCTGTTTTTCTTTTCAGGTGCAAATCCGCACATCGGGCATGTGTGAACAGATGGTGCTTTCATGTATTTGCATTTAATGCACTCACTAGGCATTTTCTTTTTGACTTCAACCGCTTTTTTCTCACGTACCGTTCCCATGTCCAGTGCAAGCGGTAAATCGTCAGTCGGATAACCTAAATCAAATACAGTGCCTGAATGGTCTAGTATCAATGCTCTGTTTTTACCTTCGCTTGGCCTAAGAATGCGCCCTGCCATCTGGATATATCGTATTAAGCTGCGTGTAGGTCTAGCAAGAATCATGACTTCGGTGTGTGGGCAATCCCAACCTTCTGCCAGGATGCCTACGTTGCTGATAATCTTTGTTGAACCATTACGGAAACGGCCTAATATCGCTTGGCGTTCTTCTTCATCCGTGTAGCAGTCGATATGCTCTGCTGCGATTCCAGCTTGCTTGAATTGCTCAACGATGTGAGTTGAGTGCAGAATATTTGTCGCAAATACTACTGTAGGCTTATGCTCTGCCAGTTTGAACCAGTGCGTTACAATGTCACCAATCAAATCAGCCTTATCAACGGCAAGCCCTAGCTGTAATTCGTTGTAATCCCCTGCCACAATCTGCACTTCTGACAAATCAGGCTTGCTAGGTGCGTATATATCGCAGTCAACCAGAAAACCAAGCTCTACAAGTTCGCGGATAGTTGCCGCCTTAACGATGTTTTGAAACTGTTTACCTAATCCTCTGCTGAATGGTGTTGCTGTCAGTCCTACCACTGGCACGTTTTTAAAATGCTCTAGCAGTTTGTGATAACTCTTTGCACCAGCTACCCCGTGAGCCTCGTCAATCACGATAAAATCAGCATCAGGATAACCGCGTCTATCTAGCGTTTGAATTGAGCAGATTAAAACCTTGCTATCAACAAAACCGCTATTACTGCCCTGAATGATTCCGTGATAAATCCTTGCAGCGTTAAATCTTCTGCTTGCTTGCGTTACAAGTTCAACACGGTTACATACAAACAAAACCCTCTTATCAAGAGAACGAGCTAGACGAATCATCTCCATTCCCATTTCACTTTTCCCGCTTCCTGTAGGACTGTATAAAATGACGCGCTTTTTACCTTGAGAAAATTCAGCACGAAGTTTGCCGATAGCAGCTAACTGATAAGGTCGTAAAATCATGCCGCCTCCCCCATAGAATCTTCCGCGCCTGATAAGAAGGGTTTTAATATCTTCTCTTCTCTTCTCTTCTCTTCTCTGGTAGATACATTTGTAGATTGCTGTGTAGATACATTTGTAGATTGATTGCTATCTACATTTTTATCCTTATTAGCTCTCCATTTTGCTTGGCTTTCGTTCTTCAAAGCCCGTTTCTTAGCCGTTTCCCCGTTATGTCTATCAAATTTTGGCAAGTTGACCCATTGCTCTTCATTGTCAAAATCCATCCATAAAACTGATTTCATTGCACTTGCAAAACCTTTGCATGACACAATGCTATCTACATCATCTTCTACAACACCATCTACATGACCATCTACAGAATTTCCATCAAACCAGCCCCAAATACGGACTAATTTTCCGAACACTTCGTCTTTATCAATACCCAAAAGACGAGCTATTCTCAAAATCTCAGGTTTATCTGGCGTGGTTTTTTCTACTTTTATCCAATCACCTGCCATTATTAATTGCCTTCCAATTTGCCGTTAATAGGGTGCTGGCGTGATACATGGGGCAAATATCCACATATCGGCTTGATCGAGCCTGCCAGCATTGAAAACATTAGTTGTCGCCCTCGTTTAGTACCATTTGTGTACTTTTATTGAGTTCGCCATTACTAGATAATTTGCTTAATGACTGATTCCTACGTGCTTGCATGACCAAGTTACGAAGAAATGCAGAGTGAGATAAACCAAGCGATTCAGCTTCATCACGAAGCCAGATAAATTGATCTGCTGTAAATCCTGCCTTAACGATTACATCGTGGTTATCAGTCATAGGGTTAGCCTTTTAATTATTTGCTGCCGAATATGTCAGGGCGCAATTCGTAACGAGTTACTTTGCTTTTTGTAATTTGTTCAATCAGCAAGCAACGGTCAGCCGGTACTTTATTTTTGCTAACCCACTTAAAAACAGCTTGTGGCGTTACATTGCATAAAGCAGCTAACTTAGAATTACCGCCAGTTAATTCAACGGCTTTGTCTATTGGTGTTTTATTTAATGTGCTCATGTGCTTATTTAACTACAGGTTAATTTATAAAGCAAGAATTATTTTAACTCTGGGTTACTTTTTATAAAAAACTATAGTTTTAGAATGAAACAATGGAAAACGACATCGGCAAGTTCATTAAATCTAGGCTTAAAGAGCTGAAAAAAACTCAGGGATGGCTTGCTGAAAAAGTAGACGTATCTAACGTAGCTGTTACTAAATGGATAAAATCAGGCCAAATATCTAGAGAGAATGTAATGGCAGTTGCTAATGCATTACACGTTCCTGCTGATATGTTGCTTGGCGGTAAAGATATAACTATTCAAAATGAATTTGAACGTCAACTAATATTATTCTTCAGGGGCATGTCGTTAGACCATAAAGACGATTTACTAAGTATTGCTAATAATCTGTATAACTTGGATGTGCCTAATAACAAGCTGTCTAACCCTTTACCATTGCCACCTGTGAAAAGAGAAACACAATGAAAAAACTATTTATTGCTTTATTATCTTTAATATCACTATCAGCCAGTGCAGAAAACTTTGTTGTGGCCCAGGTTGATTACACTTGTATAAATAATTGCTCGAGCAAGGGTTATCAATATGGATATTGCCAATCTATTTGCTCATATAACGATAACAACCAATCTTATTCACAGCCGCAGCCAGTAAAGCAGATTGATTATGCCTGCGTGAATGATTGCACCAATAAAGGCTATCAATACCAGTATTGCACTTCTAAATGCTCGTTCTAAATTAACCACATATATCTAGCACCTTCGGGTGCTTTTTTTTCGTCTCAATAAAATATTTAACCTAAAGTTAAAATAATTGTTGCATTGCTAATTAACCTGTGGTTAAATAACTACATCAGCGCAAAACACCGCGCTACATATTGATGTGTAGCTTTGACATCTCCAATAGAGGCGCACCGATGCAGCAATGTAAGTTCTCTTAATCGGTACAGTAAATTTTTAAGGATATAGCCATGCAGACACTTGAACAGGTAGCACAAATTGCAGATGGGTTTTATGACCGTCTATATGACCGTAAAACACGCGACTTAACCAGTGATATTGAAGAACTCAAAGATCAGTACCTTGATGATTCAGTGATGCTTGTTGACATTCTTATGGATGAAGATTGTGTTGATGCAGATGAAATGCAAGAAACACTACGAGCTGCAACACTGGCACTTAAATATGAAACTGGCTCATTTGAAGCGTTCGCTAAATCCTACTTTCAGATGCTGCTTGATGGCGTACAGAAACGCGCCGAAATGAGAGCTGAATAATGAAGATTGTACTTGAAGCTGTACTCGGTGTTATCGCGCTATTCGCTGCACTTTATGCAGTCAACATGAACGAGCAATACGCTGATTTAGTCGCTGCTCAATCTACTGGCTACTGCAATGTAAATTTTGGAAGCACTACCGCAACACTTAAATGCAATCGCATATCAAGAATTGAGAGTGACCTATGAAAGATTACGCACATATTGACACGTCATCAGGTGACAGTCCTGAACACATTATCTTGTATAGCCTGGTGTTCATTCTGTTTGTTATCTGTTCAGTATTACTTTTTATATTAGTGAGCCAGCTATGAAATATATCGGTTATGTAATGGGATGGATATTTATATTAATGCTTGCAATGTACTTTTACACATTCTTTGTTATTTACAAGAAATACAGAGGACATGGGCAGACACGTAAGCAGGCATTTTTATCTACATGGCGCATGTATGAGTAATGATGCTTACATACCTGATTATGGTGATGATCGTGAATTGCAGCTTAACCATGAAGAATTTGAATTGCAGCAAGAACAAGATTATCAAGAGTATTTAGAAGTATTAGCGAGAGGTGAATAAAATGAGTGTACATAAGAAACTAAACGAGGCGCGTATTGCGCTACAAGGTGAGAAACTTAACAAGTCAGGTCATAACAAGTTTGCTGGTTATACCTACTTTGAACTAGGTGATTTCTTGCCAACGATTAACAAGATATTCAACAACATTGGCTTATGCGGTGTGATTAGCTTCGGTGAAGAACTGGCAACACTCACAATTACTGACGTAGATGATAACTCAAGCGTAACTATCACTAGCCCAATGAAAGAAGCTAATTTAAAGGGCTGTCACGCGATTCAGAACCTTGGCGCGGTAGAGACATACACAAGGCGTTATTTGTGGGTTACAGCGCTTGAAATTGTTGAGCATGACGTACTAGATGCAACGACTGGCAATGAGAAAACTAACGTGCTATCTGTTACCAATGGTCAAGCACCAAAGACACCGTTAGCTGGTGCGCTGGATAACTTTACAGAAAACGAAGTGCAATTCTTACGCAATGAAGCTATTGAAATGATTGCTGAAATAAATGATAGCGAACTTCAATCAGCTCACATTAGATGGGAAAAGTTAGACAACGAAGAAAAGACAGGGTTATGGAGTTTGCTAGACAGCAAGACACGCAGCACATTTAAGAAATATCAAGATTCATTAAAACAGAAAGAGGCAGCTTAACATGGCATCACTAAACAAAGCAATTTTAATCGGTTCATTAGGCCGTGACCCAGAAGTACGTTACATGCCTAATGGTGAAGCTGTAGCTAATTTTAGTATCGCTACAAGTGAATCATGGAAAGACAAATCAGGCGCGAAGCAAGAGCGTACCGAGTGGCATAACATCGTTGCGTATCGCAAGCTGGCTGAAATTATTGGCGAGTATTTGAAAAAAGGCGCACCAGTTTACATTGAAGGTCGCATTCAAACTCGTAAATGGCAGGATAAAGAAGGCAATGACCGTTACAGCACAGAAATCATTGCTGACCAGATGCAGATGCTAGGTTCAAAAGCTGAAGGTGGCAAAGTGCAACGCCAAGACAGCAAGCCTGATGTTCAAGATATTAGCGATATTGATAGCGACATACCATTCTAACCATGCGTAACCAACACTTATGCAAGCTAACAGATGATCAGGTACGAGAGATAAGAAAGCTGCATTTAGCTTATGTTCGTGGCTATGGTTATCTGGCTAATAAATTCAACTGTGGTGTAAGTACAGTGAGAGATATTGTAACTTTTAGAACACGTAAGAATGTTTGTTAAACCTATTATTTTGTTAATTAGTGCAGTGAATTTAAGTAAATCGTGCGGAAAGGGAATGGCGTAAATGATAGCTGCTGTTTTATTTGCTAGGTCTGATAGTGCTTATAAACAATATGAATTTTTTGATGTTTATGATATTGAGCGTGATGCAAGAAACTTTTGTAAAAAATTGCCTGTATTAGCGCACCCGCCTTGTAGGGCATGGGGAATGCTGGCACATATGGCTAAACCTCGTGAAGATGAAAAGCAGCTGGCTTTCTTTGCACTGGCACAGGTAAGGCTTAACGGTGGAGTTTTAGAGCATCCATCTGGAAGCAGATTATGGCAAGAGGCTGGATTACCTAGCGATGGTTTATTTGTTGATGAATTTGGTGGATTTACGATTGAGATAGACCAATACGATTTTGGTCATGTAGCGAATAAACCCACAAAACTATATATCTGCGGTATTGATAAATCAGAGCTTCCGCAGCTGCCAAAGCGCAAATATGAACGAGCTGCAAAAAGCATTACAGGGCAAGTTCCAAACACTAAAAGAGCAACGCAATACGAGCGTGAATATACACCACTTATGCTAATTGAATGGCTTAAAGAAGTTGCTTTAAAGATAAAAAGCAAACCGTGATTACGGCATAACGCAACGCTAAGACCATAAACATGATGAACAATAAAGATTTAGAGGACTAACACTATGAGTACAGCAGAAGCGTTGAAGATGGCTATTGAAGCTAAATTGAAGGAGTTGAACCATGAGTGATTTAATCAGCAGGGCGGATTTGTTAAAAGCATTTAAAGTTCATGGGTTTCAAGTAGTTGATGAATGGCGTGTTATAAAACATTTAATCGCCAACGCACCGGCCTTTGAGTGCAAAACAAGTTTGCAGCAAGGTGAGCCAGTAGCTTGGGCATTATTTTATGATAATGGGATAGTACATCACGTAACAAAATATGTGCCACCAACTATGAATGGTAGTCATTTAGGGTATAAACCACTCTACACCACCCCACCACAACCCCAAACCGTGAAAGATGCGCTGGAGAAAGCGGCTAGTATTTGTGAAGAACAGGGGAATACATGGGATAGCGATTCACAAATAACACATTTAAATTATGCTGAACATTGTGCTTGGCTTATCCGCGCACTAATCTAGGAGGAGTAACCATGACACACCAAAATAACGAGGCGTTTGAGAAGTGGTTTGAATCGGAATTACAAAAACTCATTGATGTAAAAAACTACGATGATATACACATGCTACAAATTAATGAACATTTAGCATGGAAAGCATGGCAAGCAGCCACCCAACATAGTGAGCGTGAGATTGCGGAGTTGAAAGCGGCATTACATGAAATAAATACCCTTAGAGGTACTACCTTAAACTTTGGTGTAGCTAGGGCTATTGCATGTAGAGCGTTGAGAATTAAACATACTGACTCTAGCGAGCCGCCGAGTGCAGAGCCATCAATAAAATCATTGCAATCTACAATAAAGTGCATGACAGAAACAGCAGAAGAAACTAGTAGAAGTTATATTTACCAGCATAATAAAATCACCGAACTCAAAGCATCTAATCTCAAATTGCGTGAGGCTTTAAATACTATGAGAGATATTTTTGATGTTGGAGGAAATATAACTATTAGTGAGAATAATGCACTACATAAAGCTGACAAAGTCCTCACCTCAACACCGACACAATCACTACAAGCGCATGATAATGATTTGATTGAGAGATGTGCATTAATTGTTGATGACTTTACGGATTGTGAGCTTGCATCAGAGCTAATCCGCGCATTGAAAGGTACATCATGAACGGATGCCACTCTACACTAGCCCCTAATCGCTTACAGCATGATTTAATCTATCACAGCAAGGGTAACGTAAGCTGGACTAATAAACTCACTAGAAGCTGCCAGTACATCAAGCAGAAAGATATTGTGGATAGTGGGTGTGATGGGTGTAAAGAGAAAGAGAGTAAAGAATGACTGAATTACAACTAGCAGTTAAGGCCGTGCAGATCGCGCTTGAATCTCACCCTAGACCATCTCACGTTACACAGAAGCAAGCAGCAGAGATGCTAGGGTTATCAGTGCCTACAGTACGAAAAATGGTAGCCTCTGGCGCGTTAAAACTTAATAAGTGTGGGTTGATACCAATTAATCAAATTGACATGGCTATGGCGGCTTAATCTAGCATTGATGATATATCATGTGCCTTTGGATTGTAATACGTGAGAGCCTGGCTAGTATCAGACCATCCGAATATCTTACACAACGTAAGAACGTCAACTTTACGAGAAATCCACGTTGCAGCAGTATGCCGCGCATCGTGGAATGTAAATCCACTTAATCCTGCATTATCCCTAGCACGTCTGAATAACGCATCACGGGTTGCAGACGTTACGCTAAATACTGACTTTTTATCAAATCCGCGCATTTTATCAATCAACCTGACAGCCTTACGTGATAATGGAACATCGCGCTTTACTGTTTTAGTCTTTGGCAATACGCAATGCTTATCATGCACGTTATCCCATGTTAGATTGCATAACTCCCCTGCTCTCATTCCAGTACGCAATGCCAGTAAAAAACATACTGCTACTGATTGACTGATAGATTCAATGCGTAATCGTGGGGAGTAACCAAAAGATTTAAGCATGAGCTTAATCTGTATGCGATTGATTGTTATATCCCGATGTTCTGGCGACTTAGGCTTACGTACATCACGTACTGGATTATTGTCTATCCACTTTAACTCTTTTCTTGCGTGTTCAAATATTGCAGATAGCATTGTCAGTTCACGGATAATAGAACCTGCTGATATTTTTTGTTCATCTCGCCATTCACCTATCACTTCGCTGGTACATTCTGATAATGGCTTATCAATAGGCAATGTGCTGCGTAAGAATTTATTGATACGTACTACTTCCCAAGTTTCACCGCGCTTGCTAGGCGATATTTCATCGCGGTACTTTTCAAGCAATTCTCTTAACGTATGCTTGTCTTTTGATGACTTCTTAGCATTTGCGCGGATTTCTGTTTCACGCATAGATGCCCACGCATTAGCCTCACGTAAAGTGCGGAATACTTTGCTTTCACGCTCACCGAGTACATATATCTGTGCCCTGTAACCGTCTTTATGTTTTTTGATACTTGCCATGCGTAAATCGATGCGTAATTCTTGGGGAGTTACACTTTAATTTAATTACATTTAGAAAGCAAACTAGATTATTTCAGATTGGATAACTGCTTGATATTTCACAATATTACATTAAAAGTGAAACAATGATAAATATACTTGGTGCCGACGGAGAGCAACTTACATCAAGTAAATATGCGCCTTTCAAAGCACCGTGAGTAATTTTTGGGGAGTGGGATATTTTCAACCACTCTCTCCATTAATCAGCGAAAGTGGCATTTTAACAGAAAGTATTATTTGCAGGTAACCAATTCACACGCAGAATCACCCCATTTACGCAATGCATTAAAATCCGATGTTGTAATGGTGCAAGCATCTTTCAGCGTTTGATATTGTCCAGCAAGGGTTGTGTAACTGTTTCGCCATACTTCGGGATTTCCTTCGGTATCGCTTGGGGATGTGGGCACTCCAAAGGTATCTGCGGCGAGTTTGTCGCGCAACTGCTTACGCAAATCAGCAATAGTAACGGCATCAGTCTTGTTACGTTTTGAATAATCATTTTTAATAGCCTCTAGTTCTTTAACGTGCAGGTCGTTAAGTTCAGTTACATCTTTGGCATGTGCGGTTTCTTTGATGCGATTTTCAACAATCCGCAAGTTATACGCCTGTTTATCTGCTTCAAGATGTGCCGTAAACGCTGTTTTCTCGCTGATGTAGGCGTTTCTGTACCATAGGACAAGCAAGCATAAGGCCAGAAAGGTAAACTCAAGCCAGTGCGAGATTATGAACTGTGTAACGTTACGCATTACACCGCCAATTTTAAGTAGCCATAGCCAAATCATAATGTAGGCTTCACTGGAATACCATTTTCAGTGTCAACAAGAAAATAGAATGTATATACAATGTATCTCATTAGTTCACCTCGTCTAGTCCTTTAACATATCTGAATTGATGGTTAGCCTTGATACTTCACCGAACCGTTTATCGTAAGTAATCACCTTTGCATCACGGCCTGATAAGTAACCGCCTCTTGCACCGTAAGCATCATTGGCTGCCAGTGTCCTGTGCTGTTCAACAATCATCAGGTTGTCCTCTTTAACATCGATATGGTGAAGATGCCCTAGATGTGCATAAGCGTATTTAGTGCGCCCATACATTTCACGGAACTGCGAAGCAAACACACTGGATATGTTAGAAACATTGCGCTTATGCCCATGATGGAAGAATAGAGCCGTATTACCGAATTCATACGCATTGTATGGATTAGGACTTTTATCTACCGTAATGCGCGGTTCGTTCTCATACAATACACTGAACCATTCACGCAGCCATATCTGTGATACTGGATCATGGTTAGCATCTGCCATGATGATGTGCAAAGTCTGGTGTTTGGTTAGCAGCATATCTATGATTTGACGCAATACACGGATAGCAGATCGCACCAGCTTAGAGAATCTTGTATCAACGTCTAGCAAGTGTTTAGATGCTGGCGTTACTGCATCCATGCCATCAAAGTGCAGGAAGTCAGATAATTGTGCAAATACTGCATGATTTGAATCTGGTGATTGTGCTATTGCCTGCTTGAACCATTTGACGATTAAATCTTCTGCTATCTTGATATCCCAGTTTTCGCCGGCCTCTTCATCCCATGCAAGCATACCCATGTGGTAATCGGTGATCACGTAGCAGTTGCATAAGTTATCATTACCTAATGGCGGTGGATGCATCAGCGTAAGGCGCGGTATATCCTCTTTAATAGCCTCAATAGCTTCAAGCATCATTTGCTGATACCTGTCATTATCAATGCTTGACTTCACCCACTGGCCTGATGGCTTACCGTCTTTATTGTAGTAGGTTGATACGCCTTTCACCCTGTACATTTCAGGTACAGTTCTGGTCATATCATGAGCAGGTGAATACCCCTGTACTGATGCCCTTCTGCGTATCTTCTTTAATGCTTCCTGTACAGTCTGGCGCGGTACGTTTAAAAGCCTTGCGCCGCCCATGATACTGCCTGACTTGTTTACTGCATCAATGTATTGTTTCT
>Ga0208508_1000057_pt1 | contig 35785 bp, 30 predicted proteins | sample LakWasMeta1_LOW4_2_FD_183853 | JGI IMG/M metagenome (GOLD analysis project Ga0208508, IMG submission 183853) | Freshwater sediment methanotrophic microbial communities from Lake Washington under simulated oxygen tension - Sediment Metagenome... | ecosystem: Environmental > Aquatic > Freshwater >...
AGACGGGCCAGGCCAACACCGTCATTTGGAGTCTGTGCAAAGCTGAACGCCATGTCCGGATTGCCTACGTTCATCATGATCTTGCATGGCGGTTTGGTGAGGGCAGCAGTTGCCTGCGTGTTGACATCATATTCAATCGCGCCATGGTAAACAAAACCTGATTCACCTTCAGCACAGGACACGGTAACGGTTTCACCTTCACGCAATACATCGGTTGCATTGACTGCACCTACAATCGCCGGAATGCCCAATTCACGCGCGATAATCGCTGCATGGCAGGTACGGCCGCCGCGGTTTGTCACCAGAGCGCTGGCGCGTTTCATCACCGGTTCCCAGTTAGGGTCTGTCATGTCTGCCACAAGAACATCGCCTGGCTGTACCAGATGCATGTCAGCCGGATCCAGCACGATGCGAACTGGGCCTACACCCACTTTTTGGGTGACTGCGCGACCAACCACTAATGGTTTTTCGCTGTGTTTGTTGAGCTTGAATGTTTCAGTGACGTTATTTGCCGCCTGCTGTGACTTAACAGTTTCCGGGCGTGCCTGCAAAATGTAGAGTTTGTTATCAATGCCGTTTTTGCCCCACTCGATATCCATAGGACAGCCGTAATGCGCTTCAATCTGCATCGCATAACGTGCGAGCTCTAGAACATCAGTGTCAGACAGTGAGTAGCGGTCACTCTCTGCCGGATCAACATCAACGGTGTGCGTGCTTTTGCCCGCGCGTGTCGCATCGCTGAATATCATTTTAATGAGTTTTGAACCCATAGTGCGGCGCACGATTGATGGTTTACCTTGAGCCAGTGTTGGTTTGTGTACATAGAACTCGTCCGGGTTCACCGCACCTTGCACTACAGTTTCACCCAAACCGTATGATGAAGTGATGAATACCACATCTTTAAAGCCTGATTCCGTATCGATTGTGAACATCACACCGGCACAGCCGATATCACTGCGTACCATTTGCTGCACACCTGCTGAAAGCGCTACATCTGCATGTACAAAGCCCTTGTGTACACGGTATGAAATTGCGCGGTCGTTGTAAAGCGAGGCGAATACTTCCTTGATGGCATGCAGGATATTGTCTAAACCATGAATGTTCAGGAAAGATTCCTGCTGGCCGGCAAATGAAGCGTCCGGCAAATCTTCAGCAGTGGCTGACGAGCGTACTGCGAATGTAGCGTCTTTGCCTGATTTTTCGATCAGGATCTCGTAGTTTTCCTTGATGGCTTTTTCCAGTGCAGCCGGAAACGGTGCTTCCATAATCCATTCGCGAACTTTTTTACCGCAAATAGCCAATGCCTGTGTGTCATCTATGTTCAGGTTATCCAGCTCGGCATTGATTTTGTCATCAAGGCCATTCTGCGCCAGAAACTCACGGTATGCATCTGCTGTAGTCGCAAATCCGGTAGGGACGCGCACACCTTTTGCGGATAATTGTGAAATCATTTCGCCTAAGGAAGCATTTTTACCTCCGACAGAAGGCACATCTATATTGCGTAGATTTTCAAATGGAATAACGTGGGCTGACATGATAGTTCCTTAGATGTTCAAACGAGTAATTTGTTAATTCTTTTAGTCCGCTTTTAAAACATTTCGCAGAAAATATGTGAAATATACGTTTGAAAAGGGTAATTAAATAGTTGGTTTTTATTGTATAGGTCTTATTTTGCCTAATTATGCCGTGGTTGTCACCTGATAATGCTCAGATTAAATAAATCTTTTAGAAAAGCAAACGGCTGAAATCACTTAATTGTGATTCATTTTACGATGGCAGATTACGTTATATGAAAATAATGTACTGTCAGCTAAAATATAGGTGCATAAAATGAAACAATACTCAATATAATGCAACATTTTAATTCATATAACCTGCCTGTCTGGCACCGATGGTAATTGGAAAAGTAATGACTGCGAGAATGAAGGTGCGTTGCAGCGGACGTCTGCACATGGGATTTTTTGACCTGCATGGCGGTGTAGGACGGAAATTTGGCAGTATAGGTTTGAGCCTGGATGAACCATCGCTGGCGATTGAGGTAAGAGCTGCCGAGCGACTGAATGTCACAGGTGAGCCGGCCGTGCCCGGTACCGTGCTGGCAAAAGCATCCGCAATTGCGCAGCAGCTGATCACCAGGCTTGATTTGGCCGGCGGCATTGATTTGCATGTCAGTCAGCATATACCTGAGCACGCAGGGTTGGGCTCAGGAACGCAGATCGCGCTTGCAGTAGGCGCTGCGATCAGCCATTTATACCATCTTGATTTAAGCGCAAGGAAAATTGCTGAGCTTGCCGGGCGTGGCAGACGCTCCGGCATTGGCATAGCCGCTTTTGATCATGGCGGTTTGCTGATTGATGGTGGACGCGTCACCTCGCCCGACTCTAATGCTGTGCCGCCTTTGCTGGCAAGATACCCATTTCCGGAAGACTGGACGATATTGCTGGTTTTTGATGCGACCCAGCCAGGTATTCACGGCGAGCAGGAAAAGCTGGGTTTTAATCAATTGCCGGTTTTTTCCGAGAATCTGGCGGCACATTTATGTCGCCATGTGCTGATGCAGGCAATGCCGGCGATGGTCGAGAAGGACTTAACGGCATTCGGGCATGCCATACAGGTATTGCAGCAGCATGTTGGCGATTATTTCGCGCCGGTACAGGGCGGTCGTTACGCCAGCAAGCTGGTGGGCAGTGTGCTGCATTACCTGCAGCAAGCCGGCGTAGCATGCTTTGGACAAAGCTCATGGGGCCCAACCGGTTTTGCCGTGTTTGAGAACAGCATTACTGCCACCCGATTCGCACAGCAGCTGCAAGCGAAATTTACTGACCAGGCGTTGTCCTGGAAAATCTGTAAAGCCAATAACCAGGGAGCGGATTTGTCGTTCCGGATTTAAAGGATTTGGCTTCAAAGCCCGGGTTAAATATTTCAGAGTTAAGCCAGGCAGGTTTTTAATTAACTATATCTTAAGGTTGTTACCATGGAAAAACCCAGCATTCTGCATTTGTTCACGGCGGCCAAAAATGCCAGCCCCTTTGATGTCAATATGGCCTTTGACGCAGGTTTCGATAAAATCATGCCGTATACCGATGTTGAATTGACTGAGGTGGCCGGTCTGACGCAGGATGCGATTTTTTCGCGCAGCCCGTCAGGCGTGAAGCGTGAAGGCATATTTATCGGCGGACGTGACATAGATCTTGCTATGCAGATGTTGAAAGCAGCTAAAAACGCCATGTTTTCCCCGTTTGCCTGTTCGGTTTTCGCTGATCCATCCGGCGCATTCACGACTGCAGCAGCGATGATCGCAAAAGTTGAACTGCACCTGAAAGCCAGGTTCGGCGAGGATTTAAGCGCCAAGACACTGAGTGTGTTCGGCGCTACCGGGCCTGTAGGCGGTTGTGCCGCGATTATAGCGGCCAAACAAGGCGCCAATGTGCAGTTGGTTGCACACAATTCGGTCGCAAGGGTTGAGGCAAAAGCCCAGGCCTGGAACAGTGAGTATCAGATTAATCTGCAAGTGGTTGACGGCAGCAGCGAGGAAAAGAAAACCGATATTCTGGCACAGGCGGATATTGTGGTCAGTGCGGCGGCGGCCGGAGTTCAGGTAATCAGCCTGCAACAGCTAACACAGGCTAAACGCCTGAAAATCGTGGCAGATGTGAATGCAGTAGCGCCTAATGGGGTGCAGGGCGTTGATGTAAGCCATGATGGTATTCAGGTAGCTGGTACTGATATTTACGGCATTGGTGCACTAGCGATTGGCCAGCTTAAATATGCAACACAGCATGCGTTATTAAAGCAAATGCTGCCGCAGGATCAGGATAAGCCGCAGGAAAAAATCAAGTATCTCGAGTTTATGGCGGCATTCAATCTGGCACGCGAATTATCAAAAAATCAATCCTGATCATCGCGCTGTCAGCGCGTCCCTTTGTCGAGGCAGCTGTAAAAGCCGGGTATGCCGTTACGGCAATAGATGCATTTGCCGATATGCAGACTCTGGCGCTGGCTGAAAAGTCGGTGGTTGTCGGGTATGGCCGTCATGGCTTTGATGCCGAAGCGCTGATGGCAGCCCTTGCCACCTGTAATTTAAGCCAGTGTATCGGCTTTGTTTACGGCAGTGGTTTTGAGGGACAGCCGCAGATTCTGGCTCAAGTGTCTGAGCAACTGCCGTTGATCGGTAACTTGCCTGATACGGTTGCAGCGATTAAACACCCGGCTACTTTTTTTGCGGCATTGCGGCGCTTAAATATCCATCACCCCGATGTGCGAAACTCACTGCCCGAAAAACATTCAGATGATTATCTGATTAAGACTGGCGGCGGCAGCGGCGGTACACATATACGTGCCGCCAGCCACCTGATGCCTTTGCTGGATGAAAGTGATTATTATCAGCGGAAGATTGAGGGCTATTCAGTATCACTATTGTTTTTAGCCAGTCAGCGCGGTATTGAAGCGATTGGTTTTAACGCGCAGTGGCTGAGCCCATCAATAGATGCTCCGTATCGTTACGGCGGCGCTGTCAGCAATCCGGTCTTGCCGGACGGTGTTCAGGATCAGTTGGTGCATGCGGCTGAAAAACTTGCGAATGAATTTGGCTTGGCGGGCTTGAACAGTATCGATGCGATTGCGGTAACAGCCAATGCCGGTAATACTCTAAGGGACGATAGTCAGGTGTTTGTACTTGAAATCAACCCCAGGTTAAGTGCAACAGTGGATTTATATAATGATGCTAACCTGTTTGAACTGCATGTACAGGCATGCCAGAATTCGTATCCACAAATCGAGAATAATATGTATCAGGCTAGCCGGCAATGCAATGCCCATGCAATTGTATATGCTGCTGCAGAATTAAAGCTTGCGGCACCTGTGTCATGGCCGGGCTGGGTGACGGATGTACCGGCATGCAGTCAAAATGTCATTACCATCTCGGCTGGTGATCCTGTATGTACAGTGCTTGCCTGTGCCGGTAATGCTGATGCAGCGAAAAAATTAGCGCATAGCAGGGTCGAAACCATGCAAAGTTTATTACAATCACTTAATCAAACTTCTGCTGTCGGGGATTGCAATTGCTTCTCCGCGCAGGATCACCAATCAAATAAATGTTTGGCAGTAAAAAAAGGATAAAACGTGCAAAACACACAGGCATCACAATCATCAACAAAACAGGCAAGTGTGAATCTGCTTGCTGCGCCGTTGATTAACCAGTTATTGCAGCAAGCGGATCATTTGCAGCTTGGTGTGTCCAGACATGAAGCCGGCTGCATTATTGTTGATGCCGGTATTCAAAATGCGGGCTGCGCTGAAGCAGGCAGGCTGATCGCTGAAATATGCATGGGCGGCCTGGGCCGTGTTACCTTGCAGGCGGATGATCGCTTTGCAGGTTGGGCAGATGCAGTTGCGGTGACTTCCTTTGAGCCTGTGCTGGCATGTCTTGCCAGCCAGTATGCAGGCTGGGCACTCAGCCATGAGAAATTCTTTTCACTGGGCTCTGGGCCAGCGCGCGCATTAGCACAGCGCGAAGACTTATTCAAAGAGCTGGCCTATACGGATAGCGCTGCCAGTACCTGCATCGTGCTTGAAACCGACAAAATACCGCCAGTGCAGGTGATTGAGAAGATTGTACGCGATACAAAAATTCCCGCCGAGCATTTGACCGTTATTTTAACGCCAACCACCAGCATTGCCGGTGTGGTGCAGATCGTGGGTCGCGTGCTTGAAGTAGCATTGCATAAAGCGCATACATTGCATTTTCCGCTTGAAAATATAGTCAGCGGTACCGGGCTGGCCGTACTGCCGCCGGTCGCCAAGGATTTTATGACCGCAATGGGTCGCACCAATGATGCGATTCTGTTTGGCGGGGATGTGCACCTGCAGGTGCGCGGCGACGATACGGTTGCGGCTCAACTGGCGGCAGACCTGCCAAGCAGCGCTTCAAAAGATTATGGCAAAACTTTTGCAGAGGTGTTCAAGTTCTACGAGATGGACTTTTATAAGATTGACCCGATGCTGTTCAGCCCGGCCAAAGTGACCGTGACCAACGTAGATACCGGTAATGTGTTTGAAGGCGGCTACCTGAATGCCGAGCTCATCAATCTTTCATTCTCATGAGTCGCCTAGGTTAGCTGCGTGCGCATCCCTATATTTACTGACGATGCCGGCTGGCAAGGCGCCCAGCTCAGGCAGGCTTTTGCCGCGCGCGGCATAGAGGCGGTTTTTGTCTCGTTGCAGGATTGTGTGATCGATCTGGCACAGCAAACCCCGGATATTCAGATTCCGCATTTCGAAACCCGGCCACTGGCTGCTTTTGTACGCGGCGTTGCCGGCGGCACTATGCAGCAGGTAATTACGCGCCTGAATGTACTGCATATGCTAACGCGGCAGGGGGTGCGCATCTACAATCAGGCTCAGGCGATAGAACGCACGGTGGATAAAGCCATGACCAGCTTTCTGCTGCGTATGCATGGCGTGTCGACTCCGGCAACCTGGGTGTGCGAATCAAGAGCGCAGGTAGAAGCTGTTCGCCGGCAGGCTGCAAGCAACGCGCAGCAGCTGGTACTTAAACCTTTATTCGGTTCGCAGGGGCAAGGGGTGCGTAAACTGCTGCGTGATGAGCCGCTGCCGGTGCCCATGCAGCAATATGTGGACGGTGTTTACTATCTGCAGCAACTGATAGAGACTGCTGATAAACCGCATGACTATCGTGTATTCGTGGTGGGCGGAAAAGTCGTTGCCGCGATGAAGCGCCTGGGTGAGAGCTGGGTCAATAATGTCGCGTCCGGCGGGCGCTGCGAAACGATACAGCCCAGCCCTCAGATGCAGGCGTTAGCTTTAAAAGCGGCACAGGCCGTGGATATTGATTATTGTGGCGTGGATATTATCCAGGCCACAGATGGCAGCCATTATGTGCTGGAAGTGAACAGTATTCCGGCCTGGCGTGGTTTGCAGGGCGTGACGGATCTTAATATCGCAGAAGTGCTCGTCGATGATTTTTTATATAAATCCGGCATGGATGCGCGCAGCGGCAAGGAAGCTTAATGGAATCAGGAAAATTCACTTCCGCACAGTTAGCCACCGCCTACAGGGCAGCCTGCATGGGCGAGTTGCAGGCTTTAAAACCGGGTAATGTACATGCATTTGCCGATGGACACGGCATGACAATACAGGACTTTATTCTGAGTGCGGACGTTACGGCCGATATGATGACACGTGCTGATTTAACCGTAGGTGAGCGTATATTCTATGCGGCAGAGGCTACCAACAAAGCGGTAGGACAGAATACCAACCTGGGTGTGCTGCTGCTGTGTGCGCCGATTATTGAGGCCGCATTGCATTTGGCAGCTGGCCAATCGCTGGCACGGCATTTGAATCAGGCCTTGTCTGCACTTACAGTCAGCGATGCCGGATACGTGGCAAAAGCAATCGTACTGGCTGGCCCCGCAGGATTGGGCGAGGCTGAGCAGCACGATGTGCATAAAAAACCAGATGTCAGCCTGCTGGAAATGATGCGCTCGGCCCAGGACAGGGATCGTATTGCATGGCAGTATGCCAACAGTTTTCAGGATATTATGGAATTTGGCATTACGCGCTATGCCGATGCCCTGGTCAAGTGGGGGAATCCGGCATGGTCTGCCACGGCTGTATACCTGTCTTTCCTGGCGCATTATCCTGATACGCACATTGTGCGTAAATACGGCGCAGCTTTTGCGGATAGTTTAAGACAGGAGGCTGCAGCGTTTGAGCAGATGCATATTGCTGCCGAAAATCCTAAGCTGGTGCAGAAAAAACTGCTTGACTGGGACGCATCGCTTAAGCAGCGCGGTATTAATCCGGGTACCAGTGCCGACCTTACTGTGGCTACACTTCTGGTAAGCGAGCTGCTTTAGCCGCATTGTGGTTGCGTGATGCTGGTTTTTAAGTCCGGATTTGCCAGCAAACCTGATGAAAGACAGCGTATTTAGACGTGGAATCAGGCAAATACTCAAATAACCGTTGTATAAACGAACACTAAAGCTGACTCATTTTGATTTACATTAAAATAATGACAATGATGACCATCTGTAAGGCGTGAATCCATAAAAAATATAGGGGTCTGAATGTTAAATCGTTTTGCTGTAATTTTATGCGGAGGTTCTGGCACACGGCTCTGGCCGCTGTCTCGATCGCTGAAACCGAAGCACCTGCTGCCGCTTAATGGGGACAGCACGCTCCTGCAGCAAACCGCAATGCGCATCCATTCCAAAGTCCCTGCCAGTCACCTGATTACGGTGACTCACGATAGTCATCGTTTCGAGGTCAAGGGCCAGTTGGCCGAGGTCCTGCCAGATGCAGTTCATGCCGTGATTGCCGAACCGGTTGCAAAAAACACTCTGCCAGCGGTTGCAATTGCGGTAAAGCGTATCTATGAAATTGATCCCAAGGCGATTGTCGGTGTTTTTGCCTCTGACCATGCGATTGATAACGAAGCGGCATTCCTGTCTGCATGGGATTCTGCTGAAATAGCGGCGGCAGAAGGCTACCTGACGCTTTTAGGCATTAAGCCTACGGAGCCTGCTACCGGCTACGGCTATATTCAGCCTGGTTCTGCTTTGCAGCTGGAGCAGGGCAGCCTGCCTATAGCCTCTGTCTTATCTTTTATAGAAAAGCCCGATAAACAGCATGCGGAGAAGTTCGTAGCAGCCGGATATTTGTGGAATAGCGGGATGTTCGTTTTTCGGGCTGATATTTTCATGCAGCTTCTGGCGCGCCATCAGCCGGAAATCTCGGCTGTTTTGGCAGGATTGAATGCAGGCAACCTGAAAGAGCAGTATGATTTGCTCCCCAATATTTCTATGGATCATGGCTTGGTCGAGCTTGCTGATAACGTTGCGGTCGTCCCGGTAGATATGGCATGGAGTGATCTTGGCAACTGGGAGTCTATTTACCTGCGCCACGCCAGAAATGATGATAATAATGTCATTCATGGCGATGTGGTAAGTATTGATACGCATGATAGCTTGCTGTGGAGTCAGTGCGGTGTAGTGACGGCACTGGGAGTCAGAAATCTTATTGTGGTCCGCACCGCAGATGCGACACTTATCTGTGACCGGAACTCTGCCGAGAATTTAAAGCTGCTTGTGGATGAAGTTAAATCACGATATTCGTCATTGGCTGAAACGCATCTTACCGTACAGCGACCATGGGGAACTTACTGTGTGCTTGGCGAGGGGCCGTATTTTAAAATCAAACGTATCGTGGTGAATCCACGCAGCAAGCTGAGCCTGCAGCTGCATCGGCACCGGAGTGAACATTGGGTTGTAGTGAGCGGCATAGCCAGGGTTATCAAGGAGGACATGGAATATATCGTTAATGTGAATGAATCCACTTATATACCGGCGGGCCACAAACACCGACTTGAGAATCCGGGTGATGCTGACCTGGTCATGATCGAGGTTCAGAGCGGTGCGTATCTCGGTGAAGATGATATTGTTCGATTTCAGGATCAATACGGCCGTGAATGATCCATAGAAGCCAGAGTATAATCCGTCAGTGATTTTGTTTTGACCCATATGCTGCTGTATTTTCAGCAGCTTTGGGTTGTTGGATTAATTTTATAGGGGTATTGAATGCGTGTTTCTAACCGAAAAAGAGTGATGGTGACCGGGGGGGCTGGTTTTCTGGGCTCGCATTTATGTGAGCGCCTGTTAAAAGAGGGCAACGATGTACTTTGTGTCGATAATTTTTACAGTGGCACTAAAGATAATATCGTGCATCTGCTCGGTAACCCGCATTTCGAATTGATGCGCCATGACGTGACGTTTCCGCTTTATATCGAAATTGACGAGATTTATAACCTGGCATGTCCGGCTTCACCGGTTCATTACCAGTGGGATCCGGTACAGACTACAAAAACCAGCGTACTCGGTGCCATCAATATGTTGGGGCTCGCTAAAAGAACCAAAGCTAAAATTCTCCAGGCATCCACCAGTGAGGTTTATGGCGATCCTGAAGTGCATCCGCAGAAAGAAGATTACTGGGGGCATGTAAACCCGATAGGGATTCGCTCCTGCTACGATGAAGGCAAACGCTGTGCCGAAACGCTTTTTTTCGATTACTACCGGCAGCATGATCTGGACATCAAAGTCGTGCGCATTTTTAATACCTACGGTCCGCGCATGCACCCGAATGATGGCCGCGTGGTCAGTAACTTTATCGTGCAGGCTCTGCGCGGTGAAGATATCACGATCTACGGTGATGGATCGCAGACCCGTAGTTTCTGTTACGTGGATGACCTGATCGAAGGCTTTTTGCGCATGATGGCAAGTGCCCATGAGGTGACCGGGCCGATTAATATAGGCAACCCCAAAGAATTTACGATCAGGCAGCTTGCGGAAACCGTATTGAAAATGGTCGGCGGAGAATCCAGGTTGATATTAAAGCCATTGCCGCAGGATGACCCGAAGCAGCGCCAGCCCGATATCACGGTTGCCAGAACTACCCTGGGTTGGGAGCCGCAGGTCGAGCTTGAAGCCGGCCTGCAAACAACAATCAGCTACTTCAAGGAATGTCTGGCACGATGAAACTGACGCAGCATCATTTGATTATTGTGACGCCTGTTTATGAGGATGTTGAGGCCAGCAGCCGCTTGTTCAGCGAGCTGTCGGATCAGTTCAAGCGTGACGTTTTTGTAGTGGCAGTGGACGATGGTTCGGTCAAGCAGCCTTTGGACATCCGCAGTCTGGAGCAGCCGGGTGTAGATGGTGTGGTGCTGAAGCTGCGGCGGAATGTAGGCCATCAGCGTGCAATTGCTATCGGCCTCGGGTATGTCTCGGAACACATCCAGCCCGGACAGAATGTAGTGGTGATGGATTCTGATGGTGAAGACATGCCGGCAACAATTGTCAGTTTACTGGAGCAGCTAAAAGCCGGTGATGTCGATCTGGTTGTGGCGCAGCGTAAAAGCCGGATAGAAACGTTTCGTTTCAAAGCATTTTACGCCGTGTATAAGTTGTTTTTCAGCATGATGACGGGACGCTCCATCAGTTTCGGCAATTTTATGGCGCTCAAAGCTGCCGCAGTTAAACGGCTGGTGGCAATGCAGGAACTGTCGATTCATGTTGCAGGTGCTGTACTGGCTTCAAAACTGCGTACTGCCGTATGCCCTCTGGATCGCGGGGAGCGTTATGCAGGGCAATCAAAAATGAACTTTGTCGGGCTGGTGCTGCATGGGTTCAAAGGATTGATGGTATTTGCGGAAGATGTGCTTGTGCGCGTGGGCATCGCCTGTGCCATGATTGCTGCCTTATCCGTGATTGGTGCTGTTGCGGCGGTTATACTTAAACTTCTTGGGTTTTCAACGCCGGGCTGGTTTTCTGTAGCGCTTGGCATATTGGTTTTAATGCTGTTGCAGACCGGTGCGCTGGCACTGATGACATTGATGCTGACCGGCGTGATACGCAGCGGAACCGTCACCACCGCGCTGGCTTATCACGACTTTGTCGAAAGCATTACCGAAACCGGTAGCGGTGTAGATCAAGCATGAACAGCCATAGCAAAGAACTGGTGCGTTATGTCATCAATGGCCTTGCCGCTACTGTAGTACATTATGGTGCGCTGTCGTTTAACCTGCATGTGCTTGGCATGCACTCCGCAGGTGCGGCCAATCTGGCTGCGGCAACATTTGGCATCGCGGTATCTTTTCTTGGTAGCCGTTATTTTGTTTTTAGGCGCACTGATGAAGCCATACTGCCACAGGCGTTGAAATTCAGTAGCCTGTATGCGGCAATAGCCCTTGTGCATGGATTTGTGCTGTTGGTGTGGACAGACTGGCTGGGATTTGATTACCGGGCGGGGTTTTTAATTGCCACGGCATTTCAGGTGTCACTGAGTTATTTCGGTAACAAAAAACTGGTATTTAGCATATGAAGCTGATTCGCTCCGGTATGGCAACTTTTATTTTTGTGATGTTGCTACTGCTCATTTACTATGTGCACATTCGCTATTTCAGGGTCAATGTTGTTTTTTATGCGGCGATTGCTGATGCTTTGCTGGCAGCATTGATTACCGGTGTCATCCTGTTTATGGCTGACTGTTTCCAGCCGCTCAACCGGTTCGAGAAAATGCAGCTGGTCATTATCTGGCTGCTTGCAGGTTATGCATTTGCTATTTCAGTGCCTACTGTCATTGATCGTTCGCTGTCGTTTTACATACTGGAAAAACTCCAGCAGCGCGGCGGCGGTATCCGGCTTGATAGCTTTGAGCAGGTTTTTACCAAAGAGTATGTCAAAGAGCACCGCCTGGTAGATGTGAGGCTGACAGAACAGTTAGCCTCGGGAACTATCCAGATTGAGAATGGATGCGTGAAGCTGACTGATAAAGGTAAAAAGATTGCATCGTTCAGCCGCGCATTCCGTCAGAATCTGCTGCCCAAGCAGCGTTTGCTGATGGGGCAGTATACGGATGACCTGACAAATCCATTTAAACACAGCGCGCCAGAAAGTGATTATTCATGCCGGTAAACAAGCAGGCAGCAAGGATTGATTAATGCCTTGCTGAGGCTGGCAGAGTTGCATTCGAGTGAACTCCAGATAAGCGAAAATCACAACATGTCCCATCGAAAAAGCATTTAATGTATGCCTGCTAGTTATATGCAATTAATCAAAAAGTCAGCCGTTTTCTGGAGTCTATTTGCGGTCGCATTGCTTGCTGTACCCTACACGCAGCTTGACCATATGCTCCTGATGCCCGGAGACATAGGGGATAGCCGTTTAAATAATTATTTTCTGGAAAATATTTACCAATACATTCAGGGTAACTCGCCCTCGCTGGTGCATTTAAATTTCTTTTATCCGTTTCCCTATGTGCTGGGTTTCAGTGACAACCATTTCGGATCTTCACCTGCCTACCTGATTCCTCGGGTCATTACCGGGCAAGCTGATACGGCTTTCCAGATATGGTATCTATTCGGTTATTTTGCTAATTACATGGCCGCTTACTATGCACTTCGCAAGCTGGAAGCCAGTGTATTTGCGGCAGCTGTCGGTGCTCTGGTTTTTGCGTTTGCACTGCCCGTAACCGCGCATTCCGGTCATGCGCAACTGCACTACAGATTCGGTGTTCCGCTATCGATAGCAATGTTCATTCATTTTCTGGATAGAAAAGATTGGCGGTATTTCGCAGTAGCTGCGGCATGGCTGGTCTGGCAGTTTTATTGCACGATATACATCGGTTTTTTTCTACTGCTCATGCTCGCAGCAATCACTTGTGTTTATGTGTTCAGATCATTAAACGACGGCACCGGCGGCCTTAAAACAATAAGCGCTGCTTTTGCGAATAAATTGACGCAGCTGTCTTATGCTGAAAAAACTGAACTTGCCATTATTTTTGCAGTTCTGTTTCTTTTCACGGCACTGCTTTTTTATCCGTATTTGCAGGTCAGCGTTCTCTATGATGCCAAAAGACACTGGAATGAGATATCGACCATGATGCCCAGGTTGCAAAGTTACTTTCTGGATGACCATTCTACGCTGTGGGCATCACAGTCGCGGATATTTTCTGGCCTCCCGATGCGCCATGAGCATCAGATGTTCGTCGGTGCTGTTCCTATGCTATTGGCAATCAGCGGGTTTCTGCTCGGGCGCAGGCAAAGCAAGGGTTTGGCATTTCCGCTGGTTAGCGGCTCGCTGATTTTGCTGCTGGTGTTGACACTCTCTATTGGCGGTGTGAGTTTATGGTATTTTTTTACAAAACTTCCGTTAGCTTCTGCCATACGCGCTATGACGCGAATCATTTTAGTGTTTTTATTTCCGGTGGCTTATTTGAGTGCTGTTGCAATAGACAGGCTGAGATCGCAGCCAAATTGGCCGCGCAAGTTAGTGTTTATGGTGATTCCGCTGTTAGTGTTTGAATTTTCAGCCATTCCGCCGGGCAGTTCTTCTAAAGCAGAGTGGCGTAATCGGTTAGCGGCCAGCGAACGTGCCATGCCGACTGACCTTGTGCCAGGTTCTATACTGTTTTATGCGCAGACTGGTGAGACCTTTTATGCCGATGAAATTGATGCGATGTGGACAGCTTTGAATCATGGCTTACCGACGCTCAATGGATATAGTGGTTTATATCCACCCGGTTATTCTGTAGAGTTCGGTAATGATTGTGCCGAGTTACCGCAGCGCATTCGGCAGTATCTGGGTTTTATCGGACAGCTTGATGATCATGAGGCCTATTTAAGCTTATTGCGACGCGTAGTACCGGTCGGTTTTTCCGGCTGTGATGCAGATAAGTTTGCTGATCGGCCTTATACCGCTTCCAACCGGGTATACAGTGCGGATGAACTGAGGCATCTGTCTTTGGAATATGCGGGGCGTGGCAGATCCGCAGGTAAAACGTTTGTGGATATAAAAATTATTAATAGCGGTAATAAGAAGGTATCTGCTGCCTCTGCCGTCAACAAGCCGGTGCGTTTGTCATGGCGGGTGATTGATGCCGATGGCAGACCGTTATCAGGATGGGATACGCGGAAAAGCCTGCCTTATGATATACCTGCCAATGGCAGCGTTAACGTGAAGATACCCGTTCATGCGGAGTTAACCGGGCGAGGACGTAAACTGCAGCTGTCTATCGTTCAGGAGTTTGTATTCTGGGGGCATGATGTAGGCATTCGTCCGTTAGAGATTGACTGGGCGACAGAATAAACAGAATAATATGTTGCTGCCGAAGCAGCACAATTGTGTTTGGATTTTAGTGAGGGGAATAATAAAAATGAAAATAGCAATAGCGGGAACCGGATATGTAGGCATGTCGAATGGCGTGTTGTTGTCACAGCACCATGAAGTGGTGGCGCTCGACATCATTCCTGAAAAGGTCGCCATGATTAACCGCAAGCAGTCGCCTATCGTTGATTCGGAGCTTGAAGACTATCTCAAAAACAAGCCACTGAACTTTCGGGCTACCTTGGATAAACACGAGGCATACACCGGCGCGGATTATGTGATTATTGCTACGCCGACAGATTACGACCCTGAAACCAATTATTTCAATACCCGCAGCATTGAGGCTGTTATTCGCGATGTCATGGCGATCAATCCCGATGCCGTGATGGTGATAAAATCGACAGTTCCGGTTGGTTATACGATTGCGACTAAACAGGCACTGGGCTGCGATAACCTGATTTTCTCACCTGAGTTCCTGCGCGAAGGGCGTGCGCTTTATGATAATTTGCATCCTTCGCGTATTGTGATTGGCGAGCGCTCCAAACGTGCGGAAATTTTTGCCGAACTGCTTCGGCAGGGCGCAGTCAAGCAGGAGGTAGAAGTACTTTTCACTGACCCGACCGAAGCCGAGGCGATTAAACTCTTCGCCAACACCTATCTTGCCATGCGGGTGTCGTATTTTAACGAGCTGGATACTTACGCACTTTCGCATGGGCTTGATACCAAACAGATTATTAACGGGGTCTGTCTCGACCCCCGTATCGGTAGCCACTACAATAACCCGTCCTTTGGATATGGCGGGTATTGCCTGCCTAAAGATACGAAACAGTTACTGGCCAATTACAGCAATGTGCCGCAGAACCTTATCCGGGCGATTGTTAATTCAAATACTACACGCAAGGATTTTATTGCCGAAGCCATCATCAAGCACAAGCCGCAGGTTGTCGGTATCTACCGGCTGATTATGAAAGCGGGGTCTGATAATTTCCGCGCTTCCAGTATTCAGGGCATCATGAAGCGTATCAAGGCAAAAGGCATAGAAGTCATTATTTTTGAGCCGGCGCTGGAAGAGAAAGAGTTTTTCCATTCCAAGGTGATCCATGACCTGCAGGAATTCAAAGCCAAAGCCGACATCATTGTGACTAACCGGCGTTCAGATGAACTTGCCGATGTGAATGACAAAGTATTTACCCGTGATTTATTCGGCAGTGATTAATGCAGCATCCGCTGGTAACCGAATATCTTTAAACTTCAGCCGGTATTCATCTTGATATTGAAAGTGAACCATGCGGTTACTAACACAGGTATTCATTGAAATAGTGACGTTGTAAATATGAAAGTCATCCTATCAGTCGACCCGGTAAAGTATCCGCTCACGGGAATCGGCCGCTATACCTACGAGCTTGCCAGCAGGCTGCAGACTCATGAAGCGCTGGAGCTGCTGCTTTTATCTCATGACAGGTTTGTGTCCGAGCTGCCAGCTCACGCATTTAGCACAGCCAGTACCCCGGTGCACAAGCCGACCTTGCCTGATATGAAAAGCTGGCTGTATAAGCGCTTGCGTAAAAGCTATATTGCAGTCGAGGCTGCAAAGGCGATTAAAGATGTCATCAGCCGGCATGCACTGAACAAACATAAAGATGCGGTGTTTCATGGGCCCAATTTTTATTTAACCAGGTTTGACGGCCCCAGTGTAGCGACCTTTCATGATATCTCGGTCTTTACTTTTGCCCAGTATCATCCGCCGGAACGCGTCAGGTTCATGCAGCGCCAGATGAAGCTGGCAATGAAGCGCGCTTCAATGCTGATTACTGTGTCGGCATCCGCCCGAACCGAGGTTGCATCATACTTCGGCTATCCACTGGATAAAATACGTGCTATTCCATTAGCCTGTTCAGCCGATTTCCATCCCAGAAATGAAATGGAAACCAGCCCGATATTAAAACGCCACGGCTTGAAATATGGCGGCTATACCTTGTTTACGGGCACGGTTGAGCCGCGCAAGAATATTGATGGCTTGCTGGATGCTTATTCAGCATTGCCGGAGGCCATGCGGCGAGAGTGGCCACTCGTGATAGCGGGTTTTCATGGATGGCAGAGCGAGAAGCTGCATCAACGTATCAAGGCTGCGGCAGATGCCGGCTGGGCACATTATCTGGGGTATGTTACGAATGAAGACCTGCCGTATTTATATGCAGGTGCGCGGCTGTTTGTTTTTCCTTCACATTACGAGGGATTCGGTTTACCGGTGCTGGAATCGATGGCGAGCGGTGTGCCGGTAGTCTGTTCTGATTCATCTTCGCTACCTGAAGTAGTAGGGGACGCAGCCCTCACATGTGATCACGACGATGTCGTGACGCTGCGGCAACTGATTATCAGAGGACTGGAAGATCAAGACTGGAGAGCTGGTGCCATCATTAAAGGCCTGCTGAGAGCGTCTGGGTTCAGCTGGGATCAATGTGCAGAGCAAACCATCCAGGTCTATCGCGAGCTTGGTGCAAGGAATCAGGTTTGATTAAAGTCCTGCATTTTTTCAAGACTTATTACCCTGACACCATGGGCGGGGTTGAGCAGTTTATTTTTCAGCTGGCGCGTGGCTGTAACCGTAATGGCATAGAAAGTATGGTGCTTTCTTTAAGCGAGCATGCAGATGATCATGTCATGCAGATGGATAGGCATTTGGCCTGTCGTGCCAAAACTGATTTTCAGATTGCATCTACGCCATTTTCGGTTTCATGTTTCAGCAAGTTTGCAGCGCTGGCCGCCGAGGCTGACATTATTCATTACCATTTTCCATGGCCATTCATGGATGTCGTGCATTTTGCAACCGGCGTTAAGAAACCGACCGTGGTTTCATATCACTCCGATATCATCCGTCAGAAAAATCTGCTCAGGCTCTACAAGCCGCTGCAGCGCAGGTTTTTATCCAGTGTAGACCGCATTGTTGCCACTTCGCCTAATTATTTCGCAACCAGCGATGTGCTGTCAGAATTTAAAAGCAAAGTCAGTGTGATCCCGATAGGCCTTGATAAAACCTCATATCCGCTGCCTGCAGCTGAACGCCTGGATCATTGGCAAACGCAATTCAAAGGGCGGTTTTACTTATTTATCGGCGTATTGCGCTATTACAAAGGGCTGCATATTCTAATTGAAGCAGCAAAGGGGAGTGACTACCCAATTGTGATTGTCGGTGCCGGGCCTATTGAAGCCGAGCTAAAGACACAGGCTGCTGCATTGGGGTTGAAGAATATTCATTTTCTTGGGCTGCTGCACGATGAAGATAAAGTCGCTTTGCTTGCGCTATGTTACGGCGTGCTTTTTCCTTCACATCTGCGTTCCGAAGCTTTTGGTATTTCACTGCTTGAAGGTGCCATGTTCGGAAAACCTATGATTTCAAGTGAAATCGGCACTGGTACCACTTACATCAATATTGCGGATGAGACTGGTCTGGTTGTACCGCCAGGTGATCCGGCGGCACTGAGGCAAGCTATGCAGTATTTGTGGGAGCATCCGCAGCAGGCAGCAGAGATGGGGAAAAAAGCCGGGGAGCGCTATTGGCATTACTTTACGGCTGATAAGATGGTTGATTCCTATACCAGGCTTTATCAGGAACTTGTTTGAGCCTAAACAGCAGCGCGCGCAGCGAATCAAAAAAATGATGCGCAAGCATGCAGCAAGACGCGTCCGCAATTGGCAGCGCTTTAAGTGGAATCACGGTTTTTTTTGAAATATATCGCTGCAACCTTGGCCGCATCGCCATCCATGTGGATTTTGCCGTGTTCCAGCCAGATTATTCGATTGCAGACTTGGAGTAACTGTTCTTTGGAATGACTTGCAATCACGAGAATACTGGTTTTGTGTACCAGCTCATGCATGCGTATCTTTGCTTTTTGCTTGAATCCTTCATCACCGACCGATAGCCATTCATCCATGAGCAGGATTTCAGGGTGAACAATGGTGGATACCGCGAATGCCAGGCGTAAATGCATGCCTGAAGAGTAAGTGCGCACCGGCATATCGGCAAAGCCGCCCAGTTCTGAGAACTCAATGATCTCATCGATGTTGCTATTAATCACGGCTTTGCTTAAACCAAGCAGGCCGCCGCGGATGTAGATGTTTTCCCTGCCGGTTGCTTCATGGTCAATACCGAGCGATATATCGATCAACGAACCGATTTCACCGTTAATTTTCACACTGCCTCCGGACGGAAAATAAACACCGGACAGCAGGCGCAGCAGTGTACTTTTACCCGCGCCGTTGTGACCCACAATGCCGACACGGTCGCCATCCTGAAGTGTGAAAGTCAGGTTTTCCAGCGCGCGAACCAGTACGCGCCCCTGCTGGTCGGTGTTCAGTTGGCCGCCGGTTGCCACTTTAATCAGATGATTTTTTAATGAACGGCCGTTAGCGTTATAGATCGGAAAATCAACACTGACGTTATTAAACTCAATTCTGGCCACGATGCGTCCTCTGGGTCACAGCCAATAAGGGATGCGGCGTCTGTAATTGCCGTAAAAAGCAAGTGCCAATACTGAGCCTGCGATTGCCATGGCAATCGAAACCAGCCAGTTGGTTGCGGTTGGCATTGCTCCCAGCAGGGGTGCACGCATAATCTCTACAAGGTGAAAAACGGGGTTAAAATCCAGCAAATAGCCGCTGACGTGGGCGGATACGGTTTTAGGCATCCAGATGATCGGCGTCAGGTAAAACATGACCTGAATCAGGCTCGCTACCATCTGTGGCATGTCACGGTATCTGGTGCATATCGTTGCCAGTATCAGTGCGACCCAGGTCAGGTTGATCGTAGCCAGTATGAATCCCGGAATACTCAGTAGCGCAACCAGCCCCAGCGGTTTGCCGACGATGAGCAGCACGATCGGGAATATCACGATATTGTGCCCAAGAATCAATATATTGCGCCAGACCATGCGCAATATATGTACAAACAATGGAATCGGCAGCTGCTTGATGATGTTTTCTGCCACGATAAAGCCGGTGCAGCCCTCAATGATGATATTGGAGATAAACGTCCACAGGATAATGCCGATGGCGATAAACGGCAGAAAATCCTGTGCGGGAGATTTAAAAACCTGACTGAACACGAGGCCGATCGCACCGATCATCACACTCATGCTCAGTGTCAGCCAGAACGGACCTAATGCAGAACGCCTGTAACGCTGGCGTATGTCCTGCCAGGCCAGAAGCGTGATCAGCGCGTGCCGTTTAATCGCTGCGGCCACATCAAGGCATGCAATGCTGAAAGAGTTGTTTTGCATTCGTTACTATAGATCCGTGAGCATGAAAAAATCACTGTAATGCCAGTGATGGGAATCATTAGTCAAAAAAATAATGCATCAGCCTGTCAGTATCGCATTCAGTCAGGCCGTATGTGTGCCGTAAATTATAATGCCTAATTGTAATGGCTAATATTTATTTATCATCGGTGCCGGTTTGCATGCATTATGCGTAGGGCAGATCTGCCAGTCTTTAGCGGAAGCTGTTCAGGCCATTCAGTCAGTCATGAATATAAAGGAAACGGCACATTACGGTGACGCCTGTTCGTGATCAATCGCTGTTGCAATAATATGATCGGGCATTAAGCCTGCTTCATAGCGCTTGTATATTTGCGTAAAGGCAGCTTCAAGATGATTGCAGAAATATTGAGTGTCAAACAATGGGGTCGTTAACCGGTTGTTGGCCAGTTTCTGTCTTATTTTCAATAGCGCATCAGGTTGTGTCGCGAGTGCTATGGCTTGTGTTTCGTACGCCTGTGGCGTTGTCGTAATCAGTTCCGGCAAGTGGATTGCATTGAGTAAGCTCGCTGCCATCCTGCCCGAAAAAGTCTCGCCAAGGTAAGTCAACACAGGTAAGCCAGCCCAAAGCGCGTCACTGGCGGTCGCGCCAGCATTGTAGGGTGTTGTATCTAAAAATAAATCAGCAGCGCGATACCTGGCCAAATACTCAGGCAAAGGCAAGCGTTTGGCAAAGATCAGGCGCTGTGGATCAACACCTCTGCGTGAGGCTTCTGCCCGAAGGTTGTTTTCGGTTGTCGCATTATCACCAAGCAGCCATAGTACGCTATCTGCCACTTGCTGCAGTATTCGCATCCAGCTATCAAAGGTATTAGGTGTGATTTTATAGTTGTTGTTAAAACAACAGAATACAAAGCCCGTAGAGGGTAATCCCAATTCTTCTCGTGTAAATACTTTATCTGCAATACGGCGTTTGGTGTCGTTAGCCTGGTAGCTGGGTAAATAGATAATTTTTTCGGTATAGTCTTTCTGATGTTCTGCTGGAACCATTGTTGCATCTGCAATTAAATAGTCCATGTAATCCGCACCCATCGTGCCCAGGTAGCCTAAGTAGCTTACCTGAATCGGTGCAGCCCTTAAGGCGAATACCTCTGTCCTGTTTTTTGCGGTAAAGCCCCCTAAATCTATTGCAATATCAATTTCAAGATTTCTCGCCATTGAAGCTATTTCGAGATCTGAGAGCTGGCGAGCGTCAATGAATTGATCGAATGCAGCCTCAACACGAGACCTCATCTCGTCTTTTATATCAGGCCCGAAGTAAAATGCAATAAGCTCAAATCTGGATCGGTTATGTGTTTCAAATAATTCGGCCGTTAGAAAAGCGAGCGGGTGATTGCGGAAGTCTGCAGAGAAATAGCCGATTCGTATTTTATTATGCTTGGTATGCCTGCATGCTGCAGGGAGCGCATTATTATTCGAAGCGCGCAGACTTTGCACATAAATTTCTGCTGCCTTTTTCTGCAGCGAGCGGGAGCTGGATTGTGCGAGTACCACAAATGGCGGTGAAGCTTTCTCATGATGCTCAATTTTGCTGGCAAGCAGCTTCATTTGATTTTCATAATTGCTCCAATTGCAAAGTTGCATTTTGCTGTTTATCCAGTAGCCATATAAAAAATCATGGTCCGGCATCAATGTAATGGCGCGGTCATAACTTGCTAATGCTTCATCCAGGCGGTTGAACTCATTCAGGATGATTCCCCGGTTGTAATAGGCATCTCCATAGTCAGGGTTAAGTCCAACGGCGCGGTCATAGCTTGTCAATGCTTCATCCAGGCGTTTGAGCTCATTGAGTAAAATGCCTCTGTTGTAATAGGCCTCTGCATAACCGGGGTTAATAGCAATGGCACGGTCATAGTTGGTAAGCGCATGATCCCGGCGCTGAAGGTCATAAAACACAAGCCCGCGATTGTTGTAGGCTTCTGCATAATCGGGTTTTAGTGCGATTGCGCGGTCGTAACTCGCTAATGCCTCGTTCAGTCGCTTGAGGTTGCTTAATGTGGTTCCCCGATTGTTGTGCGTCTCGGCATGATCCGGCCTAAGCGCAAGTGCATGATCGTAACTCACTAATGCTTCGGCAAAACGTTTCATGCTATCCAGCACCACGCCCCGATTATTGTATGCTTCGGCATGATCAGGCCTAAGTGCAATGGCGCGGTCATAATCGATTAACGCTTCATCGAAGCGCTTTGAATAATTAAGCAATAGCCCTCGATTGTAATAAGCCTCTGCATAATCCGGCTTTAATGCGATGGCGCGGTCATAACTTGCCAATGCTTCATCTGATTGCTCCAGGTGGTTCAGCGCAATGCCCCGGTTGTAATATGCCTCCGCATAATCAGGTTTTAATGCGATGGCTCGGTCATAACTTGCCAATGCTTCGTCTGAGCGTTGCATATCATTCTGTACAATGCCCTGATTATTGTATGCCTGCGCATAATCCGGGTTGAGTGCTGTGGCATGTGCATAGCTTGCCAGTGCTTCTTCAAAGCGATTCAGGTAGTAAAGCGCAATGCCGCGATTATTGTATGCGGCAGGCTGATTGGCATCAGCTTCAATTGATTGCTTATAAAAAATCTCGGCCTGGCCTAAATTGCCGGCTTTAAAAGACTGGTCGCCTGCATCTTTGAGTTCTGCTGCGGTAAGCGATAGGTTTTGTTCAAGCGGTATTGCTTGTACCGCATCTCTGGAGTGATTGATTTGATCGCTGGGTAACTGATCTCTGGAAAAGAGACGCGCTAATTTTTTTAACATGTCATTAAATCTCTAAACCCATTAATTCATATGCATCAAAAGTTCTTTGGTTGTGCTATCCACAAAATCTTTCGGGTGTCCGATTTCTATCAGTCTCCACCTGAACTCATTTGCCAGTTTTGATTTTTTTAAGAAATTAAGTTTATTTTTCTGCTGGTATTGATTCAATTGCACGCAGATTTTTTGCATGATTTTGGCGTTATGTTCGCTTGCTTTTTTTAGACTCTTATTATTGTTTTTTTCTAACTCTGCTGATAAATCGTCGGCAAGTTTTATGGCAAGAATTGTTACTTCTTTTGTATTAAACCAATTAATAAACATGTGATAGAGCCCCTGGAAATTTTATTTTTAGTTATTTTTGCATGAATGCCAGCTACATCACAAAATAATGCAGCGAAAATTATTGCTGATAAGTTGCTGTAAGCATGTCTTTAGTGAGAAGTAGTCTAGCATGTAACCGTCAAATGGTTGACTCTGAGGTGATGTTTTTGATTGTAAGCGGCATAGGTTCCATATCTTACGGTTTTGATGTCGGAACTATCTGGGTCCGCTGATTAAGTGATAAGCTAAAGGTGTTAGGAATACAGGCCGCATTCATGTGATGAAAAAAATACAGAAATTATTCCAGATAGCAATCACTGCTGAACCGGTTCGCACAGAGGCGTGGTCGGCTGGGTTCAGAATGAACGTCGAGTCATTTAAAAACAATTACCCGGAAGCTCATTACCACCTGTATCAGGATTCAGATTTGAGAAAGTTCTTATCCGAGCATTTTGATGCGGATGTGCTGGAAACGTATCATAAGCTGAGGCCCTATGCATTTAAAGCTGATTTGGCAAGGTACTGCCTGCTGTATATTCATGGCGGTCTTTATTCTGACTTGTCACATCTGCACATCACTCCGATCCAGCCTGATGAAAATACCGGAATGATGGTATTCCGTGATATTGCAGGCCACCCATCGTGGGCGGTCAGCAATGCGGTCATATATGCAGAGCCGGGTAGAAAAGAGCTCAAACAAGCTATTGATATGATCGTAAACCATGCTTCTATAAACTTCTACGGCGATTCATGCCTGGATGTAACCGGGCCATATCTTTTTGGCAGGGCTTTGGCTGCGGTTAATAATTATAAAGATATTGTATTTGGGGATTCCAGGGAGTTAACGCCTAATCGTGCTGAAAACAAAAATATATATAAAATACTCCCCAATGGCGACTTAATCGCATTTCGAAATAAGAAAGAAGGCGGCCAGATTTCCGACTACGGAATCAGCGGTGCAAACAGTTATGCAGACATCTGGAATAAGAGGCAAGTCTGGGCTGAAAAAGGTGCTTTTGATTCGTTGATGCAAATGATTAAGCCAGTAATAGGGATTAAATGATGCTGTCGAATGCCGGGGGTTTTCTGAATATGAGCAGTTCGGACCATCTGAAAAAGCATGGTTTTGCTGTATTGCCCAACCTGTTTAACCAGGAGCAAATAGCATTTGCCAGAAAAATGGTGCTGGATAACATGCATTTATTGAAGAACACCAGACCAACAGTTTCTTCACGCCATCTGGCAGGTTTTCACCGCCATCCGCAACTTGAGAGCTTGCATTGCATGCTGGCAAGCAATCCTGATATTTGCAGGTTTATCAGAGATGTGCTGGATGACATGGATATTGTGACGATAGGTTTGAGCGATATCACCATTAATCGGTCACAAGAATGGCACTGTGATTTATTAAGGGGGCAATTCAGCACTTACCTAAATGACGAGATATGCTGGGGGGAGCGCGGCGGCGGAGTTTATAAAGCGCTGCTTTACCTGCAGGAGGGTAAGACGCTGGCTACGGTTCCGGGGTCGCATGTCCGCAGAATATCGCTGGAAGATGATCAATGCGTAATTCCGCAGAATCCTGACAGCATTGCTTATGTGCATGTTAATCCCGGCGATGTTGTCATTATTGATCTCAGGTTGATTCACCGCGGCTCTACAGAAGCGGAGATGCAGTCTTTGGCCCTGGCTGATAACCCGAAAATCCTGATCTCTACGGTTTTTGGCGGCGTAGGTTATCCGCTGACAAATGCAATGGAAGTCGGAAATTTTCATCGGCTGATGGCTTGGATCACTAAACATCCATAGATATCTTGCAGGATACAACTTGATTTTCGGCATGACCTGATTTTTTCAAGCGGCGGTGGCCGTTCTTTTCAGGCGCGGTCGCAGCGTTATTTGCGCTGTTCCTGTATTTTGCGGCGGATCAACTCGGCAATTTTTGTATTGCCCGTCATTTCTGCGATAGACAGTGCATTCTTACCGGTTTTGGTGGCTGCAAGCAGATTTGCACCTTTTTCAATCAGCAACTCGGCTACGCCGGATACGCCACCGGTTACAGAAAGTATCAGCGGAGTAAAGCCAACCAGGTCGCGCACGTTGACGTTTGCGCCTTTTTGGATAAGCAGCTCAGCAAGCTCCTTGTTACCACTGCTGAACTTGCCGCAGGTCAGCAGTAGTGGGGTCATGCCTATGCGGTCCCGGGCGTTGATGTCGGCGCCGGCGTTGATCAGCAGGCGCCCGATAATGGTATAGCCTTTTTTCAGCGCGATAATGACAGCGGGTGTCCCTTGGTCATCTTCACTGTGGATGTTGAAATTGGCGCGTACAAACAGGTCTACCAGCTCTACATTCCCTTGATTGATTGCATCTATAAAGCTGTTTTTATCAAGGTTTACGCCGCGGCGCTCCAGTTCGCGTATGGCATCTACCTCGCGTTCAGCGTGACGCAGCCGCTCTGATTCACGATATTCGCGCAAGAACATGATGTCTCGCATTACTCCTTCAGAGAATCCCTTGCGTCCACCGCGGCGGTCTATGATCAGCTCACTGAAATAGTCATCAATCTCGGGTTTATCCCACAGTGTTTCTATCTTGCTTAAAATGCGATCGAAACTTTCTTCAAGCTGAAGCGGGTAATGTTCGCCTAGATTTTCAAAAAAAGGATGTTTCATGTGGCGTCGTAAATCCCGAAAAAAGATAATTTGGCCAGGCTAGTCAGCCAGCCTGATATGCATATTTACCAATTATGCTGATTGTCACATAAATCTGTGCCTATGGCACAAATGACGTATTAAATTTAGATGCCAGCTATTACTTGCCGTTAAACTTAATCAAGAATATATAGTTCGGCACTGTCGGATTGAACAGATGTTTCTGGCAACGGTCTCAATTTAACAGTTATAAAAAAACAGTGTTTATCATCATTTTGCATACGGTTGGCGTTTTATCGCGGTTGATGTGATGTGCCCGTTCAGTCCATGACATATTAAAGCAGATACAGAACACACACGGAATGCCAGCGATGCCATGACTGGTGTCAACTGTAATTTTTTCGGCGCGTTTACCGGGTGTGACCATCTCTGTATTTTATGGCGGGATAAATATGTTGGACTTTTATTTAAACAGGTGCCTTGCATGCTGATGCTATCCAGATTTAGAACCGTGCTTGCCATTGGTCTGCTTTTTGCGATAACCAGTCAGAGCGTGTCTGCACTTACCGATGATCAGCGTTCAGCGGTTAATCCTTCAAGGCTAAGCTACATTACTGGCGATGTATCTTTCTGGCGTTCGGGTGCCGAAGACTGGGTCGAGGCGCGTATCAACACGCCAATTATCAGCGGCGATGCACTTTATACCAGCCCGAATGCGGTGTTTGAATTGCAGGGCGAGGGCAGTACATTTATCCGCGCTGATGAAAAAACCGAGATGACGCTGGTGAACCAGACGCCGGAGTTTTTACAGATTAAAGTGACCAGTGGTCGTGTCTCACTCGATATCCGCAGTTTGCCGGTACCGGATTACAACATAGAAATAGATACGCCTAATGCCGTGTTTACCATAGACCGTATTGGCTACTATCGGGTTGATGTGAACGGTGATGTGCGTTTCATCACCCGGCGCGGCGGCGCGGCGACAATGACCCAATCCAAAGGGCAGGCGTTGATTATTCTGCCTTCCGAAGAAATCGTTGTGAGTGATTCAGGACGGGCAGAAACCTATGTGGCGCCGGAACCTAACGCATGGGACCGCTGGAATGACGACCGCAGTAATGATCTGATCGATGCCTATAGCGACCGTTACATTACGCCGGGTGTTGCAGGGGCACGCGATCTTGATTACTACGGTAACTGGCGAGAGACCAGTGAATACGGGCCTATATGGGTGCCTGACGCCATAGCTTCGGATTGGGCGCCTTACAGTACAGGGCGCTGGGTCTGGGATCCATATTATCAATGGACCTGGATTGATGATGCGCCATGGGGGTGGGTGCCTTTCCATTATGGGCGCTGGGTGAATTATTCAGGTTACTGGGCATGGGCGCCTGGTCCGGTGATGACGGTGCGGCCAGTGTATGCACCAGCCCTGGTGGCTTTCTTTGGTGTATCGTTTGGCAGCCCGGGATTTGGCTGGGTCGCTCTCAGCTGGGGTGAGCCCTGCGTTCCATGGTGGGGTCGCAGAGGTTTTGTAGGCAGCCCCTGGTGGGGTGGCTGGGGTGGGCCGCGCATTGTAAACAATGTGCATGTGCATCAGAAGACGGTGATTAATGTCAATCATATCAACTACAGTAACAGCCGAATCAAAAATGCCGTGATCGCCACACCTTCCGATAGTTTTGGTCGGCGTCATGTGCGCGATGCTTCAAAACGGTTGCCCGTGCAATCACAGCAGTTGACGCCTATCCGTGGTGCGTTGCCGGTAAAACCTAGTGCTGAGAATCTTGTTGCGGATGCGCCACGGGCGCTGCGTCCGCCTGAACAGGTTGCTTCAAGGCCGGTTGTGGCGACCAAACGCCCTCAGGAATCAAAATTGCCATGGCGGTCAGAAAACCGCAGCCCAGAGGCTGCTGAAGATCGTTATGTGCCGTCTCCCAGGTCTGCAGTTACGGATTTGCGCCGTCCTGAGCCTGGTACGCAATTCGGGTCAGAGCGTACACGACCACCGTTACCGTCACGTTATGAGGATTGGAAGCGCCAACCTGCACCTGTTGCGCCATCTCCAACTATGCGTGACTCCGGCGTCGGCGCTAGTGCTGAACCAAGGCAGAGTCGCATCGAGCCGCGGGAAATCACTGAGCCATCAAGATGGCGTACACCAGTTGCGCCGGCACAAATTAACGTTCCGGAGGTGCGCCAGCAGCAGATGGAGCCGGCAGCACGCGAACCATCACGCGCTATGCCAATACCAAGAACCGAGCCATCTCGCGTTGATCGTGATACTGGTTCCCCGGCATCGGTGCCGTCACGTGTTGTCCCGCAAGAGCGCTCACTGCGAGCACCTGCAGAAGTCAGTCAGCGATCACTGCGAAATGAGCCTGTGCCGCAACAGGGGAGGGTTCAGGGTGGCCGTGCCGACTTACCGGGTATGCCTGCTAACCGAACCTATCGAGACGCTGGCCAAGGCCGGCCTGAGCAGGGGCAACGACAGCGCTGATTCGATGCCTGCCTGTTTTGAGTGCCTATTCAGACTAAAGCGAAGACAAGCGCCGCAGGCACTGGCTGCAAAGCTGCCGGGCACGAAATTCAGAGTCGGCTTCAGTGTAGCAGCGGAGCTCTGGGGCGTTTCCTGACGGGCGCAGATGCACAATATCACCATTGGCAAAGGCATGGCGTAACCCGTCTGTTAAATCGGTATGTATAATGTTTCCGGAGTCCGGCGCCAGTGTTGATTCCGCTTCTTCCCGATCTGCCTGCAGGCGGGACAGCAATGCCTGGCTTTGTTCGTCCGGAAATTGCTGCAGCCTGTCGCTTGCTGTAAAGCGGGCAGGCAAGTGTAGCGTTAATTCTGACAGTTTGCAGTTGCGTTTCTGCATGGCGCAGAGTATGCAGAGAATGGGTAATATTGCATCGCGTGTAGCTAAAGCCAGCAATTGCCCTTTATCTGAGTTCAGGTCGCCACCCAGCAAAAATCCACCATTTGCCTCATAACCGACTACCAGCCCGCCAGACTTGGGGATGACAGCCTCCATGCCTGCAATCACGTAAGGTGAGCCAATTCGTGTGCGCACCGTTGATTCAAATAGTTTGCTGTACTCAAGAGCCGTGTTGCAGCTGACCGGAGCTACTACATGTGCTGCCTGCAAAAACTGCGCACACAGTATGCCGACAATGTCTCCCCGCAGCCACTGGCCAAATTCGTTGGCTATTAAGGGGCGGTCTGCATCGCCATCTGTTGTTACAATCGCATCAAAAGCATACTCCTGAGCCCAAGCGGCGGCTTGCGCCACGTCTTCAGGGCGTACGGCTTCCGTGTCAATCGGTATAAATGAATCGCTGCGGCCAAGCGAAAGCACCTCTGCGCCTAACGTTTCCAGTATTTCGCGCAACACGTCACGTGCAACGCTGCTATGTTCATATAGCGCGATACGCTTGCCGGCCAGAATGCCGTAGCCAAAAAAGTCTGTATAGCGCTTAACGTAAGCCGAACGTGCCAGCTGATCTGCCGGAGGCAGTTCTGGTTTTGTAATTAATTGCGGAATGGCAACGGATTTCTGCAGCATTTCCTGTTCCTGCGCTTTTGAAATCTCGCCTCTGGCACTGTAGAACTTGATGCCGTTTCGATCAAATGGAATGTGGCTGCCAGTTATAACCAGGGCTGGCGCGCCAATCCGGCTTGCGTAGTAGGCCAGTGCCGGTGTGGGTAAAGCGCCTGCGTATACATAATCCATCCCGGCATCCAGAGCTGCCGCCGCGCATGCTGCAGCGATGCGGGGGCTACTTGGCCGCAGGTCGTGGCCAATGACGATTCTACTTTGTTTGGAAGCAACTGTTTGAAGAAAAGCGGAAGTGTATGCATAACATAGTTCATCAGTCATATTCGCAACAAGCCCGCGCACGCCGCTGGTTCCAAAGCCAATGCCGCTTGTGGCCGTGATTGCAATTAGAGATTGATGTTGCATGTGCGCTGATACTCTTGGGATGGGTAGGCGTAAGGTTTAAATTATCGCATATCAAGTGGTTTTATAACGTTACCATTCATGGATGGTAACGGACTAAGATTGTTTTTGCTTTCTTTGTACATTACAATGAATTCAACTTGTTGCTATTAAGATTTCAGCCCGCAGTTCGGGGTCTGGGTAATTATTCTCAATTGTAGGGAAAAACAATTGAAACCTGGATGGGGAAGGGCTGCTAATACTGGTAATTTCATAATGGTGTTATATCTATGGCAGGGATTGAGTAATCAATATCCTGCACTCAAAGAGGCCCATGTGTTTTGCAAGTAAGGCTTTAGAATTAAGAACTAATGCGAAAGTTAAAACTATAAAAATGAAAATAGCTTTGTTAGACGATGATCTAGCCTATGCCGAGATTGTGATTGAGTGGTTGGTGGAAGCCGGGTTTGAGGTTGACCACTTTAAATCCGGCCTGGATTTTGTGCGCAGGTATCCGCATGAACATTACGACCTTTGTATTTTTGACTGGGGCCTGCCTGATATGGAAGGCCCGGATGTCATGGTCAGCATCAAGCTGCGCGCCAACAAGCTTCCTCCGCTGATATTTCTTACCGGCCACTCTGAAGAGCAGGATATTGTGCGTGTGATAGAAGCTGGTGCTGATGATTATGTGGTCAAACCGGCAAGCCGCGCAATACTGCTGGCGCGAGTCAATGCCTTATTAAGGCGTGTAAACCCGCAGCCAAACAGTGACCCATGCCTTGAATTCGGCCCGTTGAAGTTTGATACCAAGCTGCGCCTGGCAAGTATGGATGGCGAGGATTTCAAGCTCACCGATAAAGAATTTGATTTGGCACTGTATTTTATGAAAAATGAGGGCGTGCTGTTGTCAAGGTCGCATCTGATGCAGGTGGTATGGGGCGCATCGCCGGATATTGAAACGCGTAAGGTTGATGTGCATGTCAGTCATTTACGCACAAAGCTGAAGCTGACACCCGAATACGGATGGAAATTGACTTCCATTTATCAGCAGGGCTACAGGCTTGAACGCAGTTATTAATTTATGCTTGTCTTGATCGTTTGATCTGTTTGCCGACGGCGTTAAGTATAGTGATTATATAATTCCCCATGCAATTAAGAGACCGTATTTTAATAATGGCAGGTCTTGCGCTGATTGCTTGCCTGCTCGCGTTAAGCGCTGAATTTAACGCGCATATATTATCTGTAATCATGGATGATCAATCAGTACGGCGTGCGCCGCTCGCACTGATATGCCTGCTGACCGTTCTGTTCGCCGTGCTGCCGTTCTTATGGTTTTCTAAACTGTCCCCTGTTTATACTTTACTCAGTATCTGTGTATATATTGCTGCTGTTGTTGTGCTGGTGTTTGCAGCGGCATATTTATTTAAAATATGGATACCGCCAACCGGTTCGATTCTGGCAATTCTGCTGGCTTATCCGATATGGAGCTGTGTCAGGCTCAATTCAGCACAGACGGCGCTGGATCATGCGTTGCAGAATCTGCAGGATGAGCTTGCCAGGCTGGGTATGGAGCCGCAGTCCGAGCTGCCGTATAACGGTGAAGACCCTCAGCAGGCGCGTATACGCAAGCTGGCATTAACTACCAAACATTTGCGCGATATGCATAAATCCAGGAGTGACACACTGGTGTTTATCTCGCATGACATTCGTAGTCCGTTAGGGGTTGCGATGCTGCTGCTTGATAAGTTTGAGCAAAATCAATACAGGGCGCGCATGGGTCATTTGCTGGCGCGCGCGCATACCATGGCTGAAGGTTTCCTGCAGGCATCGCGTGCGGAAATGTCTGATGTGAATAAATTTAATGTGCTGGATATGGTGAGCTTAATGCAGCAGGTCGTTGATGATGCCTATGAGCTGCTGGAAACTAAAAACATTTCTCTGGAAATGCAACACCCGGAAGATCATGTCTGGGTAAGGGGTGATTTCGGGCTCTTATTCAGGGCTCTTTCCAATATCCTGCTGAATGCGGTTAATTATTCTCCTGAACGTTCGGTAATCAGGGTGGTGATTGATAAAGATGATGCAATGCTACGTCTTAAAGTGACCGATCAGGGGCCTGGCATTCCTGAAGATAAAATCCAGAAACTGTTCAAGCGCTTTACACGTGTCGAGGGTGAACACCAGGATCAGAGCGGCAGCGGCCTGGGCCTGTACTTTGTTGGCGTCACCATCAGGAAGCACCGTGGAACGGTGTCAGCCGCAAATGTACCCATGCAGGGTGCCGAGTTTGTGGTTACCCTTCCGCTTGAGCGCAGAAAGAAGAATCTTCCGGTTGCTTATGATAGAAGAGTCAAATTGCAGAGCACATTTGAGGACACTATATGATTTTTAAGCTATAATATTGCACTTGATTTTGTGTATGACTGATGTATTCGAATAATTTTTAGGAGGCAGGTAATGGCTACTTTATTAGAGCAATTAAAAACTATGACCACAATCGTGGCAGATACAGGTGATGTTGAAGCGATTAAAGCGGTTAAACCATACGACGCAACGACTAACCCATCATTATTGTTAAAAGCGAGCCAATTGCCACAATACGCACCATTGATTGATGCAGCAATTGCTTACGCAAAAGCACAAAGTGGTTCTAAAGAACAGCAAATCGACAACGCCGCTGATAAATTGGCTGTGTTGATCGGTATGGAAATTGTTAAAGAAGTGCCAGGCCGCATCTCAACTGAAGTTGATGCGCGACTGTCATTCAATATTGATGCAATGGTGGCTAAAGGCCGTAAAATCATCAAATTGTACGAAGAAGCCGGCGTAGATAAAAGCCGTGTTCTGATCAAATTGGCTTCAACCTGGGAAGGCATCAAAGCCGGTGAGATTCTTGAAAAAGAAGGCATCAACTGTAACCTGACATTGTTATTCGGTTTTGGTCAGGCACGTGCATGTGCTGAAGCTGGCGTATTCCTGATTTCACCATTCGTTGGCCGTATCCTTGACTGGTACAAAGCTAAAACTGGCGAAACATACACATCAGAAACAGATCCAGGCGTATTGTCTGTACGTAAAATCTACGCATACTACAAAGAACACGGTTACAAAACTGTTGTAATGGGCGCTTCATTCCGTAACATCGGTGAAGTAACTGCTTTGGCAGGTTGCGATCGTTTGACTATCGCTCCAAACTTGTTGCAAGAGCTGGAAGCTACACAAGGCGAACTGACACGCTTGCTGGTTGACGGCGGCGCTAAAACAGCAGCCCCTGCTAGATTGACTGAAGCTGAGTTCCGTTTTGCATTGAACGAAGATGCAATGGCTACTGAGAAATTGGCTGAAGGTATTCGCGGTTTCGTTGTTGACCAAAATAAATTGGAAGCAGCATTAAGCGCAAAACTATAAGCAAATCACCGCTTGTAGAAAAAAATTATTAATGCGTAAACCGCATTAATAATTGACATAAATTGGCTAGGCATTTACTATAAGTGTCCAGTTTTTTTAGAGTGCTATTTTTCACAAGAAGATAGCACTTCAAATTAGCAATATCTTAATATTAATAAACGGAGATACACCATGGCATTAACCCAAATGGCATTAGATTCATTAGATTTCGACGCAACAGTTGCTTTGGCAACTACAGTTGCTCCACACGTGGACATCTTGGAAATCGGTACACCATGCATCAAGCACAACGGTATCAAATTGCTTGAAGTTTTGCGCGCTAAATTCCCAAACAACAAAATCTTGGTTGACTTGAAAACAGCTGACGCTGGTTTCTACGAAGCTGAGCCATTCTTCAAAGCCGGTGCTGACATCGTTACTGTATTAGGTATTTCTGATATCGGTACAATCAAAGGCGTAATCGATGTTGCTAACAAATACGGCAAAAAAGCACAAGTTGACTTGATCAACGTTGCTGACAAAGCTGCTGTTACTAAAGCAGTTGCTGCTGCTGGCGCGCACATCATTGGCGTTCACACTGGTTTAGACCAACAAGCTGCTGGTCAAACACCATTCGCTGACTTGGCTTTAGTTGCTGGTTTGAACTTAGGCGTTGAAATCTCAGTTGCTGGTGGCGTTAAAGCTGCTACAGCTAAACAAGTTGTTGACGCTGGTGCAACTATCGTTGTTGCTGGTGCTGCTATCTACGGCGCTGCTGATCCAGCTGCTGCTGCTGCAGAAATCACATCTATCGTTCACGGTTAATTTAACCTCTTTTCAATAAGTCATTATTGAAATGAACGAATGAAAAATCCTGACTCAGTAATGGGTCGGGATTTTTTTTGCAAGATTTTTTGATTCAAAAGTTAAACTAAATATAAGAGAAGGACACATCATGAGCAGTCAAGAATTGATTTTGGGTAGACTAACTACTATTTTGTCAGAAACAGATAACAGCAAAGCAGCTACTTTGCTGAAAATGGTTGAAGAAGCTGGCCGTACATTTATTGGCGGTGCTGGTCGTTCTCTGCTTGTATCACGTTTCTTTGCTATGCGTTTAGTACACGCCGGCTACAACGTTAGCATGATTGGTGAAGTGGTTACTCCGGCAATCAAGGCTGGTGACTTGCTGATTCTGGTTTCCGGTTCAGGCGGTACAGAAACATTATTACCATTCGTTAAAAAAGCAAAATCAGTGGGTGCTAAGCTGGTTGTGGTTTCTATGAAGAAATCTTCTGCAATGGCAGATGTTGCTGACCTGGTTGTTCAAATCGGTAACGACAATAGCTTCCCATTAACTAACGGCATGCCAATGGGCAGCCAGTTTGAGCTTTCAACACTGTTGTTCCTGGAAGCGGCGATTGCTGACCTGGTTTTTGCTAAAGGTTTGACTGAAGAAGGCATGCGCGCAATTCACGCTAACCTGGAATAAACTGTTCAGTAAAAAAGCAGTTTGATAAAAAGCCCGACCTGTCGGGCTTTTTTATTGTGCCTGAATCATTGTGCACAAAATCATTGTGTTAGCCATTTCAGATCCTCTTGAAGTATTTGCCTGTTATGCAGCGCTGTGGCTACCAGCGCGCCATGAATCCCGGCTTGCTGCAGGCTGTTTAAGTCAGCTGTATTGCGTACGCCGCCGGCAGAATAGAGTTTATGCTGCTGCGAGTGCTGCCTGAATTTATCTATCAATCCCAAATCATGACCCTGATTAGCACCTACATGTAAGAGCGACATCAATATTACATTTTCAGGCCAGTATTCTGCGTGATGCAGGAGTTCCTGCGGGCCATGATAACCGTCCGGCATAAAGTCCAGGGATAATACAAAGTTTGAATCCAGGCGTTTTCTGATATTTATGAAATTATCCAGATTGGAAAAGTTTTCACTGCCTAAAATCACGTTAAAATTGTAACCGGCCCACAGGGCAAGCTCAGGCGTATTATTAATGCCGGCATCAATCCAGAGTTCAAGCCCAGGGTAGTGCTGCGCAATACTTTTTACGACCTCCAGGTTGTTGCTGCCGGTTTTCTGTATTGCATTAAGGTCGGCGATATAAAGCTGTTTAAAAGGGTGGTAGTTAAGTAATGCAGCAACAATATCAAGAGGTTTGCTGGAATCTGAGATTAAAGATTGAATGGCATGATAGTTTTTCCGGTCACCTTTTTTTGCATGCACGACCGTGCCATCTAATAAATCAATTACAGGGATTATTTGCATAAGGCAGTTATATCATCGAACATATGATCAAACAGGGAAAAAAAATATTAGTGTGTGAGTTTATCACCGCTGGCGGCCTTGCAGCAGAAGCTTTACCTGAATCTCTGGCGCAGGAGGGTGCGCTCATGCGTGATGCCTTGCTACAGGACTTAGCCGAGCTGGATCTGTATGAAATTACAGTGCTTCACGATGCTAGATTGAAGCCGCCGCCCCAGGCCGCGCATCACATTGCAGTAGAAGCCGGACAGTTTAAAGAACACTTTACCCGGGCACTTGGTCAGGTAGATATGGTTTGGTTAATCGCACCTGAGTCGGAGGGTATGCTGCTGGAATTAAGCGAGCTGTGCTATGAGGCCGAAAAAGCCGAAAACGGCCCGGTTTTCCTGGGTTCCGGTTTTGATACCATGCTTACCGGTACCAGCAAAACATTGTGTTATGAGGCGCTGCTGGCTGCCAATATA
>Ga0208508_1000059_pt1 | contig 34854 bp, 51 predicted proteins | sample LakWasMeta1_LOW4_2_FD_183853 | JGI IMG/M metagenome (GOLD analysis project Ga0208508, IMG submission 183853) | Freshwater sediment methanotrophic microbial communities from Lake Washington under simulated oxygen tension - Sediment Metagenome... | ecosystem: Environmental > Aquatic > Freshwater >...
CGCGTGGGCATCGTGGGCCTATGGGGTGGGCGAGGTCAGGCGGGAGGGGTCAGGCGGGGATCAGGCGCCGGCGTTGCGCAGCAGCGTGCCGACGAGGTGCACGTAGCCCGCGCCCGCGGTGTACGCCGAGGCGATGCGCTCGAAGGTGAAGGTCGCGTCGGCGACGTACATCTGCGTGTGCAGTTCGGCGTCGGTGTCCATGAGCGCGCCGATGGTGCCGGTCTTGATACCCGCGGTGCCGAGCGTCGCGGTGAGGTCGCCCGAGGCGCCGCCGAGGATGTCGCCCGCGGTGGAGCTCACCGAGGACGCGACGCCGATGGCGCTCGAGGTGCCGCCGGTGAACCCGGTGGTCACCTCCCAGTGCGCCGACTCCAGCTTGAAGCGGCAGCCCGCCTGGATGGTGAGCAGCGTGGCGCCGTCGGCGGTGCCGTAGCCGATCGGGAGCGCGAGGTCGACCGCGCCCTCGCAGCGCAGCCAGCGGCCCGCGGAGGGCGCGTCGTCGGCGGCGTCCACGAGGACGTTGTCGGCGGTGAGGGTGGAGGTGGCGTGCCACTTCCAGCGCGAGCCGTCGGCGTCGATCAGCACCACATTGCCGTGGACGCGCGCCGGGTGGGTGGCGGGGAGCGCGGTCAGCGCGGCCTGGGTGGCGGCGCTCGCGGTGTTGGCGGTGCCGTCGGTGTACTTGCGGGCCCCGTAGGGCGAGAGGAAGTCGTTGGTGCTCATGGTGCGGGATCTCCTGCGAGGTGAACGGACGTGACGCGGTGACCCGTCAGACGGCGTTGCCGGTGACGGAGAAGGTGAAGCTCGGCGAGCCGGTGCCGCCGATGGTGTGCTGCGTGCGGACGTAGCGGTCGCAGCCGGGGACCGAGAGGTAGGCGACGCCGATGGCGCTCGCGACCGGGAAGGCCTCCAGCGTGCGCCAGGAGTCGCTGGCGTTGTTCTTGGTCTGCACCTGGACGTGCAGCGTCGGGAGCGTCCCCGAGACGGCGGTGACGTCGAGCGCGAGGCGCAGCGTGCCCCGGTCGCCGAGCTCGTAGACGTCGCCGTTGCCGGTCACCGTGGCGGCGGCAGAGGCGCGGAGGGTGACGTCGTCCTGTTCGTAGGCGTCGCTGGTGCGGGGTCCGGTAGTGAATGAGGGCATGGCGGCGAGCTCCGGGTCGGTTTCGAGGCGGGTGATGAGGGCCACGGCCTGCGCGGAGGTCAGGCCGTAGGCGCGAAGTTCGTTGGGGTCGGCGCCGCGCACCTCTTCGAGGGCGATCACGTCGGCCGCGATCAGCACCGACCGCGCGGGCAGGTCGGACGGGAACGGCTGCCCGTAGGCCGCGAGGCGCAGGGCGCGGAAGACGAGCTCCCCGGTGTCGTCGCCCTCGCGGGCGCGGCGGCGTTCGGTGAGGAAGAGCCACCGGCGACGGCTGCCGATGCCCGGCGAGAAGTCCTCGGGGATCGCCACGGCTCAGCCCTGCGATCGGGGGCCGCCGCGGGACTTCGGTGCCTGCGCCGCGGCGAGCTGCTCGCTCACGTCGCCGAGGGCGGTCTCGCAGAGGGCGAGCTTCTCGCGCAGCGCCTCGTTGTCGGCCTCCAGCTCTGCGATGCGAGCGTCGCGGGAGGCGAGTTCCGAAGCGATGGGGGCGAGCGGAGCGGGCTCGACGGACGACTGCGAGGGCCCGTGGGCCTCCGCAGCCATCCGACGGTGCGCGAGGATCACAGGCTCTTCGCCGCGGCGACGCCCGCCTTGGTCCCCGCCGGCATGGTGCCGTAGGCGTGGATCACCAGGTAGACGTGGTAGGCGAGCAGGTCGTCGTCGGCGAGGATGTCCCGGTCGCTCTCGATGGTGACGCCCTCGTTGATCCAGACCGCGCCCGCGCCCTTCTTGGCGGCCACGGTGTAGTACTGCTGCGGCGAGGTGCTCGCGACCAGCAGCGAGTCCCGGTCGGAGAGCGCCACGGGCTTGCCGCCCATGCGCTGGAGCGACTCGCCCGGGGCCTCGACGAGGAGCGGGCGGCCGGTGGAGTCGGCAATGTTGGCCGCGTCCCAGTAGGGCTTGGACTGCATCGCCCAGAGCGCGATGCCGCCGCCCGAGGCGAGCTCGTCGCCGAACTTCTTCTGGGTGCCGACGATGCAGTCCCGGTTGAAGATGCCCGCGGAGCCGTCGTAGACCATCGACGCGGCGACGGCGCGGGCGACGAGCGCGTCCATGCAGAGGTCCTCGACCCGCGCCTTGAAGCCCGCGAGCAGCATCTCGGTGGCCACCTCGTGGAGGTCGCGGCCGAGGGCCTTGGCGCGCTGCGCCCAGCCGGAGATGGAGACGGCGTCGCCGAGGCGGATCACCGTCCCGGTCTCCGAGGTCATCTCCAGCTTCTTCGGCGTGAGGGCGCCGCCGCGGGCGACCTGCTGCGCCTTCCCGATGCTGGTGAAGTAGGGGACGGTGATGTCGTTCGCGACCTGCTCCTTCCCGGCCTGGAGGCCCGGGTTGACGGTGAACGCGCCGGTGCCGTCGAGGACGTTCATCCCGGCGATGCCCTTGGAGAACTCCTCGGCGAGGACGGAAGCGACGATGAGATCGGTGGACTGGGTGCTCATGGGGGGTGCCTTGGTCGACGCGGATCACGCCGCGACACGGTGATGGTGGGGCGGAGCGATCAGCCCTGGCGGGCGGTCTTCAGGCGCTTGGAGAGCGCGGGGTCGTGGCGGACGATGGCGGCGCGATCGGCCGGGGAGAGGCTCAGCCAGCCGTCCTTCGTCGCGCGGGCGACGGCGTCGGCGAGCGCGGTCGGGAGCTGGCGGTCGTTTGTCGAGGCGTCGGACGGCGGGGCGATCTCGCCACCGGGCACGACGGCCGGCGCGCTCGCCTTCCACGCGCGGAGCTGGGCGAGCGGGAGCGCCGCGAGGAAGGGCGCGAGGGCGGGCGACCACTGGCGGTCCGTCTTGGCGCGGTCGAGGATCGCGTCGCGCTCGACCTTGTCGGCGCGGAGCTCGGCGGCCTTGAGCGCCGCGCGCGCCTGCCCGAGCTCGGTCGACAGCTCCGCGATGGTGGAGCGCGCGGCGGCCTCGGCCATGGCGGGCTCGGGGTCCTCCTCGGTCTCCATCGCGTCGACCTTGGCGCGCGCGGACTCGAGGGCGGCCATCACGGCCTCCTTCACGGAGGCGCGCTGGGCGTCGTCGAGGCCCTCGACGGCGTCGAGCGCCAGGGAGACCTCGTCGACGTAGACCTGGTGCTCGGCGTCGCCCGCGGCGTCCTTCTCGGCGGGCTTCGGATCGCCCTCGGCGGGCTTGGGGTCGCCCTCGGTGGGCGTGCGGGTGACGGGCTTCTTGGCGGTGGACATCGGGGGCCTCGGGGGGGTGGTGGCGCCGGGGCGCCGGGTGGTCTGGAGTGCGAGCGCGCGCATCTCGGCGAGCGCGTTGGGGTTCGCGGGGACCGCGCAGACGGAGAGCTCGAGGAGCTCGTTGTCGCTGAGCACCATCACCTCGCGGCCGTCGATCTGCTCGATCGCGAAGCCTCCCGGCAGGCACCCGACGGAGACGCCGCGCAGGATGCCCTGACGCCGCAGCGAGCGGACCTTGTCGACGACCGGCGAGGTGCCCGCTTCGGCGAGGGTGACCGTCATGCGCAGCGGGTCGACCTGGACGTTGGAGGCCAGGCCCACGGGCTCGGCGTGGTCGTGCGCGTAAAGGATGATCGGGTTCTGGGCGAAGCGCTCCAGGCGCCAGCCGCGCAGGATGGTGCCGAAGGCGTCGATGCTCTCGTCGGAGGCGACGACGTCGAAGGTGAACGGGTCGGGCTCGCTCGCAGCAGCGTCGGCGCCGTCGGCCGGTGGCGCGGCCTTGCGCTCGACGATCAGCGCCTGGCGGAAGATGGGTGCGTGGGCGGTGCTCATGGGTTCCTCGCGCGGGTGGCCGCAGCAGCCGCGAGCGCCATCCGGGCGCAGAGCGCGGACACGCGGGCGTCGTCGGTGGGGTGGTGCTTGCGATGCGCCGCGAGGGCTTCGGGCGAGAGCACGTGCCCGGCGTAAGAGGCCATCGGGTCGAGCCCGGCCGCGAGGAGCAGCGACGCCACCTCGTGCATCGGGTACGGCCCCTTGAAGGCGCGGCTCGGCTCGTCGGCGACGCACGCGATCAGCAGTCCCGCCTCGACGGGCCAGCCGCAGTCGACCACGACCAGAGCATCGCCCTGGAGCACGGTCAGCCACGACCAGAAGGCGTCACGCATGGCGCGCGGAGTGGCGTGTGTCTCGGGCGCGTCGGCCAGCGCCGGGAGCACGTTGTCGCGCACCCATGGGTCGACGTCGCCCGCGATGGGGCAGCGCGCGTAGAACGTCTCGGCGTCGCTGCCATCGTCGGCGAGCAGCACCGCGCCGACCGCGAAGGCCTCGCCGTGCAGGCCGTTGGACTCGGCATCGAACGAGAGGATGCGCCTGGTGCTCATGGGTTCTCCGTCACGACCGCGCTGCGCAGCCGTCCGTCTTCGGTGTCGAGGATCCGCTTCGCGCCGGCGGTCGGCGGGGAGCGGCGCAGCAGCTCCTCAAGGGCGACGCCCAGGAGGATCAGCGCGGCGATGAAGAGCACCGCGAGGCGCCTGTCCGCGGGGGTAGCGCTGTCCCACTCCCTCCAGCCGCCCGGCCACCGGGCGCTGGCGTTGGCGCCGATCTCCAGCGAGCGCTTCGGCACCACGCGCCCGTACGCGTCGAGCTCGGGGTTGAGCACCCGGCCCGTGCCGCCGTCGCGGGGCGGTCGGCCCCACATCCGGGGCGCGATCTCCAGCCGCTGCGCGCGCGCTTCGAGGCGCTGCGCGCGGGCCTCGTCCGCCTCGTCGAGGGGGAGCGCGCCCTCGCCGAAGCCCTCGCCCACCTTCGAGGTGTCGGGGAGCTCGTCGTCGGGCGTCTCGTCGTGGTCCGCGCCGTCGAGCTGCTCGACGAAGCAGTGGCAGTTGAAGTGCAGCGGCGGGGTGTGCGTGCTCCACCAGCTGCTGTCTCCGCGGACCACCTTCCCGTCGTGGTCGTCGCAGACGTTGTCGCAGATGGCCGGGTCGAGGCCGCGGTCCAGGCGGAACACCCACAGGGGGTTGTCCGGGTCGAAGGCCGGTCGAGCGCGAGCGCCTGCGATCGGGCGCTCGATCTTCCGCTCATGGGCGAAAGGGGGCCGAGTGCTGCCTCCGCAGCCATGCGCGCGGGCGCTGGGGTCGGGGGCGGGCGACGGCGCCGAGGGAGGCGCTGGCGCGGGGGCTGCGGGCGCGTCGATCAGGGCGATGCCCGCGCGCTCGAACTCCGCGGCGACGTCCACCACCTTGCCCTCGGGCAGCACCGCGGCGAGGGCCGCGAGCCCGTTTCCGAGCGCCAGCATCGCGTCGCCGCGGGCCTTCGCATCCGAGGGCGGCTCGACGTCCCAGCGCATCCAGGGCGCGAGGTCGCCGTCACCGAAGTTGATCGCGGTGTAGTCGACCAGCAGGCGGTGCAGGCACGTCGAGCCCGTCTGCTCGTCCGCGCCGATCAGGTCGCGGCGCACCTGCCCGTGCAGCGTGGCGCCGGTCTCCTGCCCCTCGACGATCTCCGTCGAAGACGACTGCCCCGTGAGGGCGATCACGATCTCCTGCGAGGCCGCCGCGATGGATTCCTTGAAGGTCATCCACGTGTTGCCGACGGCTTCGACGAGCCTGATCTTCGAGCCCGGGGGGCCGATCACCGAGGCGTCGCCGCCGACATCGCCGAGCGCGTCGCCGAGCTGCGTCACCATCTCGGGCTTCGGGGGCTTCTCCTCGGAGAGGTCCGCCGTGCGGATCGGAGCGCCGTGCACCTGGCCGTAGCCCTGCCAGTCGCCCCACGCGAAATACTTCCCGAGCCACGGCGCACCGATCGCGCGCCAGGCGCCGTACATCCACGGCCGCTCGTCGCCGTCCGGGTAGCCCGAGCATCCCGGGGCGTAGAGCACCCAGCGCTTGTCGCCCGGGAGGATGTCGACGTCGCCGCGCTCGGTGCGGACGACCCACACCCGGCGGTGCGCGTCCCAGCGGAGGTTGCGCGCGTCGTAGGGGCGCAGGACGCCGATCCACCGCTCGCCGCGCAGCTCCCAGACGCGCTGGGCGAGGCCCACGCCGAGGAGCAGCCCCCACGCGAAGAGGCTGAAGAGCGCCGCTTCGCTATGCATCGCGTACCAGTCGCCCTCGGCCTCCAGCGCCTTGCGGACGCGAGCGCCGCCGCGGGGCACCTCCCACTTGATGGGGAGGCGCAGCAGGCCCTTCACCCGCGTGTCGAGCGCGGCCTTCACACGGCCGTCGCCGAGCATCGCCCAGCAGAGGTCCGCCGCGCGCTGCAGGTACCCGCCCGCCGTCAACGCCTCGGCCGTCTCCAGGTCGTCAGGCGTCCAGCGGGTGAACGACCGCGAGACGGCCGGCGCGCGGGCGACGGTCTGGAGCTCGGTGGAGGGGGTGGGCATGGTGGGTCAGCGGCGACGGGAGCGGGAGGAGCCGGAACGGATGACGCCGGCTACGTGGGGCGAGGCCTGCGAGGCCTTCCAGAGCGAACCGACGAGCGCGGAGACCAGGTCGCCGTGCGCGCCGTCGGCGGTCGTCGGGGAGTGGATGCTCATGCCGCCGCCGGGCGCCGGCTTGGAGGTGACGCCGTTGAGCTGCGCCCGCAGCCGCGGGTGCTTGGGGATCGTCACGCGGCCCTCGCGGAAGAGGCGCCGCGTGAAGAGGTACTGCTCGGCCTTGCCCGCCTGCCCCTCGGGCAGCGCCGTCACCGTGAGGTCGTGCCGCGCCATCTCCTCGGCGACCTCGTCGCGCTCGTGGGAGTCGGTCGCGACCTCCTCCACGCCGTAGCGCAGGAGCGGCGCGGCGAAGTCGTCCACGACCGCGTCGGGCCGGAGCGGCGCGCCGGGCTCGGGGCGTCGCTCGTCGAGGAAGGCCAGTTCGTACCGGTCGCCCTCCCGCCGGGCGATGGCGACCGCGCTCGAGTTCTTCCGGAACGCGAAGTCGCCCGCCGCGCCGTAGAGGCCGCCCTTCACCGGGGCGAGGTCGAGCGGGCGCTGCGCGTCCGTCGCCGCGTCGAGCGCGACCTTATCGAAGAAGAGCGTGGAGCCCGCGGCGAGCGGAATCGCCTCGATCTCGCGGTCGGCGTTGTCGGGGTCGGTCTCGCGCATCCAGCGCTCGATGGACCCGTCCTCGTCCCACGTCGGGTTGAGCGCGCGCGTCGGAGCCTGGGCGCAGAGCGCGTGCTCGTGCTGCCCGAAGTCCGCCGCCATCGTCTCTTCGACGAGGCCCATCCCGGCCACCCACGGCGTCGTCGCGAGCCAGGCCTGCGCCCCGGGGGCGAGGCGCTGGGCCGCGGCGCGGTAGATCTCGGTGTCGTTGACGACCCCGGAAGACTCGTCGCGGAAGAAGGCCGCCTCGTCGCAGCCGAAGAAGACCAGCACGAACCCGCGCCCGCCCTTGCCGCCGCGCGAGGCCGCGCGCACCCGGATGAGCACCCGCTGCCCGTCGGGGCGCAGCAGCTCGACCTCGTCGACCACGTCGCGCGTCACCATCGCGCCGAGGCGGGGGGACTCGAGGGTGTACCCGCGGACGAAGCCGAGGATCTGCTGGGCCAGCTTCAGGTCCGGCGCCATGAGCAGCGCCACGGCCTTCTCGCCGGGCGCGAGCGTCGGGAGCGGGACCGTGAGCGCCGCGTGCAGCGCCTTGGTGGCGAGCAGGCGGGACGTCTTGCCCGCGCGGCCGCCAGCGCGGACCGCGACGAGGCGGCGCGCTCGGCGGGGGAGCTTGTCGAGCGTGCAGCCGAAGTGGCGGACGCACGCTGCGTCGTCGATCGTCGTCGGCCGGACGCCGCCGGCGGCGTCCATGATCGCCGCCATCAGCGGGGACAGGGTGAGCCCGCACCAGTGCGGGGATTCCGCGAAGGTGCGATGCGAGCGGAGCGCGAGAGCGGCCTCGTGGTTGTCCAGGGCCCGCGCGATCTCGGTGCGTTCAGCCGGGCTGAGCGCCGCCAGCTGCGCCCGGGTCATCGCCCGAAGGCTGGACAGCAGCGAGCTGGGCAAGACGTGCATGGAGGGCGTCGGCCTCGGGGGCCGCGGCGGCGGGCTGGTTGCTCTCGACGTTCAGCTTCTTGCCGTAGAGCAGCTCGTGGCGGTCGGTCGCCGCGCCGCGGGCGTTGGTGAGCGCCGCGGAGAAGGCGGTCGCCATCGGCTGCGTGAGGCTCCCTCCGTCGGCGAGGGACTTGCCAAGCTTGCGGGCGACCGAGAGGCTGATCTCCGCGACCTCGTTCAACACGGCAGCGTCGGCCACCACCTTCTGCACGGCGGCGTCGAAGACCGGCTGCGCGGCGGCCACCTGCGCGGCGGCCTCGATACGGACCACCGCCTCGGCGTGCGCGTCGAGATGCTCGGAGCGGTGGTTGGAGAGCCCGTGGTGCGGGATGCGCTCTCCCTCCGTCGCGAGCCACGCAGACACCGACCGGGCGCTCTCCCCGGCGAGGAGGCGGCGGTCGATCTCGGCCCGGAAGGGGGAGTTGCAGGGGCGGCACTGGCGGCTGTAGCCGAGCCCTGGATTCATGGGCTGTCGGGGGCTGTCGGGGCCGGTGTCGTGGGGCTGTCGGGGTGCCATCAGGTGGTGCGGGCGGTGCGGAGCCAGCGCACGAAGCTCACCGGCTCGACGCGGTAGGAGGGACGCCCCCGCCCGCCGGAGCGGTGGAGCGTCACGCGGGGGAGGTGCGGGTCGTGCTGGTTGACCAGCCAGAAGGCGAGCCGCTGGCGCGCCGTCCAGACCCCGCAGCGGAGCCGCTTCGCGATGTCGTTCGCGTTCAGCACGGGTGGCGCGTCGAGGCCGTTGCGCTGTCCCGCGGACGCAACTCGGCCACCAACATCCCGAGGGTTGATCACCGAAAATCGGGGGTCAAGCAGGGTCACGCTCACGCCCCGCACCACCCCCGCACCGCCTCGGCCAGCCTTGCCTCGGCCTCCACCTCCCGCTGCACCTCCGGCGGCACCGTCGCTCGATCCACCCGCGGCCTCCCCGGCGCGCGGTACACGCTGACCACCGGGCGCGGCAGCAGCTCGTCGACCACGACAGCGACCGCCTCCTCCCAGGACGTGGACGGCCCGCAGCGGCGACCGAGCACCCGCAGCACGCGGGCGGGCTCGGCCGGGAGCGCGGCGAGACGGCCGGCGAGGGCTCGGCCCACCTCGGCGGCGACGGGCTCCTCGTCGAGCGGGCGCGAGGTCTCGTCGCAGTAGCGCAGCAGCTCCTGGATGAAGACCACCCGGTGGCGCCGGCCGATCTTCGACGAGGGATCGAACACCATGCGCGCCAAGGCCTGCACCTGGGCGTCGGTGGCGTCCGAGGAGGCGCCCCCGGCGAGGCCCATCATGCGGCCGATGGGGCTCACGCTGCGGGCGATGGGGACGCGGGTCCGCTCGCGCTCCTCACCGGCCCACTGCCGCAGCACCCGCAGGTCGGCGATGGCGACGGCCAGCTCCCGCACGGGCGGGGCGAGGTCGACCACACACGACGGCCGCTCGGGCCAGGTGAAGTCCTCGTCGGCGTACACCCGGCCGCAGCAGCAGACCTGCGGGGTGCCGCCGTCGAGGTAGCGCGCCTCGGCCAGCGGGCAGCCGTCGCAGTCGGAGGCCGAGACACGCGGCGACACCAGGGAGAGCCGAGGGACCTCGGCCTCGGGACAAAGAGGGACATCGACATGCTCTGCGCTCACTCGCTCGCTCCTCCCGCCGCCACCGGCCCGCACGTCCGCCCGAGGCGCGCGTCGTCGCTCGTCGCGTGCGACGGCACCGCCTCGTCGTCGGCCAGCCAGAAGCACCGCCAGCAGCGGGAGCACTGGCGCCAGCGCATCGGCCTCGGGTCCGCCGCCACGCTCACGTCGATCCGCACGCGCTCGCCCATCACTCAGCTCCTCCCGCCGCCACGCGGCTCCACCACACCCACCGCCCGCCTCGCTCGTAGACGCCCCGCCGCCCGGTGCTGCTCCAACCCGCCAGCAGCAGGGCGCAGTGCTCGGCGGCGCTGGGCTGGCGCAGGGGGCGGCGCAACACTCCGGCCGCGCCGGATGGTTCGGTCTGCGTCATCGGCGCACCTCGCTCCACGTCATCCCATCGGCCAGTAGCGCGAGGTCGCCAAGCGCCTCCGCGATGGCCTTTGCGTCGGCGCGGGCCCCGCCACGATGCCGAAGCCCCTGCCCTCGCAGGATGCCCGCGAGGCCTGCGAACGCCCGTCGCGGCGTGCCCATGGCGTCCTCGTCAGCGACCGAGATACCGAGCTCCGCATAGAGCCGTCGCATCTGCACGTACCCGCGCCGCACCGCCGCGAGGCGATCGGCGGCGAAGGCACCGGCCATGCTCACCTTGCACGCCGGGCAGTAGAGCCCGCGCGGGAAGGTGTCGTTGTTCCACCCGGCTTCGTGCGCGGCATACGTCAGCGACACCGCCGCCTCTGCCTCGGTGCCGCCCGCTTGCTCCAGCCGCGCAGCGCATCCGCTCCCGTCGCACGTCGCGATGGCGACCCATCCGCCGCGCATTCCCCGCATGGAGTAGCTCACCGGCTGCCACCTTCCGCGGCCGCGAGGACGGCGCGCCCCTCGGGCGTGATCGCGTACCACGGCGCATCGTCGGCCACAGTGTGCCCGTCGCCGTCGACCTCGGCGCACACGCCACCGAACACCACGAGCCCGCGACCCACGAGGCTTGCGATGGTCGACCCGCGAGCGCAGAGCCCGCCCACAGTAGCCTCGCCCGACCGCTGCAACGCGGTCTCGCCATCGGTCGCGCGCCGCACCTGTTCCAGCAGCCATCGCTGCCGCTCGGACATCGCTCGCAGTTTCATCGTCCCTCGCCTCCGATCACCAGCCGCACCCCGTAGGCCTCCACGCTCACCTCGCGCCCGTGCCCCGTCCGCAGCGCCTCGAACGCCCGCCCGAGCACCCCGTCGAGCCCCGGCGTCCACGGCAGCCGCACCTCCCGCGGGTGCGCCGCGAGCAGCGGGGCGAGGTAGCAGCGCCAGAGGGCGTCCCGCGGGTCGAGCAGGGCGTGCGGGTGCACCTCCCACGGCGCGCAGGCCTCGGGCCCCACGCTCGGGCCGTCGCCCCGGCGCGCGGCGGCCCACGGCACCTGGGCCCAGGGCAGCGCGAACGTCCGCTGGCGGGTGCGGTCGGGCGTCGTCCAGCGGTAGACCAGCGCGGCCACGCCCCCGGCGCGGGCGCAGGCGTCGAGGTCCGCGCGCTGGTGCTCTGGTAACTCCGCGAGCCGGAGGTTACCCGCGCGGCACTTGGCCTCGAGGGAGAGGGCGCGGCCGTCCAGCGTCTGGCCCTGGTAGTCGGCGGGGCCGGTGCCGACGATCACGACCTCCCCGGCGCCGATGCGCTTGTGCGGCGGGCCGATGTGGCGCATCCGGGCGAGGTTGCCCGACGCGAGGGCGGCCTCGTGCGCGGCGTCGAGCCAGGCCTCGAAGGCATCCCCGCGGGCGTGGGCGGCGGCGCCGATGGCGGCGTGGTTGCGGGGGCGGCTCACCGGCGGGCCTCCCGTGCGGCGGCCTGCGCGGCGGCGTCCACCCGGCGCTGCTGCTCACCAGCTCGCACCTCGGCGCGGCGCTCGGGGCGGGCGAGCCGCGCGAGGCAGCGGGTGGCCACCTCGGCGATGCGGAGGGTGAGCGTCGGGGCGAAGGGCAGAGGCGGCGGGGTCACCACGGCTCCACCGCCGGCTCGTCGCTCCCGGGACCGAGGGGGAGGGTGGCGGTCTCGCCGGCGAAGGCGGGCACATCGTCGAGGGGGAGGCCAGCGCCCGCGAAGGGGTCGCACCCGTCCCCATCGTCGGAGGGCGGCGGCGCCTGGGTGAGCGCTCCGGCGTCGTGCCGACGGCGCGAGGCGTAGCGGTGGCGCTCGGGCACGCTCGCGAGCTCGCAGAACATCGCCCCGACGCCGCGCCACTTCGGGCTGTAGACCTCCAGCACCCCGGGCTCGCAGGGCTCCTTCGCGTGGTCGCGCGTCGGGTGCAGGTCCTCGCGGTGCACGAGCAGCGCCCCGTCGCACATCCGCTCGGCGGCGGCCCCGCCCGCGATGTCCGACAGGCGCAGCCGCCGGGTCATGGCCCCCTTGGCAGCCTCGCGGTTGGGGTGGGCGAGCGTCACGATCGGGATGCGCAGCAGCTTCCGAGCGTGGCGCAGGTCGGCCATCTTCTCGGCCATCTCCTCGCCCACGTCCCGGTGGCGGCCGCGCGCCTTCAGCTCCCCCAGGTTGTCGATCACGATCATCGCCGGGGGCGGGTGCATCGCGCGGGCGAGCGCCACGACCTCGGCCACCGTCTTCGGGCACCCCGGCGTCGAGGCGTCCGCGATCCGGAGGGGCAGGCCGTGCAGCACGTTGCCGGCGCCCGTGAGGCGCATGAGCTCGTCGGCGTTCAGCACCGGGGACGACGGGCGCTCCCGCTGGGCTCGCACCTTGGCGAACGGGATGCCCGCGATCATCGCGAGCAGCGCGTCGCCGACCTCTGTCCGGTCCTGCTCGAACTCCACGAAGAGCACCGGGCCCACGCGCGCGGCGACCGCCACCGCCCACTGCAGGCCGAGCGTCGTCTTGCCGGTGCCGGGCATCCCGACGAGCAGGTAGGACCCGGGGCGCAGGCCCCCGAGCAGCGCGTCGTCGAGGTCCGCCCAGGCCGTCGGCACCGGCGGCGGGCCCGCGGGCGCCGAGCCCTCCAGGGTGGCGAAGTAGGCCTCGACCACGTTCTGCATCGTCGGGATCGTGGCGCTCGGGATCGGCACCGCATCGAGCGCGGCCTGCACCCCGGCGAGGGTCGTGCCGATGGGCCGCGAGAGGTCGTGAGCGCGGATGGCGAGGCCGCGGGCGATCTCGGCGACCTTCCGGCGCGCGGAGTGCTCGAGCACGATCCGGGCGTGCACCTCGCAGTAGGCCGTGACCGGGATGTAGTCGGACATCTCCCCGATGGACTGCGGTCCGCCCACCAGGTTGAGGCAGTCCATCGCCCGCAGCTCGGCCGAGAGCGTGATGACGTCGATGGGCTCGCCGCGGGCGGTCAGGCGCTCCATCGCCTCGAAGGTCACGACGTGCGGCTGCAGGTAGAAGTCGCGGGACGACACGATCGCCGAGACGCGCACCCAGACGCCGGAGGTCCCGGCATCATCGAGCAGGACGGCGCCGAGTACGGCGCGCTCGGCCTCGGGGTCGTGGTCCCAGGCGGCCTTCGCCGTGGGGAGCGAGCGGACGTTGGAGGGCACCGCGACGGGGTCGCGCTGGGTGTCGACGGCGGTGTTCATCGGGCGTCTCCGTGGGCGGCGGGGGCAACAGGGGCGGTGCGGTAGCGGCGGCGCGCGGCCTCGACCGCGTCGTCGTCGGGGTGGGGAGCGTCGGAGGCGAGCGGGGCGCCGCCGCAGGCGCGGCAGGTCGAGGCGCCGGTGAGCAGCTCGACGAGGAGCTTGCCGCCCTCGAAGGTCAGCCGCTCGACGGTCAGCGGCTCGCGGCGCTTCTGGATCCACGCGACGTGCGCCGCGTGCCCGGCGGCCTTCACCAGCCCGTCGACCGAGGCGTGGCCGTTGGCGATCAGGTCGCGGGCGACGGCGCCGAAGGTCTGCATATGGACGGTCGTCGAGGCGGCCGCGATGCGCTGCCCGCTGGCGGCGCTCATCCGGCTGAGCACCTCATCGGCCGCGAAGGGGGCCGCAGCCTCGATGGTCGTGCAGGTGGCAGCGGGGATTTTCGTTCGCGCCGCTGGAGTTTCGTTCGCGCCGCTGGCGATTTTCGTTCGCGACTTTCGTTCGCACTCGCGCGCGTCCGGACTCTCTCTCTTCTCTCTGGTTTCTCCGTCTTTCTTCGTTTCAGAGGACTCGGAGGTTTCGGAGACCGCGCGACCCGAGAGGGTATTTTCGTTCGCGACTTTCGTTCGCACCGGGGAATTTCGTTCGGTATTTTCGTTCGCGTCGCGGAGGAGTTTCGTTCGCAGCGCCGGGTGCTCGGCGGCCCACTGCTCCCAGGTCACGCCCTCGGGGACGCCGCGGAACTCCACCCACTCGCGGTTCTTGAACGCCGACCGCACCCGGCGCTCGCGCTGGGACATCGGCGCCGAGCCCTTGGGCGGGCGTCCGCGGCCTCGGGCGGCCTGCGCAGGGCGATCGTCGACGGGCTGGACGGGGGCGCCGTCGGCGAGCCAGTCCACCACCCGTAGCGTCGCCCCGTCGTCGCAGAGGTCGATCAGGCCCGCCGCCACGCACTCGTTGACAGCCTGCCGCGCCCAGCCGGGATCGCCCGCGCGCTTCGTGGCGATCACCGCCGCGAGCGTGCCGGCCGCGTCACGGTCGCCGACGCACCAGAGGGAGCCGTAGTCGTCGGCGAGCAGCCGCGCGTAAAGGTAGGCGCAGGCGGCTTCTGGGGAGAGCAAGGTCAGACGCGGGTCGCCTGCGAGGGAGCGGGGCAACTTCGACCAGGGCAGCGTCACGGTCGAGCACTCCTCTCGGCGCGGGCGGACTCCTCGGCGATGAACTCCGCGGCCTCGTGCGCCGCCCGGGTCGCCGCGCGCAGCACGCTGAGAGCGAACCGCTCGAGCGCCGGGTGCAGCGGGTGCTGGGCCACGACGGCGCGACGGGCCACCAGGTGGAGCTGGTGCGCGGCGACCGCGAGCGCCTCGGCGGCCTCGCGGAGCGGGCTGGCGGGGGTGCTCATCCGAAGAGCCCCCGCTGCTCGGGCACTGCAACAACGGCCGCGGGCTTCGGTGCCTCGGGCTCCACCCGCCGCGCCGGCACCGGGTCCGCAGCCCTCGCCGCGTGCCGCGGGTGCACCGGGAGCGTGGCCGGGATCACCGCGTCGAGCGGCGTCCGGTGGTACGCGGCGAGCGCGGCGTCGCCCCGAGCGTGGCGGTGGAGCATCGGCCACGCGTCGGCCCAGGCGAGCGACTCGGCCTGCAGCTCCCGCGCGAGCGCCGGGTGGGTGTCCTCGACATCGCGCAGGTCGGTGGCGGCCTCCCCGTCGAAGACCACCCCGATGTGGAGGAACCACTGCGACCGCTCCTCGCGCCGTGTGCGCCCGCCCTCGGCGAACTCCACCTCGACGAGCTGCTGCTCGCGCCGATGGCCGATGCGCAGGAGCCCCGGGGTGCGCGGGGCCATGCGGGCGCACACCGCGCGCACCACGGCGCCGAGCACGTCGTCGGAGGCCGCGGCGAGGGGGGCGCACCAGGCGAGGGGGGTCATGACGCGGGACTCTCTGCGTCGTCGGATTCGGCGAGGTCGGGGTCCATCTCGTCAGGCACGGACTCGCCCGGGAACACGAACCCGCCCTGTCGCGCCGCCGCCGGGTCGGCGAGGTCGACCGCAGCAAGGTTGCGCACGGCCTGGCGGAAGTAGCTCTCCTTCAGCTCCACGCCGATGCCGCGTCGTCCGTTGCGCACGGCGCCGTAGACCTCCGAGCCGACGCCCATGAAGGGCGTGAGAACGGTCTCGCCAGGGTTCGACCACAGCACAAGGCAGCGCTCGATCACGTCGAGCTGCAGCGGGTGGACGTGCTTCTCGTCGTCGCGATCGCGCGCCTCGCGGTAGGGCAGCACGCGATCGATCCGCACGTCATCCCAGAAGGCCGAGGCGTACTGGCGCCAGATCCAGTGGGAGTAGCGGTTCTCGGTCTGCTTCCCCGGCCAGCCCCGATAGCGGTGCAGGTCGGCGGGCACCGGGCGGGCACCGGCGTACTCGGTAAGGCCCGTCGGGTGCGCGAGCGGGACGGGGTTGTCGCCGTCTCGACGGAAGACGAGCAGGTAGTCGGCGCTCGCATTGGAGCACCGCGAGGCGTCGTTGACGATCGTCCGGTGCTCCAGGCCCTTCGTCATCGTGCGCAGCCGCACGCCGAGAGGCTCCTTCCACACGCAGTAGCGGGCCACGTAGCGGAACCCGAGCTGCTCGTGCAGTCGGATGATCTCCCCGGGCAGGTCGAAGAGGTCGTCGCGTCCGGTGTTGCCCGAGGGCACGTCGGCGCAGTGCACCGCCGTCATCCGACCGGGCATCGTGAGCCGGTAGATCTCGCGCACCAGGAAGCCGTAGTGGTCGAGGAACTCGTGGAACGTGCGCGCGTTGGAGAGGTCCCGCGGGCTCGACGAGTAGTGGTAGAGCGCCCCGCCCTTGGGCTGAGCGAAGGGCGGCGAGTACACCGAGAGGTGCACGCTCCCATCGCGCATCGCTCGCAGGACCTCGCAGGAGTCTCCGTTGTAGAGCGCGTAGCGGTCGGTGAGGCATTGGTCGATCACAGCCACGACGGCACCTCCTCGCGGCGATCGCCGTAGGCCATGCGCAGATCCATCCCGTCGCGCATGTGGCGCACGAGCTGCTCGAACATCACGACGGCGCGGGCGGCCTTGCGCTGGCGCTCGGCGAGCACCTCTCGCTCCCCGTCGGAGACGACGTTGTCGACCACGACGGCCTCGCGCTGCCCGAAGCGCCAGCACCGACGAACGCTCTGGTAGTACCGCTCGAAGCTGTACCCAGCGAACACGGTCATATGCGCGCAGTGCTGCCAGTTGAGGCCGAACGCGCCGATGTCGGGCTTGATGACCAGTACCCGCGCCTCGCCCCGGGCGAACGCGCCGAACTTCTCCTCCTTCGCCTCGTCGGGGTCGCGCCCGCTCACCTGCACCGCGCCCGGGATGAGCCGCTCGAGCAGATCCCCCTCGGGGTTGAGGTGGCACCAGGTCACGGCCGGCTTCCCGGTGTCGGCCACCAGCGACGCGGCACGCTCGCACCGCTCGGTGAGGGTGCGGCGTCGCTCCTCGCGCTGCTCCGAGAGTCCGTGTGCGGCCATCGCGAAGAGGAAGCCCTCGCGGCGCTTCATCGAGGCGACCACCTGCTCACGCTCGATCAGCTCGGGCAGCACGAACCGCGCGTCGTCGAAGCCGAGGTCCGAAGGGCGGCGCAGGGCGCGGGCCCACGAGCAGACCCAGCGCCAGAAGGGCTGCTCAGCGTGCCCCTTGAAACGCCATCCGGGCTTCCCGCCGCCTCCGCCGCCCCACTTCCGTCCGGTGTCGGAGGTGTTCTGGGCGTTCTTGAAGAAGCGGTTGAGCATGTCCATGTGCCCGAGGTGCCCGAGGGCCTCGGAGGACGTGCCGATCTCCGTGTAGTCGTTGGGCGCTGCGGTCGCCGTGAAGAGGAAGCGGTAGGGCAGCGTGCGAAGGAACTCCGTGAGGGCGATCCGGGTCGCGCCGTCGAAACTCTTGAGAATGCTCGACTCGTCGCACACGACCCCGGCGAAGTCGCTGGGGTTGAAGAGGTGGAGCTTCTCGTAGTTGGCGACGTTGATGCCGGGGTGCACCTCGCCCGCGCTGCGGTGCGCCTCGATGCCGAACTTCGCGCCCTCGTCGACGGTCTGCCCGGCGACCGCGAGCGGCGTCAGCAGCAGCACCGGGCGGTTGGTGTGACGCACGACGTTCTCGGCGCAGACCAGCTCCATCGCCGTCTTGCCGAGGCCGCAGTCCGCGAACACCGCAGCGCGTCCCTGTCGCAGCGCCCACTCGACCAGCGCAGCCTGGAAGTCGAAGAGGAAGCCCGGCATCCACACCGGAGCGAACCCGCTCCCGTCATTGGCCTGCGACTTCGAGCGCAGGAAGGCCTCGTAGTGGCTGAGGGCTTGTGCCTCCGGCCGAATCAGATAGGGTGCATTCATCGAGCTGACTCCGTTCCTGTGGGTTCGATCAGGGCCTCCGCGGTTGCCGCCGCGGGGGCCCGTCCGTTGGGGGTGCTGGTGAGGTCGCGGCGCGCACGGCGCAGCGCGACGGTGGTGGTGAGCGAGCGGCCGCGACCGCGGGTGTCGACCCATCGGCCGGGGCGCTCCGGGTCGGCGACGAGGCCCGCGGCTGCGAGCAACTCCTCGTCGGCGGGCGAGAGCACCGGGAGCGTCGGGTCGGGCGTCACCGGGCGCCTGCCTTCGCGGGCCGCGTCGGGGTGGCCGGCGCGAGGGTGACCACCGGGGCGCAGCCGGGGCAGGGGAGCGTCTGCGTATGGCCGGGCGCGAGTTGGCCGCGGCGGTCGAGTGCGACGCCGGGGCGCGAGTCGAGCTGCGGGAGCACCCGCCAGTGCCGGGGGCCGATCATCGCGCGCTCCCGATCGCCACGAGGCGCACCTGGCCGTCGGCGGCGTGCTCGACCACGTGGCCCGGGGCAACGGCGCGGCCCACCACCTCGAGGTCGCGGCGGATGGTCCGCTCGCTCCGCCCGAGGTCGAGCGCGAGCTGCTTGAACCACACGGGCGTCGCGCCGGTGAGGGCGCGGTAGAGGCGCACCACGCGCTCGGCCTGCGAGCCGGGACCGGCGGGGCGGCCGCTCATGGCTCGCTCCCGAGGTCTTCGGCGCCCTGCGCGGCGGCATCGAGCACGGCGCGGAACTTCGCGCGCAGCTCGGCGCGCTCGGCCGGGTCGATGTGCCCGTCGGACATCACGCGCTCGAGCAGCGCGTTGAGCTCCCCCGCGGAGGCCGACACCCGGCGGACGTGGCTCTCGACGGGGCGATGCGCCGCGGGAGCGAGGCCCATCGCCGCGACCACGGCCGCGCGGATGCGGGGGCGCAGTCGGCGGACCTGCCCCGCGCGCAGGTGGACGTTGTGCTCCTTGCGGATGATCCGCGCCGCGTGCGTCGCCGAGCACCCGAGGTCCGCGGCGAGGTCCGCGATGCTCCAGCCGATGTGGCTCCCGGGGTTCCGCTCGTGGGCGATCACGCCGTCTTCGAGGGCGCGGCGGACGCACTCCTCGCCCTCGCCCTTCGGTAGCTGTTCAGTGGCCTGCACAGGTCCGCGGATCGACATCACGCTACCTGCCCGCCCGCGCTCAGCGCGCTGATGCTGTGTCCATGAACCGCATCGCCCTGCTGCTCTCGCTCTTCCTGGTGATGACCACCGCGCTGCTGGGCGCGCGTCCCGAAGCCGTGGCGAGCGCCCTCCCGGCGCAGGATGTCGGCCATGCGGTGCACGGCGGTGGCGAGGGCGGCCGGGGTGATGCCGTCCACGCCCTGCAGGTCGAGCAGCGTGGCAGCGGTGAGGCGGGTGATGCGCCGGGCGGACCCGGCCGGGAGGGTGGCCATCGATCAGACCTCCCGGCGCAGGTGGGCGGTGGACGCGATCACCTCACCCGCGAGGCGGGCGGCGTGGCAGAGGCCCGCGGCGACGAGGGCGGTGACGCACACCGCGGCGACGGCGAGGAGGGGGCGCATGGGTCAGACCGCCACCGGGTGCGAGTCGCGGGCGGGGTCGATGGGCGCCGGGACGTCGGCGGCGTCGCCATCGTCCCGATCTCTCAGCGCCTCACCGAGCGCGCGGAGCGCTGCGGGGTCGGGACCCGCGCCCTCGCCCGTGATGAGCCAGTCGGTGGTGATCTTCAGAACGTGGGCGATCTTCCCGACGGTCTCGGCGGCCGTGCGAGCACCGCCCCCCTCGATCAGCCGAACGTGCGAGCGATCCAGGCCAGCGATCACGCTCAGCCGGTTGGCCGTGAGCCCGGCGCACGAGCGGGCCCAAGCGATGCGCCCGGGGATGGTGGAGATGTTTGGGGTCGCCATGGGAGACATTCTTACCCATGAGTAAGAACGTCGTCAAGCGATGCGTAAGAACGGGGCGCGTATGATCGTACCCACAAGCTGTAATCTTCTGGATATGAAGCTCGCGGAGCGGGTGAAGTACGTCGTTGAGAACCGTCCGATCAGCGCGAGCGCGTGGTCGATCCAGGCGGGCAAGTCGCGCGGGTACGCACAGAAGCTCACCGAGCGCGATGCGACCCGGCCCGATACCGCCGCGCTTCGACGGATGGCGGATGTAGCCGGCGTGCCGCGAGCCTGGTTCGTCGACGGCGAGGGCGACCCGCCCGTGTTCGGCACGCCTGCCCCGTCGCCCCGCACGGAGCTGCGCGTCGAGCGCGACCCCGCCCCTCATCTCGACACCAGCGGCCTGGGCACGTCGCTCGAGCGCGCGGTCGGCCACGCCTTCGACCCGAAGCGCCACGACTGGGCCGACGGCCAGGACGTGATCCAGGCGCTCCGTGAGATCAACCGCCACGACCGGCCCGAGGCCGACATGATCGAGGCGGCGCGCCGCTGGCTCGACGCGGCGCACGACCTGCGGCGCGAGGGGACGCCGGTCACCTCGGTGACGCTGCTGGACCGCATCACCTTCGGCAAGGGCCCGCAGCGCCCGGCCGGGAGCGACTCGGCCAGCGAGGCGATGCAGCGCGAGGTGGTGGAGTACGCCGCGCGCGACGGGGTGACCTTCGGCGAGGGGGCCGCGGCGATCGAGGAGTTCCGGCAGCGCGGGAAGAAGGGTGGTCAGGAGTAGCGATGGTCGACCCTGTCCGCAGGCGGCAGTTGGAGGAGGCGCGTAGACGACTCGGGTTTGCGCTGGTATCGCTCGTCGGGCGCGGCCCAGAGTTTGAGCGTCGCGTCAAGGCCATGATGACCCGCGAGCGACCTCTCTTCCTTGTTTCGAGCTTCGACCGCCAAGGCCCCTTCGAGCTCTTCGAGATGGCAGAGGCCGCGGCGCGCCGCCTCTCGCTCCGGGCTCTCATCGAGGGCAAGGCGAAGGAGCGGCCCGAGGTGACCGACGACCACGACACGCTGCCGCTTCGTACGTTCGCGGAGCTGCTCGACGCGCCCGCGCTCTATGCCGCCATCGAGGGCGACCTCTGGGCAGGTGATGTTGAGATGACCGAGCCGGAAGAGGCCCAGCGCCGACTGGCCTGCGAGGCGTGCGCGGCGCTGGGCCAGGGTCTCGACGCGCTGACCGCATGGGAGAAGAACACGCGACACGAGGGCGCGTGGTGGCTCCGTCTGAGCGATCCGGCCGCGCTCCATGTCTACCGCTCCGAGATGCGCCGGACGCTGCTCGCGCTCGCGTCCCGCGCGCCCGACGGCGAAGAGGTCAAGGAAGACCTCGAGGAGTTGTTCCGGGAGATCGATTCGCGCGGGTCGTGACGTAGGCTGTCCACGGCCCCACGCGGCTCCCCGGGAGCTCCGGCAACCCTCGGAACTCCAGCCTCTGTCGCAAATTTCCGACACGAGCCGCACGATCAGTCCATGCCCGACGGCTCGCAGTTCCAGCCCTTCGTGGACCCCACCGACGCTGAGGGCGCCGCCCTGGTGATCCTGCGTCTGGTCGACCGGCACCTGCGCCTGGTCAACCACCCCTTCACCCTGAGCAGCTCGTTCGGCATCGACCTCCAGTGCGGGCGCATCCCGGGCGTCACGGCCTGCCTCGACGCGAGGCGCAAGCGCGCGACGCTCCGCGGCGGGCGCGACGAGTCCGACACCCGCTGGCACTGGGACCTCGCGCACGAGCTCGGGCACTACGTCGCCGACGTGCTCGGCTGGCCCCGCCCGCACGACGAGGCGATGATCGACGTCCTGGCGGGGCGCCTCTGGATCCGCCGGCGCGCGGTGCTGCACGCGATCGGCACCGTCGGGTGGAGCGCGATGGCCCTCGTGCGGTTCTTCGGCACCGTGCCCGCGGCCGTGGTCTTCCGCCGCGTGGCCGAGGAGGCGCGCGGCGTGGCGATCGGACGCGACGGCCTTGGGCGGCGCTTCGCGTTCGCGCCCGAAGGCTGGCCCCTCCCGTCGAGCCCGACGCGCTGGGAGCGCCACCACCTGCGCATCGCCATGGCGGGCGCCGTCGAGCCCTTCCTGAAGCGCGGCGGCGAGGTCAGCCCCTTCGAGGACCCGGCGACGGAGACGCGCGGCGCGGTGATCCTCTACCCCGCCGAGCCGGAGATCGTGCGGAGGTAGACGCGTCGATTTTCTCCGTGATGGAGAAAAACTTACTCACGATGCTTGACGACGTTCTTACTCATGGGTACAAACCTCTTCACCGGGTCGCAGTGAGCGCCCGGCGAGGAGGTTCCCGATGTTCACCGCCCCGTCCGTCCCCGTCTCCCCCAGCCGCCTGATCGACCGCGCCCCCGTCGGCGAGCTCGTCACCGCCCTCGCGGTGCACACGGGCTACGGCGCCGACGGCAGCACCGGCGCCGTGTTCGCCGTGAACTTCGGCCGCGAAGGCGCCGGGTTCCGCGACTGGTCGAGCGTGGAGTTCCCCTTCACCGCCGAGGGGGAGGCCCTCGCCCGCGCCAAGTTCGCCGCCCTGGTCGCCGCCGCCCGGACGGTGCAGGCGTGAGCGCCCCCTACAGCCTCCGGGAGACCGTGCGCGCCGAGGTGGTTGCCCACCATGCCGCGCTCGTCGAGGCCGCCGCGCAGCGCAGCGCCCTCCGCGCCGAGGTCCGCGCCACCCAGGCGGCGGCCGACTGGACCAACCTGCTGGAGATGCTGGCGCAGCCGGGCCGCCCGGTGCCCGCCGCCCAGGTGCGCAGGTTCGCCAAGGCCGCCAAGGCGTCGAAGGCCGACCTCGCCGCAGCGCTCTCCAGCGCGCAGGTGTCGCTGTGAGGCCGGTGACGCTCTCCCTGGGTCAGCTTGAGCATCTGGCCGACCTCGCCCGGGTCGCCCCGCACGCCGCGTGGCGGGTGCTCGCGGGGGTCGCTGTGTGCCCGCAGACGATCGCCAGCGTCGAGCGCGCGGCGTCGGCGCTGGCCTCCGAGCGCAGGGCGGTGCGGTCGTGAGCGGCGCCCCGGAGACCCAGCGCCCCGAGGCGCCCGACTGCGACGCCTACCCCCGCTGCGGGCTGGACGTGGTCGAGCACTGCCGCTGCTACCCGGCGGTCACCGTGCGGCTCCCGGCGCCCGACCCGGTGCTGTCCGTGTGGCGCCTGCGGGCCGAGCGGGCATCGCTGATGGGCCGCGTGGACGCGCTCGACGACGCGCTGCGGACGCTGCTCGCGGGGATGACCGCCGCCCAGCGGGCCGAGCTCGGGGACGCGCGCTGACGGTGGGGCGGTCGGCGGGTTGCGCATCCCCCCATGCGCATCGACCCGCCAACGGCCCGACCGCCCGACGGCGACGGCGACGGCGGCCGGAATACAGGGACACGTAAGAGGAGGACAGGACGATGGACACGCAACTGGCAACGACGGACACGCAGGTAGTGCTCTCCCGGCGCGAGGTCGCCCGCTTCGAGCCCAACGAAGAGCAGCGCCGGATGATCCGCGCGACCTACGCGAACGGCGCGAGCGACGCGGAGTTTCAGGTGCTGATGGAGATCGCCCGCGCGCGGAACCTCAACCCGCTGCTGCGGCAGATCCACTTCGTGAAGCGCTGGACCCCCAGCGGCGACGTGTGGGCCCCGCAGGTGTCCATCGACGGCCTGCGCGCCATCGCGGAGCGCACCGGGCTCTACGCGGGGCAGGACGAGCCGGAGTTCGTCGAGAACCCCGACGGCTCGCTCAAGCTCTGCAAGGTCGCGGTCTGGCGCAAGGACTGGACGCGGCCGGTCTACGGCGTCGCGTACTGGGTCGAGTACGTGCAGACCACGCGCGACCGCGCGACGGGCAAGGAGCGGCCCGCCGCCATGTGGGCGAAGATGCCCCACGTGATGCTGGCCAAGGTGGCCGAGAGCATCGCGCTCCGGAAGGCCTTCCCGGAGGACGCCGGGGGGCTCTACACCGACGACGAGATGGGGCAGGCCGACAACGGCCGGCACGAGCACGAGGAGGAGGCGCGAGTCTCGCGCTCGAAGGCCCGGCCGTCGTTGCCGCCCTCCAACACCCTGAGCGAGTCCGCGCGGCAGGCGAGCGACCACGAGGAGGGGCCCTCCGTCCCGCCCGCCCTCGCGGCCTTCTACGCGGGCCTCCCGGGCCTCGCCGGTCCGAGCGCGGGCGCGCTGCTCTGGCACGAGCACCGGGCCGCGCTTAATGCCGCCGAGGGTCGCGATCGCCCGGAGGCGTGGGACGCGCTGGTGAAGCGGGTGGTGCGCTTCGGCGGCGGGGTGGCGTCCGTCACCGCGGCCAAGAACTTCCTCAAGTCGGAGCTGGCGGCGCTCAGCCCGAAGCCCGCGCCGGCCGTCGAGCCGCAGCCCGTGGCGGTCCCCGTCGAAGCGCCCGCCCCGGAGGTTGCGCCCGTCGAGGCCTCGCCCGAGCCCGCGGCGGCGCCCTTCGTCGAGCAGCTCGCCCGCTGCGGCACTCTCGACGCGGTGGCCACGCTCTGGCTCGCGGCCCGCGAGGACATCGCCCAGGGCACGAAGGCCGACCAGGCCGCCGCGTGGGGCGCGGCCGTCGAGCGCCTCGCGGTGATCCAGCACTGCGCCCCGTCGAAGGCCCTGGGGGTGCTGCTCTCGAAGCGCATCAAGATCCTCGCCGGGGAGGAGCCCGACCCCAACGGGCCGAAGGGCTCGCCGTCGGGCGACGTGGCGAGGCTCTCCGACGCCCACGGCTCGGGCGAGGCCTCGGCCAACGACACGACCGCGGCGCAGGCGAGCGTCCGCACCGTGCTCGACGCCGACGAGGTGGAGGCGCGGCTGGTGTCCAGCGCCGCCGCGTGGGCCGAGCACCTGGCGCAGCACGCTGGGGACCAGTGGGCACTGGCCATCGGGTGCGCCAAGCGCCGCGTGGTGATGACCGCGGCGGGGGTCTACGCCGACCGGCGCAAGGCGACGCTCGACGCGCTCGGGCGCTGCCCCGCCTTCGTCGACCGTGGCCACGCGGACGTGTTCCTGATGGGGCGCGAGCACCCGAAGGCGAAGGCCCCCGGCGCCGCCGAGGTGATCCAGCTCCGCAACCGGGACGCGCGCCAGCACCTCGCGGCGCAGCGCACGGGCACGGGCGGCTGACTCCCGCGCCGGGCTCATCCCCCGGCGCCCTTCGGGGCCGATGGTCACGCGCTGGGACGGGTCTCTTCCTCCTCCCCACCCCCAGCGCGTCAGGGGTTCGACCTCCCCTGGGCTCCCGCCACGACACGCGCTGCGGGTGCCCCGCGCGTGCCGCAACCCCAGGCGCCCGACGGAGACGCGAGATGGCCAACGACGGTGTGACGGTGAAGCTGGACGGGAAGTTCTTGGAGAGGATGGAGGCGATCGCCAGCGGCGAGTCCCCCTCCGAGGCGCCCGCCACGACCGAGGGTGATGGACTGAAGACGCCGCGGGCGGCGGGTGCGGCCGAGGGAGCGCCCGTCGCCCCGAAGCCGATCGGGGAGGTCGGGGTGCGGCACACGAAGAAGTACCTCCCGTGCGTGCTCTCGGAGGCGGAGCTCAATGAGCTGCACCGGGAGCTGGCGCGCACGATCGCGGACGTGGACGACGCGACCCGCGAGGTCGACCACATCAAGGAGAGCGCCAAGGTGAAGGTCGCCGCGGCGACCCAGCGGGAGAAGGAGCTTCGGGCGGGTCTCGCCGACAAGGCCCGCACCGCCCGCGAGGGGAAGCTCCACCGCGACGTCGACGTCACCGTGCGGATCGACTGGCACGCGCGGACGAAGACCACCGTGCGCGACGACACCGGCGAGGTGCTCGACGTCGAGCCCGCGTCGGCCATGGAGGTCGCCGACTGCGGCACCTGGGAGAAGGACCTCGTCGCGGGCAAGAGCTACCTGAAGGCCCCCGACGGCGCGGTGCTCGACCAGCGCAACCTCACGGACGCCGAGCGCCAGACGAGCCTCCCGCTGGCCGACGGCGGCGCCGCCCCGACGGAGCCCGCGAAGGCCGAGCGCGCGTGGCTCCCGCTCAACACCTGGGACGACCTGGAGGAGGAGGTGCAGGAGCGCCTCATGAAGCCCGACCCGCACGGCAAGGCCCCGGTGGTGATGTGGTGGGCCGATGGGTCGTGGATCATCGGCGAGGTCCCGGCGGGGCTGCGGCCGGCGGTCGACCACCACGCCAAGCAGGCGGGCGTCACGCTCCACTACGGCGAGACGGCCCCGACGCTCGCCGAGCTGGCCGCCGCGTCGACGGAGAAGGCCACCCCGAAGCGCAAGCCGCGCGGGGCGAAGGGCTGAGCCACGCACGCGGGCCACGGGGCCCGCCGCCGCGTCGGTCGCTTCCCTGCGCGGGGAGCGACGGACGGAGCGGCGGACGCTCGATCAACGACGGCAACGAGGAGGCGAGGAATCATGGCGACGAAGGATCAGGCGAGGGAGCGGCCACCGCTCCGACAGGTGCTCTGGGTGGTGCTCTCGATCGCGGGCGCGGGCCTGCTGCTGCGGGTGCTGCCGCCGCTGCTCGACGGGCTCGCGGTGCTGGCGGCCATCGGCGCCGTGCTCGGTCTGCTGGCGACCGAGCCCAACACGGACGGGTGGGCGTGATGGACGGCACCAGGTCCAGCGACGAGCGGCCGATGGCCGAGCGCGTCTACACGGTGCTCTTCCCCTTCTGCGGCATCGGCGGCGGGGCCCTCGGCTTCCAGGGCGCGAGCGCCCGCCTGGAGAAGCTCGGTGTGGCCGCGCGCTTCAAGGTGCTCGGCGGCATCGAGTACGAGCCCGGCACGGCGCGCGACTTCGAGCGGCTCACCGGGGCGCCGTGCCTCTCGATGGACGTCCGCAAGGTCAGCCCCGAGCTGCTGTGCGAGTGGTTCGGGAGCGACGCGCCCGACGTCGTGTTCTTCAGCCCACCCTGCAAGGGCGCGAGCGGGCTGCTCTCCGAGGAGCTCGCCGCGTCGGCGAAGTACTCGGCGATGAACGAGCTGGCGATCATCTGGCTCGAGCTGATGTTCCAGGCATGGCCCGCGGGGCCGCGCCTCGTGCTGATGGAGAACGTTCCTCGCATCCGGACACGGGCCGCGGGCACGATGAAGAAGGTGCGGGCGATCCTCCGGGCGCACGGGTACGCGACGCACGACGAGGCGCACAACCTCGGCGAGCTCGGCGGCCTGGCGCAGAACCGCCAGCGCCTCTTGCTCGTCGGGCGTCACCAGAAGCGCGTTCCGACGCTGCTCTACCAGCCGATGAAGCGCCGGGTGCGCAGCGTCGGCGAGGTGCTCGGCGCGCTGCCGCTCCCAGGCGACCCGGCCGCGGGCCCGCTGCACCGGCTGCCCGCCATCGACCCGATCACCGCCCTGCGGCTCGCGCTGATCCCCGCGGGCGGCGACTGGAAGGACCTGCCCGAGCAGGTGCTGCTGCCGCCCGAGCTCGCGGCCGTCGTGGGCAAGGGCAAGGTCTCCGCGCGCACGCCCTTCAACGACGTGTACCGGGTGGTTCGCTGGGATGAGACGGCGCCGTGTATGACCGGCGGTGCGACCCCGACGGCGGGCGGCGTCACCGTGGCGGACCCGCGCGTCAGCGGGAAGAGCCAGTACACCAACAACCACGCCGTCGTGGACTGGGACGGCCCGGCGCGCACCATCGCGGGCCAGGTGCAGCCCGGCTCCGGGTCGCAGGCCGTGGCGGACCCGCGCGTCGGCACCGCGGGGCGCTACGGCAACAACTGGCGCGTCGAGGGGTGGAACGCCACGGCGCACACCGTCACCGGCTCGACGGATGTGCAGGAGGGCGCGCCCTCGATCGCCGACCCGCGGCCCGCGAAGGAGTGCTACCCGCACACCTACGGGGTGCTGCCCTGGAACGGGCCCGCACACACCATCACCGCGAAGGCCAGCTCGGGCACCGGGCCGTTCAGCGTCGCGGAGCCGCGGGTCACCAGCGGCTTCCCGGGCACCTACGGCGTGATGGGTTGGGGGGAGACCGGCGGCACCGTCACCGGCCGCGCGAACCCAACCACCGGCAACTTCTCCGTCGCCGACCCGCGGGTGACCTGCAAGACCCGCGACAACTCGGCCATCTACGGCGTCATCCCCTGGGGCGAGGCCTCGGGCACCGTCGTGGGCCACGCCTGCCACGACAACGGACGCTTCTCGGTCGCCGACCCGCGCTGGCCCGCGAGCGTGCCGTTCCCGGTGATCATCTCCCTCGACGGCACCTGGCATCGGCCGCTCACCACGCTGGAGTGCGCTGCGCTCCAGAGCTTCCCGGTGATGGTCGACGACCAGCCGCTTACCCTGGACGGTAAGAGCAACTCGGCGTGGCGGGTGCGCATCGGCGACGCGGTGCCTCCGGACGGTGCGAAGCCGATCGCCATGCAGATGCTGCTGACGCTGCTGCACGCGGACGCCGGGAGCTTCGTCCTGTCGAGCGGCGGCGCGGTGTGGGTCGACGGCCCCTCGCGGGAAGCGGTGCTCCAATGAGACGCCGCCCCACCCCGAAGCGCGGCCCCCGCACGCTGGTCGAGTGGCTCGCGGCGCGCCTCGGCTGCACCCAGGTCGAGGCCGAGGCGCGCCTGCTCGCGTCCCGTCGCGCGGCGTGGCGGATGGTCGCGAGCGCCGACGAGCTCGCGGTCGACGAAGCGACGGAGGCCACGTCGTGAGCCGCCCGCTGGAGCTGGAGGTGGTGACCCGCGCGATGCTGGCCATGCCGTGGTCGAGCGAGGACCTCGACCCGGTCGAGCGCGCCGACGACGCGGCGAAGCGGCTCAAGATGGACCCGACCACGCTGCGCCGGCGCGCTCGCAAGGTCGGGCTCGTGGTGCCGGGACCGGGTCGCCCCACCACCGGGACGGCGAAGGGCCTGCGCCGGTCGGAGTGGGACCTCTGCGACTGGCCGCCATCGCCCGGGAAGCGCCCGACGATCGACCCCACGCGACGCCTGCGCGGCTCGTGGACGCCCGAGGAGGACGCGATCCTGCGGCGGCTGACGAAGCCCAAGCGGGGGCGGCGCTTCCTCATCCCGTGGCCGCGGCTGCTCAACGCGCTGCCCGGGCGCGGCAAGGCAGGCATCCGCGTGCACCGCCGGGAGCTCGGGCTCACCGCGGAGCGCGGGCTCCCCGAGGCCGAGATGGAGGTGTTGCGGGCGAAGTTCGGCCGCGTGTCGAGGAAGCACCTGCTCCGGCTGCTGCCCGGTCGCCGCTGGTCGACGCTGGTGGCCGCCGCGCGGTCCGAAGGCCTCTCGGCGCTGCCCGCGGGCCACCTGCTGCTCTCGGTCGCCGCGAAGAAGTTCGGCTACCACGTCGGCACCTTCAAGGTGCTCCTCGCGCGCCACGGGGTGGTGATCCACGCGTACCAGCGGCAGGAGAGCTACCGGGATGGGTACGTCGCGCACAAGCCGTGGCGCCACGTCCGGGAGAGCGCCTGCGCCCGCGCGGTGGCGCTCGACTGCACCCTGGAGACGGTCGCCCACGGAGCCGACCGCGTGCGCGTGCCGGTCGCCGACCTGCGCGCGTGGATGGTGGCCGCGGGGCACCCGGTGGGCGGGAACGCGATCCGATGGCTGCGGTTCGCGCCGAAGGAGATCGACCGCGTCGTGGCCGAGCGCCGCGCTTCTATGGCTTCAACGATGTCGAATGAAGGTGTCTCCAATGGCTGAATCAACGGGTATCGGCTGGACGGATCACACGGCGAACTTCTGGTGGGGATGCCAGCGCGTCTCGCCTGGGTGCGAGCACTGCTACGCCGAGACGCTGGCCGTCGTGCGCCGCAAGCTCCCGGTGTGGGGCCCGCCCTCAACGACGGAGCGCCAGCGCATGAAGGGTGTCTGGAAGGACGTGGCGAAGTGGAACGCCTCGGCGCGGGCCGATGGCGTGCGGCGTAGGGTGTTCGTGTCGAGCATGGCCGACGTGTTCGAGGCGCACCCGCAGGTGGCCCCGTGGCGCGCGGAGGCGCTCGACCTCCTGGCGCAGTGCGACGGGCTCGACGTGCAACTGCTCACGAAGCGCCCCGAGAACATCCGCGCGATGGTGCCCGCGGCGTGGTTGGAGTCGTGGCCCGCGCACGTCTGGGTCGGGACGACGGTGGAGGATCAGAAGCGCGCCGAGCAGCGCATCCCGCACCTGCTCGCGGTCCCCGCTGCGGTGCGGTTCCTGTCGTGCGAGCCGCTGCTGGAAGCGGTCGACCTGCGCCGCGCCCTCGGCGGGATGCCTGTGCACGAGGAAGAGGGCCATGCCGCCAACTGCGACGGGGCGTGCTTCGACGCGCCCCGCATCGGCTGGGTCATCGTCGGCGGCGAGAGCGGGCCCGGCGCGCGGCCCTTCGACCTCGCGTGGGCGCGCTCCATCGTGGCGCAGTGCGACGCGGCGGGGGTGCCGGTGTTCGTGAAGCAGATGGGCGACGCGCCCCGTGAGTCGGTGCGCGACGAGGTTTACGGGCTCGACCGATCGCGTCCGGTGAAGTTCCGCGCGCACCACGGCGCCGACACGGCGGAGTGGCCCGCGGACCTGCGGCGGCAGAGCTTCCCGGGGGTGCGCCATGTCGGATGAGAAGCGCGACGCCGTGAACCATCCGCCGCACTACGGCGGCGCCGATGCGGTCTACGAGGCCATCAAGGTCATCGAGGCCTGGCAGCTCGGCTTCCACCTCGGCAACGCGGTGAAGTACATCGCCCGCGCCGGGAAGAAGGGCGACGCGCTGGAGGATCTCCGCAAGGCCCGCTGGTACATCGACCGCCAGATCGCAGCGCTCGAAGGGACGGTGCGCCGTGGCTGAGCGCCCGATCCTGTTCTCCGCGCCGATGGTGCGCGCGATCCTCTCGAGCCAGAAGACCGTGACGCGGCGGGTGTGCCAGGAGATGCCGACCGCGCCGGGGCTCCACGACCTCGGCGGCGGGTACGGCTGGAACGGCAACGTCGCGTCGCCCGCGCTGGTGAAGTACGACGAGCGCGGCGTGTCCGTGTGGCCCTTCCGTGCGTCGCGATGCGGCGGCGTCGGTGACCGCTTGTGGGTGCGCGAGACGTGGTGCCCCGGTGACTACTGGACGAGCGGCGTCGCGCACGATCCGCCAGAGGACATCCGCTACGCCGCGGACAACAGCGCGATCAGCTACGCCACCGGGAAGCCGCTGCGTATCGACACATCCGACTGGTCGGACCCGAAGCGCTGGCGCCCCTCCATCCATATGCCGCGCTGGGCCTCGCGGCTCTCGCTCGATGTGGTGAGCGTGGGCGTCGAGCGGCTGCACGACATCGACGACGAGGGGGCGACGCGAGAGGGCATCCGGTGGTGGTCGAAGGACGGCGCCTTGCGGAAGTACGCGCCCGCTGACGACGAGGGCGATGGCCCGATGTGGCCTTGGCGCGACTGCCCGCGCAGTCCGCGCGAGGCCTTCGAGCGGCTCTGGACGGAGGTCTACGGCCCGGGCGCGTGGGCTGCGAACCCCTGGGTCTGGCGGGTGGAGTTCGAGCGAGCCGAGGCGCGCTGTGGCTGACCCTGCGCGCTCGGTCGCCCGCGTCCTCCCGCTCGCGCTCTACGTCTCCGCGCGCGACGTCCAGCAGCAGCTCGGCGTCGGGCGGGCGACCGCGTACGAGATGCTCCGCGCCGCCTCGGGGCGCGCGGCCAACGATCCGACCTCGGGGCACTCCCTTCGCGTGCGCCTCGACGTGTGGCAGTCCTTTCTGGAGAAGAGGTACCCGTGTCCGATGTCCGACTGTTCCGACGCCGCAAGAACGGCCGCCCCGCAGGCCCCTGGATCGCGTGGGGGTACGACGCCGCCGGCCAGCGGTGGAGCGAGACCACCAAGCAGATCGACCGCAAAGCCGCGGAAGAGGTCGCCCGGGGTCTCGAACGTGATCACGCTTCCCCCGGTGCCGCAGCCGCGCGGGAAGCGACGCTCGCCGATGCCGTGAAGCTACTGCTCACCAACCGGAAGGGGCTGGCAAAGGCCGGGAAGCGGAGCGAGTCGACGGTGCAGTTCTACGAGTTCAAGACCGGGCACTGGCGCCGGCTGCTCGGGGACGGCTTCCTGCTCTCGCGCCTCTCGGCCGCGGTGGTCGACAAGGTCATCGAATCGCGGCGCGAGGAGGAGGCGAGCGAGCACACGATCGCCAAGGAGCTCGTGGCGCTCCGGTGCGCGCTCAAGCTCGCGGTGCGCGCCGGGATCTGGCACGGCAACCCCGCGGCCGTGCTCCCAGTGCTCTTCGCGACGGAGTACACGCCCCGCACCCGGACGGTGCCGCGCGCCGAGCTGCAGGTGCTCTTCACCGAGCTCGACCCGAACCCCGCCGCGATGGTGGCGTTCATGGTGGCGACCGGGGCCCGGTGGAGCGAGGCCGAGTCGGTGCTCGCGGCCGACGTGCACAAGGAGGGGCTCGTGCACCTGGCGGGCACCAAGACCACGGCCGCCGACCGCATCGTGCCGGTGCTGCACCCCGAGGCGCTCGAGCTGCTCCAGTACGCGATCGAGCACGCGGTGCCCGGGGAGGGGGGCCGGATGTTCGCCGAGTGGAAGTCGCCCAACAACGCGCTGCGTCGGGCGTGCGAGCGGGCGAAGATCGACCACACCAGCTTCAACGACCTGCGGCGGACCTTCGCCACCTGGTTGAGGGAAGAGGGCGTCTCGGCCGAGCTCATCGCGCCGGCCATGGGCCATACCACCACCGCGATGGTGCAGAAGGTCTATGGGCGCCTGACCCCGGCGGCGCTTCGGAACCTGCTGGCGACCGCGCTCGGGATCGCTTCCGAGAGTGCAGCAGCGAGTGCAGCAAATGTGCAGCAGACGGACGCGGATCAGGCGGACTCGGCGGACGGATCGGACACGGTAGAAATGCAAAAGGCCCGGAAAACCGGGCCTTCTGCGGTGGGACATCTCGGACTTGAACCGAGAGCCAATGGATTAAGAGTCCACCCGCCGCCGCGCGCAAAGGTCTTGTGGCCAAGCCCGAAGCGCCCCCGAGGTGCACGCGATGCAGCAGATATGCAGCAGCGGCGCACGAAGCGGAGCGAGGGGGGAGGGGACTGATGCCCTACCGCACGCCCCCTCCGGCGCCCGCGTCGACCCCCTGCCTGCGACGGTGGGCCATCCTGCAATGGGTCGACGTGCTGCCCGAGTCCATCTGGGCGCAGGGCGGCAACCCGTACCGCGTCGAGCGGATGCTCGGGCTCACTCCCGAGGAGAAGGCAGCCGGCGAGCACCTCGCCAGGGAGCGCCGAGGCTGGTGCGCCTACGAAGGGCGCGAGCCCTGCGCGGCGTTCGACCCGACGATCTGCCGGCCGATGGGCGCGCAAGCGCTGCGGGGCGCCCGATGAGCGTCCAGCGACACGAGCACTACCACTGCGACGCGGACGGCTGCACCTCCACCATCACCGTCGGCGACGGCTGCGCGGCGGGGCCGCGCTACCCCGCGGAGTGGTTCGTCGTGCGGACCGGCGACGGCGGGAGAACGAGCCCGCCCGATCGGCACGCGTGCTCCGAGGCGTGCCGCGACCGGCTGCTCCCTGGCGCGACGTGCTGGATCACGGGCACCGGGTACAGGACGGCCCCGAGCAAGGGTGGCGGGGTATGGACGCCGCTCGGGCCGTGCGCTGTCGAGGGCTGCGGCGCGCCCGCGGTGACGTGGTGGTCCCGGCACTGGGGGCCGTACCGCGTCTGCCAGCGGTGCCGGGACCTCGCGGCGAGGATCGAGGAGCTCAAGCAGGTCGACGCCGACGAGGCGCTGGCGCGGGTGCCCGACGAGCTGCGCTGGATGGCGCGGCGGGCGAAGGCAGGCGGGTCGTGAGCGTGCAGTGGCAGTGCACGCGATGGTGTCCCCGTTGCGGCGCTGGGTTCTGGCTCCCGCTCGCCGCCTCGCTGCCGCCGCACACAGCGGAGGGGCGGAGCGTGCCGTGCGGCCCGCGGACGACGCTGCGACCGCAGCCGCCGGTGGTGCTGCGATGGTGACCCTCACCGTCTACACCGCGCGCATCGGCTACGTCGGCCTCGATGCCCTGGACATCACCCGCAAGAGCGCGATCGGCGACGCGGTGGTGTTCGCCCCGTCGTGGCGGATCCTGGCCCCGGCGCTCGACGCGCGGAGGCGGGTGACAGCCTTGCGAGCGTCCGGAGATGACGGACTGCGGGGCCGTGACCCAGCGACCGGGCTCGCGTTCGATCAGGCCGCGATCATCGAAGAGGCCGCCTGGGCGGTCTACGTCCCGGCCTACCTCGCCGAGATGCGCCAGAGCTACCGCGCGCACCGGCCCGTATGGGACCGGCTGCTCTCCGAGGTGCTGGTCACGCTCACCTGCTACTGCACCGACCCCGAGCGCTGCCACCGGGTGCTGCTGGCGCGGGACATCCTCCCGAAGCTCGGTGCGACCTACGCGGGGGAGCGCCCGCCGCAGCGCGGGACGAAGGCCGACAAGCTCATGGACTCGGTCGACGAAGAGCTGCGGCTCGCTGGGGTCCGGTGACACGCAACGAGGGTGTTCACTTTTCGGGACCTCGCCCGAGGCCAGCGGAGCCCTCTCGCTGGATCTCCAGGCGCTCGCCTCCACCAGCTGACAGCGTACGTCCGCCCGGGGACATAGGCCGACCGGGCGAGGCGCCGAGCCGTTGGGGCGCTGGCTGAACGGCCGTACAGGTGGAGCAGGAGGACATCATGCAGACCACCGACGACGACTCGCCCCGCTACCTCATCTCCGACCGGGAGCTCGACCTGCTCGCCTGGGCCGAGGAGGTGTTCCTCGACCGCGCCCGCGCCGAGCAGCTCGCCGCCGCGGTCAACGACGACGGCGCCCTCGTTCTCGCCCCGATGCTCGCCGCGCGCTGACGCAACCTCCCGCCACGGGGCGACGACACCCGGGCGTGCACACCATCGAGCTCCCGCACCCGACGATTCCCGCGCTCACCCTCGTGCTGCTGGTGTACCCGCAGCGGGCGCGGGTGGTGTGGCGGTGGGGGCGGCGGGTGCTGTGGGTGGGGCTGCCGTGCGAGGCGTAGCCCTCCCCGAAATGACGAACGCCCCCGACCCGTGAGGGCCGAGGGCGTGGTCGCAGTCGGGCGGTGCGTCTGTCGGATGTCCGGGCGTCGTCGGCGATGCGCTCGCCCTGGCAGATGCGCGGTTACATGACGACCTCGCAGGTAGATCCGCGGACTGACCCGCCGCGGAGGGCCGGGGCGCTACCCCGGGAAGAGATGCGAGTGGAGCTCTTCTCGACGGCGCCGTCAACGCCTGCGCTCGATCGCGACCACGCACCCGACCGCCACCGCCGCAGGCACCAGCGCGAGCCAGCACCAGGGCGACGGCAGCAGGCTCAGGGCCGCGACGAGGAGCGCGGCGAGGAGCAGCAGGTAGACGGCG